>Ga0207695_10001718_pt1 | contig 35018 bp, 25 predicted proteins | sample KBSC54metaG_FD_184354 | JGI IMG/M metagenome (GOLD analysis project Ga0207695, IMG submission 184354) | Corn rhizosphere microbial communities from Kellogg Biological Station, Michigan, USA - KBS C5-4 metaG (SPAdes) (version 2) | ecosystem: Host-associated > Plants > Roots > Rhizosphere > Soil... | reverse complement strand
CCTCGTTACCGGCGGTGCGGGCTACATCGGCTCGCACACGGCCGTCGAGCTGCTCGACAACGGCTACGATGTCGTGATCGTCGACAACCTCGTCAACAGCAAGGCCGAGTCCGTGCGGCGCATCGAGCAGATCACGGGCAGGAAGCCCGCGTTCCACCAGGTCGACGTGTGCGACGAAGCCGCGCTCGCGAAGGTGTTCGACGCGCACCCGATCACCGGCACGATCCACTTCGCGGCGCTCAAGGCCGTCGGCGAATCGGTCGCGAAACCGCTCGAGTACTACCAGAACAACATCGGCGGCCTGCTCGCCGTGCTCAAGGTCATGCGCGAGCGCAACGTCAGGCAGTTCGTGTTCAGCTCGTCCGCGACCGTATACGGCGTGCCCGAGCGCTCGCCGATCGACGAATCGTTCCCGCTGTCCGCGACCAACCCGTACGGCCAGTCGAAGCTGATCGCCGAGCAGATCCTGCGCGATCTCGAGGTGTCGGATCCGGCGTGGCGCATCGCGACGCTGCGCTACTTCAACCCGGTCGGCGCGCACGCGAGCGGGCTGATCGGCGAGGATCCGGCCGGCATCCCGAACAACCTGATGCCGTATGTCGCGCAGGTCGCCGTCGGCAAGCTGGAAAAGCTGCGCGTGTTCGGCTCCGACTACCCGACGCCGGACGGCACGGGCGTGCGCGACTACATCCACGTCGTCGATCTCGCGAAGGGGCACATCGCCGCGCTCGACGCGCTGGCGAAGCGCGACGCAAGCTTCGTCGTGAACCTCGGCACGGGCCAGGGCTACAGCGTGCTGGAAGTCGTGCGCGCGTTCGAGAAGGCATCGGGCCGCCCCGTGCCGTACGAGCTCGTCGCGCGCCGCCCTGGCGACATCGCCGAGTGCTACGCGAACCCGCAGGCCGCGGCCGACATCATCGGCTGGCGCGCGACGCTCGGCATCGAGGAAATGTGTGCCGACCACTGGCGATGGCAGGAGGGCAACCCGCGCGGTTTTGTATAATCCGCTGTCCATTTTTCGAGCGATCCCATGCTCAGCTTCGCGTCCGGCTTCATCGTCTCCCTGCTCGTCACGCTGTTCATCGTGCGCTACGCGCACCTTCACGAGAAATTCTCGGTCGACAGCGATCTGGCCGGCGTGCAGAAATTCCACGTGCGGCCCGTGCCGCGCGTTGGGGGCATCGGGATCCTTGCCGGGGTCGTCATTGCCGCGCTGATCCTGTCGCGGCGTTATCCGACGATCGCCGGCAGCATTCTCGGGATCGCCGCATGTGGGCTGCCGGCGTTCCTGTCAGGGCTCGTCGAGGACCTGACCAAGCGCGTGTCGCCGCGTGCGCGGCTGCTGTGCACGATGGGCGCGGCCGCGCTCGCGTTCGGGGTGATGGGTATCGCGGTCAAGCGCATCAGCGTGCCGCCGCTCGATTTCCTGCTCGGCTACGTCGCCATCTCGGCGTTCATCACGGTGCTCGCGGTCGCGGCCCTCGCGAATGCGATCAACATCATCGACGGCTTCAACGGACTCGCGTCGATGGTCAGCTTCATGATGTTCGCGTCGCTCGCGTACGTGGCGTTCCATGTCAACGACCCGGTCGTGATGTCCGCGTCGATCATCATGATGGGCGCCGTGCTCGGCTTTTTCCTGTGGAATTTCCCGGCCGGGCTGATCTTTCTCGGTGACGGCGGCGCGTATTTCATCGGGTTCATGCTCGCGGAACTCGCGATCATGCTCGTGATGCGCAATCGCGAAGTGTCCGCGTGGTATCCGGTGCTGCTGTTCATGTACCCGATCTTCGAGACCTGCTTCTCGATCTACCGGAAGAAATTCATCCGCGGGATGTCACCCGGCATTCCGGACGGCGTGCACCTGCACATGCTCGTGTACAAGCGGCTGATGCGCTGGGCGGTGGGGACGAAGCATGCGCATGATCTGACGCGGCGGAATTCGCTTACTTCACCTTATCTGTGGCTGCTGTGCCTCGTTGCGGTGATTCCGGCGACGCTGTTCTGGCGGCATACCGTGCATCTGTTCGTGTTTGTCGTGCTGTTCGCGTTGACGTATGTGTGGCTTTATCTCAGCATCGTGCGGTTCAGGGCGCCGAGGTGGATGGTGGTGAGGAAGGAGAAGCGGGGGCATTGAGGGGCGGCGGCCAGCGTGTTGCCGCTGGCCGCGTCGACCGCAGAGCACTAGCTTCCGGCAGTATTGGTGCTCCAGTGCGGCACTTGCGCATAGATCACGACGTTACCGTCGTCTTGAACGTAAGTAGCTGCCCCCGGATGCCCGCTCGTGCCGGCATTCCATAGCGCAACGCCAGCCGGACTGTAGACGACCAGATTGCCGTCGGTTTGCATCGTCGCATATGCACCGGGATGATTGAACGTCCCTGAACTCCATTGCGGAATCCCCTGGCGAAGCAGCACCAGATTGCCGTCGCCCTGCATGACAAGCACGTTCGCGCCATTGCCCGAAGTGAAATTCTGGCCGCCCACGAGGGTGGTGCCGCCATTCCAGACAGCAGGGCCGCCAGGAGAGTTTGGATAGCCCGTCGTACCGGTCGCGGTGGAAAACAAAGGCACATATGCCTCGTAGATCACCATGTTGCCGTCATCTTGTACGGCGAGATGTTGATCATAAGGCGTGCCGGTGGTCGACGAAAACCACAGCGCCTTGCCGCCCGCTCCATAGACAACGAAGTTCCCGTCAAGCTGGAAAGCGGCATAGGCCCCCGGATTTCCCGACGTTCCGGAATTCCATATCGCAGCACCGTTACCCACGTTGTAAAGCACGAGGTTACCGTCATATTGCATGACGAGTTTATGGTTTCCGGAGGCTGAATACACGATTTGGCCCGGGCTCAGCGTCGTTCCTTCGTTGAGATTGCCGCCATAGATCGGCGTCGTTGGAACGCAGATCGCGGAATGCAATACGCTGACGTTCGGCGTGCCCCAACCGGTCACGAAGTCCCATCCCGGTCCCGCGCTGTATGCACCGTTCGAACCGCTGGAGATATCGCGGAAAATGGACGGGGTCGTCGCTTGAAAGCCATATAGCGCCGGCGGTGCGAATCCCGGATTCGCCGAGCAACTGCCGGAGAGGATGCGCGCCCACGTCGCGGCAAACAAGGGCGCGGCCAGACTCGTCCCGCCCCATTGCTGGATTTGGCCTCCTACAATGATCAGCGCACCACTATTGGGATCCGCATCAAACGCAATGTCCGGCGTGCCGCGATTAGCCCGCCCATTGAGCTGAGGTACGTTCGACTGCCACGACGGAATGGGTTCCACGACGCTGATGCCGCCGCCACCCGAGCTCCACGCCGTCTCGCCGGTATAGCTTCCGTCCGCGTTCGTGTACAGAGTCGTGCCGCCCAAGGCGGCGACGTACGGCGAACTGGCGGGATATTCCACCGAAGTTCCCGAGCAACCGTACGCAACGCTGCCCGAATCGCCAGTGCTCACCGAGAATGTCTGCCCTTGCGCGACGGCGAGTTTGAGCATCTGATCGATCGACGCAGTAGGTGCGAAACTTTCGCATCCACCAATCGACATGTTGATCACCCGAGCAGTATTGTCCGACACCGCCCGATTGATGGCGCTGGCCATGTCGCTCCATGCGAAGGATGACGCAACATAGAAATTAAGTTGCCTCACGCCACCGGACATACCGACAATGCTTTGGCTATCGAGCGACCATTCCGCGTTCGCGCTCGTATCTGGACTTGGCGTTCCTGCGTTGACTACCGAAACGGCTACAGCGGGCAACCGGTTGTTATTTGTGAATGTAGTCAGGTCAGCAAGAGGCTGCGATAGATTTCCTTCTGCGATGATGCCCACCGTGATGTTGCCGGCCGCCGGAGTATTGCCCACGGAGTAGATGGCGGGAAAGGCCGTGGGATTATGCCCCGCCGTTACTGCCGCGGTTGTCGGCGAGTCGCTCGCATTAGGACCGCTTGCCGAGACAGAAGCCCGGATACCGTGTGTGCGCAAGCGGGTGGCCGTATCCAAACCTAAAACGGACCGGACAATGCCGCTGATGGCATCGGGCACCGTCTCGGCGGTAGTGTTGATATGCGTTTGACTTCCATCCGCCATTGCGACCGATACCAGTGTCGTCCGGAACGCGCCGGCAACCACATTAGCTGGCGCATCGGCTTCGACAAGCATGTTGTTGCCGGCCACCTTGATATTCGTGAAACCATTATTTTGCAAATAGGCTTTCACGACGGAGACCTGCCCGGTAGTAGGCGCGTATCTCGCAGCAACTTGCGCCGAGCTCAGGACCGCCCCGAAGCTGGCGTTGCCTGGCGTCCTTGCTCTCCGCAAAAAATCATCGAGCTCGGCTTCGTTGTTCAGCTTCAGGACCAACGCGACATGGATGGGCGCCGTAGCGCTCAAAGGCGCCGAACTCACAATATTCCCAGAGGCCCGCAGTGTTGACAACTTGTAAGCCTGCGCCGTAACCGCCGCTGAATTATCGCCATCCCCGCAACCACCTAGTGCTAACGCCGCAAGCATCCCGATCAAAAATCGGGCAATGTGTCCGGTTTTCATTGAATTGGTCTCAATTTATTGATTATTTATTTGATTTCTTACGTTTTCCCCTCTACCACAACAGCGTGTCGGCGATAGCGACTTTTCTTCGACACCGATATGTTCGACACATGAAGAAAGGAAGCAAGAGCGAACAAATGCAGCCGCAGTCAATCGAGTTCAGCCCCGTCGTTAAACATACGCAGGAGCGAGCCGATAGTCAATCAACTCGAACGAGTTTCACCGAGGTTTAAGAATTGTTAAATACCGAGATGTGGTGCCGCAATATTCTCACGTCAATTTCACCAACCGAATGAAATCACGAAAAATCAACCACCATTGGAACTGGTAAGAAATTTAATATGTCCGGAAACTGCTTGCCAAACTTGCGACACGCACCTGCTTGCAGCTACCCACCAACAAAAAAGCCGTTCAGTAATTTACTGAACGGCACATATCCATCAGCCATCCGGTCTGATTGGCGCGACGGCATCAAGCCGATCCGCCCGACACGACGCGCCTCGGCACGCTTTGCAACACCGGCGTCACCGTGGTCTGGTACTCAGGCACCCAGCGCCGCAAATCGCGCCGCACCTCGTCATCGGACAGCACGCGGTGCTGCATCAGCCACGGCAGCAATTCATCGAGCAGGTTGTCCGGCACTTCCCGTGCACGCGCAATCCGCAGTTTCGGGTGCGGCGTGCGCGTCGTCGCCTCGTCGTCCGCGAGCAGCTCCTCGTAGAGCTTCTCGCCCGGCCGCAGTCCGGTGAACTCGATGCGGATCTGTTCTTCCGAGAAACCGTACAGGCGGATCAGGTCGCGCGCGAGATCGACGATCTTCACCGGCTCGCCCATGTCAAGAATGAAGATTTCGCCGCCATGCCCCATGCTCGACGCCTGCAGCACGAGCTGCGACGCTTCCGGGATCGTCATGAAGAAACGCGTGATCTCCGGGTGCGTGACCGTCACCGGGCCGCCCTTCGCGATCTGCTGCTGGAATTTCGGGATCACGCTGCCCGCGCTGCCGAGCACGTTGCCGAAGCGCACGGTCTCGAACTGCGTGCGCCCGCTCGTCTGCTGCAATGCCTGGCAGGCCATTTCGGCGAGGCGCTTGCTCGCGCCCATCACGTTGGTCGGATTGACGGCCTTGTCGGTCGAGATCAGCACGAAGTGACGCACGTCGTGGCGGATCGCCGCGCGAGCTACACGATACGTGCCAAGCACGTTGTTGCGCAGCGCCTGCCAGGCGTTGTGCTCCTCCATCAGCGGCACGTGCTTGTAGGCGGCTGCATGGAACACGATATGCGGTGCATGGCGCGACATCACCTGGTCGAGCAGCAGCGAATCCTTCGCGTCGCCGATGATCGGCAGAACCGGCAGGTCGGGGAAGCGCTCGCGCAGCTCCTCGGTCAGCCGGTACATCGCGTACTCGGACAGGTCGAACGCGACAAGTTGTGCCGGCGCGAAGCGCAGGATCTGCCGGCACAGCTCGGAGCCGATCGAGCCACCCGCGCCCGTCACCATCACAACGCGGCCGCGCAGCAGCGCCTCGACGTGCGGCGTGTCGATCGTCACGGCGTCGCGACCGAGCAGATCCTCGAGATCGATGTTCCGCACCTGCGACAGGAAGCCCTGCCCCGGCATCAGCGCGGTCAGCGAAGGCAGCACCATCGCCTTCACGCCGGCACGCACGCACAGCGTCGCAACGCGACGCTGCGTTTCGACCGACGCCGACGGAATCGCGATGATCGCGTATTCGACCTTCATCGCATCGGTCCAGTGCTTCAGGTCGTTGAACGAGCCGAGCACCTTGTAGCCGTAGATTTCGCGACCCTGCTTCGTGACGTCGTCGTCGAGCAGGCCGACGAGGCGCCATTCGCCGGAGCGCGACAGTTCGCGCGCGAGACTCGCACCGGCCGTGCCGGCGCCGAGCACCAGCACCGGCTTGCCCTTCCCGACCAAGCCGCCGTACAGGTAGTACTCCTTCGTCGCGCGATATAGCGCGCGCGCGCCGCCCATCGTCAGGAACAGCATCAGCGGCGACACGAGCAGTACCGAGCGTGGAATGATCGGAATCGGCTGGAACATCACGGCGCCGATCATCACGATCACGCCGCCGCCGACCACCGCCTTCGCAATGCGCATCAGGTCGGGCAGGCTCGCAAACACCCACAGCCCACGATACAGGCCGAACCCGTGGAACATCAGCGCGTAGACGGGCAGCACCCACGTCAGCGCCATCAGCGCGCCGCTGAGGAAATCATGCGGAACGCTGCCATTGAAACGAACGAGATAAGCGAACAACCATGCGGCGACAACCGCCGTCAGGTCGAACAGGAAAGCACTCAGTGACAGCCAAGATGCCTTGGATCGCAACATCGGCGGGAAACCTCAAGAGTTGTTTTCGGCGGCCGACTGAAACCGGCGCCAACGCATGTCGATCAACCATCCGAACCATGCCAGGACGCCATACCATGCGAAGAACGACAGCCATTGCTGCAGTTCGGGGCGGCCCTTTGCCCACACGGCGACAATTATGCCCGCGAGCATGATGAGGTACCAATAAAGAGCGGTCCGACCGTGACCTACGCCCGATCGGACCATCCTTTGATAATAGTGCTCCCGGTGCGCCTGCCAGAACTTTTCTCCGCGTAACAGACGTCTCAAAAGTGTTACAGATGCGTCAGCAATAAAGGGAGCGAACACCATCGCGGGAAACCAGATCGGCCAGACGCCGGTACGCCAGCCCCAGTAGCCTAGCGCGCCGGCCAGGAATCCGAGCGGAATCGAGCCGGCGTCGCCGAGGAACAGCCTGGCCGGATGGAAATTGAGCAGCAGGAAGCCCAGCGCCGCGCCGGCGACCGCCGCGCCCGCAACGATTAGATCGGGAGACGCCTGCGCGCCATTCAGCGCCGCAATGGCGTACCCGCCGAAACCGAACAGCGCCATACCGCCCGCGAGGCCGTCGGCGCCGTCCATGAAGTTGTACAGGTTCGTCAGCCAGACCATCGCGAAGCCCACGCCGGCGAGCAGCCACCAGGGCGCGTCGGCCGGAAAGACGACGATCAGCGCAACGACTGCCGCGAGGTGCGCCGAGAACCGCACGCGGGCCGGCAGCCCGCGCCGGTCGTCGATCTGCGACATCGCGGCCAGCCCCGCGGCGGCGATGGCGATCAGCCACAGTCGCGGCGCCAGCGCCAACAACGCGACGATGCATACCGGCACGATGCCCCATCCGCCGACGCGCGGCGTCGGCAGTGTATGAAGCGAACGATCGTTCGGAATATCGGTGGCGAGGCGCCATGCGAGGCCGGTCGCGAGCAGCATGCGCAGGATAGCCGTCGATGCGATGGTGGCGACCAGCGCCACCACGACCGCAGCAGGCCATGTGGAAATCGGGAAATGCATGTCGACTATTGTTGTGTATCGCGCGAACGATACCATGCGGCGGTCGCTTCGAGACCCTGGCGGGTCGTATAGGGCGGATGCCAGTCGAGCACGCGCCTGATCCGGCCCGTATCGAGCTGCAGGCTGCCAGTCAGGCGGTCGATGGCCGCGCGGCGGCTGGTCAGCTTCCCGAGCACCCGCAGCAGCGCCGGAGGCACCGCGATCAGCCGCGCCGGCTTACCGAGCGCGTCGCCGACGAGACGCAGCAGGCCAGCGACCGACGGCGCGTCGTCGTCGGCGACGTGAAAGCACTCTCCGGCCGCGCGCGGGTCGATGGCGCAACGTAGCAGCGCATCGGCGAGGTTTTCGACGTAGACGATGCTGCGCCGCGCCGAAACCGAGCCGAGCGGCAACGGCATCCCGCGCGCAACCGCATCCATCATCCGCAGGAAGTTCGCGCGGACGGCCGGGCCGTAGACGAGCGGCGGACGAACGATGACGACGTCGAGCCCCGTCGATGCGCCGAATCGCGCGAGTTGCTGCTCCGCGCGCAGCTTCGAGCGGCCGTATGCATCCTGCGGATCGGGTTCGAAAGCCTCCGACAGCGGCACGCCGCCGTCGCCCTCGCCGACCGCCTTGATGCTGCTCGCGAACACGATGCGGCGTACGCCGTGATTGCGCGCCGCCTCGGCGAGACGCAAGGTGCCGGTGACGTTGGTGGCGTCGAACGCGGCGTCGGGATCGGGCGACTCGTCACGCATCACGTGCACGCGGGCGGCGAGATGAATGACGCAATCGGCGGCCAGGTCGGCAGGCCATCCTTCATCGAGGCCATCGAAATCGGCGCCGCCGTGCACCCATTCGCGCACGCCGTCGATGCAGCCGCCCGGACGCCGGACCAGTACGGTAACGGTGTGCCCGGCATCCAGCGCGCGGCGGCAGACTGCACGGCCGACGAAGCCGTTCGCGCCGGTGACGACGAGATGAGTCACCAAAGCCTCCAGCCGAAACGGTTGTAGAACTTGAAGGCCGACGCGGCGAACATGCGGATGTGCGCGAAGCCTTTGCGGGAGGCGCCGCCGCCGTGATGGATCACGCGAACCGACGGAACGTATGCGACGCGGGCGACGTCATGGGTGCGCAGGCTTAGGTCGTAGTCTTCGAAGTACAGGAAGTAGCGCGGGTCGAAGCCACCGAGTTTCTTCAGGACTGCAGTGCGGAACAGCATGAAGCAGCCGCTGACGATGGGGGGGTCCTCAACAATGTCGTGATCGTTAATCACATCTCTCATCTCGTAGCGAGCGAGACGCTCCACGAACCGTGCCTTCCAACGCGCCGGAAAGAATCCGCGGACGAGCAGATCGAACATGGCAGGTGAACGCCTGCACAAGTACTGGATGCCACCTTTCTCATCTGCAATATACGGCGTCAAAAGCCCGACGTCCGGACGACTGTTCATAAAACTCAACGCTTGCACAAGAGCATCCTCGTCCAGATCGATATCCGGATTCAGAATCAGGTGATGTTCGCTGCAGGCCGCTGCGATCCCAAGGTTATGTCCCCGCCCGTAACCAACGTTCCCGTGCCCGCTCAACCACGAACATTCAAATTCGGTCACATTCGATTCGACCACATCCTCCCAGATATCGGGAGTTCCGCCATTGTCCACTACACAGATCGCCGCATGGAAGTTCGGATCGCGGCGGCGCACCACACGTACGGCGTCGCGCAAGCTGTGGAGCGTCTGAAAAAAACGCTCAACGTCGGGCCGATAGACGACGATGGACACGGTTAGCGAGGCTCTCGAAGTACTCATCTCAAGTCAAATATTATCGAAGTGGACATGACGCGGGATTCGTGTCACCAAACATTAGAAGTGGTCCGATTGGGCTCGCCTCCCGTGTGCCCCTGGAAGCATGCACGCGATTCGCCCGGTACCGATGGTCCAGACATGCGACCTTATCCAGAACGTGTTGGCATCAAGAATGTCGTACGGGTTCGTTCGTATTCGGTTGGCTGTGGAATACTATGTTGGCCTGCGGCACCAATTCGGTGACGTAGCCATTTTGTCGTCCATCACGCCCCATACCCACAAGCATGTTCATTCTTTTCGGCTCGCCTCGCTCTGGAACGACCTTACTCAAGGAGTCGCTCAATCTTCATAGCGGCATCTTCGTCCCGAACCAAACTACGTTCATTAGCCCGATCGCTCACGTCATGGGTTGCATCAGCGACTGGTCCGTTGCACGTCCGTTGATCAGCAAAATCATCAAGTCGACGGATGACTTCGCCGAAGTTCTCGAGCCCTATATTTCCGCTGCGGAAATCGATGACGCGCTAAGCGAAGCAGCGCCGACTCTGGCGGGCATCCTTACATCGATCTATCGCCGCATTGCGTCCAATGCCGGAAAACAGCTCGGTGGCGACAAAACCCCTGACGATCTCCTTTCGATCCGGAAGCTCGAGGAAGTCGGACTCCTGAACTCCGACATCCGGTTTCTCCATATTGTCCGTGACGTGCGCGGTACGATGCTGTCTCTCAAAAACGTCACGTGGGCCCCGTCAGGCATCGAAGAGTATTTCCCTCGCCTGTGGAATTACACCAACCTCCACTTGCACAACGCGATGCGGGACCGCGCAAATTATCTGCTCGTACGCTACGAGGATCTCGTCGCGAACCCGCGGGATGTCCTGTCGCGTTCTACGGAATTCCTCGGCCTGTCGTTTGAAGAATCCATGCTGGACAACTCGAAGCGGGCTCCGGTACTGCGCAACGATCAGAGCCACCTCAACCTGTCGCGGCCGTTCCTGAATGACCGCGCAACTGCGTGGCAAACCAGCCTGCCGCCGGACATCACCGCCCACTGTTGCACGACTGCGGCTGAAGGGCTGAAAGCGTTCGGATACATCTGATACACGGCAGACCGTACCGATCTCGTCAGCGAGAACGGTCGCGCAGCGCGCGTGCGCGACCTCGATCACTTGCCCGCCGGGCCCGCTACAGTTCAGCCCGTCACGGCCGCGCGAAATGCATCGGCATTTCGCGCGTCGACAGCATATTCATAGAACGCCGAACGAGTCGGAAATGCCGGAAGTACGGTCTGCAGAAAACACAGCATCTCCGTCATGCCCTTGTTCTTCAGGAATCGTCTGAATGCCACGAGATCGCTTCCGTCCAATCGCGCAGAGAAGATTCGCGGGCCCGACATGGCAAGCGCCTGTGCAATGACAGCCGCGATCTCGACCCGAACCTTGCCCAGGTCCTCCTTGATCGTGTTCCTTTCATGCACGCGATACACGATATGCTGCACGTCCCGGTCGATATACACGCTGCCGTGGGCGAACGCATACATCAGGAAATCGAGATCATGGCAGTAGCGAAGCGGCTGGAATCCGCCAGCGGCTTGCCAGAGCGCCCGACTGAAAACCATGTTCGACGTCGTCGCGATAAAATTCTCGTTCAGCAACGCCAGCTGCGGCAATCCGGTCTCGCCCAGGAAACCGTACGCACGTGCCAGCCAGTCGATCGCAACGCCGTTATGCTGTTCGACACCATTGTCGTCCATGATGCCGGCGCGTCCCGCGATCAACCCCAGGCCCGGCCGCTCGTGAATCAATTCCCGACAACGTGCGAGCTTCTCCGAAGCAAACACGTCATCCGAATTCAAGACTGCGACATAGTCGCCTCGGGCAAGTCCAATCGCACGATTGATCGTATTGTGGGCACCCGCGTTCTCCTGCCGATATGCGCTCGCATATGGAACGTTTGCGAGAAGCCGCGACGCGACGTCGAACCCGTCATCGGACGAACCGTCATCAATCAGGATGATTTCATCGGCAGGGGAAGACTGCGACAAAACGCTCTGCAACGTACCTTCGACATACCGTGCATGGTTGTACAAAGGGATGACCACGGAAATGGTGACGTCCGCCCGCGCAGCAGCGGCAGGAGCAGATGATTTGCGGAATTTAAAGATTGACATATTCAGGACCGGGCAATAATTCCATCCACAACACACTCAAACACGAAGTCATTGGATATCGGTATCGAAGAACGGAAAATAGCGCGACCGATAGCGCAAATCTCGCGTCCGCTCCTTGATGAAGCGCGCCGGATTTCCGGCAACGATCGTGTAGGGTCCGACATCACGCGTCACAACCGACCCCGCGCCAACAACAGCCCCTTCCCCGATTCGAACGCCCGGGCTGATGATTGCGCGAGCACCGATCCAGACGTGATCCTCTATGACAACCGGCTTGCACAGGCATACAAAATCCGGATTCTGCGGATCATGCGTCAACGTCTGGATCAACGTGTAGTGCGAAATATTTACGTTGTTCCCGATCGTCAACGGAACGCGGCCGTCCAGATAGGTATAACGATTTACGACCGTATTATTACCGATCGAAATATGATACCCGGTGACAAAGCATCCCATTGCGATGCTTGAATCGCGGCCAATCTTTACCTGACAAAATCTTCCCAGGAACCAATGCCTTATGCGATAAGGCATGTAGTTCATGAACAAATGATTGCCCAGGTAGAAGCACACAGCGGGCTTGAAGCGCCATCTGACGAAGCGGTAGAACGACTTGAGTGAACTCACCATATCCGCCTCCCTTCTTATCGGCCGTGCGCCCTGACCACATCTTCGATAATCGATTCGTAACGCGTCACGATATCGGCAAAGTTGTAGTTCGCGTAGATCTTGTCGCGCCCCCTCGCCCCTCTTTCGCGCCACTCCGAGGCGTTCGACGCCATCTGGTCCATCGCATCCGCGAGACCGGGCGCGATTTCATATTGCCTCGGTGCGTAAGCAAGCTCGTCGAGCAGCTTCGAATTCAGATTCGGTGTATCGCCATACTCGTTCGGGATCAGGATTCCGATGTCGTCATCTTCGATGACTTCGGCAGACGCGCCGGTATCGGTCAGGATCATCGGCTTGCGATAGAACATTGCCTCGTTCATCGCAATGCTCCAGCCCTCGATGAATGACGGAAGGATGAACGCGTCTGCGACACGATGCACGTCTTCGACATCCGGGAAATAACCCGGCATCAGAATGTGCTGTTCCAGGCCGTGCTCGGCCAGATAGTGGCGAAGCGCATCGACATGAGGCGGAAAGATCACGTTGCCGACGCAGAGAATCTTGACGTCGCGCCGGCGCGCCAGCAAATGGCGCATCGCGTCCGCCATCACATAATGCCCCTTGTGCAGGTTGTACGAAGCGACATTTGCGAATACGTAATCGGAGTCGGATAGACCAAGCTGGGCGCGCGTCAGCTTCGGCGGCTGCTTTTCCCGCGCCTCGTGTTCGGACAAGATGAGGCCGTTCGGCACCGTCACGACTTTATCGGCCGACACACCGAGATTGCTCACGGCAAACCGAGTCGCGTTCTTCGAAACCGAAACGTAGCGATCGACATAGCGATCATTGTCTGCAAACGCTCGAGCCTGCTCATCCGAAAAGAACGCATAGACATTGTGGATGAACGTGATGTTCGGAATCCCGAAACGCTCGAAGAGCGGGTAGCCCGTATTCGAGAAGTGAGACATCGAGATATCGACGCTCAACTCGGTCAGCAGTTTCTCGTAAGCCGCGAGCGTGTTCGCCGCGGGCAGCCCGACGACACGCAGGCCGGCTTTACGTGCGACCGTGCCAAGGTGCCCGACTTTGCCCGGGGTAACGATAGTGACGTCGAAACGTGCCCGATCGAATGCGATTGCGGAATCAAGCACCACCTTCTCGAGGCCGCCCTTGTCGAACGATGCCAATTCGATCAGGACACCGAGTTTTCCGTCAGTACGGGGACGACGTTGCGACGGAGCTTTACGAAACAATGAAAACAGGGAACGCAGCATGGCGATGATCAATATGAATGAAACTGTCAGTGAATATCGAATGCACCAGGACGCAAACCGCGCTCACCATCGAAAACATTGATGGATGCGAGAAGCGTGGACATCTTGGCTGCAACGGTCTCCACCGAGTACTCGGCAACCGCAGCCGCGAAACCTGCATCGGCGACCCGCTGCCACAGTTGCGGATCTTCGAGCAGTTTGACGATCGCGGCGGCGATCTCTTCGGCACTGTCACCTTCAAGCACCTGCTCGCCTGCCACGAGGCCCATTCCTTCGCTGGCAATCTTGCTCAGCACGCTAGGCACGCCATGCAACAGACTCGAAACGACCTTGCCCTTGATACCGGCGCCGAATCGAAGCGGCGCAACCGATACGCGGGCCACGTCGAGCACATCGCCCAGATTCTCCACGAATCCGACGATCTTCACACCCATTGCGGGATTCTCGAGCGAGCGGACGTAGTCGGTCACGCCGCTGCCGACGATACGCAACTCCGCCGCAGGCTGGCTCCGCCTGACGAGCGGCCAGATCTCCTCGACCAGGAATTGCACTGCGTCGATATTCGGCCGATGCGCAAACCCGCCTACGAATACGACGCCGGACCGCTCGTCGAACGTACGCCCCGAACGTGTCGGTACCCGCGGAATCGGGATGCGATGAACGTTCGCTTGCGGCGCCAGCTCTTTCAGCACATCGTTCTCGAGACGACTCACCACAATGGTCGCATCGGCTTCGCGCACGGTCTGAATTTCGGTGCGGCGCAGCATCAGCGCTTCTTCCAGTGCTTCGGGGGAGCGGTCGTGAATCGCAGCGCGTTCTTCGCGCAGGTAATGGAGATCGACCGTGCCGAACACCAGCTTGACATGCGGCGCGCCTTTGCGAAGCGGCTCGACCAGATGACGCGCGACGATGATGCGCTGCGCGACGACCACGCGAGCATTCGCGACTTCCTCCATGAACAACCGGTTGAGCGACGTCAGATCGCTCGCACACTGAACCCGCACCCCCCAACGCCGCAGCGCTTCCATATAGGCCACGGGCGGTGACTGTTCGAATGCTGCAATGAAGCTCACGTCGTAGCCGAATTCGCGGAAAATTCGCATGTACCAGTAGACGTCGACCGATCCGGAATCCTGATCGGGTTTCGGCACGAACGCATCGACGATCACGACCTTCGGCCGCTGCGGCGACGCAAGCACGTCGCCAAACGGGCGCTCGACGCGGAACAGCGCGTCATGACGTTGGCGCAGCAGCCAACGCTGATATGCGTCGTCCCAATTATCGTCATTCGTCGGACGGCTCGCTTGCGCCGCATTCGACAGCACGAAACGCGCGAACGGTTGCAAGTAGGTTTTCTCGCCCCGCGAAAACAGGTCGAGTGCCAGGGCCACGAATCCGGTCGTAAGGACCGGCATAGCGTCCTCGAAGCGCGATACGCGCTCCCAGGCATTGCTCCGAACTGCGATGAACCCGGGGCTTGCAGTCTTGATCTCGGTCACATTCTGGACATCGACGTTATCGCTGCCGACACCGGCATGCGCGGGAAGAAGATGCGCCCCTGCATCGATGACGCCGCCTGCGGCATGCACCGTGCCGTTCCTCTCCAGGACAATCGCAGAGACTGCAGCCGCGTCGACGAAGCGCTCGAACGCCTCGTCGACCGCCTCCAGCCAGCCCGGACGCGCCAGCAATTCGTCCGACATCAGGACGACGAACTCGCTCCCGGACAATGCACCGACATGCTCGGCCAGGGCGGACATCGACTGGGTTGCGCGGTAATCGTCGATGACATGGACCCCGCTCTCTGCCGCAAGCTTCGCATCGATTTCGCCAACCGCGAATATCCGGTACGCAACGGAAGTCGTATGCTGGCTCAGTGCCGCAAGACATGCGCGCATCGTCGCGCCGCCTTGAGATTGAAGCACGACGATCGTCGCTCGCGGCGTCGACGCCTGCTCGAAAGGCCGAAGTGCTGCCGACAACGATGCATCGCCCTCGACGATCGGCATGGCCTGCCCTGCTAGCGGCGCGGGATTCGAAGCCGGCGTTGTGCCGGCACCCTGCCGGCTCGCACTGATGCGTCGGGCAGCGTAACGAAGCGGCTTCGTCACGCGCCAGGACGTGGAGTTCAGAATCAGCTTCAGCTGCCGTCGAAGGTTCTCGTTCTCGGTCAGCAGTGCAACCGTCGACGGATCGCTCTCACGCCCACCGTCGGCATTCTGCGCCTGCGCGCCGAGCACACCTTCGGCATGTTTCAGCTGGTCGGTCAACTCGTCGACCCGGGCAGCCAGAACCGTCGACGTGTTGTTCTGCACGTGGAGCGATTCAAGCACCTTGCGTGAGGTCGTCATTGCTTCATCGCGACGTTCGGCGGCCTCGGAAAGCGTAACAACGGTCCGAGTCAACCGATCGACTTCGGCATTCAGACGTTCGATATCCGAATTGTTTGCGAGAATGACTTCGTTCAGGCGTACGGTTTCGGCGGTCAATTTTCCGATCTCGTCATCGCGCCGCAGAACCTCTTCGGTCAACCGCACGGCCTCGGTAGTCAGACGGCCGATTTCGTCCCCGCGCGCCATGGTTTCCGTCGTCAGGCGGACGATTTCGGTCGCCTGAGCACCGATATGCGCATTGCGTGCCTGATCGTAGCGCGTGAATGACAGGCCGCCATCAAGCAAATTGTCGTCCATCTCCGGCAGCGGGCCGTCGGACGCGATCGCGATGAAGTACACGGGATCGAGGACACCCTCCGTGTCCCGATACTCGCCCACCTCGTGTTCGGACCAGCAGTTGATGCGGCGCTCGCCGGTGCGCCCTTCCTTCTGGAGCAGCGATCCGGCAAGCGGTTTCTGTTCGTAGAGCACGAAATTCCGAAACCCGCTCTTGAGCCACTGGACGAATTCTTCGCGGTCGAGCTCGCGCACATGGTATTCGTTGGGAGGCGATCCTGGCGGCGAGTAGATCGGCCGGTTCGGCGTCGAGATGATCATGATGCCGCCCGGCTTCAGCACCCGGCGCGCCTCGCGCATGAACGTTTCGTGCTCGTGGAAATGCTCCAGCGTCTCGTAGGAGTTGAGAATGTCGACAGATGCGTCGCCAAGAGGAATCTGCGTAGCGCTCCCGCATTCGAACCGAAGATTGGGAACGTCACCATAGCGGCCCTTCGCATTTTCGACTGCTTGCGGGTCGACATCGACACCCGTCACGGAGCGCGCCGCCTGTGCGAGCAAGGCAGAACCATAACCTTCCCCCGAAGCGATATCGAGTACGTCCTTGCCTGCGCATATCGCCGTCGAGAAAAGATACCGATGGTAGTGCTCGTACTGAATCGGCCCCGCAACGCCCGGGAGATATCGCTCGCCCGTGAACGAGTGGTCATCTTCCGAGGTCTTGAATCGAAAAATTCGCTCTTGCTTGGTCATTTGAGAATCCTGCTCTGCAAACTTTCAAAATCTTGTAAGTAATCTCTCTCCGAACACGCGACGACAGCTTCACGTCGGGAGATTGCGCTCATGTCTGCGGATCAAATCCGTTCTGCGCTACATCTCATCGGACAATCCGGCATGCACCATCGGAATGCCCACGAGCGCGTGACTCACGCGGGATGCATGCACGCGAAGGGGTAACGCATCGTGGATCCAGTGATGCTGAACGTGGTCGTATTGCGTGCCCTCTGCAATCGCGACATTGATGGAGAAAGCACCTACCGGCAGCACCGGCATGATGAAGCCGAACTCTGCGCATAGCGCGTCGCCCGCATCGCACGATACCGGCCGCTCGGCAAAGGTTGCGAACGTGTTGTCGCCCGTCAATTCCTGCCCCCGCTCGTTCTTGAGGTAGAAACCGACGATCGGGGAAACCAGCGGTTCGTCGATTTCGATCGTCACGCGCAGCGTGATCGCTTCGCCACCGACGATCCATTCGAGCCTGCGCTCCTGATCGTCGAAGAATGCGACATCGACGATCCGAGCGCCCCCTTCGCCAAAGGCCTGCGACTCGTGATTGAACGCCAACACCTGGATGTCGTTGCGAATCGAGGACGCGTTGAAGCGCTCGCGACGGAAATCAAATGCTCCGTCATGGTGTTCCGGTTCCGTGAGCACCGTCGCGACCGAGCCCCCCGCCGTGCTGTAGCGCGCTTCCAGGTATGCCGCACAGACGTCTGCCGGCCGCCCCTGCGCAACGATCCGGCCGTTATCGATCCAGATGACTCGTGAACAAAGCTTTCTGATCGTCGACGTATCGTGACTCACGAACAGAATGGTTCCGTGTTGCTTGAATTCGTGCAGAAAGCGAAAGCATTTCTGATTGAAAAATGCGTCGCCGACCGCAAGTGCTTCGTCGATCACCAGGATATCCGCATCGACATGTGCGATGACCGCGAACGCCAGACGAACGAACATGCCGCTCGAATAGGTCTTGACGGGCTGGTCGATAAACTCGCCGATGTCTGCGAAATCGACGATCGATGCATAACGATCGTCGATCTGCTGACGAGACAACCCGTACAGTTGCGCATTCAGATAAATGTTCTCGCGACCGGTGTACTCGACGTCGAAGCCGGAGCCGAGTTCGAGCAACGCAGCAACCTTGCCGCGCACGGCGATATCGCCGCGGGTCGGAGCCAACGTACCGCAGACGATCTGCAGCAACGTACTTTTGCCAGACCCGTTCCGCCCCACGATGCCGACGGTTTCTCCCGCCGCGACGGAGAAACTCACATCATGAAGCGCCCAGAATACATTCGGCTGGGCTTCGGCTGGCCGATGCGTCGCCTGTCGCGTCGCGGAGCCCTGCGCAAGTCGCGCAATGGCACCGAGCACTCCTCTCTTCAACCGGTCGCCGGGCCGCTCGTAGGACTCAAAACCCTTGCTGATGCCGTGAGATTCGATCGCGATATTGTCAGACATATGGATTCATTCTTCGCATCCCGTCCGGACACGATGCCAACCTTATGGATTGCGATCGGATGGATCGATCCAGTGATGTGCCATCAGTCACTGATGGTAAACGACGAATCCTACCACGACGCGCCATTTCATAATATGGAAAATCGACACCAAACGCCCCGGATAAGGCGTTCGCCGGGTCCGGAACGCCGGTCGAATTCCGCTCGCTGCCCGAGAATGCCAGCGATCGGCGTCAATACGCCGCCCCGCACTCTCACCCGGGATTGCTTGCGACATTTACACTTCGACACACGCCACGACTACAGCGACGTCGATCCGCAGAGAACCACTATGCGATAATTCGCATGCACCAGAATGGCCCCAGGGCCAAAGCAAAGCACTGGACCGCAGGCGCTGTACAGGCCTGACGCCCGCCTGCGATCATCAAATCGCGGCTGCACGGATCCGTTTTCCCGCCGGCTCCATGTGCCGTGCCATATCCGCTGATCTTGTCGTCGAACTTATGCAAAGCTTTAGTCTTTCGCCGCGATCCCTCGCCGCTTCACTGGTGAAAAATCGCCGCCTGATGCTCGACCTCGCGCGTCGCGACGCCGTGGGACGTTACAAAGGGTCCTTTCTAGGTATCTTCTGGTCGTTGCTCACCCCCCTCATGATGCTGAGCGTTTATACGTTCGTCTTCAGCGAAGTGTTCAAGTCACGCTGGAACGACGCGTCGCACGCCGCATCGAAGGGCGAGTTCGCCGTGGTGCTGTTCGCCGGCATGATCGTATTCAACCTGTTTTCCGAGTGCGTGAACAGGGCACCGGGACAAATCCTGTCGCACTCCAATTTCGTCAAGAAGATCGTCTTCCCGCTCGAGATTCTGCCGTGCGTCACGCTGTTGTCGGCGCTGTTCCACCTCAGCGTGAGCGTTGGCATCCTGCTGGTGGCCGAATGGGTCATCGTCGGCAGCGTGCCGCTGACCGCTCTTCTGTTCCCTGTCGTCCTCGCACCGCTTTGCATATTCATCCTGGGCGTGAGCTGGATACTGTCCGCCACCGGCGTCTATCTCCGCGACATCGGTCAAACCGTGGGTATCGTCATCACCGCGATGATGTTCCTCTCGCCCGTATTCTTCCCGGTGTCTTCGCTGCCCGAGCAATTTCGCGGCTTCGTCTACCTGAATCCGATGACATATCCGATCGAACAAGGTCGCGACGTTCTCATCTGGGGGCACATGATCGACTGGAATCGATGGTCCATCTATTCACTCATGGCAGTCGCCGTTGCGTGGATCGGCTTCGCATGGTTCCAGAAAACGCGCCGGGGTTTCGCCGATGTCATCTGATGTTGTCATCCGTGCCGCGTCACTCGCCAAAGGATTCGAGTCGTATCGGAAACCGTCCGACCGTCTGAAGCGTAGCGTCCTCAGCTTGCTGAGCGGGCTCGCACCGGTCCCGGCCTTGCGCGAATCGCTGCGCCGCCGCGCGCAGGCGTGCGCCCGGATGTTCTGGGCACTCAAAGACGTCGATTTCGAGATTACGCGCGGCGAAACGGTTGGCATCATTGGCCGAAACGGTTCCGGCAAAAGTACTTTGCTGCAAATCATTTGCGGCACGCTCGCGCCGACAAACGGCGCGGTGGAAACCCGCGGACGCATTGCAGCGCTTCTCGAACTGGGTTCCGGGTTCGACGCGGAATACTCCGGCCGGGAAAACATCTACATCAACGGCCAGTTGCACGGTTTGACCCGCGAACAAATCGATTCGCGCGTCGACGACATCATTGCATTCGCCGATATCGGCCACTTCATTGATCAGCCAGTCAAAACGTACTCGAGCGGCATGTTCGTCCGCCTTGCATTCGCGGTCATCGCTCACGTCGATGCCGACATCCTGGTCATCGACGAAGCGCTGGCCGTGGGCGACGCATTCTTTACGCAAAAATGCATGCGTTTCCTGCGCCGCTTTCAACAAACCGGAACGGTTTTGTTCGTCAGCCACGATTCGTCCGCAATCCGCAGCCTCTGCGACCGAGTCATCTGGCTGGATCGAGGCGTCATGCGCGAGTCGGGAAGCGCAAAAACCGTCTGCATGAGTTACTTCGAGGCGTTCTACCGGAAGCGTGGGGATGACGGCGTGCCTCGCGTTGAATCCGACACGAAAAAATTCGACGCATCCGTCATCAGCAACGAACCTCGAGCGGATCAGCGGAGCAGATTCCCGCACAACGCGCTCGAGGTACTGCCTCCTCTGCCGAGCATCGACCTGGATCCGCACGAACTTCCGGCACAACGTGATGCGATGCTGATCGAATCCGCGACCCTCACCAACACGAAAGGCTCTGCCGTTACCTGGGTCACGGGCGGCGAACGAGTTTCGCTTCGGATTCGCATACGCCGGACCGGGTCCGACACGCCGCATGTTGCATTTTTCGTCAAGGACCGACTCGGGCAGCCGCTGTTCGGCGACGACAGCGTTTTCGCGCTGCGGCAAACCGGTTCGTCGTCTCCGAACGTGAGCCACATCGTTGCGGAGTTCCGGTTCGACATGCCGGTTCTTCCGCCCGGCGACTATGCGTTCACCGTGCTCGTAACGGCCCCCTCCGACAGCGGCACTCGCGTACTCGACTGCGTACACGACGCCATCATCGTGAAATCGGAGTCCGCCCGTGTCGCGACCGGACTCGTCGGCGTCCCCATGAATCGCATCGAGCTTTTTGTGCGAGAAACCGCGTAAAACTCGTCAGTCCATCCGAGGACCTCATCAACCCATACCGACTGGGCCCTGTTTTACCTATATGACTTCCGGCCAACACCGCGCCCCGCGCGATTCGACTGAGCACGATGCTCCCCCCGGCGACGACGTCGAGGGCAGTGCACTGGCGCAACGCATTGTCGAACTGGAACGCGAACTCGCGAGCTTGCGCAAGGAGAATATCCTGCGTGCGAACGCAGAAGCCGATCGAATCCGGCTCGAGGACGAACTACGAAACATCCACGATTCGCTTTCATGGCGACTGACCGCGCCACTGCGACGCGTGACGTCCGCAATCCGCATGGCGGGCATCGTTACGGCAACGATTCGGCGCCAGGCGGTTGTCCGCGGTAGCCTGCCGAGCGCGCTCGGGCACTACGCGACAATGCTCAAACGTGAAGGTCTCCAGGGGATCATTGCCCGGTCCAGGCGTCTCCGTGAGGGCGGAGGATTCGCCGATGCCCCGCCCCCCGACGAGGTCTATCACGACTGGATCGACAAATTCGATCGATTCGGCGACGCGGAACGCGCCTCCGCCGTCAGCGCTCTGCAATCGTTCGAACATCGGCCGCTGATTTCAATCGTCGTCCCGACGTACAACAGCAATCCGTCGCATCTCGAAGCAATGATTCGTTCCGTGCAAGAGCAGATCTACCCATTCTGGGAACTCTGCATCGCGGACGACGCATCGCCGGGCGAGACGACGCGCGATATCCTGACACGCCATCAAGCGCATGATTCGCGAATCCGGCTCGTGTTTCGTACCGAGAACGGCCATATCTCCGAAGCGAGCAATAGTGCGCTGTCGCTGGTGACCGGAGAATTCGTCGCGTTGCTGGATCACGACGACATCCTCCCCCCCCACGCGCTGTTTGTCGTTGCGCAATACATCAATCGGCACCCTCACGCGCGCATGTTCTACAGCGACGAGGACAAACTGAACGAACGCGGACAGCGGACGGCCCCCTACTTCAAATGCGACTGGAATCCTGCGTTGTTCCGTACGCAGAATCTGTTTTCGCACCTTGGCGTCATCGAGACCACGCTGGTGAGACAAGCGGGCGGCTTTCGCCGGGGATTCGAAGGAAGCCAGGATTATGATCTCGCACTACGATGCATCGAGATTGCCGGCGATGACTGTGTCGTTCACATTCCGCATGTGCTTTATCACTGGCGTATCACGGCCAGCAGTACTGCGGGGACGAGTCACGCCAAGCCGTATGCATCGACGGCGGCGCAGCGCTCGATCGAAGAGCATCTCGCGCGCTCAGGTGTCGCGGCAACCGTGGAGCGCCCCTTCGGCGAGTTGCCGGTTTTCCGGGTGAGATATGCGATACCCGGCCCTGCTCCCAAGGTGTCGATCATCATCCCGACCCGAGACGGTGTCGCCTTGCTCCGTCAGTGTGTCGAAAGCATCGCCGAACGCACGGTATACCCGAACTACGAAATTATCGTCGTCGACAACGGCAGCACCGACGGGGCAACCCTCGCGTATTTTCAGGAGATTTCGAGTCGTCCGAATGTCAGGATCATCCGGGACGATTCGCCGTTCAATTTTTCCGCACTGAACAACACCGCCGCCGCCGCGGCGACAGGCAGTTTCATATGCCTGCTGAACAACGACACGGAAGTCATCTCGCCCGACTGGCTCGACGAAATGGTCGGCATCGCCTCGCAACCAGGGATCGGTGTGGTCGGCGCCGCCCTGTGGTACCCGGACAATACGCTCCAGCATGGCGGCGTACTGCTGGGACTGGGTGGCGTCGCCGGTCATATGCATCACATGCTCAAGCGAGGGAATTTCGGCTACTTCAACCGCGCCGTATCCGTACAGAACATGTCTGCCGTCACGGCTGCATGCCTAGTCGTACGCAAGAGCATCTATGACGGCGTACACGGCCTGGACGAATCCTTCGCCGTCGCCTTCAATGATGTGGACTTCTGTTTGCGGGTACGCGCCGCCGGTTTCCGAAACGTCTGGACGCCGTACGCCGAGCTGTACCACTACGAATCGGCGACACGCGGTTCGGACATGGCAGCGGACAAATACCAGCGCTTCGTGGGCGAGGTGCGTCGAATGGAGGAACGATGGGGAACCGCGCTGAGTCGTGACCCGGCGTACAACCCGAATCTTTCCCTCGCCGTAGACGTGTTGCCGTTCACGCTGGCCAACCCTCCGCGCATCGGAACACTCGACTAGGCACCAGCCTGTAGGCCGAGATTTGCGCGGAACGGGAGCAGCGGCACTTGTCCCGCATCAAGCCGTCATGACTCTCGAACACGGCGACCGGAACAACAGCCAGGGCAACGTCCGGCCGCCGCACTGCCGCCTTCAAAATCCGCCGGTTACCGCGGGCCCGACTCGATATCCGCTGCCGTTGGCGGTCGGGATCACGTTTGAACCCGCGCATCCGACAAGGGCCAGCACGACGAGCGCGGCGGCGAGGCATCGAGAAACTCTCGTCATTTGTTTTGTCATTCTCCGGTGGTTTTCAGCAGAGACTATCCGACAAGGCAGGGCCCGAAACGGCAACTTCACGCGCTCCGTCGATTTCCATTTCAGCGGCATCGATGCACGCTTCATCAGCGCAACTGCATTCCGAATCAGCTGTTGTTTTGTCGATGGCGGAACATGGCTAACCCCCAGATCCGTCGTTTCGCGAGTCTTGCCCATGGATCGGAAGTCTGCGAAGTTGCTCTTTGGCGTTGCGACAGGAAAACCCAGTTGTTATAGATTGCGTATGCGCGCTCCATGTCAAGGTCGCCATGAGCAGCCAGCATCTCCGACCTGCCGATGATATTGCAGTATCGCGCAAGAATATCTTGTCCGTAGTCAGTGAACGCAAGTATTCCCTCTGCCCTGGTCGGATCGAGGTGATACTCGGGTTCCTGCAGATGAACGATCGCGCCGCCTTTGATGATTGCACGCGGCTCACTTTTCATAAGGTGCCATTTGACGGGTATTGTTGAAACATGATAACCGCCGGGCCTCAAAATGCGTCGAATCTCGGCGAATGCCATGTCGGGGTGAGGAACATGCTCCAATACATCTTCAGTGATGACCAGATCGAACGAGCAGTCATCGAAGGATGTATCCTGAATGTCCTCGCACAGCACACCATTGCGGCGCTCTCCTGACGAGGCGCCGTCGACATACTCACTGGTGACGAGGCGATCCCCAAGCGGCGCCAGAAATTCCACGATGGCGCCTGTCGTACTCGTGACAAACACCGTTCCGCGAAACTCCTTTGCGAATTTCCCAAGCCATGCACGGGAATCGCCACGCCGCCACAAGTCAAGAATCGATTTCGCAAGATGTCGATTCCTTGCAGACGAGCCACATTTCTCGCATATGAAAGAATTACGCTTACAGGGAAAATCAACCGGTTCGTAGGACTTAAAAATAGCGTGCGACCCGCAGACGTGACAATATCCGCGAGCAATTTGAGTCGGCTCCATACACATCTCTCAGGTAGACGGTTTGGGTAGGCTTCTGATGCCATAGCCGTGGCAAATTTCTACGCATAACCGGTTGAACTCCGGCCCACAGGCTTACGGAATATTAAGGTACATTATTTTTTGAAAGGAAGTGGGGTTAATACCAATTCCAGATCACCCCGGACTCATGGGGATTGAATTTCCGATAGCGACCTGTTTTTATATTCAATATAGATCGACCACGCAAATCGATTCGCTCATTCGATTTACATGCGGAACACAAATACCAAGAAACTCATGCATGAATTTCCCGAGCCGCAGCGCGCCACAATGCGGAAGAGCCGAAAATGCATTCGATGGCAATCGACACACCGAGACGGCAAGGTGACGAGGCAACCGCACGCCTGATCGAGGAGAATCGACTCTCCCGCTCTGCGGTTCCCTCTACTTCGCCCATCAAACTCGGTCGGAATAAGGCCCGAGCCGTCCACGCAAACCGTCCCGGATTCCGCGCCATACCATCGCAAGATGCTCTCCGCGCCGCTCTGGGAACAGGCAATAAATCAGGACTCGAAACGGCAACTTCACGAACTCCGTTGACTTCCATTTCAGCGGCATCGATGCGCGTTTCATCAGCGCGATCGCATTTCGGAACTGATAGTAATGGCGGATCGGCCCATGCATCGGATAACGACGCCCCAGTACCCGAACCGGCTCGCCCCCCAACTCGTGACTCATTCGCAACCAGGGAATCCCCCAGACCTGATAGCCATGCTGCTTCGCGCGAATGCACCATTCAAGGTCGACGAAGTCGATGAAAAGCGACTCGTCCATCGCACCAACCTCGTTCCAGCATTCAAGGTTGATGCAGGATCCGGATGAAATGAGGAAATCGACTTCAATGGGTAGGTCGCCCACTGGTGGTATCCGTTGAAGCCGTCCCCATCCAAACCTGACAAACGGCGCAACACCACGCAGACGTCGATCCTCATAGGCCGGACCAATCAGTGCAACACGGTTACCCGACGCCCGGGCCTGAGCGATCAATTCCGGCAGATCCGTCAGCAGCGACCGTGGCGGTTCGCTATCCTGATCAAACAACAGCGCGACATCGCAACCCGCCTGAATCAGCGCTCCGACACCCTGATTGAATGCCATTGCAATTCCGGCATTCCACCCGTTGGCGATGTATTCGATTGAATCGGATAGCCCGATGGCACTGCGAGCAAGCACTGCCGGCGTATTGTCGACGACTACGCAGTGCATCGACGCGGCGAGCCGATTGGCGCGCGTCACACACGCCGCATCGGGATGAAAGAAAACGACCACCGCTCCGGTGTTCGGGGATCGATCTTGAGTATTGCTCATAAAATTGCCACGCCTACGGCACCAGCATCGTCAGAAGTGGCCATGTTCGCCTTCTTGCGATTTCAACGCGTTTTGACACGACGGACGGCTCTGCCGTCGGTGATGCCAAGCCAGCTCGAATTATCGAAATCCCGCCATGCACTGGCCTGCCGCCGCGTCATGTCCGCCCGTAGTTATCTTCGAAGCGGACGATATCGTCTTCGCCCAAGTATTCACCACTCTGGACTTCGATCATGACCAGGTCGACGACCCCGGGATTCTCCAGCCGATGCTTGTGACCAGCGGGGATGTACGTGGACTCGTTGGTCGATACGAAGAACGCATCATCGCCATTCACAACCCTGGCCATCCCGGACACGACGATCCAGTGCTCGCTGCGATGATGATGCATCTGGAGGCTGAGGCTTGCGCCAGGCTTCACGATAATGCGCTTGATCTTGAATCGCGGCCCCTCTTCGAGCACCGTGTACGTGCCCCACGGACGATGCACCGTCCGATGTACCTTGTACGCCTCATGGCCGGTCGCCTTGAGTTCCGCATAGATCTGCTTCACGTCCTGCGCACGACTGCGCGTCGCAATCAACAATGCGTCAGGTGTGTCGATCACGATCAGATTCTCCACACCGACCGCGCCAATCAAACGCTCGGAACTCTGCAGATAGCTGTTCTTTACATCGACAAGCAGCGCCTCACCTTCCACTCGATTGCCATGCTCGTCCGGCGTTGCCAGATCACCCAGTGCCGTCCACGATCCGACGTCGCTCCAGCCGATCGAACAAGGCACCACCGACCCCTGCCGGCACTTCTCCATCACCGCGTAATCCACGGAAACATCCGGAACCGCGCCAAAGCTATTCGGTTCGAGACGAATCTGTGTTCCACCGCCCGCACTCGTCGACGACGGTGACGCATCGATGCAGGCTTTCACCGAATCGAGTATGTCAGGACAATGCTCGGCCAGCTCACGCAACATGGTTCCTGCGGTAAAACAGAACATCCCCGAGTTCCACAGAAACCGCCCGGACTCGAGATACTGCTGTGCACGGGCAAGGTCGGGTTTCTCGACAAAACGCACGATGTCGGTACCATCCGCCTCAATATATCCATACGCGGTTTCTGGGCTGTCGGGCTCTACACCGAACGTAACGACCCGCCCGCCCTTGGCCAGCTGGGATGCCTTCTCCACAGCGTCTGCAAACGCGGATTGGTCATTGATCAGATGATCTGCCGCGAGCACGAGCATGACGGCCTGCTCGCCGTGAGTTGCCGCGGCGTACAAGGTCGCCGCGGCTATCGCGGCGGCCGTGTTTCTGCCAAAAGGTTCGAGAATGAACGAGGTCGCCAATCCGGTGGCATTGACTTCGCGATACTCATCCTCGGTCTTGAAGAAAAGATCGCGGTTGGTGACGGTGAGCACTTCATCGACACCCACCAGTCTCGCCGCGCGCAGGAAGGCCTTTTGCAACAGGCTTTCGCCGTCGGCAAGCCGAATGAACGGCTTGGGATGCGATTCACGAGACACGGGCCAAAGTCTTGACCCGGCACCACCGCAAAGAATAATCGGCAACAAGTTCACATGTTCCTCGTACTGCATTGACTATCGACGCGCTTCGGTCGACGTACGACACCACGAATATCAGCCCACATCGACACGCTTCGGCACGAAACGTGCAAGACGCGCGCTCGATCACTCACACCGCGGAAACGATCACGTTCTCTGCATACCGGCGAGGCAAAGCCCGAGAGATTCACGCCAATGCGGCATGACCACCCCGAAAATCTGCGCCAGCTTCATATTCGACAACCTTGAATTCGACGGCCGTTTCGCCGGCGTCGGATAGTCCGCAGCCGGAATCGGCAATACGGCCGGCCGCTTCGGGAGGTTCGCCAGCTCGAAAATCGCCGAAGCGAATCCGTGCCACGAAGTGTCGCCACCAGCTGTCAAATGGTAAGTGCCGGAGCGGGCGTCCCACCATTCCGTCGCATCCGCAGCACCGCGTGCCTGCGCAATCATGTGCGAGGTCGCCGCTGCGATTGCATGACTCCAGGTGGGCGCGCCCAATTGATCCGCAACGACTTTCAATTCGGGACGCTCTGCTCCCAGACGGAGCATCGTCAGCAGAAAATTATGTCCTCGCGCACCATATACCCAACTGGTGCGCAAAATGAAATGCCGGCATCCGGTCGAGGCTATCGCGGCCTCGCCTTCAAGCTTGGTCAAGCCGTAGACATTTTGCGGATCGGGGAGGTCGGTTTCACAATACTCGCCCTGCTTCGCACCGTCGAACACATAATCGGTCGAGTAGTGAACCAGCGCCGCCCCGCTGCGCGCCGCCTCTTCGGCGAGAACGCGCGGCACATCGGCATTCAGACGCCGGGCAGTCTCCTGATCGGTCTCGGCCTTGTCGACAGCGGTATAAGCGGCCGGATTCACGATGATCGACGGCTTCAGCCCACGCACGACGCTGCGTACCCGATCGAGATCGGACAGATCGAGCATCGAGCGGTCGCACGCCACCACGCGACCCAGGCCTTGCAGCGAGCGCAGCAGTTCAAATCCGACCTGGCCATTCACGCCCGTCACAAGGATCGTCGGTTCAGGTTTCACACCTACCTCACGCATAGACTTCGGCTTCGCTCAGACGCTTGCCCGCGGCATCCTTCGCTGCCAGCAACGGTTCGAAGTCGATCGGCCACTCGATTCCGATATCGGGATCGTTCCACACGATGCTGCGCTCGTGCTCCGGGAACCAGTAGTCGGTCGTCTTGTAAAGAAACTGCGCGGCCTCCGACAGCACGACGAAACCATGCGCGAAGCCGGGCGGCACCCACAACTGCCGATGGTTGTCATTCGACAGGACGACACCCACCCATTTGCCGAAGTTCGGCGAACCCTTGCGAATATCGACCGCGACGTCGAAGACCTCGCCCTCGACAACGCGCACGAGTTTGCCCTGTGCATGCTGGATCTGATAGTGCAGCCCGCGAAGCACGCCCTTCGACGACCGTGAATGGTTGTCCTGCACGAATTCGATACCGGGTTCCACCTGTTCGGCGAATTCCTTCCCGTTGAAGCTCTCGTAGAAGAATCCCCGTGCGTCGCCGAACACCTTCGGCTCGATGATCTTGACTTCCGGCAGCGCCGTCGCCGTTACTTGGATGGCCATGCGACTTGATCCGTGAGAATGTTCTTGAGGTACTGCCCGTACGCGTTCTTCGCGAGCGGCTGTGCAAGCTTCAGCACCTGCTCCGCGTCGATCCAGCTCCGGCGATACGCGATTTCTTCCGGACACGCGACCACGAGCCCCTGCCGCTTCTGCAGCGTCGCGATGAAGCTGGCCGCCTCGATCAGCGAATCGTGCGTTCCGGTGTCGAGCCACGCGTAACCGCGCCCCATGATCTCGACGTTGAGCGCGCCGTCGGCGAGATAACGCGAGTTGACGTCGGTGATTTCCAGTTCGCCGCGCGGCGACGGCTTAATATCGGCCGCGATGTCGCATACGCGGTTGTCGTAGAAGTACAGGCCCGTCACCGCGTAGTTCGAACGCGGTTTCACAGGCTTCTCTTCGATCGACAGCGCGCGGAACGACTTGTCGAACTCGACGACGCCGTAACGCTCAGGATCGTGCACGTGATACGCAAACACCGTCGCGCCGGTTTCCTGCGCATGCGCACGCTCGAGTTGCTTCGCGAGATCGTGGCCGTAGAAGATGTTGTCGCCGAGAATCAGCGCCGACGGATCGTTGCCGACGAATTCCTTGCCGATGATGAACGCCTGTGCGAGACCATCCGGCGACGGCTGCACCGCGTACTGGATGTTCATCCCCCACTGGCTGCCGTCGCCGAGCATCGATTCGAAACGCGGCGTGTCCTGGGGCGTCGAGATGATCAGTACGTCGCGAATGCCGGCGACCATCAGCGTCGACAGCGGATAGTAAATCATCGGCTTGTCGTACACGGGCAGCAGCTGTTTCGAGACGACGTGCGTGATCGGATACAGCCGCGTGCCGGAACCGCCCGCGAGAATGATGCCTTTACGTGCCATCGAGTGTCTCCTCAAGCGCGCTTCGCGTAGTTGGTCTCGACCCACTTGCGGTACTCGCCCGACGCGACTTCGTCAGCCCATACCTGGTTGTCGAGATACCAGTCGACGGTCTTCGCGAGGCCCGTCTCGAACGTTTCCGCCGGCTTCCAACCAAGCTCGCGCTCGAGCTTGCGCGCATCGATCGCGTAGCGGCGATCGTGGCCGGGGCGATCCGTCACGTAGGTGATCTGGTCGCGATACGAACCGGCCGCCTTCGGGCGCGCCTTGTCGAGCAGGTCGCACAGCGTATGCACGACTTCGAGGTTCTTCTTCTCGTTCCAGCCGCCGACGTTGTACGTCTCGCCCGGCACGCCGCGCGCCAGTACTTCACGGATCGCGCTGCAGTGGTCGCCGACATAAAGCCAGTCGCGCACGTTCTGGCCGTCGCCGTACACGGGCAGCGGCTTGCCGGCGAGCGCATTCGCGATCATCAGCGGGATCAGCTTTTCGGGGAACTGGTACGGGCCGTAGTTGTTCGAACAGTTCGTCGTCAGCGTCGGCAGGCCGTACGTATGATGGTAGGCGCGCACCAGATGATCCGAACCGGCCTTCGTCGCGGAATACGGGCTGTTCGGAGCGTATGGCGTCGTTTCGGAGAATTGCGGATCGGTGGCGGACAGCGAGCCGAACACCTCGTCGGTCGACACGTGCAGGAAGCGGAACGCCGCCTTGTCGGTGTCGTTTAGGCCATTCCAGTACTGGCGGGCCGCTTCGAGCAGCGTGAACGTACCGACGACGTTGGTCTGCACGAAATCGGCCGGGCCGTGGATCGAGCGATCGACGTGGCTTTCGGCAGCGAAGTGCAGCACGGCACGGGGCTTGTGCTCGGCAAACAGTGCGTCGAGCGCGTCACGGTCACAGATGTCAACGCGTGCAAACACATGCTTCTGGTTCCCGTCCAGCGACTGCAGCGTGCGCAGGTTCCCTGCGTACGTCAGCTTGTCAACGTTAAGCACGGCCTCGTCGGATGCGTGCAGCCAATCGAGTACAAAATTGGCACCGATAAAACCCGCGCCGCCCGTAATCAGGATCATGAGGCTCCCTTTAGTAATGCGCGGCAAAGCCCTCGGGGGCTCGCCGCATCAGATTCGCAAGTCCCGAACCAGCAACTTGTGACCGTTATGTCAGACCGGGAATTTTAACCGGTCGACATGGCTTCCAAAGTCATGAAATGCTAATTTTGTTTGGGGGAATCGATAATTATAGGGAGCCTGCCTGCGCAATTGCCATGCCGCTAACAACTTGATACAGCGCTCCGAACCTACCCCAAGAGCGAAATTTCATGCCAAGTTCACCCCCTTATCGGGAATATTAATTTCTCCGTATGATGATGATCGAACGGTTCTTCCCGCATCGTCGAAACTCGTCACGTCCGCCGCCCTATGACTCGCACCCCCATCGCCATCGGTGACATCCAAGGCTGTCATTCAGCTTTCCAGTCGCTGCTCGACCAGCTTTCGCCCGCCGCCGACACCCCGCTCTGGATCGCCGGCGACATCGTCAACCGCGGGCCGGACTCCCTCGCCGCGCTGCGTGCGCTGGTCGACCTCGGCCCGCGCGCGACCGTGGTACTCGGCAATCACGACCTCCACCTGCTTGCCGTCTCCGCGGGCCTGCGCACCGAACGCCCGGGCGACACGATCGGCGAGATCCTCGACGCGCCCGACGCCGAAGCGCTGCTCGACTGGGTCCGCCACCGCCCGTTCGTGCACGCCGAGAATGGGATGCTGCTCGTACACGCGGGCCTGCTGCCGCAATGGGACGCCACGCTCGTGCTCGAACTCGCCGACGAGCTCCAGCGCGCGCTGCGTGCGCCCGACTGGCGCGACACGCTGCAGAAGCTGTACGGCAACGAGCCGAATCAATGGAACCCGAACCTGAAGAAACGCGACCGGATGCGCGTCGCATTCAACGCGTTCACGCGCCTGCGCTTCTGCACACCCGATGGCGCGATGGAATTCAGGGCGAACGGCGGCCCCGCCAGCGCGCCGCCCGGCTACCTGCCGTGGTTCGACGTGCCGGGGCGCCGCACGGAGGACGTGACGGTCGTGTTCGGCCACTGGGCCGCGCTCGGCCTGATGCTGCGCGACAACCTCGTCGCGCTCGATTCGGGATGCGTGTGGGGAAACCAGTTGTCGGCCGTGCGGCTGACGGCCAACCCGGCGCAGCGCACGGTCACGCAGGTGCAGTGCGAAGCGTGCGGCGCGCCGGGCGGCGAGTGATTACGCGCTGAGGCGTCCGACCGGGAAGCGCCTTACCCCTCGCGCCCCGGCACCGGCTCGTCGGCCGCCCCGTCGCCTGACGCACCGGCGCCAAGCTCGGTCGCCGGATACGCATGCTTCGCCAGCTCCGCGAGCGACTCGGCCGACGGCTTGCCGACCTTCTCCTGCATCGACGCGAGCGCGGCCGCGATCGCATCGCGCGCCGCCGCGGACGTCGCGCGCCGGTCACCGCCCGGCGCGATCGGTTCGCACACGTACAGATGAGCGACAAGCGGGCCGCCGCGCAGCACCATGTCGAGCGACTTGCCAAGCGACAGCTCGCCTGTGTAAGCCGGCGCCACCGACTGCCGCCGCTGCGCATCCTCATACATCAGACAAATCGGCTGAACCGCGCAGCCGGCCGATACCGCAGCCTGGAACAGGTTCGCATGGAACGGCAGCAGCTCCTGCCCGTCGGACGTCGTCCCTTCCGGAAACACGCACATCAGGCCGCCGTTGCGCAGGCGCTCGGCCATCTCGTGCATGATCCGCATCGCCTCGGTGCGCTTCTCGCGCTGCAGGAACACGGTGTCGAGCTTCTCGGCTAGCCAGCCGACGACCGGCCACTGCCGCACCTCGGCCTTCGACACGAACGGCGTCGGCCGCCACGCGTTGACCGCATAGATGTCGAGCCACGACACGTGGTTGCCGACGACGAGCGCGCTCGCGTCGAGCCGCGCGCCGTCGTTGTGGACGACGACGCGCATCCCGCAGATCCGCAGCATCTTGAGCGACCAGCGGCGCGTCATCTCGGCGCGGCGCGCGGGCGTGACGTGCGAAAAACGCAGCGCGACGATCGCCATGCCGCGCAACAGGTGAAAAACGAGACGCAGCTTGCGAAGAGCAATCATGGCGAGGGTCCGGCGTGGTTCAGTGGCGCTCGAACGCGATCTGTCCGGCGACGAGCGTCGTACGCACGCAGGCGGGCAGTTCGTAGCCGAGGAACGGCGAGTTGTGGCCCTGGCTCTTCAGCGCACGCGGCTCGACGCGCCAGTGCGCACGCGGGTCGAACACGCACAGGTCGGCCGTGCCGCCTTCGGTCAGGCGGCCTGCCGGCAGCTTCAGCACGTCGGCCGGCGCGGACGTGATGCGGCGCAGCGCCTGCGCGAGCGGCGTGCGCGTCTCGTCCGCCCACTTCAGCGTCAGCGACAGCAGCAGCTCGAGCCCGGTCGCGCCAGGCGTCGCTTCGCCGAACGGCAGCAGCTTCTCGTCGTCGTCGACGGGCGTGTGGTCGGAGCAGATCGCGTCGATCGTGCCGTCTGCAAGCGCCACGCGGATCGCTTCGCGATCGCGCTCGCCGCGCAGCGGCGGGTCGAGCCGGAACTGCGAATCGAAATAACCGATGTCGACGTCGATCAGGTGCAGGTGGTTCACGCCGACGTCGCAGGTCACGGGCAACCCCTCGGCCTTCGCCGCGCGCACGAGCGCGAGACCGGCCGCCGACGACAGCCGCGCGAGGTGCACGCGCGCGCCCGTCACGCGCATCAGTTCGAAGATCGTGTGCAGCGCGATCGTCTCGGCCGCGACCGGCACGCCGGACAGCCCGAGCCGCGACGCGAGCGCGCCGCTCGCGGCAACGCCGCCGCGGCCGATGAACGCGTCGAGCGGGCGCAGCCACGTGGTGTAGCCGTAGGTGCTCGCGTACTGCAGCGCACGCAGCAGCACCTGCGTGTCGCGCACCGGCACGTTGGCATGCGTGAAGCCGACACAGCCGGATTCGGTCAGCGCGACCATCTCGGTGATCACTTCGCCCTTGAGGCCGACGGTCAGCGCGCCGAGCGGATGGACGTTCGCCTGGCGCAGGTTGCTCGCGCGAAACTTGAGCATCTCGACGAGGCCCGGCTCGTCGAGCACGGGATCGGTGTCCGGCGGGCACACGAGGGTCGTGACGCCGCCCGCGACGGCCGCGGCCATCTCCGATGCGAGCGTCGCCTTGTGCTCGTAGCCGGGCTCGCGCAGCCGCGCGCACAGGTCGACGAGGCCGGGCGCGACGATCAGGCCCGACGCGTCGATGGTCTTCGCGGCGTTGAAATCGGCCGGCGCCGCCGCGCCGGCTTCGGCGATCGCGGCGATCTTGCCGGCCGCGACGAATACGTCGGCCTGCCGCTCGGTGCCGGCGACCGGGTCGATCAGCGTGCCGCCTTTGATATGAATCTTCATGCGCTGTCTGTGAATGCGTTGATTGCGTTGAATGCCTGGATCAGGATGCGCGAAAGCGGGCTCAGTCGTTGTTGCCGGCGACGATGCCCATCACCGCCATCCGCACGGCGATGCCGAACGTGACCTGGTTGAGGATCACCGACTGCGGACCGTCGGCGACCTGCGAGTCGATCTCGACGCCGCGGTTCATCGGGCCCGGGTGCATCACGATCGCGTCGGGCGCGGCGAGCGCGAGGCGCTCGGGCGTCAGGCCCCAGGTCTTGAAGTATTCCTGAGCGGACGGCA
>Ga0207695_10001714_pt1 | contig 35105 bp, 31 predicted proteins | sample KBSC54metaG_FD_184354 | JGI IMG/M metagenome (GOLD analysis project Ga0207695, IMG submission 184354) | Corn rhizosphere microbial communities from Kellogg Biological Station, Michigan, USA - KBS C5-4 metaG (SPAdes) (version 2) | ecosystem: Host-associated > Plants > Roots > Rhizosphere > Soil... | reverse complement strand
CCTTGAAGTCCTTCAGGAGCTTCAGCGAGTGCGCGTAGTCCGAACCCGGGCGCGCTTCCTTGTACAGGCGCGGCACCGTTTCGAGGTTGTGGTTCATCACGTCGGGCGGCGCGGCGTTCAGGATCGAGATCGCGCGGTCGAGACGGCCGCGGAAGTCCGGCGTCAGGATCTCGATGCGCGTTTCCGGCGACTGCTCGCGCACTTCGCGGATGCACTCGACGAAGTGGGCGGCGCCGCCGTCGCGCAGGTCGTCGCGGTCGACGCTCGTGATCACCACGTACTTGAGCTTCAGCGCGGCGATCGTGCGTGCGAGGTTCTTCGGCTCGTCGGTGTCGAGCGGATCGGGACGGCCGTGGCCGACGTCGCAGAACGGGCAGCGGCGCGTGCACTTGTCGCCCATGATCATGAACGTCGCAGTGCCCTTGCCGAAGCATTCGCCGATGTTCGGGCAGCTCGCTTCCTCGCACACGGTATGCAGGTTGTGCTCGCGCAGGATCGTCTTGATCTCGTTGAAGCGCGAACTGCCGGTGGCCGCCTTCACGCGGATCCACTCGGGCTTCTTCAGCTTCTCGATCGGAATGACCTTGATCGGGATGCGCGCCGTCTTCGCCTGCGCCTTCTGCTTGGCAGTCGGATCGTAGGCAGCGGTCGCGGCCGAATCGGCCGGTGCGGGAGAAGCGGTAACGTCAGTCATTCGATTGTTCCAGTGCCTGCGGCTTGTCGGCGGCCGCGGATGCGCCGTCGAGGTTGGCGATCAGACGGCGCACCAGCGTGTGGGCGACGTCGTTCCAGTCGGCGGCAACCTCGAGGCTCGCCATGTCGACGGTTTCCAGTCCGGCATAGCCGCACGGGTTGATCGCAAGAAACGGGCGCAGATCCATCTTCACGTTCAGGCTCAGCCCGTGATAGCTGCAGCCGTTGCGGATCTTCAGGCCGAGGGCCGCGATTTTCGCGCCTTCGTGCACGCCGGATGCCACGTAGATCCCCGGCGCGCCCGCCTTGCGGACCGAAGCGAGATTATACGCCGCGAGGGTTTCGATCACGGCCTCCTCGATCTTCGTCACGAGCGTGCGCACCATCAGCTTGCGCCGGCGCAAGTCCAGCAGCAGGTAGACGACGATCTGGCCGGGGCCGTGATAAGTGATTTGCCCGCCGCGGTCGACCTTCACGAGCGGCACGCCACTGTCGGCCACCAGCAGGTGGGCCGGGTCGCCCGCCTGGCCGAGCGTGTAGACGGGGGGATGCTCGACCAGCCAGATCTCGTCGCCGGTGTCGGCCGTGCGCGTGTCGGTGAACGCGCGCATCGCGTCGAAGCTCGTCTCGTAGGCCTCGACGCCCCGCCAGCGCACGGTGACCGGGTGATCCGGCTGAACCGGCGACTCGGCGGGCGATGCGGAAGCGGCGACAGGCGTGGACACGATGGAAACCGGCGAAACGGACATGGGCGGTAGTTTACCGAAAACCCATGGGTCTCGCCGGCCGGGGAAAGGGACGGATGGTCAGTATCCGTCGGAGGAAATGGCGGTCAAACCGTGCGCCATCCGTCGTGGAACAGCGCGGCGACGCGTTCGCGCAGCCGTGCCAGCCCGCCGAGCGCGACTTCCCTGGGCGGCCGCGACACCGAGAACGCGACGCACGCACCCTCTCGGCCTTCCGCGCTGAGCCACAGCCGCTCGCCGCGGCGCAGCTTCAGCGTCTCGCCATCGACCAGGAAGTAGTCGTCGACGTCGTTGCTGCGCGTGGCCCAGACCGGCCCGCACTGGACGATCAGCCGCGTGCTGCGTTGCACCTTCATCGGCACGGTTTCGCCCACGGGGATTTCGAACGTGATGCTTGAGGAAATTTCTTGCATGATCGACTCCGCCAATAAGTGCTTCGATGGCTACAATCGTAGTCACTTCAAGGCGTCCGACAAAACGACCAATTTTCACGTCGATGTGAGGAAAATTAGCAAATGGACCTCCGCCAGCTGCCTGCATTGAACGCGATTCGCGCGTTCGAAGCCGCCGCCCGTCACGAGAATTTCTCGCGCGCCGCCGACGAGCTGTACGTCACGCACGGCGCGGTCAGCCACCAGGTGCGCGCGCTCGAGGAGGAGCTCGGCGTGCAGCTTTTCACGCGCAACGGCAAGCGGCTGTGCCTGACCGACGCCGGCATGCGCTACGCGCAGCAGATCCGCACCGCGCTGATGGTGATCGCCGACGCGACGCGCGACGTGCGCGCGAGCGACCGCGACCGGCGGCTGGTGGTGTCGATGCTGACGTCGTTCGCCGCGCGCTTCATCACGCCGCGCATCGGTACGTTCATCGAGCGGCATCCGGAAATCGACGTCGAGCTGCAGTCGACCAACTCGCTGACCGATTTCGCGCGCGACGACGTCGACATCGCGATCCGCTTCGGTCAAGGTAACTATCCGGGGCTGCATGTCGAGCCGCTGTTCGACGAGGTGTTCTTTCCCGCATGTTCGCCGACGCTGAACGGCGGCAAGCTGCCGCAAACCCCTGCCGATCTCGTGCACTACAACCTGCTGCGCTCGGACGACGAGCTGTGGCGGCCATGGTTCGACGCGGCGGGGCTCAAGACGCTGACCGAGCCGAAACGCGGGATCCTGTACCAGGATTCGTCGAACCTGCTGCTGGCCGCGATCGACGGCCAGGGCATCGCGCTGGTGCGCCGCTCGCTCGCGGTGCACGACCTGCTGGACGGGCGCATCGTGCGCCTGTTCGACATCGACGGGCCGAGCCCGTGGCACTATTTTTTCGTGTGTCCGCCGCCGCTGCTGAACACGCCGCGCGTGCAGGCGTTCAGGACCTGGCTGCTCGAGGAAGTCGCCGAATACAAGCGGCTGTGCGACGAGCTGGACGCGCGGCGCGCGGCGGGGAAGACCCCCGCCGAGTGCGCGCGGGAAGGAGGATGGAAGGCGCTTAGAGTACGACCTTGACCATCGGATGGCCGGTCAGTGCGCGGTAGATGTTGTCGAGCTGTTCCTGGCTCGTTGCGCGCACGGTGATCGTGAGGCCCGTGTAATTGCCGCCGCTCGACGCGCGCTCCTCGATCTTCTCGACATCGATCTCGTTGTCGTGAACGGCGACGACCTTGAAGATCGTGTCCTTGAACTCGGGGTGCGCCTTGCCCATGATCTTGATCGGGAAATCGCACGGGAACTCCAGCAGCGACTCCTTCCGGGTCTCGATCGCGCCGGTGACCTCGACGGTTTTGGTCGGTTCGCTCATCATTTTCTCCGGGTTAGGTCAAACTGTTCAAACTCGCGTGCCTTCGCACGCTGGTACGCGTCGTACAGCGCCGCGAACACGGGGCCCGGCTTGCCGCCCTGCACGGGCAGATCGTCGAGCGACGTGACGGGCAGTACTTCCTTCGTGGCCGACGTGATCATGATCTCGTCGGCCGCGCGCAACTCCGCTTCGCCGATCTCGCGCGCGATGAACGGAATGCCGCATTCGTCGGCCAGCTGCTCGACCAGCGCGTAGCGGATCCCCTCGAGGATCTTGTTGCTGCGCGGCGGCGCGATCAGCTCGCCGTTCTTCACGATCCATACGTTCGACGACGAGCCTTCGGTCAGGTAGCCGTCGCGCAACTGCAGTGTCTCGAACGCGTCGCGTTCGGCCGCATGCTGCGCCATCAGCACGTTGCCGAGCAGCGAGATCGACTTGATGTCGCAATGCAGCCAGCGGCGATCCTCGGCCGTCACGCAACGCACGCCCTTCGCGCGCTCCTCTTCCGACGGCAGGCGCAGCGGGCTCGTCATCGCGAACACCGTCGGCACCGCGTTCGCCGGGAACGCGTGGCCGCGCTTCGCGACGCCGCGCGTCACCTGCAGGTAGACGAGCGCGTTGCCGTCGCCGAGGCCTTCGGCATTCACCGCGACGATGCGCTCGATCAGCGCGCGCCAGCCGGCGGCGTCGTGCGGATTGTCGATGCCGATCTTCTTCAGGCTGCGCGCGAGCCGCTCCAGATGCTGCTCGATCCGGAACGGCACGTGCGCGCCGTCGTGCGCATAAACGGGGACGACTTCATACACGCCGTCGCCGAAGATGAACCCGCGGTCGAGCACCGGGACACGGGCTTCGGACAGCGGCACCAGCTCCTCCTGCGACGAGACGCTGAGGTAGACGATCGGTTCGAATTCGGCTTGGCTCATGGTGATGACAGATGGGGATGAAGTCGTAAAAACAAAGGCCCGTCGTGCTTACTTCTTCTTGCTGAACATCAGCAGGATCGAGTCCCAGATACGGCCGAAGATACCGGCTTCCGGCACGGCCTGCAGCGCGACGACCGGGAATTCGGACAGCGTCTTGCCGTCGGCAACGATCTTCACGGTGCCGACCTGCTGGCCTTCCGCGAGCGGCGCGATCAGCGGCGCGTTGACGTCGACTTCCGTCTTGACCTTGTCGCCGAGGCCGCGCGGCACGGTCGCCCACTGGTCGCCCTTCACGCCGACCTGCACGGTGTTCGCCTTGCCCTTGTAGATGCGCGGCGTCGAGATCGCCTGGCCGCCCTTGAACAGGCGCACCGAATCGAACGCGCTGTAGCCGTAGTTCAGCATCTTCATGCTGTCCTGCGTGCGCTCGCCTTCCTTCTGCTCGCCCATCATCACCGACACCAGGCGGCGCTGGCCGTCGACGCCCGGAATCGCGCGCTTGGCCGACGCGATCAGGCAGTAGCCGGCTGCCTGCGTATGGCCCGTCTTCAGGCCGTCGACCGTCGGGTCGAGCCACAGCAGACGGTTGCGGTTGCCCTGGCGGATGTTGTTGTACTTGAATTCCTTCTCCGAGAAGATGCCGTAGTACTGCGGAAAATCGCGGATCAGGTGCGCGGACAGCTTCGCGAGATCGCCGGCCGTCGTGTAGTGGTTCGGGTCGGGCATGCCGTTCACGTCGGCGAAGTGCGTGCCCTTCATGCCGAGGCGCTGCGCCTCGTCGTTCATCAGCGTGACGAACTGCCCTTCGCTGCCGCCGACGAGTTCGGCCAGCGCGATCGCGGCGTCGTTGCCCGACTGGATGATCATCCCGTACACGAGGTCGTGCACGGACACCGGCTTGTTCGCCTCGATGAACATGCGCGACTCGTCGCGGCCGACGCGGCGCACCGCTTCGCTCGGCGTGACGATCTGCTCCATCGAGATCTTCTTCTTGTCGAGCGCCTCGAACACGAGGTAGGCCGTCATCAGCTTCGTCAGCGAGGCAGGCTCGACGCGCTCGTCCGCATTGCCCGATGCGAGCACCGTGTTGCTCGTCGCGTCGACGAGCACCCACGAACGCGCATTCACGCCCGGCGGCGGCACCGCGCCCGGCATGTAGACCGCGGGCGCGCCGGTGAACTGCTCGGCAGCGGCGGCCGGCGCCGCATGTGCGGCCTTGGCCTTGGCGGCCGGCTTCGCCTCAGCGACGACGATCGTCGACGCGAGCGCGACGGGCAGCATCACGCCGAGCGCGACGTTGCGCGCGGCGGTGCCGAAGGCGATGGAGGAAGCGAGGGACTTGAGGCCTTGGGGAGACAGACGCATGATCGATTCAGGCTGATGGCAGAAAGTGCGGTGCGAAACGCGCAGGGTTGAACGGCAAGGCGGCGGGCGTTTCGGGCACTCGCCGACATCGTCGGGCGACGCGAAACGCGCCGGTTGGACTCGTGCGGACGCGTTCGGTTCGCGGCCGTCGCGAGCGGGCGGACAGGCGGCGAAACGAGCGCCGCATGCGCCCAGCCGGGCCGCGGGCGACGCGAAATGCGGCCATTATACGTGGCCGCGAACGGCGTTTTCGCGAACCTGGTGTCGTGTCCCGTGCCACGCGGTGTCGACGTGCCGGCGCAATCGTGCTCGCGGCAACGCGCAAACCGCGGCGATATCCGGCGGCATCGCGAGAATTTGCAGCGCCGCCACGGCGCCAGAAGGCGCAGCACGTCGGTGCCGATTTGCGCCGAACACCACGATCGCAGGACGGCCGCACACCGGCTTCAGGAGGATAGCGCGGGCACGCTGCGGGAAATCGCCCGAAGCCGCGCGAAAGGCGCGCGCAGGCGGTGTGCAAGTCCGGTTGCGCGCGCGGTGCGGCGCGATGTCGTGTGGTCGATCGCGCATTCGGCGGGTGCCGGTGCGCAACGCGAGCCGCCGGCCGTTACGCCGGCACCCGCGTGCCGGCTAGCGCCACGCGTCGACGATGATGCGCTTCAGCACATGCAGCTTGCGATGGAGGAAATGCTCGGCGCCGGGGATCACGACGACCGGCAGCTCCTGCGGCCGCGCCCAGTCGTACACCGACGCGATCGGCACCGTGTCGTCGGTTTCGCCGTGGATCACGAGCGTGTTCTCCGGCACGTCGGCCACCTGCCAGCGGCTTGCGGCCGTGCCGACGAACACCATCCGCTCGATCGGCACGCCCGCGTCGCGCAGCCGCTTCGCGACATGCGACAGCACGAAGGTGCCGAACGAGAAGCCCGCGAGCACGAGCGGCAGGTCCGCATACGCGGGCTGCGCGCGCATGTGCGCGAGCACCGCGAGCAGGTCGTCGGCCTCGCCGGTGCCGTTGTCGTGCACGCCTTCGGTCGCGCCGACGCCGCGGAAGTTCGACCGGTAGACGACGTAGTCGAGCTGCACGAGCGTGCGCGCCAGGGTCTGCGCGACCTTGTTGTCCATCGTGCCGCCGAACAGCGGATGCGGATGCGCGACGAGCGCGATGCCGCGCGGCGCGGCGCCGCCTTCGCGCACGGCGTCGGGCAGGTCGACCGCGATTTCGATCTGCCCGACCGGGCCCGCGATCAGCGATTTCTGCGTATGAACGTTCATTCGGCCGGCCCGCTCAGATCTTCAGGCGATCGACGACCTTGCCGTCGCGCAGGTGCGATTCGACGATCTCGTCGATGTCGGCCTGGTCGACGTACGTGTACCACGTGCCTTCCGGGTACACGACCATCACGGGCCCTTCCTCGCAGCGGTCGAGGCAGCCGGCCTTGTTGATGCGAACCTTGCCGGGCCCCGCGAGGCCGAGTTCCTTCACGCGCTTTTTCGCGTATTCCTGCATGGTCTGCGCGTCGCATTGCGCGCAGCTCGGCCGTTCGGCGCCCGGTTCGCGCTGGTTCAGGCAGAAGAAGACGTGGTGCTGGTAGTAGGAATCCATGATGGTGACGAGCGGCCCGGCGCGATGCCGGGCGGAAAGAGGGGCGATAGCCGTTGCGCGGTGCAACGGATGATGGTCCGGACGATTATAGCGACCGGCGCGCGCCGCTGCCCGCGATGCGGCCGGGGCTGCGCTGCCCGGCCTGCACCGTCAGCGGCGCACCGCGGCCGGCAGCCACGCGCGCTCGACGCGCTGGCCGAGCCAGATCAGCGCCGCGTACGGCCAGATCCACGCGAGCCAGCGTGCGATGCTGTTGAAGTGCACGTAGCGGCCCTGCCGCCAGCCCGACAGCGTGAAGTCGAAGAACGGATTGACCGGCAGCAGGTTGACGAGCGCCACGCCGGCCAGCAGCGCGAGTGCCGCCAGCGTCGCGCGCCAGGTCGCCGGCACGTGCAGCGCGACGAGCGCGGCCGCGAAGCCGAGCTCGATGCCGAGCCGCGCGCCGGGCGTCGCCCACACGACGACGAGGCCGGTGGCCGACTGCATGAACGTCGCGGCCGCCTTCAGCACGAGCGTCGCGGCGACGAATGCGATCAGCAGCCGGATGCGCGGCGCACTCGGCCGCATCGCGAGCGACGCGATCGCCAGCACGGCGAACAGCATCAGCCCGCCGAGCGCGGCCTCCCACGCGGAATCGGACAGCCAGCCGTCGACGCGCTCGGGCCATTCGCTCACGTGCCACGCGGCCGGCAGCCACGCGAGCAGCGTGTCCTGCATCGACGCGTCGGCGCGCTCCCACAGCGCGGCCGGCCAGTCGCCGATGCCGAACAGGAACGGCGACGGAAACAGGATCGCGAACGGCCACAGCACGGCCAGCAGCAGCGGCGTCGCGCCATCGGCCTCGAACCATGCGAAGCGCAGCCGGCGCAGCGCGCCGCGGTCGAGCAGCGCACCGGTGGCCGGCGCGACGAGCGCCGCGCCCAGCAGCGCGCCGAGCGCGTTGGCCGCGAGATCGAGATTCGACGCGATGCGCGTCGGCAGGTAGGTCTGCAGCGCCTCCATCGAGCCCGACAGCAGCACGCCGAGCGCGCCCGCGACCAGCGTCGCGGCAACCCCGCGCCAGCGCGGGTGCAGCGCGAGCACGCCGAGCGCGCCGAACGGCAAATACCCGAGCACGTTCGTGACCACGTCGAACGCGGTCACGTAGCGCTGCATCGGCGCGAACAGGTAGTCGAACGGCCCGATGCCGAGCGACGCCCAGCCTTCGAACGGATACAGCGACGCGTAGACGATGAGCGCCGCGTAGGCGGCAAAGGCCTGCCGCGCGAGCGGCGATTCGCGATGCGGGCCGGTCGCGTTCATCGCGGCTGCGCGGCGTGCGTCACGGCGTGCCCGCGTACGCCTGCATGCCGACCCACGCGGCGATCTGCGACACGAGCTCGTCGCTCGCCGTCGCGAGCGCACGCGCGCCGCCGGCCGCGTCGGGCGTGCTCGACGGCGCACGCGCGACGAACGTGCGCTGGCCGAGCACCTTGCCGTCGAGCGTCAGCGTCGCGCGCGCGGTGACGGCGCCGTGGCTTTGCGACTGCCCGTCGAACACCTGCTCGAATTCGTTCAGGTCGACCTTGAGGGTCGGCGCGCGCACGCCGTCGGACCCTTCGAGCACCGTGCCGCGCGACGACAGCGCGCCGCGCAGCCGCTGCGTGAGCAGTTGCGCGGGCGGTGCGGTCCAGCGGCTGTCGCGATAGACGGCCACGTGCTGCGCATCCGCGTACGCGAGGCGGTACGCGAACTTGTCCGAATCGAGCGCGTCGGGCGCGGCGACGTCGAGCACCTTCAGCGCGGGGCCCGCACCGGCCGTCACGACCGGAGAAGCCGGCCCGAGGTCGTAGCGGACATTCGACAGCACCGCGCTGTTGCCGGCGCAGCCGGCCGCAAGCGCAAGCGTCAGCACGGCGAGCGCGGTCGCAGCCGGACGCAGCGCGCGTTCAAGGATTCGTGGCATGGCGTGTTCCTGCATGATGTTTCCGGTTTCGATGGGCGTCACTGCCCGGCCGTTTCCGGCCAGGCGATCGACGGGTTTCCGGCCTGCTTCACCTCCCGGCCGCCGCACCCGGCCAGACGAAGCCCGCTTCGCCGGGCCCCGGCGCCGCGCCGGGCGAACCGAACAACAGACTGCGCGGGTTGCGGCCGAGTTCACCGGCGACGTCCTTCAATTGCTGCGACGCGTCGCCGACGCTGCCGGCCAGCGCATTGAAGCGCGGCAGCGTGTCGTACTGCACGCGCGCGTTGAGATCGTTCAGCGCGACGCCGACCTGCTCGGCGGCCGTGCCGGCCTTGTTCAGGTTCGACACGAGCGGCCCGTTCGGCTGCAGCAGCGTGTTCGCCGACGCCATCGTGCGGTTCACCTGGTGCATCGTTTCCGGTAGCGCGGCGACGGCCGGGGCGAGTTGCTTCGACAGCGTCGTCGCGCCATCGGCCGCGTGCTGCAGGCTTTCGGCCGTCGCGCGCAACTGCTCGCGCATCTCGGGCGACATCAGCGCGTTCGCGCTTTTCGCGGCCAGTTCGAGCTGCCGCAGCAGCACGTCGCCGCGCTCCTGGATCTGGTCGAACAGGCTCGGCCGCATCGGGATCTGCGCAATCGCCTTCGGCGACGACGGCAGCGGCGCCAGGTCGCGGCCCGTATCCTCGAGCTGCACGAACGCGATGCCCGTCACGCCCTGGAAACCGAGGCTGCCGTAGGTCGACTGCGTGATCGGCGCATCGTGGTCGACGAGAATCCGGATCCGGATCTGGCCCGGGTGCGTGCGGTCGAAGCCGATCGACTGCACCTTGCCGACGTCGAGACCGCGAAAGCGCACGGCCGCGTCCGGGAACAGCCCCGTCACGTTGGTGCGCGCGAGCAGGTCGTACGGCACGCGCACGGTGCGGTCGACGTTGAACCAGAACACGGTGCCCGCGATCGCGAGCGTCAGCGCGATCGTGAACAGGCCGGCCCAGAACGCATGTGATTTGTTTTCCATTCGCGGGTTCCTTGCTCCTTGCCTTGCCTACAGCTCGACGCTCGACAGCGCCGGTTCGAGGGCCGCCTTCGGCAGCTTCGCGCGCCGCTCGGGCGGCAGCGCCTGCAATGCGCGGCGCCCGCGCAGCCCCAGGAAATATTCGTGGATGAACGGATGGTCGACGTTCGCGACCTCCTCGACCGGCGCGGCGACCAGCACCTTGCGGTCGGCCAGCACCGCGACGCGCGTCGACAGCGCGACCATCGTGTCGAGATCGTGCGTGATCATCACGACGGTCAGCCCGAGCGTGCGGTGCAGCGTCGCGATCAGCTCGACGAATTCGTCGGACGCCTGCGGATCGAGGCCGGCCGTCGGCTCGTCGAGGAACAGCAGCTCGGGCTCGAGCGCGATCGCGCGCGCGATGCCGACCCGCTTCACCATCCCGCCCGACAGCGCGGCCGGCATCTTCGACGCGTGCTTGCACGGCAGCCCGACCATCTCGAGCTTCAGCATCACGATGTCGTGCAACAGGTCCGGCGGCACGCGGCCGAGCTCTCGCAGCGGCTGCGCGACATTGTCGAACACCGTCATCGACGAGAACAGCGCGCCCTGCTGGAACAGCATCCCCGAGCGCGTGCGCATCATCCGCGCGCTCGCGTCGTCGATCGTCGCGGTATCTTCGCCGAACACCTTGATCGTGCCCGACGTCGGTCGCTCGAGGCCGAGGATCTGGCGCACGAGCGTCGTCTTGCCGGAGCCCGAGCCGCCGACGACCGACACGATCTCGCCGCGCCGCACGTCGAAGTCGAGCTTCTGGTGAATGATGTTGCGCCCGTAGCGCTTGGTCAGGTTGCGCACCTCGATCACGAGGTCGCCGGCATCTACCGCTGCGGCCGGCGGCGTGCCGACCGACGCGACGCCGGCCGCAGCGGCATGGTCCGGCGCGGCACCGGCCGCCGATTCGTTCGATGCGTTCATCCGAGCCCCACGTTCTGGAACAGGATCGCGAACACCGCGTCGGCGAGGATCACGACCGTGATCGACGACACGACCGACGTGGTCGTCCCTTCGCCGAGGCTCTGCGAGTTCGCCTTGATCCGGAAGCCGAAATGGCAGGCGACCAGCGCGATCAGCATGCCGAACACGACGCCCTTGCCGACGCCGATGTACAGGTTCGCGATCGGCACGACGCCCGGCAGCGAGCGCACGAAATAGTTGACGTCGATCCCGAGCACGAGCTTCGCGGCGAGCGCGCCGCCCGTCAGCGCGATGATGTTGGTCCACATCACGAGCAGCGGCATCGCGACGCCGAGCGCGAGCACGCGCGGCAGGACCAGCCGCAGCCCGTGCGGGATGCCCATCACGCGCATCGCGTCGAGCTCCTCGGTCACGCGCATCACGCCGATCTGCGCGGTGATCGCCGAGCCCGAGCGGCCCGCGACGAGGATCGCCGACAGCACGGGGCCGAGCTCGCGGATCACCGACAGCCCGAGAATGTTCACGATGTAGCGGTTCGCGCCGAACATCTGCAGCTGCTGCGCGGACAGGTAGCTGAGCACGATGCCGATCAGGAACGCGACGAGCGCGGTGATCGGCAGCGCCTGTGCGCCGGCGCTGTAGATGTTCGCCGAGGTTTCCTTCCACGGCATGGTCTGCGGACGGCGCAGCACCGACAGCGCGTCGAGGATCACGAGGCCGAACATCGCGATGCCGCCCTGCAGGTGTTCGCCGAACGTGAAGATCGCTTGGCCGAGCCGCGTGACGGGATCGACGCGCACGACGCGCTCGGGCGCCTCGCGCCCGCTGTCGAGCCGCTCGATGCGCTCGAAGATCGTGCGCTGCGTGTCGCTCAGCGCGACGCCGGCCGGCAGCTTGCGGCCCCACACGCGCCACAGCGCCTGGCCGCCGACGTGGTCGAGCCGCTCGATGCCGGACAGATCCCATTCGCTCACGCGCCCGGACCCGATGCTCGCGACGCGGCGCGCGACCGCGCCGCGATTGCGCGCAAGCGCGATGGCGGTCCACTGGCCGGTCAGGCGCACCGTCTGGCCCTGGCTGCCGGCGTCGACCGACAGGCCGGGAGGAGTCTCGAAGTCCAAGGGCAGGTTGTTTGCAAAAGGATGACAGCGGCCATTGTAGCGAACCACCCGGCACAGCGACGTGAGGATGTCGGTGGGGGCACCTGGCCGGGGGCGCCCGGCCGAAAGCGCCCGGCCCGGGCCTGCCCGGAGGCCGCCGCACATCGCGGCCCGCTGCCGGTGTCATCGCCTTTCATTCTTCCGTCACGTTTCCTTTCGATACTCTCACGCGCCGCACCTCAGGCCGTCGGCACCCCGCGCCGCCATTTCGATGCGCACCTCGCCATAACAGAACACTAAACAGGACAACCGATGCGTTTCCCCCCGCTTTCCCGCCGCCGCGTACCGGCCGCCGCCGCGCTCGCCAGCCTGGCCTTTGCCCTCGCCGGCTGCGGCGGCGACGACGTCACCGCCCCGCCGCCGTCGCAGGCCCAGGCGCCCGTCGGCACAACGGCCACGCTCGCGCTGCTCGAGACGACCGACCTGCACACCAACGTGTTGTCGTATGACTATTTCAAGCTCGCCGCCGACAATTCGCTCGGCTTCGAGCGGGTGTCGACGCTGATCGCGCAGGCGCGCGCGCAGTACCCGAACACGCTGCTGCTCGACAACGGCGACACGATCCAGGGCACCGCGCTGTCGGACTACCAGGCGCTCGTGAAGCCGATCGGCTGCGACCAGACGCTGGCGATCTACAAGGTGATGAACGCCGCGAAATTCGACGGCGGCGGGATCGGCAACCACGAGTTCAACTACGGGCTGCCGTACCTGTCGCAGGTGACCGGCAACACGTTCGAGGTCGACGGGCTGCCGGCTCCGGCCCAGCAGAAGAAGTGCGCGGGCCCGAACTTCCCGCAGGTGCTCGCGAACGTGATCAGCGCGAAGACCAACGCACCGCTGTTCACGCCGTACACGATCCTGACCCGCACGGTGACGGCGACGACACCGGACGGCAAGACGGTCAGCGCGCCTGTGAAGGTCGGCATCATCGGCTTCACGCCGCCCGCGATCATGAGCTGGGACAAGCGCTGGCTCGACGGCAAGGTCTACACGACCGGCCTGAAGGAAGCCGCCGAGAAGTACATTCCCGAGATGCGCGCGAAGGGCGCCGATCTCGTCGTCGCGATCTCGCACGGCGGCCTCGACAATTCCGCGTATTCGCCGACGATGGAGAACGGCAGCTGGTGGCTGTCGACGGTAGCTGGCATCGACGCGATGCTGATCGGCCACTCGCACCAGGTATTCCCGGACGCGAACAGCACCGTGTCGCAGTTCAACCTGCCGGGCGTCGACAAGGTCAAGGGCACCGTCAACGGCGTGCCGACCGTGATGGCCAACTACTGGGGCAAGCACCTCGGCGTGATCAAGCTCGGCCTGAAGTTCGACGGCAAGACGTGGAGCGTCGACAAGTCGCAGACGACCGTCGAGGCGCGGCCGATCCAGAACGCCGACAAGACCTACGTCGCGGCCGACCCGTCGGTATCCGCCGCGATTGCCGCCGAGCACCAGGCGACGATCGACTACGTGAAGACGCCGATCGGCTCGACCGACTACCGGATGAACTCGTACTTCGCGGATGTCGGCGATCCGGGCGCGATCCAGATCGTCAACGAGGCGCAGGCCGACTACGTGAAGACCTACGTGCAGGCGAACCTGCCGCAGTACGCGTCGCTGCCGGTGCTGTCGGTCAGCGCGCCGTTCAAGAGCGGCTTCGGCGGCGGCAGCGACTACACCGACGTCGCGCCGGGCGCGCTCGCGATCAACAACGCGGCCGACCTGTACCTGTATCCGAACACCGTGTACGGGGTGAAGGTGAGCGGCGCCGACGTGAAGAACTGGCTCGAGACCGCCGCGAAGCGCTTCAACCGGATCGACCCGACGCAAGCGACCGTGCAGAAGCTCGTCAGCAGCTTCCCCGGCTACAACTTCGACATGTTCACGTCCGCCGATCTGTCGTACGAGATCGACGTCGCCCAGCCGCTCGGCAGCCGGATCAGGAACCTGACGTACAAGGGCGCGCCGATCGACCCGAACGCGCAGTTCATCGTCGCGACCAACAACTACCGCGCGAGCGGCGGCGGCAACTTCCCGGGCCTCGACGGCAGCAAGACGATCTTCGCGTCGCCAGACGCGAACCGCGACGTGCTGATCTCGTTCATCAAGAAGCGCGGCGCGATCACGCGCACGGCCGATGGCGCGCAGCGCAGCTGGCGCTTCACGAAGCTCGCGAGCTCGGTCGCGCACGTGCAGTTCGCGTCCGCGCCGAACCGCCTCGGCGATGCCGCCGCCGCCGGCCTGGCCGGCATCACGCAGGTCGCGGCCGACGACGGTTCGGGCAAGAACCTCGCCACCTACGAGATCGACCTCACGCAATGAGACACGCGATGCAACCGATCCGGACGATGCGGCCGGCCGAAACCGGCTTCGCCGCCGCCGCGCGGCGCCTGCTGCGCGCGAAACTCCCGCCGGCCGCCCTGCTCGCGGCGGCGGCCGTGACCGTCGCGGCCGTGGTAGCCGCGACCGGCTTGCGCGGCGCCGGCCCCGCACCGAGCGCCGCGCAGCTCGACGAGTGGCAGGCGATGGTCACGCAGGCCACCGAGCCGCACGCGCTCGCGCAGTTGCGCACGCTCGCGCGCCGCGGGTCGGGCGCCGCGCAGACGGCGCTCGGCATCGCGCTCGTCGACGCGCGCGAACCGGGGCTGCGCGACGAGGGGCGCGGCTGGCTGGAAACCGCCGCGCAGGCGAACGGCAAGGCTGACGCACCGGCTGCGCGGCGCGCGCAACTCGCGCTCGGCAAGGCACTGCTGCTCGGCAGCGGCGACATCCCGAAGGACTACGCACGCGCCCGCGCGCTGCTCGGCGAAGCGGCCGAACAGGGCGACCCGGCCGCCGCGTATTACCTCGGGCTGATCTATCGCAGCGGCTACGGCATCGCCGCCGATCCGGTGCAGGCCGCGCACTGGTTCGACGTCGCGTCGCGCGCGGACATCCCGGCCGCGGACTTCATGCTCGCGAACGCGTACCGCGACGGCAGCGGCGTGCCGCGCGACGACGCGCGCGCGCTCGCGCTGTATCGCCGGGCCGCCGAACACGAGTTGCCGGAAGCCGTGCAGACGCTCGCGATGGCCTATCGCAACGGCGAGCTGGGGCTACGGCCCGACGCGGACGAATTCCACGCGCAGTGGATCGAGACCGCGCATGCGCTGAAGCATCCGGTCGTCGCTCCGTGACGCGACCCTGCCGCCTGGCCGGGCGCCGTCGCGGCATCCCGTCAGGCGGCACCGCTCCGCGCGGGTCGCTCCAGACGCATGTACGCGTCGGACACGATCAGTCCGAAGACGATGTGATCGAGCGCGCTCACCCACCCTCGCGCGTCGGCGAACCACGGGAACAACTGAGTCATGCCGTAGTAGTTGACGACGTACAGCAGCGCGCCGAATACGCCCCCCGCCACGCTGGCCATCCCGACGCTCGAATCCAGGCTGAAACACGCGATGATCACGGCCAGAATCAGCGCAAATACGATCGACAACGCGAAGTGCACGCCCAGCGCCGCCAGCAGCGTCCCCACTTCGACCGTGATCGACGGCGCGAGCGCGTCGTCACCGAAGTAGATGGCCGCGATCATGCGCAGCGGCGCCCACGCGTCGTGTCCGATGATTGCCGCCGCGACGACCTGGATGACCAGGAAAACCGCACCGGCCACGCACCCGCCGATCACGGCGGCTCGCCACACCGGAACGCGGCGCGCGTAATGGTGCGAATGCATGTGGAGTTGCATGGCCACCTCCTTGAAAACGGTCCGCCGCGTCAGTGCCGGTGCGTATGCGACATACCCGAGCGCACCGCCGACCATGCCGACGCGAGCGAGTCCATCAGCCGGCGACAGGCGCGCGTCATCGGGAGCCCGACGGCGTCGGAGATCCGGGGCGTCTTGCGGTGAAAGCGCTCGAACAGGCTGGACAGGCTCGAACACGAATGAAGCTTGTTCATCGCCATTTCCCTCGATGCGGCAACGACGAGGACGCGCTGGCGCACGCCGCGCGGGCCGCCGGAGCGGATATATCGAACGTAGTCGCGCCGGTCGTGAATATCAAGATGCAGGCTGGCGCCGGTGCGCAACCGTGCCGGGTTCTGCAGACGAAAGCGGTAACAGGCCCGTGGTCAAGCAGAACACCGACTGCAAGCGCTTGCGTGTCCGTGAAGCCGAGCCCGCAAACAAACAGCCGCGCCGGATACGCGGCCATCGCCGTCGATATTTCTGCCGGTGCATGGTTGTGCCGCAAGTGTTCTCACAGCCGCCAGGCGAACAGGCGGGAATGAACTCGATCTCGATCCGGTTACGCTGGCTCGGAAGAATGAGCGAATCGTTGCGCCAGATCTTTGTATCGATGTTGATTCGATCTCGCGAAATTCCAAGATTCTGAACTTGCGTGGCGCGATCATATCGGTACATACCTGTTCCCCGCTCCCCAACGCGCCCCCGCCCCCTGTCGCTACAATAGCCACCATGAACGCCCCCACCTCCTCCGACACGCCCGATTCCGGCGACGCGCACATCGCGCGCAACCGGCTCGACGCGCACCTGGACGCCGCGCCGCGTGCGTGGCCGCTCGACATCGTCGCCGCCACCGGCTCGACCAACGCCGACGTCGCGACGCGGCTCAAGGCGCTGCCGCGCAGCGCGAACGCATTGCCCGCGCCGCTCGTGCGCGTCGCGTTCGAGCAGACGGCCGGCCGCGGCCGGCAGGGCCGCCCGTGGTTCGCGCAGCCCGGCAACGCGCTGCTGTGCTCGGTCGGCTGCATCGTGCCGCGCGCCGTCGACGCGCTCGGCGGCCTCAGCATCGCGATCGGCGTCGCGCTCGCTGAAGGGCTGGCCACGCTGCCGCTCGACGCCCGCATGCGCGTCGCGCTCAAATGGCCGAACGACCTGCTGCTGATGGCCACCGACGACGGCACGCCGCGCATCGTCGGCAAGCTCGCCGGGATCCTGATCGAAACCGTGTGGACCACCTCCGGCGCGACCGCCGTCGTGATCGGCTTCGGCATCAACGTGCGCGGCGCGGAAGCCGTCGCCGCGCAGGTCGACGCGCTGCGCGCGCGCGACGCGACGCTCGCGAGCGGGCTGCCGCCTGCCGCGCTGTCGATCGCGTGCGCATCGGCCAACCTCACCGATACGCTCGCCGCGTCGCTGAACGCGCTCACGCCCGCACTCGCGCAGTTCGGCGCCGACGGGCTCGCGCCGTTCCTGCCGCGCTGGCATGCACTGCACGCGTACGCGGGCCGCGAAGTCGTGCTGCTCGAACAGGGCGTCGAACGCGCACGCGGCATCGCGACCGGCATCGATGCGACCGGCCAGTTGCTGCTCGACACGCCGAACGGCGTGCAGGCGATCGCGGCCGGCGACGTGTCGCTGCGCGAAGCGCAATGAACGAGCCGTACCTGCTGATCGACGCCGGCAACAGCCGGATCAAGTGGGCGCTCGCCGATGCGCAGCGCACGCTTGTCCAGACCGGCGCGTTCGGCCACGCACGCGACGGCGGCGGCGATCCCGACTGGTCGAACCTGCCGCGTCCGCGCGGCGCATGGATCTCGAACGTCGCGGGCGCCGACGTGGCCGCACGAATCGACGCGCTGCTCGACGCGCGCTGGCCGGGCCTGCCGCGCACGACGATACGCTCGCGCCCCGCGCAATGCGGCGTGACGAACGGCTATACGACGCCCGAACAGCTCGGCAGCGACCGCTGGGCCGGCCTGATCGGCGCACATGCGGCCTTTCCGGGCGAGCACTTGCTGATCGCGACGTTCGGCACCGCGACGACGCTCGAGGCGCTGCGCGCGGACGGCCGCTTCACGGGCGGGCTGATCGCGCCGGGCTGGGCGCTGATGATGCGCGCGCTCGGCACGCACACCGCGCAGTTGCCGACGCTGACCACCGACATCGCGAGCGGGCTGCTCGCAGGTGCGCAGGCCGAGCCGTTTCAGGTCGATACACCGCGTTCGCTGTCGGCAGGCTGCCTGTACGCGCAGGCGGGGCTGATCGAACGCGCCTGGCGCGATCTCGCCGATGCATGGCAGGCACCCGTGCGGCTCGTGCTCGCAGGGGGCGCGGCGGACGAGGTCGCGCGCGCGCTGACGCTGCCGCATACGCGGCACGACGCGTTGATCCTGTCCGGGCTCGCGCTGATCGCCGAGGAGGCGGCCGCGGAGGATTGACGGAGTTGCGTCGGCTTCGCCGTCTCGCCGACGGTATCGGCGCATGTCGGTACAGGATTTCGTCGCGGGAACGTTGGGGGAACGCGCCACTGCAAGCGGCCCGCCGCCCGCGAGGCAAAGGCCGCACACGGGTTGCCTGACTGTTGAGAACAGTCACGGAAACAACGAAAAAGCCGGCCATGCGGCCGGCCCGACTGAACGACTGAACGACTGAACGACTGAACGAAAAGGGGTGTCGACGATGCTGCGCTGGCTGATCGCTGTTCTCTTTCTCGCCAACATGCTCGCGTTCGTGGTGGCGCGCGGCGTGTTCGGGCCGCTGCCGGCAGCCGGCCCGCGCGAACCGGGCGTGCTGTCGCGGCAGGTGCAGCCCGATGCGCTGCGCGTGACGCCGCTGGCGCAGGCGGCCGACCAGCCCGTCGTCGGTGGCCCGATCGCGCCGCCGGCCGTCATGGCCGCGCCGCTCGCGGCATCCGCACCCTGACGGCACCGGCCCGCGCTCAGGACTGCTGCGCGCGGACCTTCTTCAGCAACGCGGTGGTCGAGCGGTCGTGCTCGAACGGAATCGCCAGCGCGCGGCCGCCCCAGCCGCGCACGAGCGCCGATTCCGGCAGCGCATCCATGTCGTAGTCGCCGCCCTTCACGAGGATGTCCGGACGGATGGCCTCGATCAGCGACACCGGCGTCTGTTCCTCGAACTTCACGACCCAGTCGACGCTTTCCAGCGCCGCGAGCAGCGCCGCGCGGTCGTCCTCGCGGTTGATCGGCCGGTCGTCGCCCTTGCCGAGCATGCGCACCGACGCATCGCAGTTCACGCCGACGATCAGGCACGCGCCGAGCGCTTTCGCGTCGGCGAGATACGTGACGTGGCCGCGATGCAGGATGTCGAATACGCCGTTGGTGAACACGACGGGCGACGGCAGCGACGCGCGCAGGGCAACCAGGGCATCACGGGTAATCAGCTTGCGTTCGAAGGTGGCGGACATGATGGAGATCGGACGGAATGAACGATGGGGCGCGCGGCGGCCCCGGCGGCAGCGCCAGATAAAAAGCCCGCCGGACCGGCCGGGCGGGCTTCATGCAACGGACGCGAAACGGCGCAATGCGGCCGACGCGATTCACGCCGGCTGCGGCGCCTTGCGGCCTCAGGCCGGCTGCGCGGCCGACGACGGGCCGCTTTCGGCCTGCAGGCGGCTGGTGACTTCCTTGCGATAGCGGTTCAGCTCCTGCGCGGTCGCGAACGTGCGCTCGAACAGGATCGACAGGTTGTGCAGGATGCGCTCGACAACCTTCTTTTCCCACTCGCCGTCGAAACGGATCTGCTCGTCGAGCCAGCGTTCGAGCCATTCCGGATCGGGCAGGCGCGACTGCACGGTGTCGCGCGGGAACAGCGCCTGGTTCACGTGCAGGTTGGTCGGGTGCAGCGGCTTCTCGGTGCGGCGCGCCGACGCCATCAACACGCCGATCTTCGCGAACGCGGCACGCGCGACGTCGCCGCAGTTGTTCAGCGCCTTCTTCATGTAGCGCAGGTACGCGCCGCCGTGGCGCGCTTCATCGCGCGAGATCGTTTCGTAGATCTGCTTGATGACGGGCTCGGTGTGCCAGTCGGCCGCGCAGCGGTACCAGTGGTTCAGGCGGATTTCGCCGCAGAAGTGCAGCATCAGCGTCTCGAGCGGCGGCGCCGGGTCGAACTGGAAGCGCACCGCGTGCAGCTCCTCTTCGGTCGGCACCATGTCCGGCTTGAAGCGGCGCAGGTATTCCATCAGCACGAGCGAATGCTTCTGCTCCTCGAAGAACCACACGCTCATGAACGCGGAAAAGTCGCTGTCGTGCTGGTTGTCGCGCAGGAACATTTCCGTCGCGGGCAGCGCCGACCATTCGGTGATCGCGTTCATCTTGATCGTCTTCGCCTGCTCGTCGGTGAGCAGCGAAGCGTCGAACTTGTCCCACGGAATGTCCTTCTCCATGTCCCAGCGGACGGCTTCGAGCGACCTGTAAAGTTCCGGATAAAGCATCGTGTTCATGATGGTCCCACCCCTGTTCTGCGCAATGCGACTTCTCTAAACGTGACTGTTGCCACAAAGGCGCGCCAAGCGCGCTTTTTGCAGCCAAGACTGTAATTTTACGCGTGAAACCGACCGACCGGACGCTGATTCCACGTCCGGCAGCCGGGCGGTCGCGCCGCCGCCGTTGGGCACGCCGCAGCCACGCTCCGTTCGAACGGAACCGGCCGCGCTTGCCTGAGTGGGGGGCCGGCGCTGGCCGGCTCGTTGGCGAGCCCGTCCCCTGCCCCCAGGCGGGTTCCCCGTAGGGTCCCGTGCGGATGCCGGATCGGCGGGCTGCTCGATGTGGTGTATACGGCGGCGGCCATGATATCACGCGTGTATGACGCTTCCGAGACGCCTGCCCGGTCGCGCGCCGCCAATCCCGGTGCGGCGATCGGTCGCGCCCGACCGTCGCGAAAACGCAACCTCGCGCAACCGCGCGCCATCTGCGTGCATCAGACCCGTATTTCGCCCGTCGCGAGGCCGTCTTCCGGCGGCGTGCCGGCTGCCGGCGCGCTACCGCCGTCCGCCTGCGCGATCCAGCCGGCGAGTGTGTCGCGCTGCGCGCGGCCGTCGCCGTAGCCGAGTTCGATCAGTTCGCGCGTGAACGCCTCCTCGAACAGCAGGTAGCTCGCGAACGACGCGCCGGCCGGCTGGCTGCCGCCGACCGCGCCGAGCAGCCCGCGCATCGCCGCAGGCATCTGCTTCAGGTGCTTCGCGGCGATCAGCTCGATACGCTCGGACGGCGCGATCGCCAGCACGTCGACGTGCCGCCAGCCGCTGTCGACCTCGACCTGGTGCGGCAGGTGCTCGATCATCCGGTTGATGTGCTCGATCCGCTCGATGTCCGAGCCGATCGAGTCGAGGAACACGCTCGCAAGCACCTGCTGGCCGATCTGCGCGAGCGACGGGTAGCCGCGCACGCGGCCGGCGCCATTCGCGGCCGGAATCTCGGGCCGCGGGTCGGCCGCACCGACGACGACGATCCGGTGCGCGCCGAAGTGGATCGCCGGCGACAGCGGCGCGATCTGCCGGATCGAACCGTCGCCGAAGTACTCGATCTGCCCGTCGAGCACGAGCGGCACGGCCGGGAACACGAACGGAATCGCCGACGACGCGAGCAGGTGCGACGCCGACAGATCGACGAGCCGCGCGGTGCGCTGCGCGCGCCGCCACGCCTGGATCGGCTCGGCCGCCTGGTAGAACGTGAGGTGCCGGCCGCTCGAATAACTGAGCGCCGTCACCGCGAGCGCGTGCAGCAGCCGCGCCTCGAGCATCTGCTCGATCCGGTGGAAGCTCAGTTCGCGCTGCAGCAGGTGCGCGAGCGGCGTGTTGTCGAGCAGCCCGCGCGGCGAACGGCGGGCCGCCCAGCCGAACGTCATCGTCGCGAGCCAGCGCGCGCCGGCGGCCGCGATGCCGAGCCAGTCGGTGCGGTACACGTAGTCGGGGCGCAGGTGCTCCCAGAATTCGAGCAGGCGGCGCACGCCGTGGGAAAAGTCGTCCGCGTGGCTCGCGATCGACGTCGCGTTGATCGCGCCGGCCGACGAGCCGCACACGACCGCGAACGGCAGCGTGTGCCGGTCCGGATCGGCCTCGAGCGCGATCTCGGCCAGCGCCTTCAGCACGCCGACCTGGTAGGCGGCACGCGCGCCGCCTCCCATCAGAACGAGCGCGAGCCGCATGATCGACCTGCTACCGGCGCCGCGTCACGTCGAGCGCTTCGGCGGACGGGTTGCGGGCGACGAAGCGGCGGCCGCGCGCACCGCGGCCGAGCCGGCCGGCTTCGCGCGCTTCGCGGCGGGCTTGCGCGGCGCGGCGGCGGCCGGCGCCGGCTTCGCGGCCTGCTCCGGCGGGGCGGCAGCGTCCGGCGGCGCGGGCTGCATGCCCGGCTGCGCCATCGCGAGGCTCGCGAGCTGGTTGAACTGCGACTGCAGCAGGTTCCACCAGCCGGCCGGATCGAACGCCTGCTGCGCGGCATCGCCTTCCGGCGGCGCATCCGCGCCGTCCGCCGCCGGCGCTGCGTCGCCCGGCGGCGCCGACGCGGCTTTCGCCGCCTGCGCCGCCGCGACGGCCGCTTCCTCGGCCGCCGACATCGAGCTTTGCGCGAACGCGCCGAACGCCCGCAGTGTCGCGAGCGTCGCGCGCTGCACCTCGAGCGCCTGGATCGCGGACTGCAGCATCCCGAGATTGAGCTTCAGCCATTGCTCGACCGCGCGCAGATCGGTGATCCGCTTGTCGAGTTCCTCGACGCTCGTGAGCGGCGCCATCATGTCGGACATGCTCGACAGCGACGGCGGCAGCCCATGCGTGGCGCCCGGAAACGACGTCATCCCGCCGAACGGCGACATCCGCATCATGTCCCACATCCGGTCCATCATGTCGGCGGGCTGGAAGCCGGCAAAGCCGGCGAAAGGGTTGGAGCCGGAGGCATCGGTCGTCATACGGGCATCCTGGTTAGACTGGGGGAGCGAGGCGGCCGCCATGCGTCGCGCAGCCGCGCGTGATTCGATCATAGCGCGCGTCAGAACGGCGCGTCGCCGGGGAAGTCGGGCGGACGCCGCTCGCGCAGCGAGCGGATGCCTTCCTGCACGTCGGGCCCCGAGAAGCCCATGAATTCGAGCGCGAGCGACGTATCGAAGGTCGGCCCGGCCGCGCGCAGCCAGTTGTTCAGCGCGTACTTGGTCCAGCGGATCGCCGACTGCGAGCCGTGCGCGAGCCGCTCGGCCACTTCGTACGCCTTCGGCAGCAGGTCGGCCGGCTCGACCGCGAGCGATACCAGCCCGATCCGCTCGGCCTCCGCGCCGCTCACGGGCTCGCACAGCAGCAGGTAGTACTTCGCCTTCGCCATCCCGCACAGCAGCGGCCACACGATCGCCGCGTGGTCGCCGGCCGCGACGCCGAGCCGCGTATGGCCGTCGATGATGCGCGCATCCTTCGCGGCGATCGAAATGTCGGCGAGCAGCCCGGCGACGAGCCCCGCGCCGACGGCCGGCCCGTGCATCGCCGACACGATCGGCTTGCTGCAGTTGATCACGTTGTAGACGAGGTCGCGCGCCTCGCGCCACACGCGGGCGCGCACGTCGAAGTCGTTCGCCATGTCCTCGACGAGCGCGAGATCGCCGCCCGCCGAAAAACCCTTGCCTTCGCCGCGGATCACCGCGACGCGCGTGTCGGGATCGCGGTCGACGTCGCGCCAGATGTCGGCGAGCTCGCGATGCATGCGCGCGTTCGCGGTCGCGAGGCCGCTGCGGTTCGCACCCTCGCCGCTCATCACGATGTCGAGCACGCCATGGTCGCGGCGCGTCACCTTCAGTGCTTCGTAACCGCCGTATGCGGCGAGATCGGCCATGCGCCTGCTCCTTGCTCGAGGCTCTTGAATCGAGTGTAGCCAAGCCCGCGCGGGCAAACATCAGGCGAAACCCGGCGCGCGGGCCGGGGCCGGGTTTCGCGCGGGCGCTGCGTGCGTTGCACGCCTCGCCTTACGCCGCGCCGTCGGGCGGTGCGACCGATTGCTCGATCGCGCCGAAGATCGACTTGCCGGCCGCGTCGAACATCTCGATGCGCACGGTGTCGCCGTAGCGCATGAATTCGGTCTGCGGCGCGCCGTGCTCGATCGTCTCGAGGCAGCGCTTCTCGGCGATGCAGCAGTAGCCGCGCTTCGCATCCTTGTTCGACACCGTGCCCGAACCGACGATCGAACCGGCGCGCAGGTTGCGCGTCTTCGCCGCGTGCGCGACCAGTTGGCCGAAGTGGAACACCATGTCGGTGCCCGCATCGGGCTGGCCGACCTTCCTGCCGTTCCAGTGGACGATCATCGGCCGGTGCACGCGGCCGTCGCGCCATTCGTCGCCGAGCTCGTCGGGCGTCACGGCGACCGGCGCGAACGCGGTGGCCGGCTTGCTCTGGAAGAAGCCGAAGCCCTTCGCGAGCTCGGCCGGAATCAGGTTGCGCAGCGACACGTCGTTCACGAGCGTGACGAGCCGCACGGCCTTCAGCGCGTCGTCGGGCGATGCGCTCATCGGCACGTCGCCGGTGATCACCGCGACTTCCGCCTCGAAGTCGATGCCCCATTCCTCGGACGGGCACACGACGTCGTCGCGCGGCCCCAGGAAATCATCGCTGCCGCCCTGGTACATCAGCGGATCGGTCCAGAACTCGGGCGGCATCTCCGCGCCGCGCGCGCGGCGCACGAGCTCGACGTGGTTCACGTACGCGGAGCCGTCGGCCCACTGGAACGCGCGCGGCAGCGGCGCCATGCAGTTGGCCGGATCGAACGAGAACGCATTGCGCGCGCGGCCGTGGTTCAGCGCGTCGTACAGATCGCGCAGCTGCGGCGCGTAGAACGCCCAGTCGTCGAGGACGCGCTGCAGCGTCGGCGCGATCGCGTCGGCGATCGCCGCGGTGTGCAGGTCGCGCGACACGACGATCAGCTGGCCGTCGCGCGTGCCGTCCTTCAGCGAAGCAAGTTTCATAAGGGGAATCTGCCGTTGTAGTGACGATGGAGGGAATCTATTTTACGATGGTGAATCCATGCGGCGCGCCACGATCGCGCACGCCGTTTTCGCCCCGATCCTTGCCGCATTTTCGCGCACCCGCTGCCCATGCCCGCCAGCCCGCTTCCCGACGACGATCTCGCCGACTCCGACACCGACGACGCCGCTTCCGGCGAGCACGGCGAGAAGGTCCGTTCCGGCATCCAGTCGATCGAGGTCGGCTTCCGCCTGCTCGAGGTGCTGACGAGCGAGCCGCGCGCGATGATGCTGCGCGACCTCGCGCAGCGCGCGGGCATGAGTCCTGCGAAGGCGCACCGCTACCTGGTCAGCTTTTCCCGGCTCGGCGTCGTGTCGCAGGACCCCGTATCGGGCCGCTACGAGCTCGGCGGCTTCGCGCTGCAGATGGGGCTCGCGCGGCTCGCGCGCGTCGACGGCGTGAAGCTCGCGCGGATCGCGCTGACCGAGTTCCGCGACCGCCTCGACCAGACGGTCGGCATCGCGGTGTGGGGCAACCAGGGGCCGACGATCGTGCACTGGATGGAATCGAGCCATCCGGCGAAGGCGTCGCTGAAGCTCGGCGACGTGATGCCGCTGCTCGGTTCCGCGACGGGGCTGCTGTTCGCCGCGTACCTGCCGCGCAGCAAGACCACCGCGATGCTCGAGCGCGAACTCGCCGATACGCGCCGCTCGCCGCATCACGGCGGCCCGCGCACGCTCGACGAGGTCGACGCGGTGCTTGCCGACGTGCGCGAGCACGAGGCCGCGCGCGTCGAAGGGATGCTGCTGCCGACGATCCACGCGTTCTGCATGCCCGTGTTCGACGCGGTCGGCGAGCTCGCGCTCGCGATCGTCGCGCTCGGCCAGGAAGGCTCGTTCGATATCGCGTGGGGCGGCGAGATCGATACCGCGCTGCGCGCGTGCGCACGGAAACTGTCTTACGAACTCGGCTATAGTCCCGACGCGCGCGACGCCTGACGCGCGCGATACATCCCGGTACACGCCGCGCACCGCGAACGCGCGGCGCCTCCGACGGTCCGATTCCTGTGGTGCGCTATGCACCCAATGTCACGCGACCACCCCGACCCCGTTCCGATGCCCATGCAGCCTGCCGACATCCGCCCGCGTCACGCCCTGCCCCGCCGCTGGCTGCGCGTGGGCGTCGCGCTCGTCGTCGTGCTGGTGCTGCACGCGCTCGCCGCGATCTGGCTGATGCGCAATCGCGAATCGTTCACGCCGCCCGCGCCCGCCGAGGTCCCCGTGCAGATCGAGCTGCTGAAGCCGCGACCGATCGAGCGCCAGCCCGCGCCGTCCGAGCCGAAGCCGGTCGAGCATCCGGCCGCCCCCGCGGCGGCCGCGCCCAAGGCCGCCGCACCGAAGCCCGCACCGTCACCCGAGCCGGTCCTCACGTCGACGCAGCCGGCCGAGCAAGGCGAGCCGCCACCGGCTGCCGTCTCCGCGGCGAGCGGCGTGCCGAGCGCATCGGGCACGCACGCCGCATCGGCCGCCGGCGCCAGCAGCGCCACGGCGCCGGGCCCCGCGACCGATGGCGTGAAGTTCGCCGCGCCGCCGTCCGGCGACCTGCAGTACGACACGTTCTACAACGGGATGCAGAACATGATCGGCACGATCCACTGGCGCACCGACGGACGCACCTACGATCTGTCGGTATCGATGCCGGTGCCGTTCGTCGGCCCGTTCGCCTATCGCAGCGAAGGTCGCATCGACGCATTCGGCGTCGCGCCCGACCGTTACGTCGAGAAGCGCGGCAAGCGGCCGGAGGACATCGCGATCTTCAACCGCGAGATCCGGCAGGTCGTGTTCACGCGCACGCCGAACAACGCGCCGCTGCCCGACGGCGTGCAGGACCGCTTCAGCATGCTGATGCAGTTGTCGGGGCTCTTGCGCGGCAACCCGTCCGCCTACAAGCCGGGCGTCACGCAGCAGTTCTTCGTGATCGACAACAACAGCGGCGAGACCTGGCCGATCACGGTGATCGGCGACGAGCAGGTGCAGACGCAGGCCGGCATCATCGACGCGCGGCATTTCATGCGCCTGCCGCGCCGCGACGGCGACACGCGCCGCATCGACATGTGGCTCGCGCCGTCGCTCGGCTGGCTGCCCGCGCGGCTCGTGCAGAGCGAACCGAACGGCGCGCAGATCGAGCTGCTGTGGCACGGCCGGCTCGCGGCGCCAGCCGTGCCGTCCGATGCGACGCCGGCAGGCGACACAACGAACGCGCCCGCCGGCGCATCGACGCCCGATGCATCGGCCGCACCACCCGCGGAACCGCCACAACCAGCGCCGCCGGCCACCGTGCAACCGCCCGCGCCACCGGCTGAACCGTCGGCGGCGTCGCCTGTCACACAGTGAACGCGCGGGGATCGGCAATTTCGACCGACTACAGATTTCCGCGAAATGGCCGATGACACTCTTTAACAACTATTTCAGTCCACCGGCAGACAATAAGAAACGTTTCATAGACATCGGCTTCTAACCGATACACCCCACGCAACGGGAACGGGGTGTGCTGCGCAAGCCCCTTGAAACCGGCAAGGCTCGCCCCACCTAGGGGACAACAAGGCCAGATGCCACTGCGAAGAGGAGTGCCGCCATGCAAATGATCTACAACAGCCCCAACTACTGCGTCGTCGAATTTGCGCCGCAGGCCGGCCATCATCTGATGAATGCCGGCGGATACGAAATCGTCGACAAGAACGCGCAGCGCGAGATCTTCATCGACGGCGAACTTGCCGAACGCTTCCGCGCACACGTGAAGCAACTGATCGAGGATGAACCGTCGCTCGACGAAGTCGACGAATTCCTCGGGCAATTCGACAGCCTGATGATGATGCCCGTCGTGCTGCACTGACGACCCGCGGCCCGGCGCCTCGCGCGGCCGGGCCATTCGCCGCGCACCGACGCGGCGCCCGCGAGCACTCCGATCATGCCCCCGTCCGGTTCGCCTGGCGGGGGCTTTCATTTGGCGGGCGCCCCGGCCGGCGCGAGGCCGGGCGGCGGCCAGGCGCACCGGCTACAATGACAGTTTTCCCGTCTTCGCCGGTCCTCCGCCCATGTCTGCGACTCCTCTCGCCGCTTCCGTCCCGCTCGACGCGCCCTACACGCGCGGCGCCGCACTGCCCGCGCTGCTGAAATCGCGCATCCTGATCCTCGACGGCGCGATGGGCACGATGATCCAGCGCTACAAGCTCGACGAAGCCGCGTATCGCGGCGAGCGCTTCAAGGATTTCCCGCGCGACATCAAGGGCAACAACGAGCTGCTGTCGCTCACGCAGCCGCAGATCATCCGCGAGATTCACGACCAGTACTTCGCGGCCGGCGCCGACATCGTCGAAACCAATACGTTCGGCGCGACGACGGTCGCGCAATCCGACTACGGGATGGAAGATCTCGTCGTCGAGATGAACGTCGAATCGGCGAAGCTCGCGCGCGAATCGGCCGCGAAATACGCGACGCCCGACAAACCGCGCTTCGTCGCGGGCGCGATCGGGCCGACGCCGAAGACGGCGAGCATCTCGCCGGACGTCAACGATCCGGGCGCCCGCAACGTCACGTTCGACGAGCTGCGCGACGCGTACTACCAGCAGGCGAAGGCGCTGCTCGACGGCGGCGTCGACCTGTTCCTCGTCGAGACGATCTTCGACACGCTGAACGCGAAAGCCGCGCTGTTTGCGCTCGACGAGCTGTTCGAGGACACCGGCGAGCGCCTGCCGATCATGATCTCGGGCACCGTCACCGATGCGTCGGGCCGGATCCTGTCGGGCCAGACGGTCGAGGCGTTCTGGAATTCGCTGCGTCATGCGAAGCCGCTCACGTTCGGCCTGAACTGCGCGCTCGGCGCGGCGCTGATGCGCCCGTACATCGCCGAGCTCGCGAAGCTGTGCGACACCTACGTGTCGTGCTACCCGAACGCGGGCCTGCCGAACCCGATGAGCGACACCGGTTTCGACGAGACGCCGGACGTCACGTCGGGCCTGCTGAAGGAATTCGCGCAAGCCGGGCTCGTGAACCTCGCGGGCGGCTGCTGCGGCACGACGCCCGAGCACATCGCCGAGATCGCGAAGGCGCTCGCCGACGTGAAACCGCGCCGCTGGCCGAGCCACTACAGCGACGCCGCCTGACCGACCGCCCCAACGCCCGCCCTACCTCACACGAATTCGCACCGCCATGACCGATCACATGATGCGCCTTGCCGGCCTCGAGCCGTTCAACGTCACGTCCGGGACGCTCTTCATCAACGTCGGCGAACGCACCAACGTCACCGGCTCGAAGGCGTTCGCGCGGATGATCCTGAACGGCCAGTTCGACGAGGCGCTCGCCGTCGCGCGCCAGCAGGTCGAGAACGGCGCGCAGGTGATCGACATCAACATGGACGAGGCGATGCTCGATTCGAAGGCGGCGATGGTGCGCTTCCTGAACCTGATCGCATCCGAGCCGGACATCGCTCGCGTGCCGATCATGATCGACTCGTCGAAGTGGGAAGTGATCGAGGCCGGCCTCAAGTGCGTGCAGGGCAAGGCGATCGTGAACTCGATCTCGCTGAAGGAAGGCGAGGAAGCGTTCCGCCATCACGCGAACCTGATCCGCCGCTACGGCGCGGCCGCGGTCGTGATGGCGTTCGACGAGACGGGCCAGGCCGATACCTACGCGCGCAAGACCGAGATCTGCAAGCGCTCGTACGACTTCCTCGTGAACGAAGTCGGCTTCCCGCCGGAAGACATCATCTTCGACCCGAACATCTTCGCGGTCGCGACCGGCATCGAGGAGCACAACAACTACGCGGTCGACTTCATCGAGGCGACCCGCTGGATCAAGCAGAACCTGCCGTACGCGAAGGTGAGCGGCGGCGTGTCGAACGTGTCGTTCTCGTTCCGCGGCAACGACCCGGTGCGCGAGGCGATCCACACCGTGTTCCTGTATCACGCGATCCAGGCCGGGATGGACATGGGCATCGTGAATGCCGGCCAGCTCGGCGTGTATGCCGACCTCGACGCCGAGCTGCGCGAGCGCGTCGAGGACGTGATCCTGAACCGCCGCGCCGATTCCACCGACCGCCTGCTCGAGATCGCCGACAAGTTCAAGGCGGGCGGCGCGAAGAAGGAAGAGAACCTCGAGTGGCGCAACCAGCCGGTCGAGAAACGGCTCTCGCATGCGCTCGTGCACGGCATCACGACCTTCATCGTCGAGGACACCGAAGAAGTGCGCGCGAAGATCGACGCCGCCGGCGGCCGTCCGATCAACGTGATCGAAGGCCCGCTGATGGACGGGATGAACATCGTCGGCGACCTGTTCGGCCAGGGCAAGATGTTCCTGCCGCAGGTCGTGAAGTCGGCGCGCGTGATGAAGCAGGCGGTCGCGCACCTGATCCCGTTCATCGAGGAAGAAAAGCGCCTGCTCGCGGAAGCGGGCGGCGACGTGCGCGCGAAGGGCAAGATCGTCATCGCGACCGTGAAGGGCGACGTGCACGACATCGGCAAGAACATCGTGTCGGTCGTGCTCCAGTGCAACAACTTCGAAGTGGTCAACATGGGCGTGATGGTCCCGTGCAACGAGATCCTCGCGAAGGCGAAGGTCGAGGGCGCGGACATCATCGGGCTGTCGGGCCTCATCACGCCGAGCCTCGAGGAAATGGCGTACGTCGCATCCGAAATGCAGCGCGACGACTACTTCCGCGTGAAGAAGATCCCGCTGCTGATCGGCGGCGCGACCACGTCGCGCGTGCACACGGCCGTGAAGATCGCGCCGCACTACGAGGGCCCGGTCGTCTACGTGCCCGATGCGTCGCGCTCGGTGTCGGTCGCGTCGAGCCTGCTGTCCGACGAAGGCGCGGCGAAGTACCTCGACGAGCTGAAGTCCGACTACGAACGCATCCGCGACCAGCACGCGAACCGCAAGGCGCAGCCGATGGTCACGCTCGCCGAGGCGCGCGCGAACAGGACGAAGATCGACTGGGCCGGCTATGCGCCCGTGAAGCCGAAGTTCATCGGCCGCCGCGTGTTCAAGAACTACGACCTGAACGAACTCGCGAACTACATCGACTGGGGCCCGTTCTTCCAGACGTGGGACCTGGCAGGCCCGTACCCGGCGATCCTGAACGACGAGATCGTCGGCGAATCGGCGCGGCGCGTGTTCTCCGACGCGAAATCGATGCTCGCGCGCCTGATCCAGGGCCGCTGGCTGAGCGCGAACGGCGTGATCGCGCTGCTGCCGGCGAACACCGTGAACGACGACGACATCGAGATCTACAGCGACGAATCGCGCTCGGAAGTGCTGCTCACGTGGCGCAACCTGCGCCAGCAGAGCGTGCGTCCGGTGGTCGACGGCGTGATGCGGCCGAATCGCTCGCTCGCCGACTTCATCGCGCCGAAGGAATCGGGCGTCGCCGACTACATCGGGATGTTCGCGGTGACGGCCGGCCTCGGCGTCGACGTGAAGGAAAAGCAGTTCGAAGCCGACCACGACGACTACAGCGCGATCATGCTGAAGGCGCTCGCCGACCGTTTCGCGGAAGCGTTCGCCGAGGCAATGCATGCGCGCGTGCGACGCGAGCTGTGGGGCTACGCGAGCGGCGAGACGCTCGACAACGACGCGCTGATCGCGGAAAAGTACGCGGGCATCCGCCCGGCGCCCGGCTACCCGGCCTGCCCCGACCACCTCGTGAAGCGCGACATGTTCGACGTGCTGCACGCGGACGAGATCGGCATGAGCGTGACCGACTCGCTGGCGATGCTGCCGGCCGCGAGCGTATCGGGCTTCTACCTCGCGCATCCGGACAGCCGCTACTTCTCGGTCGGCAAAATCGGGCAGGATCAGCTCGAGGACTACGCTCGGCGCATGGCGCTGTCGCTCGACGACGCGCGCCGCGCGCTCGCGCCGCAGCTCTGATCTATGCGGACGGGCGGCCGACCGCCCGTTTGGTCAGACAAAAAGAAAAAGCCCGCTCGGAAGCGGGCTTTTTCCTGCCTTGCTAACCTTTCGTACTGCCGGGCAACGAAGCTCAGAAGCCCCAGTGCACGTCGGCTTCGCCGGCTTTCGCCTCGCGCAGCATCGTGAGGAACGGCGCGACGCGCTGGGCCAGGCTCGGCGGCACTTCGTGGTGCGCGTGATCGGCTTCGTCCTCGTGGAAGTGGCCGGCGTGCTCGGCGCGCGCCTGCTTCGCCTGCGCGACTGCGCCTTCCAGCTTCGCGATCGCGTGGTCCAGCTCGTCGTGCGTAATCACACCGCGCTCGCCCAGCTGCTTGCCGACGAGGCCCAGCACATACACGGCGAAATCCTTCAGCACGTCGAGATCCTGTGCCGCCTTGCTCTTGAACGTAATCATGACAATTCCCTTTTCATCTTGTTGTGCCTGCGCGGCGAGGTTGGGGGAACGCCGGCAGACCGGCGTCCGGCCTCGCGGACGCGGGGCGCCTGAGCGGCATATTAGCACCTGTTAAAATTCTGCGATCCCTGAAACGCGCGCTTAAAAAGCGCGCCGGCGGCCCGGCGTTTCCGGCCGCCACCAACGAAGCCTTCTACCAGCATGCTGCCAGCACACAAACAGACCCTCGAAGCCCTGCTCGCGGATAGCGTCAAGCAGGTCGCACACGCGCTGAAAGGCGCCGACGCCACGTTCGTCGCCCCGGCCATCACGCTGGAGCGCCCGAAGGTCGCCGCGCACGGCGACGTCGCGTGCAACGTCGCGATGCAGCTCGCCAAGCCGCTCGGCGCGAACCCGCGCCAGCTCGCCGAGCAGATCGTCGCCGCGCTCACCGCGCAGCCGGCCGCGCAAGGGCTCGTCGACGCCGCCGAAATCGCCGGCCCCGGCTTCATCAACCTGCGCCTGTCGGCCGCCGCGAAGCAGGCGGTGATCGCCGCCGTGTTCGACCAGGGCCGCGCGTTCGGCACGTCGGATCGCGAGAAAGGCAAGCAGGTGCTGCTCGAATTCGTGTCGGCGAACCCGACCGGCCCGCTGCACGTCGGCCACGGCCGCCAGGCCGCGCTCGGCGACGTGCTCGCGAACGTGATCGCGAGCCAGGGCTACGCGGTGCACCGCGAGTTCTACTACAACGACGCGGGCGTGCAGATCGGCAACCTCGCGATCTCGACGCAGGCGCGCGCGCGCGGCCTGAAGCCGGGCGACGCGGGCTGGCCGGAAGCCGCATACAACGGCGAATACATCGCCGACATCGCACGCGACTACCTGAACGGCGAAACGGTCGCCGCGTCGGACGGCGAGCCGGTCAAGGGCGCGGGCGACGTCGAGGATCTCGACGCGATCCGCAAGTTCGCGGTCACGTACCTGCGTCGCGAACAGGACATGGACCTGCAGGCGTTCGGCGTGAAGTTCGACCAGTACTACCTCGAATCGTCGCTGTACAGCGAAGGCCGCGTCGAGAAGACGGTCGACGCGCTGGTCAAGGCCGGCATGACCTACGAGCAGGACGGCGCGCTGTGGCTGCGCACGACCGACGAAGGCGACGACAAGGATCGCGTGATGCGCAAGTCGGACGGCACGTACACGTACTTCGTGCCGGACGTCGCGTACCACGTGACGAAGTGGGAGCGCGGCTTCACGAAGGTGATCAACATCCAGGGCTCGGACCACCACGGCACGATCGCGCGCGTGCGCGCGGGCCTGCAGGGGCTGCACGTCGGGATCCCGAAGGGCTATCCCGACTACGTGCTGCACAAGATGGTCACCGTGATGCGCGACGGCCAGGAAGTGAAGATCTCGAAGCGCGCGGGCAGCTACGTGACGGTGCGCGACCTGATCGAATGGTCGGGCGGTGCCGCGGCGGGCCAGGAAGCGGCGCCCGACCTGATCGACGAGGCGACCATCACGCGCGGCCGCGACGCGGTGCGTTTCTTCCTGATCTCGCGCAAGGCCGATACCGAGTTCGTGTTCGACATCGACCTCGCGCTGAAACAGAACGACGAGAACCCGGTCTATTACGTCCAGTACGCGCATGCGCGGATCTGCTCGGTGCTCAACGAATTGAAGTCGCGCTACAACGTCGACGCCGCGCAACTGCCGGGCGCCGACCTGTCGCAACTGACGAGCGCGCAGGCCGCATCGCTGATGCAGAAGCTCGCCGAGTATCCGGACATGCTCACGCACGCGGCGAACGAGCTGGCGCCGCACGCGGTCGCGTTCTACCTGCGCGATCTCGCTGGCGAATTCCACTCGTTCTACAATGCGGAGCGCGTGCTGGTCGACGATGAAGCGCCGCGCAACGCGCGCGCCGCGCTCCTTGCCGCGACCCGGCAGGTGCTCGAGAACGGCCTGGCGGTGCTCGGCGTGTCCGCGCCCGCAAAGATGTAAGGACGCAAGCGGCCCGAACCGGGCAGCGAATGGCCGCGGCAGCGCCCGCCGTCGGATAGCCCGCCGCGGCCTTTTCACGATTCTTTTTGCAGGTGACTCAAGCAATGGCACAACCACGCCGCACTTCGAAACAATCGAAACAAGCCGGAGGGACATTTCTTGGAATCGTGCTGGGCCTGATCGTCGGCCTCGCGATCGCCGTGGTGGTGGCGCTCTACATCACGCGTTCGCCGTCGCCGTTCGTGTCGAAGGTCGCGCCGCCGCCGGCCGACAACGGCGCGAGCCAGCCGCAGCAGTTCGACCCGAACCGCGCGCTGCAGGGCAAGACGCCCGGCCAGCCGGTGCCGCAGGCCGCGCAGCCCGCACCGCCCAACACCGCGCCCGGCCAGGCCGCGAACCAGACCCAGGGCGGCCTGTTGCCCGAGCCGCAGATCGTCGAAGTGCCGCCGTCGGCCAACGGGTCGAGCGGCTCGAACAACACCGGCAGCTCGAGCAACACGACCGCGTCGAACAATACGTCGTCGGGTAACGGCGTCGCCGTCGCGCCGAAGCCGGCCGACACCACGCCGCCGAAGAAGCCGCAGCCGCCGCAGCAACAGCAGGCGGGCGAGGACGACCTCGCGCGCTTCGCCGCGCAGAAGCAGGCGCAGCAGGCCGCCGCGCAAAAGCAGCAGCAACAGCAGCAGGCCGCGAACACGCCGAAGCCGACGTCGTCGGCCACCGCCGCCGCGGCAGCGAAGCCGCCGACCGCGAGCGACGCGAATACCGGCTACTTCCTGCAGGTCGGCGCGTACAAGACGGAAGGCGACGCCGAGCAGCAGCGCGCGCGCCTCGGCTTCCAGGGCTTCGAGTCGAAGGTGTCGAAGCGCGATGTCAGCG
>Ga0207695_10001712_pt1 | contig 35115 bp, 31 predicted proteins | sample KBSC54metaG_FD_184354 | JGI IMG/M metagenome (GOLD analysis project Ga0207695, IMG submission 184354) | Corn rhizosphere microbial communities from Kellogg Biological Station, Michigan, USA - KBS C5-4 metaG (SPAdes) (version 2) | ecosystem: Host-associated > Plants > Roots > Rhizosphere > Soil... | reverse complement strand
CATGATAAAACTATGCTGTTCGTTCAATCTTTTAAAACAGGACGAGATGATATCGTATACCTCATCGCAGTTGCCGGAAGTTTTCAGGCGTGTCCTGGCTTCATTTGTGATATCGTTCCAGCTGATGTCATTTCTGCGGTAATAGTTCTTCTTCATAAAACCCAACGCCTCATCCAGCAATCCATTGGCTTTGTCCAGACAGGGTTGCGCATGCAGCAGGGAAGTGATCAGCAAAACGGGCAAGGTGAGTAGAAGTGTGGGACGCATAGGCTGATGGTTGTAGTTAAGTTAAGATTAAAAAAATAGCTTTTTCCATAAAAGGAAAAATTTACAAGGTTTTAACACCTTGGTGGTTTTACCGGACCTGACGGTCCGGGATTGCCAGGCCTTGGGCATCGTTATTGTATTGGATATATTATCAATATTTCTATTTATGAACAACCATATAAAAAAACACATTATAACGGTGAGTATCGCTGTTCTCACCTTTGCCCTGCCTCCCCTGGCGCCGCATGCGCGTGCCCAGGTCAACGTGAGTTTTCAGGTGTTCTATGATCAATTGAGCCCGTTCGGTACCTGGGTCAGCTATCCGGATTACGGCTATGTGTGGGTACCTGATGCAGGGGGCGGATTCAGACCCTATGGCACGCGAGGTCATTGGGTGTATACGGATTATGGATGGACATGGGTCTCGGATTACAGTTGGGGTTGGGCTACTTTCCATTATGGCAACTGGTTCTATGATGATACGTATGGATGGATGTGGGTGCCGGGATATGAATGGGCTCCTGCCTGGGTCACCTGGGGCGAGTATGGAGGCAATTATTGTTGGGCGCCCGTCGGTCCCCGGATAGACATTGGCGTTGCTTACAGCACTTACCGGCCTCCTGCATATTATTGGAATTTTTGTCCGAGAGACCGTATCACCAGTGTGAATGTCAGTAATTATTATGTCAGGAATGTACATAATACCACGGTCATCAATAATATTACGGTGATTAACAATGTCAACAGGGGAAATGGGCGCCCTTATCTCCGGGGACCCCAGGCAGGCAATGTGGAAAGATTTACCCATTCGCCTGTGCGGCCGGTGGCTGTACGTTCTGCGGAAAGGCCCGGAGCTGCCTCTGTACGGAATGGTCAGCTCGCTATTTATCGTCCTGCGGTGCAGCAGAACAATGCTTCGGCCCGGCCCGGACAGGTGCGCGATCTGCATGCGCTGAGACCCGTCAACAATCGTCCTGCCGCCACAACAAACAGCCGGCCAGGCAATGTACCCGGCCGGCAGGTGCAGCCGGAGGGGCGTCCTGCGCAACCAGCGGGTCGTACTGTGCAGCCAGCGGATCGTTCTGCGCAGCCAGGGAGTCGCCCAGCGCAGCCGGCAACGCAACGTCCTGTGCAACATCCTTCTGTTCAGCCACGGCAACCTGTGCAGCATCCTCCTGTTCACCAGGAGCGTCCGGTGCAACGGCAGCCTAACCCGGTGGAGTCCCGTCCTGACCGGAGTGCGCAGCAGCCCAGGCCGAATCCTGTAACCCAGCCCAGGCAGATGCCGCCGGCGAATCACGCTGTGCCGCCGCCAGCGCAACATCCTGTACAACCGCGTCCCAATCCGGAGCCACGCCCTATGCAGCCTCCGCCGCGACCTGTACAGCGCCCGGTGACTCCTCCACCGCATCAAAATCCATCACATGAGAACCCTCCGCATGAGAATCCACCGCACCCTGAGCATCATCGTTAGCAGAGAGAACCCGTTCCATGAACGGGTTTTTAAATATAATTCGTTATATTCGTCATATGAACCAATCACGCAGGACCTTCCTGAAAAACAGCGCTTTGGCAGTCGCTGCAGCCGGCCTCATGTCTGAAGCAGCTTTCGCAGCCCCTACCAGGAAACGCATTCTGGGGATACAGTTATACTCTGTCAGGGATGATATGAAAAATGACCCATCCGGCACTCTGCGGAAGCTGGCGGATATGGGATATAAATATGTGGAGCATGCTAATTATGTGGATAGGAAGTTCTATGGCTATGGAGCGAAGGAATTTAAAAGTCTCCTGGACGGCATGGGATTGAAAATGCTGAGCGGGCACACCCGGATGGACCCGAAGCATTGGGATGATTCAAAAAAAGATTTTACCGACGCCTGGAAATGGACGGTGGAAGATGCCGCCATCGTTGGGCAGCAGTATGTCATCAGCCCCTGGCTGGATGAAAGTCTTCGCAAGACTTATGACGACCTGCTCCGGTACATGGACGTCTTTAATAAATGCGGCGAACTGTGTAAAAAGTCCGGGATGAAGTTCGGTTATCACAATCATGACTTTGAGTTCAGCACAGTGCTTAACAACCAAAAGGTATTCGATATAATCATGCAGCATACCGACCCTGAGCTGGTAGCCCAGCAGCTTGACATGGGGAATCTGTACAATGGGGGAGCTGTTGCTATCGCTATCGTTATGCAATATCCGGGAAGGTTCGAGCTGATGCATGTAAAGGACGAGATCAAGGCATCCGGCGGGAATGAGAAATATGAGAGTACGATCCTTGGCCAGGGCATTGTGGGCACCAGGCAGGTGACCGACCTGGGTAAGAAGTCCGGCGGTACGCATCAGTTCATCATTGAGCAGGAATCCTATCAGGGTAAGACACCCCTGGATTGCGTCAAGGAGGATCTGGCCGTGATGAAGAAGTGGGGGTACTAGATGCCTCTCTCAAAATTATTGTGCCGTATTCATGTATGTGAATACGGCTTTTTTATCTCCCACCATCACATCGAAATCTCCCGGTTCCGTCACGGTCCTGAGCTGTGCGTTGACAAATGCAAGGTCTTCTTTCCGCAAGGTGAACTTCACTGTCTGCGACTCGCCTGCCTTTAGAAAGATCTTTGTGAATGCCCGCAGGCGCCGCATGCTTGGGGTAATGCTTGCGTAATGCTGGCGGGTATACAGCTCCACGGTGTGTTTGCCATCCCGGCTGCCCGTGTTCTTTACTGTCAGGCTCACCGTCAATGACCCGCTGCCTTTCAATTGGGTTGTGCTGAGCTGCAGGTTGCTGTATTCCCATTGCGTATAGCTCAATCCAAAGCCAAAGGGGAAGAGCGGCTTATAGCCATCCATCGTCATATCGGAATTGAAGATCTCCCGGACCTCTTCGGTGGGTTTCCGGTCGTAAAGCACCATTTCTCCCATGCTGCGGGGATAGCTGAACGGCAGTATGCCATCGGGGTTATAATCTCCTGCTATTACATCACTGATGGCTTCGGCTGTCTTTCGTCCACTCCAATAAGCCAATAGGATACCTTTCATAAGGGGGGCGATGGAGGTGATAAAGCGGGGTCTCCCTTCTGTCAGGACGAGGATAACGGGTTTACCTGTAGCTGCAGCTGTCCTGGCCAGGGCGAGCTGTTCGTCCGGGAGTGCCAGATCGCCCGTGTTGCCGGGGCTTTCTGCATAGGCATTCTCTCCCAGGCAAAGAACGATGACATCAGCGCCCGCAGCTGCCGACCGCAACGCCATTGTATCGTAATTGTCCCGGCTGTCGAAACCTGGAACAGAGGTGGTGCTGACATTACCGCCGCCCCATTTGTCCCGTAGCGCCTGCAGGATGGTCTTGCTGTCTTTGGGATACCATTGTTCCTCTTTTCCCTGCCATGTGTAGCTCCAGCAGCCGTTCAAAGCGCTGATGCTTTGCGCCGATGGTCCGGATACGAGAATATGCGTGTTATGGGCCAGTGGCAGGATCCCGTCCTGGTTTTGCAAAAGGGTCATGGCTTCCCTGGCGGCCTGTAAGGCCAGCGACTGGTAGTCCGGGAGACCGAAGTTTTTTGCGGCGGTTTCCTCCGGGTAAGGCTGATCAAAGAGGCCCAGCTTATACTTCAATTCCAATATTCGTGTGACGGCTTCATCGATGCGGCTCATCGATACCTCGCCTTTTTGTACCGCTTCTTTCAGCAGACTCGAAAACGAAAGATCGTAAGGCACCATGCTCATATCGATGCCTGCGTTCACTGCCATCACCACTGCGGCGCGGGGTGTAGCCGCTACGTTATGACGGGTATGCAGGCGAATGATATCTTCCCAGTCCGTGACCGCCACGCCACGGAAACCAAGCTCTTTGCGTAATACGTCGGTCAGCAGATATTTGCTTGCGTGTACGGGCGTGCCGTTGATCTCTCCGGAATTGACCATGATCGTAGAGGCGCCTGCCTGTACTGCCGCCCTGAATTGGGGCAGATAGTATTCCCGTAACTCGATGTCCGGAAGGTAAATGGGCGTGCGATCCTTGCCTGTCCGACTGGCGGAATAGCCAAGATAATGTTTCATGCAGCTGGCCACGGAGGTGGGGTTACGGAGGCCATCCCCTTCATATGCCTTTATGACGGCGGCGCCCAGGGTCTTGCCGATGTAAACGTCTTCTCCATATGTCTCCGGGAACCTGGACCACAGCGGTTGACGGCCGCAGTCCAATACAGGGGCAAAATTCCAGCGGACGCCGGAAGCCCGGAGCTCGCGGGCGGCCACTTTCGTCACAGCAGCAGCCAGCTCTATGTTGCGGGTAGCTGCCATACCTATGTTCTGGGGGAATAAGGTGGCGTCCAGCGTATAGGTCTGCCCGTGGATGCCATCCAGGCCGTAGATCACCGGGATCTTCAGGCGTGTCTTCATCGCCGCATCCTGGATCTGGCGGAGGACGATGTGCCATTGTTCCACTGTCAGGGCATGATTGGTGACATTCAGGATCGAGCCTATATGGTGGTCTACCACGATACGGGCAAGAGCGGCGGGGTCCAGGACTCCGTCCTTAGGTGTGCACACGACGCCCAATGTCACCTGGGTCATCTGCCCGATCTTCTCATCCAGGGTCATTTGACGGAGCAGGGTCACCGCTTTCTGATGATCGGGGTCAGGGGATTGGGCGGCAGCAGTCAGGGATAGCATTCCGATCAGCAGGACCAGCAAAGCTGGTATAATGGGGTGTTTTTGCATAAGGTTTAAAATTAAGGAGAAGCCTTCTCCGCCTTGCATGACATTTTGATCAATTATAGTACTTATTTATCTCCTGGAGCACATTATTTTCATAGCTACCTGTGAAGGGGGCTACAGATCTTTTAAGCCTCTTTTGTAATCATACTGAAGGTCTTCCTGTAAGGAGGCTATTACCGCGTGAACCTTTTTTAGTTGTCCCTGATAGAGATTGGTTAAAATGGGGTGTTTGTCTACAGGGATACCGGACTGGCGTATCTTACTGAGAAAGTAGGTCAGCAGTTCGACTTCCGCTTGCGGAGAGCTCGTATACCGTATCTGCCGGGTCGTAATGCGAAGCACTTTCCGCAAGCTTTTTTTTGTCAGGTATAAGTTCGGCTTGGGAAGGTCTTCAAACCCCTGGTCTATCTCTTTTTTTACGCTTGCTATGTAGGCCGTAAGATCGGAAGCCTCAAATAGAAGAAAGGTGAGCAGCTCTTTATTGTCTTTTTTGAATTTGGCCAGGCGGAGGCAAAGTTCTGCCAGCTGGGATGGAGGGAGAGAAGATAGTTCCTGTTTGATCTCGTGGACAGTAGCTGGTTTCATTCGTTCAAAATGTCTTTTTAATGGTCGAATGGGATCTCGCATTGGACATACTCGATCTCATCAGTGCAAAATATCTTTTTTAATGGTCGAATGGAATCTCGCATTGGACATACTCGATTTCATCCAGGGAAAATAGGAAAGATTTTACAATAGTTGATGCTAACAACCGTTAGTATTGATTATCTTTATGGCCAAATTTTGGAAAAGCCTACCATGAATAAAGAAGTCGTCATCATAGCTGCTGTACGCACGCCCATCGGGGCCTTTGGCGGAGCCTTGAAAGATCTTTCAGCTACCCGGCTGGGTGCTATTGCCATCAAAGGGGCACTTGAAAAGGCCGGTGTCCGGGGAGATCAGGTACAGGAAGTGCTGATGGGATGCGTTCTGCAGGCCAACCTGGGGCAGGCCCCTGCCAGGCAGGCCGCAAAGGGGGCCGGATTGCCTGATGAGGTTGTTTGCACGACTGTCAATAAAGTATGTGCCAGCGGCATGAAATCCATAGCGCTGGGAGCCCAGTCCATTCTGATGGGAGATGCAGATATTGTCGTTGCAGGCGGAATGGAGAGTATGAGCAATATTCCTTTTTACGTGGAAAGTATGCGCTGGGGCAATAAATATGGAGACAGCAAGCTGATCGATGGTCTGGCTAAGGATGGGCTGACGGATGCTTATGATGGAAAGGCCATGGGGAATGCAGCAGAGCTTTGCGCTTCCACCTGCGGTATCAGCAGGGAGGAACAAGATGCTTTTGCCATACAGAGCTACCAGCGCTCGCAGGCCGCCTGGGCCGAGGGTAAATTCAAAGATGAAATCATCCCGGTGGAAATACCTCAGCGGAAAGGCGATCCACAGCTCTTTGCCAGGGATGAAGAACCTTTCAATGTAAAGTTCGATAAGATAAAAGAGCTAAAACCCTCTTTCCAGAAGGACGGCACAGTTACGGCTGCGAATGCTTCTACGCTGAATGATGGTGCTGCCGCTCTTGTATTGATGAGTAGTGAAACAGCGGCTGCACTTGGGTTAAAGCCCCTGGCCAGGATACTTTCGTTCGCCGATGCGGAGCAGGCCCCTGAATGGTTTACGACCACGCCTGCCATTGCTGTTCCCAAGGCTGTTGCCAAAGCAGGATTGAAGATGGAAGATATTGATTATTGGGAGCTGAACGAGGCTTTCTCGGTAGTGGGCATCGAGAATACGAGGCGGATGCAATTGGAGCCTGCCCGGGTGAATGTGCATGGCGGAGCCGTATCCATCGGCCACCCCCTGGGCGCCAGCGGAGCGCGTATTGTCACTACACTGCTACATATTCTCAGGCAAAATAAGGCGAAATATGGAGCTGCCGGCATCTGCAATGGTGGCGGGGGGGCCTCCGCCATGGTCATCGAAAATCTGCAGGCAGGTGAATGAGCACGGTGCAGGCAGGTGAGTGAGCAGGGTTGCAGGCAGGTCTCTTTTCATTTGTTTTTTAATCTTGTATTGAGCAGATCGATCTGCTGCTGCATTTTATCCAGTCTGTCCAGGATATAGGTGAAGTTTGTCCCTTCCGGCTCATTTACCATTGATAATTCTCCCGGCTGGTGATCGTATTCTTTTATAGCGGGACTTTTTTTATCGTCCTTTCCCGTCTTGCCTATTTCCCAGTTTGTAAGGGACAGATCTACTTTAAGCAGAATATCCACCGGAGTACCAAAATAGTTGCTAAGCAATAAGAGCTCCTCGACGCTGGGTTCGCTTACACCATTCTCCCAGTTGCCGATGGTGGTCTGTCCTTTTCCCATCATATCTGCAAGCTCGGATTGGGTTTGAGCGAACTGCTTTCTGAGATGCTTGATATTTTTACCTAAAAAATGCATATTTCAAATGTGTTACTAAAATTGTTGGTATTAGCAGAATTTTTGTAATTTTGAAGGTAAGCAAAAAAATTGATTTTATGCGTACCGATATGGATACTTTACCTGCTGCAGACCGTCGTCGGCTGCAGGCGCTTGTCAGGGTGATCATAAAGGCTGTCCGTCCCGAAAAGATCATTCTTTATGGCTTTTATGGCGCCGGCAGTCTTGATGCCGGAGCTGCCGGTGAAACAAATGATCCTGCTTTTCCCACGGGGTATGATCTGCTGATAGTTACCCGTCGGGGGGATCGCCGTTATGACCATGAAATACAGGATATTACCGAGAACAGGAGCCGGGTACATGCCACTGTCACGGTGTTGGTGCATGACATAGACCATGTGAATCAACGGCTTTCGGAAGGCCAGTATTTCTTTTCCCTTATGAGCCGTGAGGCTTTTCTACTGTATGATGCCGGGGGAGTGCCGCTTTGCAAAGCTTCTCCTCCGGATCTTACCAATATCCGGCTTACAGCCCAAAAGGATTTTGAGAGATGGAGCCGGCAGGGCCGTGCCTTTTTTAACAGCGCTCTTTTTAACGTACAACAGAATGAGCCCCGGCTGGCTGTCTTTCTCCTTCATCAGGCGGCAGAACATATTTACCAGGCTATTTTACTTGCCTTTATGGGCTACAAACCCTGTACGCATAATTTGGATAAGCTCAGGCGTTACACCCATCGCTTTTCCGTAGAGCTGGCCCTTCTCTTCCCGCGTGATGGCGCCGGAGAGGATCGACTCTTCAAGCTACTACTGCAGAGCTATGTGGACGCCCGTTATAAAGAAGACTACCACATTACAGAAAATGAGTTACAACAACTGATACAGCGTATAGACAAGCTTTTGTCCATAGCCGATCGTATTTGCCACAACAGGTTTAAAAGCCTGGAGAAAATGGCGGCGGCGTCCACCGAAGGGTGGACATAGAAGGGCGCTCGCGCGGGAGGATAACAGGATAGGTTTAATGGACGATTGCGACTCAGCGTTTGGCGAGATCAGCAATCGTCTTTTTTTCCAGTATCTTCAGGTTAGCGTCGCGCACCTGTGACATGACGATGTGAAGACCGCAATGGTTTTGATCGCAATTCTTACATCGTTCGTAAAAATAAAGACTGACACAGGGCAACAGGGAGATTGGCCCGTCCAGCAGTCGCATGATCTGCGCCAGCGGGACATCCTTGGGGTTCTTGGCAAAGAAATAGCCTCCTCCCTTACCCTTTTTGCTTTCCAGTATGCCGGCATTTTTTAGTTCCAGCAGAATATTCTCCAGGAACTTCAGCGGGATCTTCTTCTTCTTGGCGATCTCTGCGATCAGTACCGGCTCGTCTTTTCCTTTTTCAGCCAGGTACATCAGCGCCTGGAAGGCATATTGTGTTTTCTTCGACAGCATTTTTATCCTTGTTTTGTAGTAGTAGTAGGGGTTCGTTCTTTTAAAATCCTAATACATCTTTCATCTGAAAGATACCTTTCTTATCGTGTATATATTCCGCTGCCAGTACGGCTCCCGTGGCAAACCCCATGCGGCTGTGCGCCGTATGAATAATCTCTATATCATCGATAGCCGAATGGTATCTTACCATATGTGTCCCGGGCGCCGGATCCGTCCGCTGGCTCACAATGGTCAGTTCTTCTAAGTTATCACTAATATGATTCACCCATCTTTTTTTCCTGGGTATTTTTCCCTGGATCTGTTCGGCCAGGGAAATGGCCGTACCGCTGGGGGCGTCTTTTTTTTCTGTATGATGGATCTCCGTTATCTGGACTTCATAGTCGGGGTGGGGAGCCATCAACTCTGCCAGCCGCCGGTTGACCTCGAAAAAGATGTTTACACCTACACTGAAATTGCTTGCATATAAAAAGGACCCTTCCACCTGCTGACAATAACGTTTTACCTCTTCAAAATGTTTGTCCAGCCAGCCTGTAGAACCGGAAACCACCGGCACGCCAGCCTTTATGCATAACCTTATATTCTCGTATGCGCTATCAGGACCAGTGAATTCGATGGCGACATCTGCTTTCCGTACGTTCTCTTCTGTATTGTCTTCCAGATTGTCTATTGATGTTTTTAAAACAATATTATGTCCTCTTTTCAATGCGATCTCCTCGATGGCCCTGCCCATTTTACCATAACCTATTAATGCAATATTCATGATCTGAAAAATTTTGCCAAACCTACATTAAAATATCCGGAAAATAGGCCATCACGGCAGTGGAATCGGCTTATATCGTGCCTTATGAAGATCAAATGCGAGACCGATACCTGCCGGGCTGGCGGAACCGGGTAACAGCGGATTGCCCGGAGACCCCGATCCATCCCGCACGTGCAGGCTCAGCTCGGGGCTGATGTCAAAGTTCATCAGATGTGCGTCCACAGTGGCATCTACTATCTGCAGGCCCCAGAAGAGCAGAAAAAAGATGACGGAGTAATCCTGATCTTTCCTGAACTCGTTGCGGTAGGTACGGATGCTGGCATCGTCCTTGGCTGATACGAACACCTTTAGTTTGGGATCCACTTTATTGAGGCTGGCTGCGGTAGTGTCGCCGCTGACGACGATGGCCAGCGCATACTGGCATTTCTTGTACCAATTCTTGTTATAAAAATAACTGTAAGCGGGAATACCCACGGCTGCATATACCAAGGGTAGCTTCCAATACTTCCGGTTGTATATCTGTCCCAGACCGGGACAAAAAGTGGAATATAACGTAGCTTTATGCGGGTCATGTTTCTTTTTGACGGTGGTAGCCGAATCGGCCTTACCGGTGGTTTTCCCGGAGCGTTTCCCGCCTCTTAAAGAATCTGCATTTGGTGGCAGGGTATCCAGCACCCGCTCGCCCAGCACGACCTTACCTTTGATATAAGGGGGTAAGGTATCTTTTTTCTGCTGGCCATAGCAGATGCCTTGCAGCCATAACAGGACACAGATTATAAATACATACCTGACCGTCTTCATGCGTGGGATGCTTAAATAGTTCGCAGGCACCTTATCAATTGATGGAGATCCCCAATTGATCCAACAATTTATTCAATTCCTGGAGAGAGTAATACTCAATGGAAATGCTGCCTTCTCCTTTCTTATTGTGATTGAGCTTTACCCGGGTGCTGAAATGCGATGCTAAGTTATCTTCAATTCGTTTGAAAGCTTCAGGCAATGAGGGTTTTACCGAATTTTTAACGCCGGTGGGATTATCTTCTTTATAGAGCCTGCGCACCAGTTCTTCCGTCTGACGGACGGAAAGGCCTTTATTCTTGATCTCGCCGAAGAGGTATAATTGTTTATCTACCGTGTCCACGTTGATCAATGCACGGGCATGTCCCATGGACAGCTGGTTGCTGCGTACGGCCACCTGTATATCAGGAGGAAGCTTCAGCAGCCGGATATAATTGGCCACAGTGCTTCTTTCCTTGCCCATCCGTTCAGCCACCTGCTCTTGTGTGTAGTTCAATTCTTCCATCATCCGTTTGTAGCTGAGGGCGATTTCCATTGCGTTGAGGTCTTCCCGCTGGAGGTTTTCCAGCAGCGCCAACTCCAGCAGCTGCTGGTCATCTGCCTGGCGAACGTATGCGGGGATATCTTTCAGTGCAGCGATCCTGGCGGCGCGGAAGCGGCGTTCACCTGAGATGAGGCGGTATTTGCCGGAAGGCAGCTTGGATACGGTGACGGGCTGGATGATGTCGTGCAGCCTGATGGAGTGGGCCAGTTCCTGCAGGGCCTGCTCATCGAAGTCATGCCGGGGCTGCCGGGGATTGGTCTCGATCTGGTCCAGCGGAATGCGGAGCATGTTGGTCACTGCTTCCACGACGGAGGATTTCAAGTCACCGGAGGTGGTCTTCAAGTCAGCGTCGATACTTTGTAACAGCGAACGGATGCCCTTGCCGAGGGCCTCATTTTTTTTATTCGGGGTGGACATAATTAATTATTTTATTCCAGGATCCTCTCTTCCTGTTTGAGCTTTGTCATGTTATTCTTTTGCAGGATCTCCTTGGCCAGATTGAGATAATTGACAGACCCTTTGCTGAAAGCGTCGTACAGGATCACCGGCTTGCCTACGCTGGGCGCCTCGCTGATCTTCGTGTTACGATGGATGATGGTATTGAAAACGATCTCGTCGAAATGTTTGCGTACTTCGCTTACCACCTGATTGCACAAACGCAGCCGACCGTCGTACATGGTCATCAGGATCCCTTCGATGGCCAGTTCGGGATTCAGTCTGCTTTGGACTATCTTGATCGTATTCAGCAGCTTACCCAGACCTTCCAGGGCGAAGAATTCCGTCTGCACCGGCACGATCACGGAATCCGACGCCGTCAAAGCGTTGACGGTGATAAGGCCCAGGGAAGGGCTGCAGTCGATGATAATAAAGTCGTATTCGTTTTTCACCGGCTCCAGGATGCCTTTCAGCACCAGTTCCCGGTTGGGATAATTGATCATTTCGATCTCGGCCCCTACCAGGTCGATATGGGAAGGAACAACGTCCAAATGGGGGATCTCAGATTTCAGGATCACATCCTTTACAGGGATGTTGTTGACCATACAGTCATAGAGGCTTTGGGTGACGTTATGCAGATCAAACCCCACACCTGTAGTGCTGTTGGCCTGGGGATCGGCATCTACCAGTAAGGTCTTGAATTCCAACACGGCAAAGCTGGCCGCCAGGTTGATAGCCGAGGTGGTCTTGCCTACGCCGCCCTTTTGATTTGCAACTCCGATTGTTCTTGCCATAGTGAGTATTGTAACTTTACCCCCTGTGGGGGAGGGGGAGCACAAAAATACATTTTTAAACCTCTCCCGGTTAAGGGGAAGTTGACAAAAATACATTCTTAAACATAATTATCAGAACTTTCCTTTTTCTTTACTGTTTGGAGAGAACGAATATGTATACCATTATATCCGGAACTAACCGGCCTAACAGCAAAACCCTCCGGGTAGGAAAGGTCTATCAGGGTATTTTGTTTCAAAAGGGCATAGATGCCAATCTGTTATCTTTAGAAGGGTTAAATGTTCTTGAAAGAAATCCTGCATATGAAAAGATTGAAAAGGAGGTGATCATCCCGACTTCCCGGTTTATTTTTGTCTCTCCGGAATACAATGGCAGTATCCCTGGTGTCCTGAAAGCCCTTTTTGATATTTCCGATATCGAAAAATGCTGGTGGGGCAAGCATGCCCTTCTTACGGGCGTATCTACCGGCAGAGCCGGTAATCTCCGGGGCATGGAACATCTCACCGGCATTCTTCATTATCTGAAGATGAAAGTACACCACAATAAGCTGCCTATTTCGGTGGTTAATACCTTGTTGGAGACGGACGGCAATATCCGGGATACCCGTACTTTGGAGGCCATCCACACTCAACTGGACGAGTTTCTTGACATTTAAATAAATTGGTGTTACATGCGCAACTGGAGGTTTTTCGCCATCGTCATTATCCTGGTCGTTCTGCTTGACTTTTATATATTCCAGGCATTGAAGACCATCAGCCAGGGGGCTTCCGCCAGATGGAAAGCTGTTCTTTTCAATGGCTATTGGGTCGTATCGATCCTGGCGGTCATTCTTTTTGCGCTGCTGCCTGCGCTGAACGACCCTGACTGGCGGCGGGTGAGGACCTACATATTCGCCACTGTCCTGGGGCTTTTTTTTGCAAAACTACTGGCGTCTGTCTTTTTCCTGGTGGATGACATCCGTCGCCTGATCCAATGGGCTTCGGGTAAACTTTTCTTTCCCAATACGGAGGGGGAGAACATATCCGAGAATACCATTTCCCGAAGTATTTTTATGAGCTGGCTGGGGGTGGGGGTGGGGGGCGCCCTTTTTTCCTCCCTCATTTACGGTTTCGGTAACAAATATAATTACAAGATCCGGCGGTTGTCCCTGACCTTTGATAACCTTCCCCCTGCCTTTAAGGGCTTGAAAATAATACAACTGTCTGATATTCATTCGGGTAGCTTGTCCGACCCTAAGGCGGTAGCCCATGGCGTCGACCGGGTGCTGGCCGAAAAGCCGGACCTGATCCTTTTTACAGGCGACCTGGTCAACGATATCGCCACAGAAATGGATCCCTACAAGGAGATCTTTAGCCGGCTGAGAGCTCCGATGGGCGTATTTTCTACACTGGGGAACCATGATTATGGCGATTACATCTGGTGGGAGACGCCGGAGTTGAAAAAGGCCAATCTGGACCGTCTGAAACAACTGCAGGCGGATATGGGCTGGCGGCTGCTGATGAATGAACATGTAGCGTTGGAAAAGGGAGGGCAACAGATTGCGCTCATAGGCATCGAGAACTGGAGCGCCAAAGCCCGTTTTCCCAAACATGGGCGGCTGGATGAAGCTTATGCCGGCACAGAAAAATATCCCTTCAAAATATTGATGAGCCATGATCCCAGCCATTGGGACGCCCAGGTAAGACCTCACTATCCGGATATCGACCTGGCGCTGGCGGGCCATACACACGGCATGCAGTTCGGTGTAGAGATCCCCGGCTTAAAATGGAGCCCAGTCCAGTATGTTTACAAGCAGTGGGCCGGGCTTTATGAAGAAGGCCGTCAAAAACTGTATGTCAACAGGGGGTTTGGATTCATAGGCTATCCCGGCAGGGTTGGCATCCTGCCCGAGATCACGGTGATCGAGCTGGCCTGACGGCATGGAGGGCGATATAGGAGGCTACCGGTGTTATATATGCGAAATTCTCCCTCCAAGACCCCATTTGTGACAATATTTATGAGGATCAATTCACGCACATTTCGCAAAAGGCGTACATTTGCGCCGCCCGGCAACCTTTTATGTCTATTGCACGTAAAAGGAAGTTAATGAGCCGTTAAAATATTTTTTAACAAACCTATAAGGTATTCAACACTATTTTCACCCCCAAAACAGGCAACATGAATCCGAGAATGAAAGTCGTTATCATTTCTTTCCTCTTATTAACCACTGCTACTGCGAACTCCTATGCTCAACAAAAGTTTCATTTTGGCGTAATGGGCGGCGCCAATCTTTACAAGGTCACGGGCCGCAGCTTTGACGAAGAAACGAGGGCCGGCTTCAGCGCAGGCACATATGGCGAATACTTTTTCAGCCGGATGTTCGGGATTCAGGGCGAATTGATATGGAGCCAGGTCAAGACAAAGACCGATGGAGATTTCAACCAGATATACGGCACTTATGGAGGCGTATCCGATGCTGATGTGTTTCTCAATTATATTTCTCTTCCTGTAATGTTCTCTTTTAAACCTACGCCCGAATTATCCATCCTATTAGGACCCCAGTACAGCTACCTGGTGAACCAGACCTCCGGATTACTGGCGTCGCCCCAGTGGCAAAATAAGGATGCCTTTAATAAAAGCGAGCTTTCACTGGTTTTCGGCGGACAGCTTAACCTGGGTAAAGTGAAGGTCGGCGCACGATATTCGGTGGGTCTGAGCAATCTTAACGGTATCAATAGCAGCGACGAATGGAAATATCACGGTTTTCATTTCTCGTTGGGATATCAGCTGAAATAGTTGAGAGAGGTTGGGGATATCAGTTGAAATAGTGATAGAGCAGTGTGTGGACAATTTTCCTCTTAAAATCATGGCATATAAGTTGAATCATTACTCTCAAACCAGTTATCAACTAAAACACCTCAAGATGAAGAGTAAATCAATTGTCCTGTCGCTATTGCTAATAGGCTTTGCCGTTATACAATCACGGGCCCAGGGTGTCCATGTGGGAGTAAAAGCCGGAGCAAATATTTTCAAGGTCGATGGTCAGGGCTATGACCAGGGATTCCATTTCGGGTATAATGCAGGCGCTTTTGCCGAGCTCAACTGGAACGACCACTGGGGCATACAACCTGAATTGATGTGGAACCAGACGAACTATCGTACGGGTACCCAGTTTCACGACATTTATCCCAATGGGATCAACGATGTAAAAGGTAAGCTGAACTACCTTAGTCTTCCTATTCTACTGAGCTACCGGCCCATCAAACTGCTCAGCATACAAGCCGGGCCTCAATTCGGCATTTTGCTCAATCAGGATAAAAGCCTGGTGCAAAATGGTCAGGACGCATTCAAGAAAGGAGATTTCTCTCTCGTCGGGGGCGCTCAACTGAACCTTGCCAACTTTGTGGTTGGCGGCCGCTACGTAATAGGTCTTACGAATATTAAGGACCTGCCTGAGGGAGACAGCTGGAAAAATCAGGGATTCCAGGTGTATGCCGGATTTAGATTTTTCTAATGAAACAAGACATTTTGGCAAAGGTTGGACCGGAACGGCCCGACCTTTTTTTATGGCATTAAAGTTGGACCAATATATTCCTTTGCAGAATAGTAGGATTTTTCCCTTACAGATGCTATTTTGTCATGGAAATCAAACAGGATGAAAGAATCGAACTTATTTATGCGTGCTGAGGATGACATGGATTTCATGCCGATCATACCCTTGAATGAAAGCGATAACGAAGGCCTTAACGAGATCGAGATACCCAAGGAACTACCAGTGCTGCCATTGCGCAACACTGTTCTCTTTCCCGGCGTAGTCCTACCCATTACTGTGGGCAGAGATAAAAGCATCAAAGCGGTGAACGATGCGTACAAGGCTGATAAGCTGATAGGAGTGCTGGCACAAAAGGACAGCAGTATCGAAGATCCTTCCGTCTCCGACCTGGAAGATGTGGGTACGGTGGCGCGTATTATAAAACTGATCAAGATGCCCGATGGCGGAACCACCGTCATCCTGCAGGGCAAAAGACGGTTTAAAGTAGGGGCCATAACGGCGGAAGATCCTTATTTCAAGGCCCAGGTAGTGCTGTTGCAGGAAGAAGAAGCACCAAAGGAGCAGGACTTCGAAGCTTATGTCAGCAACATCAAGGACCTGGCTGCGCAGATCATTCAACTATCACCTAATATCCCTTCGGAAGCTTCCATCATACTGAAGAATATCGAGAATCCTTCTTTTCTTATCCATTTCATATCCAGCAATCTCAATACGGAGCTGCATGAAAAGCAACAGCTCCTGGAGATACATCATATCAAGTCCCGTGCGGATCTGCTGATGCAGCTACTGCAAAGAGAGCTACAGTTTGCCGAGCTGAAGAATAAGCTCACCAATAAGACCAAGACGGAGCTGGATAAACAACAACGCGAATATTTTCTGCAGCAACAGCTGAAGAGTATCAAGGACGAACTGGGAGGCGATACCAACGAACGGGAGGTGAAGGAGATGCAGAAGAAGGCCGAAAGCAAGAAATGGCCTGTCGCTGCCAGGGACATGTTTAAAAAAGGCATCGAACGCCTGGAACGTATGCACCCCAGCACGCCCGACTATTCGGTCGTTTACAATCACCTTGACCTGATGCTGGAACTACCCTGGCAGGATTATACGGATGACTCCTATGATCTCAAGAAAGCCAAGAAGATCCTGGATCAGGATCACTACGGTATGGACAAGGTGAAAGAAAGGATATTGGAATACCTGGCTGTACTCAAGCTGAAAGGGGACATGAAAAGCCCCATTCTTTGTTTTGTGGGCCCTCCGGGCATCGGAAAAACCTCTTTAGGCAGAAGCATTGCTTCAGCCATCGGCAGAAAATATGTCCGGATCAGCCTGGGCGGTCTGCATGATGAGAGCGAGATACGTGGACACCGGAAGACCTACATCGGCGCTATGCCGGGCAGGATACTGCAATCGCTGAGGAAAATAAAATCCTCCAATCCTGTCATGATCCTGGATGAGATCGATAAAGTGGGCACCGACTTCCGGGGCGATCCCTCTTCCGCCTTACTGGAAGTCTTGGACCCTGAGCAAAACCATACTTTCTACGATAATTATCTCGAACTGGAGTACGACCTGAGCAAAGTGCTGTTCGTTGCTACGGCCAACGATTTGGCGGCTATTCAGCCGGCACTACGTGATAGATTGGAAATCATTGACTTGAGTGGTTATGCCATCGAGGAAAAAGTAGAGATTGCCAGGCAGCATCTCCTTCCCAAGCAGAAGGAAGCCCATGGTGTCGACAAACTGAACTTCAAGATCAACAATAATGTCCTGGAGAAGATCATCCAGGATTATACCCGGGAAAGCGGCGTGCGGGAACTGGACAGGCAGCTGGCTTCCATCATGCGCTACCAGGCCAAGGAATACGCCATGAAAGGGAAGGTGAAAGCCCTGCTGACACCCGGGGATGTGGAGAAGGTATTGGGTAAATCCCGTTATAGCAACGACCTCTACAAAGTGGCCAATATGCCGGGCGTAGCCGTAGGCCTTGCCTGGACCTACGTCGGCGGAGATATACTCTTTGTGGAGACCAGCCTCAGCGAAGGAAAGGGAGACCTCAAACTGACGGGCAACCTGGGTAATGTAATGAAAGAAAGCGCCGTCACGGCCCTGACCTATCTTCAGTCCAATGCCCGTAAATATGACATAGATCCTGATCTTTTTAGTAAAAAGACCATCCATGTCCATGTTCCCGAAGGCGCTGTGCCCAAGGACGGTCCCAGTGCAGGGATCACCATGATGAGCTCCATAGCCTCAGCGATCACGGGTAAAAAGGTCAAACCTTACCTGGCCATGACCGGCGAGATCACGCTGAGGGGCCAGGTCCTGCCTGTGGGTGGTATCAAGGAAAAGGTGCTGGCGGCTAAAAGGGCCGGTCTCCGGGAGATCATCCTTTGCTGGCAAAATGAAAAAGATATCCAGGATATCGACTCCACCTTTATAAAGGGGCTGAAATTTAATTTTGTTAAGAATATGCAACAAGTGCTGGAATTGGCCCTGGCATAGCATGGATAAATGAACCAATCCCTTGCAACGCGTGTTAATAATGAAAGATCGCTGCAGCACAGTGGCGCAGTGATTCACAAAATTTTCATGTTGGTTGTTTTAAGGGTTAAAAAAAAATCCCTCATGTCCATGAGGGATTTTTGCTAGTTTGCGGTACTTCATGAAGCTGATAGGCGCCATCCTTTTCTCTTTTGCCTTTGGCCGCACCGCCGCACAAACCCTGGGTGGCAACACGGTCTTTAGCTTTCTCGACCTTCCGGGCGCTCCACAGCTGACGGCGCTGGGTGGTATCAATAATAGTGTTATTACGGAGGATGCGGGTGTTTCTTTTTATGATCCGGCATTGCTGCGACCTTCCATGCATGGGCAGGTGAGCGCTGTGTTCAGTACGCTGTATGCCGGTGTGCGTAATTATAATTGCTGGGCGGCTATGCATAGCGCGCGCTTGCAAACCACTTTTGCCGCCGGAGTGAATTATCTCGACTATGGCAATGCCACACAGACCGACGCGGCAGGAAATATCCTGGGCGACTTTCGTCCTTCCGATTATGTGGTGCAGGTGGCGGCATCCCGCAGGTATGAAAAGAAATGGTTCTATGGTCTGACGTTAAAATTCATACATTCTGCGTATGGATATTACCGGTCTTCCGGAGCGGCCCTCGACATAGGGCTGAACTATTATGACAGTGTACACCTTTTCCAGGCTGGTCTTACCCTGCGTAACATGGGTGTTCAGCTCAGCCCTTATCCGGGTACGACAAGGGGCGATCTGCCTTTCGATCTTTCTCTGGGCGCAACCAAGCGGCTGTCAAAAGCTCCTCTCCAATTCTCTTTTACTGCTCATCACCTGCAGCAGTTCAATATCCGTTATGACGACACGACTTTTAATAACTACAATGGATTCGACCAGAATAGCAAGCAGGGCGCTTTTACTGTCGACAAACTCTTTCGTCACTTTATCCTGGCGGTACAGGCCTTCCCGGAGGATAAAGTGGAGATCACTGTCGCTTACAACTACCTTCGCAGAAAGGAGCTGAATATCGGCGCTGCAGGCAACGGCTTTACGGGATTTTCATTCGGACTGGGCGTTTTGCTGAAGAGATTACAGCTCAGATATGCCAGGGGTTTCTACACAAATACGACAGGTTATAACCAGTTTGGTCTCGATCTAAGGTTAAATGATTAGACGAGCATAAGTAAACACAAGTGTCGATTGGGGAAAATGGGTAATCGTGTAGGTGAAACTACCGATTTGCGTCTTTTTTACTCCATTAGCAGTAAATTTGATCAATTCAACTTTCATGATCAGGGTAATTATCGTTGATGATCATTTTCATGTCCGCGAGGCCTGGAGCTGGGTATTGAGCCAGGCGCCCGGGATAAAGGTGATAGCCCAGTGCGCCAATGGACAAGAGGCTATCGAAGCTGCCGGAAGGTTACGTCCGGATGTCATGCTCATGGATATCAATATGACGCCAGTAAACGGTATCGAGGCTACCAGGTGCATCCGGCAGTTTGATACCAAGATCAAGATCATCGGGGTTTCCGTACAGGCCGAACGGTCTTATGTAAATGAAATGCTTCGCAATGGCGCCAACGGTTACGTCACCAAGAATTCTTCCAGCACCGAAATGGTCACCGCCATCGATGAGGTTCAGGCAGGGAAGATCTATTTATGCGAGGAAATAGGTCATCTCCGGATACAGCTTGTCAACTGATCACGTGGTCAACTGATCGCGGCCGCTTCTTTCTCGTCCTTGAACGCTTCTCTCGGCTTCAGTCCCAGCAGTTGGAACATCATGTTGTCCTCTTCGAAAGAAGGATTGGGCGTTGTCAGTAATTTCTCACCGGCAAATATGGAATTGGCGCCTGCCATGAAGCAAAGCGCCTGCTCGGCCTGGCTCATCTCTGCTCTTCCTGCGCTGAGCCGGACCATGGTGCGGGGCATCAGTATACGCGCAGTAGCGATCATGCGTACCATATCCCAGGTATCGACTTTTGGATTATCGGCAAGCGGTGTACCTTTTATCCTTACCAATGCGTTGATGGGTACGCTTTCGGGGTGTTCGGCCATCGTAGATAAAGTGTGCAGCATCCTGATACGGTCAGCATGCGTTTCACCCAGTCCGATGATACCTCCACAGCATACCGTCACACCTGCCTTGCGAACATTGTCGAGGGTATTCAAACGATCGTTATAGGTTCTCGTGGAGATGATCTCACTATAGTATTCGGAAGATGTATCCAGGTTGTGGTTATATGCGTATAAACCTGCGTCGGCAAGTTTTTTGGCCTGGTCTTCGTTCAACATGCCCAGGGTACAGCATACTTCCATTCCCATTTCATTTACGCCTTTCACCATGTCCAGGACCCTGTCAAAATCCTTATTGTCCCGTACTTCTCTCCAGGCGGCGCCCATGCAAAACCGGGTAGAACCGGCGGATTTTGCCTTCGCCGCATATTCCAGGACCTCTTCTTTTTTCATCAATGCCTGTACGCCTACTCCTGTGTTGTAGCGGGCCGCCTGAGGGCAATAAGCGCAGTCTTCCGGACATCCGCCTGTCTTGATGGACAGCAGGGTACAGACCTGTACTTCTCCTGTCTCGTTGTATTCGCGATGTATCCCGGCGGCCCGGTAGATCAGGTCCAGCAGGGGTGTATTGTATATATCCTGAATTTCTTCTATCGTCCAGTCGTTTCTTATCATAAAGTGGATTTTCCTGAGGGTCAAAAATAGTTAAAATGTCCGAAACTGAATACGGGTCATTTTTTATTGCCTGTGACGCCGGGGGCATCCCGCAGGTAGACCAACGAATCCTTTAGTAAAGGGAGGCGCTGATCGAACAGCTTATTGAACATGACCCGAAATTCATTGACGGTGCTGATGCTGTCATACAGCAACCGGTAATCCCCATCCGGATAGTAAACGGCATTTTGATTGTCGAAGAACACCCGCTCGTTACGACCGAAAAACGGAGGGAACCGGTAGCCATGATCCGACAGGAATATGATCACGGCTTTTCCCATGGTGTTCTTTTTTATGGAGGATATCAGCATCTGTGCATGTCTATTGGTATAAGGTATATAGTTGAGATAGCCTGAAGGGTCTGTAGAATCTGCCTGCAAGGTGGCCGGCTCTATCTTCCTCCGAGCCCCAAGACTATCGAACAGGAAAGGGCCGTGGGGCATGAATACATGCATGTATACAAAACGGGGTTTGCCGGCGGTTGTACTGCTGGCCTCCAACGTCTTTTGGATGGCTGTTGTGTTGCCCCTGTACACCATGGCGGCCTCATTCTCTGCAAGCATCTGCTCATTTGTAAAATGCTTGACGAACCACCACCCGATATCCCGCATCAGGTAGTGAAACAGCGTCCGGTTGGTGATCAGCCGGGTTTTGACGGGGATAAAAGGTTGTTCCAGGGAGGAAGGATTGCCCGGCAGATCAAAGGAGGAATTATTGACGACGGTATATCCCTGTCTTTCGAGAAACCGGATCACGGCTGCAGGTCTGCGTGGATCCAGGATATCTATATAATCGTTGGAGCTTACGTTCTGCGGGTCTTTCAAATGTGAAAGATAGCTCATGTTAAAGATGGAAGCCATGGAAAAAGGCGTAAAGAAGTAATTGCTGCGACTATTCGCCTGGATATGGAAATGCTCCCGCTGCAGAAAGGTGTCGAGACTGCTGTTGTCGTAATGATAGGTGTCCTTTAGCGTCTTATTGGATGTATATTCATCAAAAAGCAACAGATAGATGTCCGGCGCAGGGCACCCGTCACATTTGCGGAATGTATCGTCCGGCAGAGCGCTGATCATTTTTCCGGCATCCTTCCGGGTAATATTATTCCATACGAGGGTAGCACTGTCTACTACCAGGTAGATCAGCAACAGCCAGGTAAGAAATTTTCCGGCCCTGATGAATGGCGGCTTTTTTTTGAGCAGGATAAACAGGCCTGTCGCCATGATAAGGAATAACGGCAGGATAATGCTGTAGCGGTGAAGGAAAATATTGTTCTCCCGGAAGAAATCATGAAAAGCCCCAAAAAATAAGTAGAACGCCATGATAAAGGATGCCATCAGGGCGGCCTTGATATTGTCGCGTAAGAAAAGCCGGAAAATAAAGAAGCATATCAGGGTTGCCAGCAAATAAAGTCCCAGCAGGGGAATGCAATCGAATGCCCGGATATGAGGGAAATTTTCCACATAGCCATGAAATACGAAGAAGACCGGCAGTAAAAAAAGGAACCAGGGGATATGCAGAGGGTTTGATCGCATGATCAGGAGTTACGTTTTTTCATTAAATACAATATCCTTTCAGTCCCGGGGATCTTGCTTTTTTTCCCGATGGAGAAGTACTCTTCGAAATATTGTTCGAAGGAGGATATATCATAAGGCAGGTGCCACCGGTGTTTATTCCGGATAAGCTCCTGTGCTTTTTCATCTTCCAGGGGAACGAACTCGATGATCAGCCAGCCAGTGCTCAATGCTGCCAGATACTGCGGGATATCACGGAGCGGTATGTTTGCGGCCAGCACGAGGTGATGGATGAGGGCCAGCGCTACGACCAGCTCTGCACGGAACCTATCGTTAAAGGATGACCGCTCATTATTCCTGAAGCCAATAGCAGGGGAAGGGAGCAGGATGTCGATGCAGAGAGGAAGGATATTGGGAATATTCTTTTCCCGGATGGTGTTGTACAGACGGCTGATGCACGCGGCATCGGCATCGATGGACGTAATGGAAACTTCCGGCTTTTCGGAAAGGATCAGGGAGAAGAACCCGTCGTTGGCGCCCATGTCGATGGCGGTCAGGAAGGGAAGGCCGCTGATAAAATCTCTGAACAGCCGTTGTTTTTCATCCAGGTATTGCCGGCTGAGAATGGTGTCCTCATAATAGTTGCTCCAGGCGGAATGAGGCGCGGGCCGGGGTTTTAGCCGGGCTGTAATGCTTTTGAGATTTTGGATGAGGTGCATCAGCTTCTGCCGGCTGAAGACGGGAGTTTTACCTGCGCCGGTGGTGGGTCGTACTATATTTTGGAGATGCACGTGCATCAGGGCGCCGGGATTGAACCGGGTTTTTCGCGGCAGCAGCCGGGCCGTTATACCTGCTGGTATGCCGTCGGGATAGGCGGTGAGTATTTTACCGGTGTCTATGCCGCAGTAGTGCGCCAGGTACAGGGGGAATAGAAAACATTCGCAAAACTGGCGATAGGCGACCCATGGAAGGGTGGCATCATATTTTTCAAAGGAGAGTGTGTCGATAAAGAGGGGCTTTCCCCGCGGGAATTGTATGTTGTAAGGACTGGCGTCCTTCAGGATCATGTCCTGCCGGATGGACTCGGTAAGGATGGCGAGCGTGAGTAGCGCTGCGTCCTGCAACTGTCTGAAGCACCATTCGTAGGGATATGTAATGAGGTCCAGCCGGGCGGGCCGGAGGGTCTTATACCAATCGGCGGATGCGGTGAGGTTTTCCGGGATCTCGTGGTGTTCAATGAGCCAATTGTTCTTAACGAGCGTAGTATATAGCCCGGAGGTCATCAGCTTTTCATAGTCGGCTGCATAGGACTGGTTCACCTGTCTGTAATATATGCCGCCCGCCTGGAATACAAAACCCGATGGATCCCTGTAAGAGGCCGGGTGATGAAGCGGCTCAGGCATTTTCGCTGTCGTTTTTCGGCGGATGGTCTTTTTTATTTTTTGAGAAAAAAGACCTGAACTTCCACCATAGATTCCTGAAATAAAAAGCAACGCCCAGTATGGCGGCGATGATCACCTGTATCAGGTAACTGCCGCTGCCGGGGTCGATGTACAGCAAGATGGCTCTTATCATAGATACCGAAGATTTGTTTGCGGCGTCAGCGTCAGCAGGGTCTCATACATCAATTGAATGGTTTGCTCAATGTCTTTTTTATGCAACATCTCTACCGTTGTATGCATATAACGGAGAGGAATAGAGATCAGTACGGAAGGGCATCCGTCATTGGCATAGGCGAAAGAATCCGTATCGGTGCCGGTGCTTCTGGATACGGCCCTCATCTGTACCGGAATATTGTTCTTCGTTGCTACATCCTGTACCAGGCTTAGCAGCTTGTTGTGCACGGCAGGGCCAAAGGCGAGAGAAGGGCCTTTACCGCAGGCAATATCTCCTTCTATGATCTTATTGATCATGGGGGTGGTCGTATCGTGGGTAACGTCCGTTATGATGGCCACATCCGGTTTTATCCGTCTTGCGATCATTTCAGCGCCTCTCAGACCTACCTCTTCCTGTACGGCATTGACGACATACAGGCCAAAAGGCAACTTCTTTTTGTTTTCGTGCAGGAGGCGCGCCACTTCGGCGATCATAAACCCACCGACGCGATTGTCGAAGGCACGGCCTATCAGGTAATCATAAGCCAGCTCCTCATAACCTACCTGGTAGGTGACGACGGCGCCAATGTGCACACCCAGGTCTTCCACTTCTTTCCTGCTGCGGGCGCCTGTGTCGAGGAAAAGATTGTCAACCTTGGGCTGTTGTTCCTTGGCATCCGGGTTACCAAGCCGGGTATGAATAGCGGGCCATCCGAAGACCGCGGGCACCTGTCCCTTTTTACCATGGATAAAAACCCGCTGGGCAGGGGCTATCTGATGATCCACGCCACCATTGCGCTTGAGATATAAAAGTCCTTCGGGTGTAATGTAATTGACAAACCAGCTGATCTCATCGGCATGTGCTTCGATGACGACCTTGAAGGCAGCCTTGGGGTTCACTACTCCAACGGCAGTCCCATAGGGATCGGTGAAATAGCTGTCTACATAGGGTTTGAGATAATCCAGCCACAGCTGCTGTCCGCTGCTCTCAAAGCCTACGGGAGATGGATTGTTAATATAATTCTTTAGGAAAGTCTGGGATGTGGCGGTCAGTATAGAAGGAGATTTTGTACCGGTCTTCGTGGATTTTGCCATGAGTGATTGGATAGTTGAGGGACAAATTTAATCATTAAATCCGGAACAGCAGCATCAGCAGGCCGGAAAACATCATCAGGCCATCCAGCACGAAATAATAGAGATAATCGGAGAAGTCTTTTTTAGTCCTGTTATATAGTATGGCAATGAGGATGCCCGGTATCAGCAACAGAAATATATAAAAGCTCGGGTAATGAAAAAAGCCCAATGCAAGGGTGCTTAACCCGAATATGCATAACGATGCGATGAACAGCCTGTCGATGCCTTTTTCATTCAACAAGGTGATGAGACTCCTGATCCCTCCTTTTTTGTCATCTTCCCTGTCCCTGTAATCAAACGGGATGCAGATGGCATAGATAAGAAAGAAGCGGCTGATGGTGAATAAAACCGATCCCGGTGTCCAGGCGGCGCCGGCAACGATCATGGGCAGGATAGTTGTCACGTAGGTCCAGACAAGGGCAAGGAAAATGGTCTTGCCTATCGCGATGTCCCTTAGCCGCCGGAAGACGGGCCATGGCAGTTTGGGGGCTGTATAAAGAAAAGTAACAAAGGCTCCGAAACAAAGCGCCACTATGTGGGGCAGCAGGTAGAAGAAATAAACGGCGGATCCTACCAGTCCTATCAGGTAGAGAATGAAATGAAGGATCTTATGTTTTTGCGTCCACAGCACACGGCGGGAGGAATTGACGGAAGAAGGGGTGAGATACCAATGAAAATTGTAGCTGCAGATAGTTGAAAAAAAGACAAACCCTATCAATCTCCCCGAAGGAGGGGTTCCCAACAGCAGCTGGCTTGTCTGCCATACCATCAATACAGCGCACAGGGCGATGTAGAAACTGCTGAAAATGAAAAGATCGAATAATTTTCGTAACAAGGCACTGAATTGATCTTTACTGGTTATTTACAACGACTTTGGCTGAAGTCACGGTATCGGTGGATTTTCTGTTGACATCCAGGGCGGCAAACTTGAAGACGAGAGTATCATTTTCTGTGTCGCCAAAAGTCAGATAACCCTGGTAAGGCATGATAAATTCCAGTTCGCCCTTGCTGGCGGAGTACTCAGGGATGCTTATGCGCAGGGTATCGCCGGCGGGGGTATTTTGGGGAGGATCCTGGTTGACGCGGATGCGTATGATCAATAATGTGTCCAACATGTTTCCGGCAGTGAATTTAAGATCGGCATCCAGGTCCCCATATTTAGGGATATTGGTGGTAATAGATGCTATGCTGATCTTCGGTTTGCCACTGTTGCTCTTACTGCATGACCATATGACCAGCGTCGTCATTATCAGTATTCCGGGTAACAAAAAACGGGAAAGCTTCATGCTGCGTGGATATATATACAAACCTACCTAATTTTGGGCGAAAAATACCCCTCGGGGGTTGAAAAGTCCTATCTGTTACAAATTTTTACAATTTATTGGCGAATATGGCCTTAGCTTTTAGTTTGGAAAAAGAACTTTTTGGGGTGCGTCCTGCGGAATTCACGGGTATGGCAGTGGAGATCTTCCGTTTTCAATATGCGAACAATGCACTTTACCGCGCCTGGGTGGATACCCTGGGGGTTCGGCCTTCGGAGGTGGGGACGTTGGTGGAAATACCCTTTTTACCTGTGAGTTTCTTTAAGACCGGGGATGTCCGGACGACGGATTTTGTACCTCAGGCTGTATTTGAAAGTTCGGGTACTACGGGTACAGGTGGCAGCCGGCATGCGGTGAAGGACCTGGACCTTTACAGGAAGAGCTTTACATTGGGTTTTCAGCAGTTTTATGGACCTATAGAGGACTATTGTATCATTGGTCTGCTGCCGGCCTACCTGGAGCGGTCGAATTCTTCCCTGGTGGTGATGGTCCATGAGCTGATAGCGCTCAGCGGTCATGCGGACAGCGGATTCTACCTGTATGAGCATGAGGCGCTCTACGGGGTGTTGCAAAGGCTGGAAGCGGCCGGTGAGAAGGTCTTGCTCATCGGGGTGACTTTTGGGTTGCTGGACTTTGCAGAGAAATATCCCATGCAATTGAAGCATACCATCGTCATGGAGACGGGCGGTATGAAAGGGCGCCGTAAAGAGATCACCCGCCCGGAGCTGCATGCGTTTTTGCAGGAGCGGTTAGGCGTGCAGGCTATCCATGCGGAGTATGGCATGACGGAGCTGCTGTCCCAGGCTTATGCGGCAGGCGGGGGGCGTTTTTTTTGTCCGCCGTGGATGAAAGCATTGGTGCGAAAAGAGGATGACCCGCTGGACGTAAATGATCGGGGAGAAGGGTTACTCAATATCATCGACCTGGCGAATATCTATTCCTGTAGTTTTATTGCAGTGGATGACATTGGACTTATTCATGAGGACGGAGGGTTCGAGGTATCCGGGCGGGTAGACAACAGCGATATCCGGGGGTGCAGTTTGATGGTGGTATGAGGGTGCGGCCCGAAGCCGGGGTCGTGGTTTAGAGGCTATGCAGTACGGTTGTGATGGCTTTCCATAAAGTGTTGCAGCTGGTGAGGATTACCAGCGATCCCACGGCGATGAACATAGCTTTGATGGGCAGCTTGCCGACGAGACGGGCAGCAATAGGCGCTGCTATGATGCCTCCCAGGATCATGCCGGCTACATCCATCAGAGGGATATGCTTCAGCAGGATAAAGAAAGTGATCGAGCTGGCCAGTACGACAAAGAATTCCGCCAGGCATACTGATCCGATGACATACCGGGGGTTTCTCCGTTTGGAGATCAGTGTGCTGGTGACCAGTGTTCCCCAGCCGCCGCCTGCGAAGGCGTCCATGAACCCGCCTGCCGAGGCCAGCCATCCGGCCCTTTTTACTTTTTCGCCTGCTTTCCTGCGTTGGAAGGCTTTGCGGAGGATATAATATCCCAGGTAAACGGTGTAGAGGGAGAGCGGTATCCGCACATAGGAGGCGTATTTCTGTCCGAAATAGGCGAGGGTAGCGCCGATGACGGCCCCGATACAGCCGGGTATGACCAGCACCTGGAAAAGTTTTTTATTGATGTTCCCAAAGCGGTGGTGACTGTACCCGGACACGCCGCTGGAAAATACACGGGCCGAATGTACGCGGCTACTGACGATAGCGGGGCTGACGCCATTGGCCAGCAGGAAGGTAGTGGAAATGGTTCCATATCCCATACCCATCGAGCCGTCAACCATCTGGGCCAGGAAACCCGTCAGCAACATGATGAGAAAGCCATGGACATTCTCCTGTGGAATGGTCCTGATGTAGGTCCCGATGTCACGCAGAGGGATAAGCGATAGGATGCCATGCCCCAGTATCATAAAGAGAAAGGCGAAAAGACACCATTTTACTACCTGCATCCATTTGCCGGGGGCGGGCTTGTGCAGGATCTCCGGTTTACTGGGGACCTCCTGTTTGGCCACCAGCACTTTGGTAAGATCATTGAGCTGCCGGACTTTTTCACTAAAATCCCCATTCATCCGCTGGCGAATGGTTTGCATATTATCCAGCACGCTTTCCATTTCGTCAGGTATCATGCTGCCTATCTCTTCTTTCAGCCGTTTGGCGATCGTAGGGGATTTGCCGTTGGTGGAAATGGCGATCTTCAGGTTGCCTTTCCTTACTACCGAGCTGAGATAAAAATCGCAGAGTTCGGGTTTATCGGCCACATTCACCAGTTTCCCTGCTTTGCGGGCATCTACCTTTATCTGTGTGGCAACGGGAATATCATTTACGGCTACGATAATGATATCGGCCCCTTCCAGATCGCTGCTGTCATAAGGTTTTTGAATAAGTGCTATGTTGGGATGTTTAGCTGTTTCGGCAGCCATGCCCTCGGACACGGCGAGCGCAACGATCTTTATCCGGGTAGCAGGTGCATTGGAAAGGACGGCCTGCAGTTTTTCAAGGGCCACCTTGCCTCCGCCTACGATCAGCAGGGACAGCTGTTCCAGCTTTAAAAAGACGGGAAAGAGCCGGTTGCCTTCCAGCTCTTCCCTGCTTTCCCTGGGTAATATCTGTATCGGATGATCGTTCAGTTCCATAGTTTTTTATAGTCTCCCAAATTTATAGAATATTGTCCATGTAACGGGTATTATTTCAGCAGCCCGTCGATCGTAATGGCTGCATAATAAAGTCCGCCAATGGTAGGCCCTCCGGCATACTGCAGGTAGCGGTGATCAAAGATATTCGATCCTCCCAATTTGATAGTGGAATACAGTTTGGGAAGGTGGAAGCTCACCTGGGCATCCACGGTGCTGAAAGCCGAAATATTACCCGTTACGAGCGGGCTTTCCCAGAGGAAGCTATCCTGCCATCTCCATACGATGTTGAAACCGATGTTCTTTATGACCTCCCGGTTGCCAAAAGAGACATTCCCTGACCATTTCGGCGTATTGAAGCCGGTCACGAAGACATCGTTGGTCTTATTGGACTTCATTTGATTGTAGTTCAACGCGCCGCCCAACGTATATTTCTTATAAAAATTATAGGTTACAGAAAGGGCGGATCCGAAATTGTGATAGGTATTTTTGGCGTTGGTGTAGACACGATAGCGATCCTGGGCATTTCTGTTCTTGTCCAGCATAGCGAGGACTGCGGTGTCGGTGCCGATGGTCTCGCCGCGGGGGACATATACCTGGACCTGCCCGAGGAACCCGTTATAGGAGTTGATATAAGCATCCACGTCGACGATCAGGGTATTGTTCAGCAGTACGCTTTTATAGCCTGCCTCGAAAGAGGTGATACGTTCGGGTTTTGCATCGGGCAGGTCAGCCCATACCAGAAGGTTCCGGTTGTTAAGGGCAGCCTGGCTGGTACCTCCCTGGGCACTGACGGCGGCATTGAAGTTGACGACGGATTGCTGCGTGTAGCTGTTTTCCAGGTATCCCAGCCCTTTGTCGATATAGGGAAGACTGCCGACCCTTCTTACGCGACCGTTGTTTACGTAGGACAGGGCCTCGAAGAGGGAGGGGAAGCGATAGCCGTTCTGGAAGGTGAAGCGGAAGTTGTGCCGTTGGCTTAGCGTATACACTGCTGCAAGACGGGGTGTATACACGGGTTTGAACTCCGGATTGTAGTCATAGCGGAGGGAGGCGAACAGTTTCAGCTTTTCGTCAAAGAAGGTCTTCGTCACCTGGGCGAAACCGCCGAATTTCTTGTACAGCACATCTTTTCCAAAGCTACCGTCTTTCTCCGGCACGTTACGTTGATCGATGGGGCGGGAGAAATCCACGAAGTTATTACCGTCGGGAATGACCTGGTAGATCCGGGCGTCGGCTCCGATGAGGAGGTCCAGGACCTTTGTGTATTTGGACAAGTCCCATTGCGCTTCGGTGTGATACATGCGGCTTTTCTGGATAAGGGCGGCGCCGCCGGTGACAGGGGCATTGGGGATGGAAGAGGATCTGATGTCCCAGTTATTGATCTTCCGGATGGTGTCTATCAGTCTGTTGAACCTGTCGGTGCCCGGCTCTGCCCGTCCTGCATCTGCGAACTGGCGTGCATACCGTCCAGCATCTGCGAGGTTGGAGGAATTCAGCGCGCCGCCATGGCTGACAGCATACTGCTGCAAAGCGGCCTTGAATTTTGTGCCCCAATCGGTGGGGTTCCTGGTATCCGTAGCGCCCCCGGTATACAGGTCGAGGTTGTCGGCCAGCGGCTTTACATTATACGAATTGCCTGTATTCTCGAGAGAGACATAGGCCCGGACGATGTAGTTGCTACCCTTCAGCTCGAAATGATGGTTCTGCACGACGACGTTATCCAGGCGTACTTTATTTCCGCGTTGGAATACGCCATCCATGCTTCCTACCCTGTATGAATAGGATATCTCGGTCTTTTCCGAAGGGCGGTAGTAGATAGTTCCGTCGAATTTGATATTGCTCACCTTCGGACTTACCAGGTCCTTCTCCCAATAACCCGTGCGGGCCACCCGCAAGGTCTGGTTGGCATTCCCGTCGATGGTAAGACCGGTGAGGGACACCACATTGCTGCCAGACAGCACGTCGTCGCCATATTTGTTCCAGCCGTCGAAGGCGAGATTGTTTTCGGGGCCGTTGAGGGCGGAAAACTTAGGGTTGGCGCTGTTGAGGTTGTTGGGGTTCTGATCCAGCCGGGTGTTGCTTCTCCAGTCCGTGCCCTGCATATAGCCAAAGTTCAGCTTAAAGGCCCATTTGTTGTTGATCACTTTGGCATAGCGGATAGCCGACTCGGTGAGGATGGCGGGGGCATGGTCCTTGCCGTCCACATGGTTGACGCCTGTCTTATGATAAATGCTAAGACCCTGGCTGGTGAAGGGACTCTTTGTCAGGAGGTTGGCCATACCGTTGATGGCGTTCATCCCATACAGGGCGCTGGCTGCGCCGGGTGTGATCTCGACGCTTGCGATGTCCAGCTCGGTAGGCCCGATGGCATTGCCCAGCGGCACACCGAGGGTGGCGGCCTGCATGTCCACACCATCCACGAGCTGCATAAAGCGGAAGTTATTGGGAATATTGAAACCCCTGGTATTGGGGACTTTGAAGGTAAGGCTCGATGTGGTCATCTGTACGCCTTTTACATTTTCCAATGCGTCGTAAAAGCTGGGCGAGGGGCTTTCCCGGATGGCGCGGATATCCAGCTTGTTGATAGCGACGGGGCTTCTTAATATGCTTTCCGGTACGCGGCTGGCCGTCACCACCACCTCGTTGCCAAGGACGGTCTGAGTCGTCAGCTCAATTTGCAGATTGGAGCCAAGGCTCTTTACTTCGAGCTCCTGCTGTCTGAAGCCTACGGAAGAGAATATGAGGGTAAACGGCAGGCTGGCCTTGGTGCGCAGCCGGAAATCTCCTGCGTGATTGGTGACTGTGCCTGTCACCGTTCCCTTCACCTGAACGCTGACGTCGGGCAAGGGTTCGTGCTTGTCCTGGTCGGTCACCCTGCCGGAGATCTCGATGATGGTGTTGGCATTGTCCTGGGCGAGTGCGGGGCTGACTGCGATCAGGAGGAATAAGATAAGGTATGTCAGTGTTTTAGCAGCTCTCATAACGAAATTGTTGGTGGTTTTTAAGTTTTTAGTCTACTGGTTTTGTAGGGTTTTAGTTTGTAAAAATAGTCTATAAAATTTATAGACTAAAATATGTTTTAAAAATGCCGCACGCGGCATTTTTGTTTGGTTAGAATCTAAACTATTTCCTTACGGTTTGTACCACTTTTGTCTCCAGGCAAAATCCCCGAACCTTTCTCCCGTGATCCGCTCCTTTTTATAGAGCCAGAACAGGAGGTCGAGTTCCCGGAGGATGGCGGCCTCGTCGAGGTTTTCCTTATAGATCCTGTTCAGGCGCAACCCCTCATGGTCGCCGGCGAGGTGCATATTGTAATGTCCCGGCGCTGTACCGACAAAGCCGATCTCGGCGGCATAGGGTCGGCCACATCCGTTGGGGCATCCAGTCATACGGGTGATGATGTTCTCATCGCTCAGCTCGTGTTTGGCCAGCAATTCCTCGATCTTGTCGATGAGCACGGGCAGATAACGTTGCGCCTCAGCCAGCGCCAGGGGGCAGGTGGGCAGGGCTACGCAGGCGATGGAATTCTTCCGCAGAGCCGATGCTTTCTCCGTATGCTGGATGATGCCGTATTTTTCGAGGATCTTTTCGATGGCCGGTTTATCCTTTTTGCTGATATCAGCCAGGATGAGGTTCTGGTTGCCGGTGAAACGGAAATTCGCTTTTCCCGTCTGCGCCACTTCCAGGAGGGCTGTCTTCAGGGCTACTTTCTCGTCGTCCAGCACACGCCCGCTTTCTATAAACGGCGTGTAGTACCAAAGTCCTTTATGGTTCTGCTGCCAGCCATAGTAATCGATACGATCCGTGAAAGTGACGGGACGGATGGGTTCCAGCTGGAAACCGGTGCGTCTTGCCAGCTCTTCCTTATACCATTCCGTGCCATATTTATCCACGGTGTATTTTAATCTTGCCAGCTTCCTGTCGCTGCGGTTGCCATAGTCCCGCTGGATGGTGATCACTTCATAAATGGCTTTGAACAATTTTTCATCCCCTTCGGCGACAGATACGAAGCCGATGGGAGTGGCCAGACGGGGGTAGGTCTCGGGGTTGCCGTGGGTAGCTCCCAATCCGCCGCCGATGGCGAGGTTGAATCCTTTTAAGGTCTTATTCTCGATGATGGCTACCAGCGCCAGGTCATTGGTATATATGTCAACTTCATTATTGGGTGGAATGCCGAGGCCGATCTTGAACTTCCGGGGCAGATACCTGTCCTGGTACAGGGGATCTTCCTCCTGGCTTTTGTCGGTCAGTTTTTCCTCGTCCAGCCAGATCTCGTAGTAGGCGTGGGTTTTGGGTTTCAGGAGCTCGCTGATCTTTGCTGCATAAGCGTGAACCTTTTCATGAACCTCCGATTGCATGGGATGCGCTGCACAGGTGACATTCCTGTTGACATCGCCGCAGGTGGCTATGGAGTCGAGACCGGCCTGGTTGAAAGCCTTGATGGTAGGTTTGAGCCTGGCTTTCAGCAGACCGTGCAGCTGGACGGTCATGCGGGTGGTGATCTTGATGGTGCCGGTAGAGTTTTCCCCTGCGATATGATGGAGGGCGATCCATTGTTCGGGGGTGAGGAATCCTCCGGGCAGCCGGAGACGGATCATAAACGAAAAGAGCCGCTCCAGTTTCTTTTCCGCACGTTCTTCCCTTCTGTCGCGGTCATCCTGCTGGTACATGCCATGGAACTTTACCAGGGACTGGTCGTCCTCGCTGATGGCGCCTGTCACTTCATTTTGCAGGCTTTCCACAAGGGTCCCCCGCAGCGCGTCGCTCTTCTGCTTGATACGTTCGGTAGAAGAGAGATTGGTTTGTTTGGGTGGTTCCGTTGTTACGGCCGGGATATTTTTTTGCTTTGTCTCGCTCATAATTGTTGTTGGTTTAGTACACGTCCTTTACATACCGGCCAGCTTCTTTCAGCTCATTCAGGTAGCTTTCCGCCTGTGCTGCATTCTTCTTTCCCTGTTGCTGTATGACGGTCAGCAAGGCCTTTTCCACATCTTCGCTCATGGGCTCTTTTGCTCCGCAGATGTAGACATAGGCGCCGGCTTCCAGCCAGGAGAACAGCTCGGCAGCATGCCGGTGCATTTTATGCTGTACATAGACCTTTTCCTGCTGATCGCGGGAAAAAGCGGTGTTGATCCGGGTCAGTACGCCTGTATCGATCCAGGATTGTATCTCTGTCTGATAAAGGAAGTCGGTGGTAAAATGCTGGTCGCCAAAGAACAGCCAGTTCCTGCCGCTGGCGCCTGTGGCATCCCGTTCAGCCAGGAAACTGCGGAACGGAGCGATGCCTGTACCAGGGCCGATCATGATGACGTCTTTATCGTGTCCGGGCAGCTTGAACTGTGCATTCCTGTGGACATAGAATTCCAGGGTCTGGTCGGGTGACAGCTGGGATAAAGAATCTGAACAGAGGCCGTGTTTGGTCTCTCCATTAACGACGAAGGTGTCCTTGGCTACCGTGACATGGACCTCTCCGCTGTGCGCTTCCGGTGAGGAAGAGATAGAGTACAGACGGGGAGCGATTGGCTCGAGGATGCCGACGACCTCCTGGAACTGGGCAGCATCTTTTACGGGATAGATCTTCAGCAGGTCCAGTAAGCCAATCTTCGTCTCGGGGATATCCTGCCGGACGATGGCCGCATATTTTTTTACAACCCGTTCGGGAAGGAAAACAATGTTCAGCTTTTTTTTCAGGAGGTCGGCGATGGTGTATTCTTCATCTCTGTGCGTGACCTTCCGTCCGGAATCGGCGCCTGTCAGCGATATGATGGCTTCCACGATCTCGCGTGGGTTTTCGGGTGTGATACCGATGCTGTCACCGGGCTGATAGTCGGCCTCGGCGGCGATCTCCAGGTGATACGTCTGTTTGCCGGACCCGATATCGTTGAGATTGATGTTGCTGAGAACGGTACCTGCATATATTTTCTTCCCGGTAGGCTTACGGGTAGC
>Ga0207695_10001711_pt1 | contig 35133 bp, 33 predicted proteins | sample KBSC54metaG_FD_184354 | JGI IMG/M metagenome (GOLD analysis project Ga0207695, IMG submission 184354) | Corn rhizosphere microbial communities from Kellogg Biological Station, Michigan, USA - KBS C5-4 metaG (SPAdes) (version 2) | ecosystem: Host-associated > Plants > Roots > Rhizosphere > Soil... | reverse complement strand
GCAGCGGGCGCGATCCACCAATCTCGTCGCGGTGCGCGGCGAACCGCGCGTCTGGCTCATGGCGCATCTCGATTCCAAGAGTCAGCCAGTTCCCATTGTCGTGCGCGCACTGGGAGTGACGACGTGCATTGTGCTGTGGCTCCTGGCGGTGGCGTGGAGTCTGGTGCAGGGCTCAGGCGCGAGCATATCCGCCGGCTGGGTCGTGATCGCGATCGCGGGCGCGCTCGGCGCCACGGCCGTTGCGGCAAGCCTGGTGCGTGACCATTCGGCCGGCGCGCTGGACAACGCATCGGGCGTCGCGGCTGTGCTCACCGTCGTCGAGCAGTTGCCGCGCGGGATCGGCGTCGGCGTCGTGCTCACGAGCGCCGAGGAGCTGGGGCTGGCCGGCGCGCGCGCATGGGTGCGCGGGCGCACCAGCGGCGGCGTCGCGATCAACTTCGACGGCATTGACGACACGGGCGGCGTCCGGCTGACGTATCGGCGGACCGCGCCGGTGCGACTGCTCGCAGCATTCACGCGGGCGAGCGCAGCGACGGGCGTCCCCACGCGAAACGGACGTGTGCCCAGTGGCGTACTGGTGGATGGCGTGGCGCTTGCCGATGCGGGCTGGGAGGTCGTGACGCTCAGCCGGGGAACGTGGAGCACGGTGGCCCGCATCCACACGCCGCGCGACGATCTCGCGCACCTCACGGGCAGTGGCATCGCGGACCCCGCGCGTCTCGTCGTTCGCGTGATCGAGGAGATGACCTGAATGGAGCAAGTCGTGCTGCTGGTTGCGCTGATCGTGGGTCTGCTCCTGGTGCCGTTCGGTCTGCCGGGGCTGTGGGTGATGCTGGGCGCCGTGACGCTGTACTCGTACGCGCTCCCGCTCGGCGGGATCGGCACGGGCACGATCATCGTGGTCGCGGCGCTCGCGTTCCTGGGGGAACTCCTGGAGTTCGTGCTCACCGGCCGGTTCGTGAAGCGCTATGGCGGATCGCGGCGCTCGGGGTGGGGAGCCGTGCTCGGATCGATCGTGGGCGCGATAGTCGGTGTGCCCGTGCCCGTGGTCGGGTCGCTCATCGGCGCGTTCGCCGGCGCGTTCGTGGGCGCCTGGCTGGCGGAACTGACGCTGCGGCGTGAAATGCACGCGGCCACCCGTGTTGCAACCGGCGCGCTCCTGGGCCGCATGGCCGCGGTGGCAACCAAGGCTGGCGTGGGATGCGCGGTGATTGTCTGGGTGGTATTTGCGCTGTTTGTGGGCGGGGGGAGCGGGGGCTGACCCCGTTCCCGTGTTGACTGCACCGGCTACTGCCCTGATCTTTCACAGTGGTCCATTCTCGCCGCGCTCGAGCGCGGCATTTTCTTGAGGGCAGCGTGTGACGATCCGTGCGCAGCGCCGCATCCCCGCGGTGCGCGATGCGCACCATCCGTCACGCCCTGCTGCTCCGGGGAGCGTTCATGTTCGATCGCAACATTCGCACAGTCGTCATCGTTGGCGCACAATGGGGTGATGAGGGGAAGGGCAAGCTCGTTGACGTGCTCGCGGAGCGCGCCGACTGGGTGGTGCGCTATCAGGGTGGCGCGAACGCCGGCCATACGGTGCAGATCGGCGGGCGACAGTTCGTGCTGCACCAGATTCCGAGCGGCATCCTGCACCCGGGCGTGCGGTGCGCGATCGGGAACGGCGTCGTGCTCGATCCGGATACGCTCTTCACGGAGATTGACGAGCTCGTGCGCGACGGCGTGGACGTGGAGGGGCGACTCTACGTGAGCGACCGGGCGCACCTCGTGCTGCCCTATCACAAGCTGCTGGATTGCGAGAGCGCGGCGAGCAAGGCCATTGGCACGACCGGGCGCGGCATCGGGCCGGCCTACGAGGACAAGGTCGCGCGGCGCGGCGTGCGCGTGCTGGATCTCCGTCACCCGGAGCGGCTGCACGAGCTGGTGACCGTGGCCGCGAAGCATGCCGACGCGCAGCTCGCGGCATTCGGTTCGGACAAGCGCGCCGATGTGGACGCGGTGGTCGCGCTGCTGGAGCGTCTGGCGCCGCGGCTGCTCCCGCTGGCCGAAGACGTGGGACTGTCGGTGCATCGGGCCTGCGTGGCGGGCGCGGCTGTGCTGCTGGAGGGTGCGCAGGGCTCGCTGCTGGATGTGGACCATGGCACCTATCCGTACGTCACGTCGAGCAGCACGACGTCGGGCGGCGCGGCAACGGGCGCGGGAATTGCGCCCACCGCCATCCACGCCGTGCTGGGTATCGTCAAGGCGTACACCACGCGGGTGGGGAATGGCCCGTTGCCCACGGAGCTCGATGAACCGCTGGCGAGCATGGTACAGGCGCTCGGCAAGGAGTTCGGCGCCACGACGGGCCGGCCGCGGCGCTGCGGCTGGTTCGACGCGGTGGTCGTGCGCTACGCGGCGCGCGTGAACGGCCTCTCCGGCCTGGCGGTGACCAAGCTGGATGTGCTGGATACGCTCGACCGTCTGGCCATCTGCACCGGCTATGAGCGGGGCGGCGACGTGTTCGAGGAATTTCCGGGTGATCTCGTCGCGCTGGAAGGCGTCGTGCCGCGCTACGAGTGGTTCGACGGATGGAAGCAGAGCACGGCGGCCGTGCGCACGCTGGAGGCACTGCCCGCGCAGGCGCGTCGCTACCTGGACCGGATCGAGGAACTGGCGGCGACGCCAATTTCTTATGTCAGTGTGGGTACGCGACGGGATCAGATCATCGGGTTGTCATGAGTACGCGAACAGTCCCCCCAGCCTGGGACGTCGCGATCGTGGGCGCTGGACCGTGCGGGCTCGCGGCCGGCGTCGCCATGAAGCGTGCGGGCCTCCAGGCCGTGATCTTCGACCGCGGCTGCGTGGTGAGCGGCATCGTCGGCTATCCGACGTACATCACGTTCTTCTCCACGCCGGAGAGGCTGGCCATCGGTGGCGTGCCGTTCATCGTCGCCACCGAGAAGCCCACGCGCCGCGATGCGCTCGCCTACTATCGCGCCGTGGCATCCGAGTTCGACCTCAGGATCCGGCAGTACGAGACGGTCGAGACCGCGGAGCGGACCGGCGACCGGATCACGCTGCGCACGCGCACGCGGCAGGGCGACGTACGCGTGACGGACGCGCGCGCGCTGGTCGTGGCCACGGGCTACTTCGGACATCCCAACCGGCTGCACGTACCGGGTGAGGATCTGCCGCACGTGACGCATCTCTTCACCGAGGGACACGTGGGCTACCGGCAGGATGTCATCGTGGTGGGTGGCGGGAACTCCGCGGTGGAAGCCGCGCTCGATCTCCATCGCGCGGGCGCGCGGGTGACCATCGTGCACTTCCTGCCCACGCTGGATCACAACATCAAGCCGTGGATCGTGCCGGACATCACGAACCGCATCAAGGAAGGCAGCATTGGCGCGCGCTTCGAATCGCGCGTGCGGGCCATCACGCCCTCCGAAGTCATCGTGACGACGAAGAACGGCACCGATCACCTGCCGGCGCAGCAGGTCTATCTCATGCTCGGCTATCAGCCCAATGTGGAGCTGCTCGACCAGCTCGGCGTGCCGCGCGATCCCGCGACCGGCATTCCCGCGCACGATCCCGCGACGATGGAGACCGTCGTGCCGGGCGTGTTCATTGCGGGCGTGATCGCCAGCGGCAACGATGCGAACAAGACGTTCATCGAGAACGGGCGCTTCCACGGCGACCTCATCGCGCGGTCGCTCACCCGTGATCGGTCGGCGCACGAGGAGACCGCTGCCGCGGGAGCCGCCCGTCACTGAGCCCGGAGTCCTGATGCCGCGCTCCTCATTCTCTCACGACACCATCATGCCAGGCAACACCCATCCCGATGTCATGGAACGCCTCGTCTCGCTGTGCAAGCGTCGCGGCTTCATCTTCCAGTCCTCCGAGATCTACGGGGGCGCGGGATCGGTGTGGGACTACGGTCCGCTCGGCGTCGAGCTCAAGAAGAATCTGAAGGACCGCTGGTGGAACGCGATGGTGCGCGCGCGCGACGACATCGAGGGACTCGACGCGGCGATTCTCATGCACCCGCGCGTGTGGGAGGCCAGCGGGCACGTGAGCGGTTTCGTGGATCCGCTGGTGGACTGTCGCAACTGCAAGCGGCGTTTCCGCGCGGACGATCCCGCGATCAAGGGGGTGCCGGGCACGCCGGACGTGCAGTGCCCGGTGTGCGGCATGAAGGGGACGCTGGGCGCGGCGCGCCAGTTCAACCTCATGTTCAAGACGTTCATGGGCCCGGTGGAGGACAGCGCGTCCGTGGTGTATCTGCGGCCGGAAACGGCGCAGGGGATCTACGTCAATTTCCTGAATGTGCAGCAGGCCACGCGACAGAAGGTTCCCTTCGGCATCGCGCAGATCGGCAAGGCATTCCGGAACGAGATCACCCCCGGAAATTTCATCTTCCGCACGCGGGAGTTCGAGCAGATGGAGATGCAGTTCTTCGTGGCGCCGGGCACGGAGACGACGTGGTTCGACTACTGGAAGGAGCAGCGGATGTGCTGGCACCAGTCGCTCGGCATCGAGCCCGCGCGGCTGCAGTTTCACGAGCACACGGCCGAAGAGCTGGCGCACTATGCCAGCGCGGCGTATGACATCCAGTTCGATTTTGGCGGCACGCTGGGATTCCAGGAAATCGAAGGGGTGCACAACCGCGGCAATTACGATCTCTCGCGTCACCAGGAGTACTCGGGGAAGAAGCTCGAGTACTTCGACCAGCCCAACAACCGGCGCTACATCCCGAATGTCGTCGAGACATCCGTGGGTGCGGACCGGACCGCGCTCGCGGTGCTGGTGAACGGGTATCGCGAGGAGTCGGTGCCGGGGGAGAGCGAGGGGCGCACGGTCCTGGGGCTGCACGCGGCGCTCGCGCCCGTGAAGGCGGGTGTATTTCCCCTCGTGAAGAAGGACGGCATGCCCGAGATGGCCACGCGCATCGCGGCGGATCTGCGGACGCGGTTTCCGGTGTTCTACGACGAATCGGGCGCCATTGGGCGGCGCTATCGGCGCCAGGACGAAATCGGTACGCCCTTCTGCGTGACCGTCGATGGACAGTCCATCGCGGACGGCACGGTCACGGTGCGTGACCGCGACACGCTCGGGCAGGACCGCGTGGCGGCGGATCAGTTGCGGGACGTGCTGGCGGAGCGGCTCGCGGTATGACGCTCCCCGCGCTGGACTGGCTGCGGCGCGACGGCGAATCCTTCATGGAGGAGCTGTCGCGCGAGTATTACGAGGCCCACGCCGGTCACAAGACGGACGCGGAGCTGCAGCCCATCTACGGGCGTCACGCCGCGCTGTTTTCCGACGACGCGTTTCATCTCGTGCTGGACGCGTATCGCGAGGCACCCAGTGCGAGCGAGTCCGCGCGCTCGGCGCGGCTGATGCTGGATTGGCAGGCCGAGTCGCGCGTGTCGCGCGCGCTCGCGCCCATGGAGGAGCGCGAGATCGCCTGGGAAGCCACCGCGATCGCGACGCTGCGGGATGGCCGGGAAGTGCCGTACCAGCGCGTCGCGATCGAGATCGCCAACGCGACCGATCGCGCCGAACGCCTGCTGCTCGAAGAGGGACGGGCCACGCTGGTGCGCGACGGGCTGGCGCCCATGCGGCGCGAGCATCTCCAGCGCGAGCGCGATCTGGTCGAGGGACTGGGCGTCGCGCCGACGTTCATCGGCACGTTCACGCTCGTGAGCGGCGTGGATCTCGCGCCGCTCGTCGCGCAGTGCGAGGCTTTCCTGCGCGACACCCAGTCCATGTGGGATGACGTGTTCGCCGCCACCGTGCGCGAGCGCCTGGGGATCGATCCGCGCGACGCGACGCGCGCGGATGCGCTGGCGTTGCTGCGTGCGCCGCAGTTCGACGCGTTCTTTCCCGGCGCCGCCATGGAAGACATCGTGACGCGCCAGGTGGGCGAAATGGGCGTGGACGCGCACGCCGGCGGCCGCATCATCTTCGATACCGCCGACCGTGAAGGCAAGCGCTCGCGCGCGTTCTGCTCCCCGGTGCGCGTGCCGCAGGAAGTCTATCTGGTGCTCCGCCCGCACGGCGGCCAGCAGGACTACCGCACCTTTCTGCACGAGCTGGGGCACGCGCTGCACTTTGGCCATACGCGCGCGGACGCTCCATTCGAGTTCCGCTGGCTGGGCGACAACTCGGTAACCGAATCGTACGCCATGCTCCTCGATCATCTCATGCACGACGCGGGATGGTTGCTGCGCTACACGGAGCTGGGACGCGTGCGGCTGGGCTCCTTCCTGCGCGCGGTGGGGTTCGAGGAACTGCAATTCCTGCGGCGCTACTGCGCCAAGCTGATCTACGAGTTCGCGCTTTATGGTGGCGAAGTCTCGTGGGATGCCCTGCCGGAGCTCTACGTGCAGACGCTCACCGGCGCCACCGGCTTCCGGTATGATCGCGCCGACGCGTTCGTGGACGTGGATCCGCGCTTCTACGCGGCGCGCTATCTCCGGGCCTGGCAGCTCCAGGCGCTGCTCACGGAAACGCTGCGCGAGCGATTCAACGAAGACTGGTGGCGCAACCCGCACGCGGGCCCGTGGATCGTGGACTCGCTGCTCGGCGAGGGCCAGCGCGAGCTGGCGGACGAACTGGCGCAGCGCGCGTCGGGGCAGGTGCTGTCGTTCGATCCGCTGGTGCGCGCGACCGAAGCGCTCATGGAGGCCTCGTGACGGGGCAGGGCACCGCCGTCATCACGGGCGCGTCGCGCGGCATCGGGCGCGCCACGGCGAAACGGCTCGCGCAACAGTACGAGGTCGTCGCCGTGGCGCGCACGGCGGCGGAGCTCGCATCGCTGGCGCAGGAGATCGCCCATGCCGGGGGCACCTGTCGCGCGGTGCAGCTCGACATCACCGATGCGGACGCGGTCGCCCGCGCGCTGGCCGGCATCGAGGCGGATGTCCTCGTCAACAACGCGGGCATTGGCATCATGCGTCCGCTCGTGGAGCAGACGCTGGACGAATGGCGCGCCATGGTTGACGTGAACTTCAGCGCGCTCTTCTACGTAACGCGCGTGCTCCTGCCCGGCATGCTGGCTCGCGGCAGCGGTCACATCGTGAACATCGGCTCGCTCACCGGGCGCAGCGCCTATCCCGGGGGCGCCTGCTACGCCGCCACCAAGCACGCCGTGGTGGGATTCAGCGAATCCCTTATGTTGGAAGTGCGCGACGCGGGCGTGCGGGTCTCGCTCATCATGCCGGGATCGGTGGACACGGACTTCAGGGCTCCCGGTCGCGACACGAGCTGGATGATCACTGCGGATGAGGTGGCGGAGGCGGTGCACTTCGTACTATGTGAACCCGGGAACGGTCTCGTGTCGCGCATCGAGATGCGGCCACGGAGGCCGCGGTCATGAGCAGCGACAATGTTCCGCCCGGTGTGGTGCTGGTCGTCATCAGCGACCTGCTCTTCCGCTCGCGCATCGACGACGTGGCGCGCCGACTGAATGTGCCGCTCCGCGTCGCGAAATCGGTCGAGCAGCTCGAGCGACACCTCGCCAATGGTGCGCCGGCCATGGCAATTGTGGATCTGGAGATCGAGACGATGGATCCCGCTGAGACAGTCACGCGCATCCGGAACGCCGCCGGCGGAGCGGACACCCGTCTCATCGCCTTCGCGGGTCATACCAATCTCGACGCGATCCGCGCCGGCCGCGCGGCCGGCGCCGGTGTCGTGCTCGCCCGTTCGGCCTTCGTGACGCAACTACCCGCGCTGCTGGGCCGCATCGCGGAGGGGCAACGCACCGCGCCGCCGGCGGGTTCATGACGCGCCCGCGATCCGGTCCGCCGCGCGGCAAGCGACTCACGTTCCCCCAACTGCCTGAGAGCGCGGGCCGTGAACCCGCGCGCCCCGGGCATCGCGACGACGTCGGGATCCGCGAGCTGGTGGCCGTCCGCGAGGTGGCGCACGCCTTTCTCACGGCGGATCGCCCGGAAGAAGTCTTCCAGTTCGCGCTGGACCGCGTGAGCCCGCTGGTGGGCGCCACGTTCGCGTCCATCTACCTCATCGAGGAGAATGACGATACGCTGCGACTGGCGGCCGCGTACAACTGGCCGGAGCGATATCGTCCATTTCTCGGCCAGATGCGCGTGAAGTTCGGCACCGGTCCGAGCGGCCAGGCCGCCAGCGAGCGCCGCCTCATTCACGTGAATGACGTGTTTGCCGATCCGGCGCTCAAGGACTGGCAGGAGGTCGCCACCGAACTCGGCTTCCGCGCGCTCGTCGCGATTCCGTTGCAGGCGAACGAGCGCGTGCTGGGTACCGTCACCTTCTACTTCGCCGACGTGGATGGGAACCTCGCGCAGGAGAGCGGGCTGCTGCGCATCGTCGCCGATCAGATGGCGGCGACGGCGGAAAAGGCGCGGCTCATTGACAACCTGCGCCGGGCCAACGCGGCGCTCGTGGAATCCAATGCGGAACTGGAGCGGCAGGTCCAGGCCGCGGTCGAAGCGCGCCGCCTCAAGGATGAGTTCCTCGCCAACATGAGTCACGAGCTGCGCACGCCGCTCACCGCCGTGCTCGGCTACACGTACCTCCTGCAGGAAGGGATGTCCGGCCCGCTCACGCCGGACCAGAAGCAGACGCTGAACCAGGTGACGACATCCAGTGAGCGATTGCTCATTCTCATCGAGGATCTGCTCGAGTTGACGACACTCAGGCGCGGCGAGCTGCAGGTGACGGTGGAGTCCTTCGACCCGCGCGATGCGCTGCGCGAAGCCGCGGGCGCCGCGCACGGTCCGCCGCCGTCCGTGGCGCTGCGTCTCGAGATGCCCGAGCACGCGATGCCGGCCATGCGGAGCGATCGGCGCAAGGTGGTGAAGATTCTCGCCAGTCTGTTCAGCAACGCCTACAAGTTCACGTCGCAGGGCGAGGTGCGCGCCACGGTGGAGACGCATGACGATCTCGTGCGCTTCACCATTCAGGACACGGGAATCGGCATTCCCGAGGAGGCGCAGGCGATCGTCTTCGAGGAGTTCCGGCAGGTGGACGGTTCCAGGCGCCGTGCGCACGGCGGTTCAGGACTCGGGCTCACGCTGTCGCGGCAGCTCGCCCGGCTGCTCGGCGGCGACATCGAGCTGCGCTCGGAGTCCGGCCACGGGTCCTCATTCGCCGTGGAGCTGCCGCTGGAGTATCATCCAGACCTCATGCGCACGACCCCGACGCAGGTGCCGTGAGGCGGCTCGCGTCGCTGACTCACCCATGACCCTCACGAGCCAGACGAGACTCAATGATTCAGGAGATCACGACGAAACATTCGCCCGCCGAGGTACTGGCACGGGCCCGGACGTTCTTCGCGCGCCGGAATCCGCTCTACGGCGCCTTTCCCGAGAAGGAAGGGCCATCGTACGTGACCTTCCGCGGACAGGGTGGCGAGGAAATCGTCGTTGGTGTTGCGCGGGTGGATGATGGCACGCGTGTACGCGCGTCCACCTATCTGTACGACGCGCAGATCTCGCGCTTCTTCACGACGCTGGAGCCCGCGCCCATGGTGGAGGACATCGTCGAATGACGCTCCCGTTCGTGGCGACGCTGCGCGCGCGCCAGGAGACCATTCACGTTGGCGCACCGGGCGGAACGCCGCTCACGCTGCGCGTCGAGATCCCCGAGATCTGGGACACGGTTCGCATCCAGGCACAGCCCACCGAGAGCGTGCTCGCGGTGAAGGTCGCCGCGCTCGGCGCGCTCATGCCTCGCGCCGATCAGCGGGACTACGTCCTCAAGCTGGGCGGCTTCGAAGTACTCGACGAGCATCAGATGCTCTCGCAGTCGGGCGCGAAGAACGGCTCGATCTTTCTGCTGACGTATCGGCGCCGGCGCCCCGTTCGGTGAGTGGTAGCGCCATCCCCGCCCACGGGCTGGCGCCCCTCCGCGCCGCCTGAGGGGCGCAGCATGACCGTTGCGTTCGTCTCGCATGCCGACTGCGGCCGGCACGATACCGGATGGGGTCACCCCGAACACGTCGGACGGCTCCGCGCGATCACGCGTGCGCTGCGCAATCACATGGAGCTGTTCGGCGAGATCGAGCACGTGGAAGGGCGTCATGCCACGCCGGACGAGCTGGCCCAGGTGCACGACGCGGACTACGTGCGCGAGGTGGAGCGCATGGCACGCACCGGCGGCGGACGTCTCGATCCTGATACGGTGGTGAGCGACGGATCATGGGCCGCGGCCCGGGCCGCGGCTGGCTGTGCGCTCGATGCCGTGGACATGGCGTTCGACGGCCGGGCCACGCGCAGCTTCTGCGCCGTGCGTCCCCCGGGGCATCACGCCCTGCGCAACCACGCCATGGGCTTCTGCCTCTTTGGCAACGTCGCGCTGGCGGCGCACCATGCGCGCCGGCATCACGGCGTGGAGCGCGTGCTCATCGTGGACTGGGACGTGCATCACGGCAACGGGACACAGGCGCTCGTGGAGAGCGATCGCGGGATTCACTTCGTCTCCATGCACCAGTGGCCCTGGTATCCCGGTACCGGTGCCGCCGACGACCGCGGGAACGGCAACGTGTGGAATCTTCCCGAGCCACCGGGACGGGCAGCCGGGGAATACGTCGCGACGCTGCAGCGCGGGGTGGACGACGCCACGCAGGACTTCACACCGGACCTGGTGCTCGTGTCTGCCGGCTTCGACTCGCTGCGCGGCGATCCGCTGGGGGGCTTCACGCTGGAAATGGAGGACGTGCAGGCGCTCACGCGCTTCCTCGTCGAGCGCGCCGAGCATTGGTGCGGCGGGCGGCTGGTGTCCGTGCTCGAAGGCGGCTACGCGCCGGACCGCGTCGGTGAGGCGGCCGTCGTGCACCTCGCGGCACTGCGATGACGCCACGGCCGATCGCGGGAAGCAGAGGGTTGCGTCCCGCCATTCCACATCCCGCGCCGCGCTCGTAGCTTCATGCCAATGTCCCACTCTCGCGTCTCACCTGTACCGGCCGTGCTGCGGCTCGTACAGACGGCCGTGCTTGGTCGCTGGCGCGCGACAGGGGAGGACCTCTACCGCGAGGCCGCCCGGCTGGGCGAGGCGGGACCGGGGCGCGACGTCATCGTCGCCGGATGCGGGGCGGGTACGGCCACGGAATGGCTCGTGCTGCGGACCGGCGCGTCGGTGACCGGAGTGGACCCCGACCCTGACAGCATCGAGCGCGCCGAAGACTACGCGCGCAAACTCGCCGGCAACCTCCCGCTCCACTATGCCAGCGCGCCGCTGGACGATCTGCCATACGAAACCGGTGTCTTCGACCTCGCCATTGGCGAACCCGCGCTCTCTGCCGCCGGCGATGCGGCGGTCGCGGTAGCCGAGCTCGCCCGCGTCACCAGGCCCATGGGGACCGTGGTCCTCCTCCAGCCCACGTGGACCTCGGAGCTCGCCGCCGATGCGCGCGACATGCTCGTGGAGCGGCTCGGCTTGCGCCCGCGTCTGCTCGTGGAGTGGAAGCAGTTGCTGCGCGACGCGGGCGTCGTCGAGTTACAGGTGCAGGACTGGACCGACGGTGCGCAGCCTGGGCGCCCGGCGCCCCCAGCCGATGCCGCCGTCCCCGGGCTGAGCTGGCAGGACAAGGCGCAGATCGTCGGGCGCGCCTGGCGCTGGTCGGGGTGGCGCGCCGCCCGTGGTGCCGTCGCGCGCGAGAAGAAGCTGCTCGAGGAATTGTCGCACGAGCGGGCCATCGGATTTCAGCTCATCCGTGGAGTGAAGTGGCCACATGAGAGGACGTCGTGACCGGACTGGTTGACCCCGCGCGTCGCATCATTCGCGGCGTGCGCTTCGACGAGGCAACCCCCGATTCGTACGACCTCGGGAACGTCAACCTGTGCTTCCATCTGGGGCAGCGCTACCTTGTCACGGTGTGCGCGGGCCCATCGCGCAGTGTGTCCTCCGTGGCTGATCAGCGGCAGCAATGGCCGTGAGCCGGAATTCCCATGTTCTGTCCTGACTGCGGCACCTGGAACCGAAACGCGGCGGCGACGTGCACGCGCTGCAGCGCGGATCTGCCCGAGCTGCCGGACGCGCCCCACGAGAAGCCGGACGACGATCTCGATCTGGTGCGGCGCAGCACGGGCGGCCGCTACCGGGTGTATCGCCGGCTTGCCACCGGCGGCATGGCGCACGTGTACGCAGCCAAGCATGCCCAGCTCGGCCGACCCGTCGTGATCAAGGTGCTGCTTCCGCACCTCGCGAAGGACGCCGAAATGCGCGAACGCTTCCGGCGCGAAGCCGAGTCGGCGGCGCAACTGCTGCACCCGTTCATCTGCCAGATTCTCGACTATGGCGAGCTGGACCAGATCGTCTACCTCGTCATGCCATACATGGCGGGCGGGTCGCTCGCCGACCTCATCGTGCGTGACAGCATCGTGCCGCCGGCGCTCGCGGCGTCGGTGTGCACGCAGGTGGCGGTAGCACTGGACCACGCGCACCGGCGCGGCGTGGTGCACCGCGACGTGAAGCCCGACAATGTCCTCTTCGACGAGGATGAGAACGCGCTGCTCACGGACTTCGGCATTGCCACCGCGCGCTTTCACAACCGGCTCACGATGACCGGCCGCGCCATGGGCACGCCCCACTACATGTCGCCCGAGCAGGCCATGGGGCGCATGGTGGACGGCCGCAGCGATCTCTACGCCGTGGGCGTGATGCTCTACGAAATGCTCGTCGGATTTCCTCCGTTCGACGGCGCCGATTCATATTCCATTGGCTACAAGCACGTGCACGAGGCGGCCGCCTCACCGGATGTCGTGAACTCGCGCACCCCGCCGACGATCGCGGCCATCACCATGAAATGTCTGGCCAAGAATCCGGCCGATCGCTTCCAGCGCGGTACGGAGCTGGCTGACGCACTCATTGCCTTTCTCGCGCAGGGACAGGGTGTCGACGCGCTGCGCAGTCCGTGGATCGCGCGCCGGCTGGGCATTACACCAACCGCCAAATGAAACTCACCTACGAGACGCGCACGCTGCATACGAAGCACACCTTCACCATCTCGCGCGGCGGCGCCAGCAGCTGGCGCGTCGTGACCGTGACGCTCACGGACGAGGATGGCGTGTTCGGCATCGGCGAAGCGGCGCCGAGCCGCTTCTACGGTGAAACGCCCGAGACGGTGGTCGCGGCGCTCGAGCAATTCCGGCCGCTGCTCGAGTCCATTGACCCCTGGTGCATGGAGACGATCGAGGAGGAGATGCATCGCGCGCTGCGCGGCAACAGCGCCGCCAAGAGCGCGGCGAGCGCGGCGTTGCACGATCTCGCCGGCAAGCGCCTCGGTCTGCCGGTGTATCGACTCTGGGGGCTCGATCCCTCGCGCGCGCCGCACTCGAGCTTCACCATCGGTGTGGCCCCCGAGCCGGAACTGCGGCTCAAGGTGCGCGAGGCAGCCGATTATCCCATTCTCAAGGTGAAGCTGGGTACCGATCGCGACGCCGATATTCTCCGTGTGATCCGGGAGGAAGCACCCGACAAGGTCCTGCGCGTGGATGCGAACGCCGCGTGGACCGCGCGGCAGGCGCTCGCGATGATGGACGTCCTGGCGGAGCACCGCGTGGAGTTCGTCGAGCAGCCGCTGGCGCCGCACGATTTCCGGGGCCTGCGGTTCGTGCGCGAACGCGCCACGCTGCCCATCATCGCGGACGAATCGTGCGTCTTCCTGAGCGACGTCGCCCGCATGGCGGACGCGGTGGACGGCATCAACATCAAGCTGGCCAAGTGCGGCGGACTGCGCGAGGCGGTCAAGATGATCATCGCGGCGCGCGCGAACGGGCTGCTGGTGATGATGGGGTGCATGATCGAGTCGAGCCTTGGCATCACGGCGGCTTCGCACATGGCGCCGCTGCTCGACTTCGCGGATCTCGATGGTGCGGCCCTGCTGGCGGACGACCCGTACACGGGCGCGACGATCGAGCGCGGCGTGATCGCCATTCCCCGAGAGCCGGGGCTTGGCGTCACGCCGTCGGCGCGCGTGGCTGGTGAGCCGTCCGCGCGCGAGCGCCGGGCGCGCGCCGGATAACCGGTGGCCGCCCGCCTCATTGAGGTCGCGCTGCCGCTGCCGCAGTTCCAGACGTTCACGTATGCCCTGCCCGCGGAGTCGGCGGACGTTGCCGCCGGCTCGCGGGTGATCGTGCCGCTGCGCAACCGGCGCGCGATCGGCATCTGCCTGGGTCCGGGCAAGGCGCATCCGGCGGCACCCCCCCGGGAAATTCTCGACGCGCCGGACGGTGAACCCGTGCTCGGCGCCTCGCTGCTCGCGTTGTGCGAGTGGATCGCGGAGTACTACGTGGTGCCGCTGGGCGTCGTCGTGCGCAGCGTGCTCCCATCGCTGCTCGGTCGCGCGGGTGCGCCGCGCCCGACGCTCCGCACGCGGCGTGTCGTCGTGATCCGCCGCGCGCTGCCGTCCCTGCAGGAGCGCGACCGCGTCTTCCTGCGCGCCAATCGCCAGCGCGAATTGTACGAAGCCCTCGAGAGCATGGGTGGTCGCAGCGATGTGGCGCACCTCTCGGGGCATCTGAATTTCTCGCCGAAGGTCATTGCGTCGCTGGCCGCGAAGGAGCTGGTCGAGGTGCGCGACGAGTCCGTGCTGCGCGATCCGTTCGCGACGCGCCATCCCGCCCAGCATCCGTCGCACGAGCCCACCGCGGCGCAGCGCACGGCCATCGACGCGCTGGCGCGCGGCCGGGGCGGCGAGGTCTTCCTGCTGCATGGCATCACGGGAAGCGGCAAGACACTCGTCTACATCGAGCTCTTGCGCGAGGTCGTGGACCGGCGGGGACAGAGCGCCATCGTGCTCGTCCCCGAGATCGCGCTCACGCCACAGACGGTGGATCGCTTCCGCGCGGTGTTCGGCGATCGCGTGGCGGTGCTGCACTCGGCGCTGAGCGACGGGGAACGCCTCGACGCGTGGCAGGCGCTGCGCCGCGGCGAGAAGCGCATCGCGGTCGGCGCGCGATCGGCGATCTTCGCGCCGCTCGAGCGGCTCGGCGCCATCATCGTGGATGAGGAACACGAGAGCAGCTACAAGAATGGCGAGACGCCGCGCTATCACGCGCGGGAAGTCGCGGTGGTGCGCGGCACACAGGATGGCGCCGTCGTGGTGCTTGGCAGCGCGACGCCAAGCCTGGAGAGCTGGCGCAACGCGGAGGCGGGAAAATATCAGTTGCTGTCGCTCCCCGAGCGCGTGGGCGAGGCGCGGCTTCCGGTCGTGGAGGTGGTGGACCGCCGCTCGTCGTCCGGCGTATCGCGGCGGCGCGAGGACGCGGCGCGTGCGGGGGAGAACGCCGCGCGCGCCGCGTTTCGCCTGGTGTTCAGCGAGCCGCTCGAGGCGGCGATCGGCGAGCGCCTGCAGCGCGGCGAGCAGAGCATCCTGCTGCTGAATCGTCGCGGCTACGCGTCGTTCATGCAGTGCGAGGCGTGCGGCGATGTGCGCGAGTGTCCCAACTGCAGCATCAGTCTCACGTATCATCGGTCGCCCGAGCGGCTCGTGTGTCATTACTGCCAGCACGAGGAGCTGGTGCAGAGCACGTGTCCCCGGTGCGGCGGTCCACCCATGAAGCAGCGGGGGCTCGGCACCCAGCAGATGGAGCGGCTGCTCGTGGAACGCTATCCGTACGCGCGCGTCGCCCGCATGGACATGGATACGACCGGTGGCAAGTGGGCGCATGCCGAAATTCTCGATCGCGTGGGCGCCGGCGAGGTGGACATCCTGCTGGGCACGCAGATGATCGCGAAGGGGCTCGACTTTCCCAACGTCACGCTCGTGGGGGTGGTGGATGCCGACATCGGCATCAACCTGCCGGACTTCAGGGCATCGGAGCGCAGTTTCCAGCTCCTGAGCCAGGTGGCCGGACGGGCGGGGCGCGGGCCCAAGGGCGGAGACGTGATCATCCAGACGCGCGTGCCGGGGCATCACGCCGTGCAGTGCGCCGTGGCGCACGATTATCACGCGTTCGTGCGCGAGGAGATGCCGGCGCGCGACGAACCGGCGTATCCACCGGTCGTGCGGCTTGCGAATGTGGTGTGCAGCGGGACGCAGGAAGAGGCAACGCTGCAGCTGGCGTGCGATGCCGCCGCCTGGCTGCGCACGCTGATACGCGAGCGGCGCATTGATGGCGTGACGATCGTTGGTGCGGCGCCCTGTCCGATCGAGCGGATCAAGGGGCGGTGGCGCTGGCATTTCTTCATCAAGAGCGCCCAGGCGGGCCCGCTCACGCGAATCGTGCGATTCCTGCTCGAGCACTTCCCGGTGCCGGGGTCGCACGAGCTGCGGCTGTCGGTAGACCGGGACCCCGTGACGGTGCTATAGGGGCAGCCCATGGGGCAGCCCATGGGGCTGCCCCATGGGCTGCCCCTATCGGGTTTTCCGCATCCATTCAGCTCACGCGGGGACTGACCCTCGTTCGAGCATTTCCACCGCTGACATCCGTCGCATTTCCTCCTGGCGTTTCCGCGGCGACAGCTTGCCAAGGGTTCGCCAGAGCCACATGAACCGCATCTCCCGCTGCAGCCGTCGCGCGTCATCGACCGTGGCGCGGAAGAGCACCTGCGCCCAGCCGAGCGCCGCGAAGAAGGCCGCCGCATCGGGTGGCGCGAACTGGAACGGCGCATTGCCCGCGCGCACCGAATCGCCCCATGAGCGCAGCATGTACTTGAGGAGGATCGGTGAGGCGATGTCGTGCAGCCACCAGCGGAAGCTCGGCACGGCATGCAGGTCGCGCGCAAGTGCCGTGACCTGATCGGCGGTAAGGTAGATGAGCAGTCCCTCGGTCACGATGAGTGCGTTCTTTCCTTGCGCACCGAGCCGGGTGAACACGGCCGTGCGCGCCGCCGCGTCGGTCAGGTCGGCCTCGACGGCCTCGTAGCGGCAAACCGGCGTCGCGCCGCGCAGCATGTCCGTCTTGTAACGGAGAATGGCGGGAAGATCCACATCCACCCAGTGCAGCGCGGGCGGAAGTGTCATCCGCCACGGCCGTGTGTCCAGTCCCGCGGCCAGATTCACGATGAGATCCGCGCCGGCCTGCACGCGATCGAGGATGATCTCGTCCATCACCGCCGTGCGCACGATCATGGCCCACGCCATCTGTCGTCCCCGCTTGATCGTGTCGACGATCTGCTCGCCCTTCGCGCCGGCGAGCTGGCGCGCGTACGGATCGCGGAAGATCGCATCGGGCCGTTCGGTTTCCATCGCGCGATAGAACGCGACCCAGCGCGCCGTGTCGGAAATGTGCTCGATCGTCATGGTGTGCGGGCCGCCGGGACACCGCGCTGAAAGGCGATGAAATCCACGAGAGCAGGCTCTGCTCCGGCCTGGCGGAGGAGAAGGTTGACCTTGCCGCGATGGTACTGCCCGTGCAGCGCGACGTGCATGAGGATGTCCACGACCGTATTCGTGAACCTGAGGCCGGCGCTGTTGACATAGGCAACGGGCTGCTCGAGATCGGCATCGGTGAGCGTGCCCAGATAGGCTGCGTAGCCTTCGTGCATGGTCGGGGCGAACGCGGCCAGTTCGGGAAGCGAGAGCGATGGCCAGATGGCGACGCGCGCTGGCCGTCGCTGAATCCGTGACAGCCAGGTTTCTGTGGCGCCCACTACGTGGGCATATTCCCGCAGCGCGGCGGGCGGCGCTGGTGTCGCCGCGCCGAGCGCGCTGATGAGCAGTGTGTCCGCCCATTCCGCGTGCCGGCTGAGCTGTACGATATGCTGGAGCATCATGGCCATTCCTGGGTGAGATGGAAGGCTACCAATTTGGCGCCTTTGGGTAGCCCGGGGCAGCCCATGGGGCAGCCCATGGGGCTGCCCCATGGGCTGCCCCGGGCTACCTTTCCCTCCGTGCCGAACTTCACCCCTCCCGACTTCACCGCCCCCGAGCTCGCCCACGCCCCGGATGCCACGTTCGTCCCGGCGCCGGCCGACGGCGTGCTCCCCGAGAACTTCTTCTCCACCACGAACCTCCCGACGTATGTGCGGGTAGCTGGCGCGTGGCGCATGCCGCGCCTGCCGCGCATGGACGGCGCGCTCGTGCTGGATGCCCAGGGCGAGCTCTGGATTCGGGAGATGCGCCACGTGAAACAGGGCGACCGCGTGGCGGTGGGCCGCGCCGAGGACGGTTCGGAAGGGATTTTCGTGCACGCCGAAGCCTTCGTGGCTGACGCGTCGGAGGGCGAGTTCAAGTTCATGACCACCGAGGTGTCGCGCGAACGGCCCATTGATTACGCCCAGATGGCGCGCCTCCTCGTGGAGGAGCGCGACCGCGACGGCTACCCGGTGTGGGTCACCGGCCCAGCGCTCGTCCACTCGCGGGCGCGTGCCGACATGGTCTGGTTCATCGACCACGGCTTCGTGCGTGCGCTGCTCGCCGGCAACGCCGTGGCCGTGCATGACATCGAGACGGCCATCTTCGGGACCTCGCTCGGCGTCACGGGCGGCGGACAATCGGCGGCCGGCGGCCACGGCCTGCACATGCGCGCCATCAACAAGGTGCGCGCCGCGGGTTCCATTCAAGCCGCCGTGGAGCAGGGCATCATTCCGGACGGCATCATGCACGCCTGCGTCGTGCACAACGTGCCGTTCGTGCTCTGCGGCTCCATTCGTGACGACGGCCCGCTCCCGGACGTGGTAGCCGACGTCCTCGAGTGCCAGGACGCCATGAAGGCACACACGACCCGCGCGACGATGGCGATCTTCATTGCCACCGCGCTCCACGCCATCGCCACCGGCAACATGCTCCCCGCGTTCGTGCAGGAGCCCGACGGCACCCTCCGCGAGCTGCCGACGATCTGCGTGGACTCGTCGGAGTTCGTCGTGAGCAAGCTCAAGGACCGGGGCACGCACCAGGCCTTCGGCGTCGTCACCAACGCGCAGGACTTCCTGCACATCCTGCGACTCTATGTGGAGCGGGAACTGGATGCGCGCGGCACGCCCACGCCGCGCACCGTTGCGGCGGTGGTGCGATGATCGCCGACGGACGCGAGCGCTTCCTGCGCGAGATCGGCGAACGTATTGATCCCCAACGAATCCGGGAGATCCACCTCTTCCCCGCGATTCGCCAGGGCGGACGCGAGACGGGGGTCGCGGTGATCTGCGCGGCGATCGCGCCGGCACCGGAAGCCGCGCCGGAACCCCTCGCCCCTGACCCCGCCACCCCTCGCCTCACCGTCTTCCGCGCCGACTATCGCCTGCTCTACAAGGGCAAGGAGCGCGGCAAGTGGGAGTTGTCCATCGTCGAGGAAGCCGACGCCCCTGCGCACACGATTGACGCCGTCGTGCGCGGCGTGCACGAGCGCGCCGGGGTGGAGGACGAGCCCGAACGTCTCGACGGCGCCGCCTATCGCGCCGCGCTCGCGTCGGCGTTCGAGTTCGCGCTCTGGGCGGCGTCGGCCCGGGCGTAACGCAGCATCAGCGCGCCGTGCAGGTCGCGCGCGTCCTCCAGCGTTGCGCGTGAGAGATCCAGCGCCGGCGGAGTGAGCAGGAAGGGATAGGTCTGCGCCCCGCCCGCCGCGCCGTGCGCGCCCACCTGATCGTCGAACGACACGATGTCGTGCCCATCGTACGCTCCGAAGAGCACGAGGTCGCCCGCGTTGGGTTGCTGCACGAGATGGCGCACCGCGCGCACCACGCAGTGATCCGCGCCGTAGGGCTCGAGCGGATTCGTTCCGTCCAGCACGTGCACCATCCCGCCGTCGAGCACGGCAGTGCCGTCGCGGCTCGTGACGCGCACGCACGCGCCGTCGCGCGTGGCGATGAGCCCGATCCCGGGATGCGCCAGCAATGCGTCGAACGCATGCGATCGTCTGGGGTCGGCGTGCAGATCGCGCCAGTCCAGCGCCATGGGCGCGTCCGCGAAGTACAGCAGTGCCAGGCACGAGCTGTATGTGATGACCACGTTCGACCGCGTGTCGACGAGATACTTCTCCGGCAGGATCAGCTCGCGCAGTCCGTAGCGGCTGCGCACCCAGTCGCGCACGTGCCGCACGCCGCGGCGCCAGCGCTGGTGCCGCTCATGCGACGCCCGCGCCACCGTCTCCACGATCTGCGCGCCCGCGTCCGCGTACTCGCTGTCCTCGCTCGCACTCGAGTGCACGGCATCCGGCACGGCGCCGCCGTCCCAGTCGCGCATCACGCGCCGCACCGTGCTGCCCAGCGTCTCGCCAAAGCGCACGCGATAGCTCACCGCCGGCGTCATGCCGTGATCCGAGAGGATCACCAGGTCGTAGCCGCGCCCGCCCGCCGTGCGGATCATGCGCGCGATCTCGTGCACGCGGGCGTCGGTGCGCCGGAGATCGCCGAGCGCCTGCCGGCTGGACGGGCCGAAGTGGTGCCCGAGCTCGTCGTACTGCATGTACGTGCTGTAGATCACCGGGACGCCCAGATAGACGTCGAGCATGATCGCCATGGTCTGCAGCTCGCGCATGATGACGTTGCTCAGAATTCGGATGAACGGGAAGATGCCTTCCGAGTGGGTCGCGCGCCCGCGCATCTGTGCCGCCATTCGCTCGAGATCCTCGCGTATCCACTCCCACAGGGACTGCGCCACCATGCGCACCAGTCGCACCGGATGGAGCGCGATGAGCAGCGCCATGCGCGTGCCGCCGAGGCGCTGATACAGTGACGTGCGCTCCCGTGTGGCCGCGGTGAAGGCCACGGTCTGCGCGTCCCCGTCCAGCAGATTCACGTAGCTCGATCCGCCGGCCAGTGCGCCCGGCGCCTGGATGCGATCGCAGATATATTGAACGCCGTGCGGCGCGTTGCACGTGATGACGCGCCGCTCCGCCCGGTCGTAGAAGCGGAATGCCGGAATGCCCTCGTTCCGGCCGTAGAGGATCCCCGCCTGCGCGTACGGCGTGGCCGACGGCAGCCCGCAGAACCAGCGCCGCAGGTGAAAGCCGTCGCCGTGCAGCAGACGGGACAGGGTGGGGCAATAGCCGAGCTGCATCGCGCGTCGCAGGTCCTCGTACGCGAGCGCGTCAATCTGCAGCGCGACGAGTCCGCGCCGGTCGTCACGTGGCCGGCGCTCACGACGAAAGGCGAAATACTTGACCGCATAGTATCTGCGGAGCAGCGGCCCCATGCGCGCATGGGACCGGCGATCCTCACCGTCAACCGGCATGGAAGGCACCACCACACTGGGTCTGGCCGTCGCGTTCGGCGCGGGCGTCATCAGCTTTCTCTCTCCGTGCGTGCTCCCGCTCATCCCGAGCTACGTCACGTTCCTCACGGGCATGACGCTCGACGAGGCCGCGCGGTCGCGCCGGGCCGCGCTCGTGCACGCGCTGCTCTTCGTGCTGGGCTTCACGCTCATCTTCCTCGCGCTGGGCGCGAGCGCGAGTGCCCTGGGACGCGTCCTGCTCTTTGCCCGCGACTGGATTGCCCGCGTGGGCGGTGCGCTCATCATCGTGTTCGGTCTCTATCTGCTCGGCGTCTTCAACCTTCGCGCACTCTCCACGGAGCGACGCATCCACCTCGCCAACAAGCCGGTGGGCTACCTGGGCAGCGTGCTCGTCGGCATCACCTTCGGCGCGGGGTGGACGCCCTGCATCGGCCCCATCCTCGGCGCCATCCTCATCTACACTTCGAGCACCGCAAGTCTCGGGCGCGGGCTCGCGCTGCTCCTCATGTATTCCCTTGGGCTCGCGATTCCGTTCCTCATCGCCGCGCTTGCCATTGATCGCTTCTTCACCGCCTTTGCGCGCTTCCGCGGCGCGATGATCTGGGTGAATCGCGTTGGCGGCGTCGTACTCATCGTCGTTGGTCTGCTGCTCATGACGCGCTACTTCACCGTGCTCGCCGGCTATCTGCAGGCGCTTACCCCCGAGGCGATTCGCGGGCGCATCTGAGTGCGCGGCGCCCGTCGCGCACTCACTCCTTGAGCCATGCGTCAATATGCGCGGTGAGCTCCGCCGCGCTCACCGGCTTCACCAGCACCTCGCGGCAGCCCGCAGCCAGACAGCGCTCGCGCACCTCCGGCGTATCGTGCCCCGTGAGGGCCACGCTGACGCGCGGCGCGTCGCTGGTGCGCTCCAGCTCGCGCAGCACATCCAGGCCGTCCTCCCGCTGCAGCGTCACGTCCAGCAGCATCACATCCGGATGCAGCGTGCGTACCGTGGTCACCGCATCGCGCACGTTCGCGGCGATACTCACGCGGTGCCCCGTTGCCTCGAGCAGCAGCCGCAGCGCGCTGGTCACGAGGGCGCTGTCCTCGACCACCAGCACGTGGGACGCCACGCGTCAGGGCGCGGCGCGAAGCGGCACGGTGAAGAAGAAGCGGCTGCCCTCGCCCAGCTTGCTCTCCACCCAGATGCGGCCGTGATGCAACTCGACGAATTTGCGCGCGATCGCCAGGCCGAGTCCGGTTCCGTGATGCTGGCGCGACGCCGACGCATCCACCTGCGCGAACTCGCGGAACACCAGATCGTAGTGCTCGGGCGCAATGCCGATGCCGGTGTCGCCCACCTCGATCTCCACCGAGGGCGGCGCGCTCGTGTCGCACGACCGGCGGGCCGCGATCCACACCCGTCCGCCCGGCGGCGTGAAGTCAATCGCGTTTCCCAGCAGGTTGGTCAGCACGTGCGCGATCTTCTCCCGGTCGGCGTACACGCTCGGCAGACCGGGATCCACGGCGACACTCAGCGCATGTTCCTTCCGCCCCACGAGGGAATCGCTCATCACCGCCACCTGTTCCACCACGCTCTCCAACGTGAACTCGGTGCGAGTGAGCGTGAGCTGGTTGGCCGCGCCGCGCGCATAGGTGAGAATCTCGCTCACCATGTCGAGCAACTGGCGCCCGCCGCCGATGATACCGGTGATACTTTCTGCCTGCCGCTCCGTGAGGTCGCCCAGGATGCCGTCACGCAGGATCTCGGCATGCGTGATGATGGCCGTGAGCGGCGTGCGCAGATCGTGCGAGATGTTGGCGAGGAACTGCGTCTTGAGTGCGTCCTGGTTGCGCAGCTCGGTGATCACGCGCGCGAGATGCATGTTCTGCTCCTCGAGCGCCTCCAGGCGCGCATCGGCCGGCGCATCGGGGTACACGCGGGTCATTCGACTATTCTAGCCGCACGAACTGTCCCGCGCCATGACGGTGCGGCACGGCGAATGGCAGGCGTCCGCCGTGGGTGATATGCATCACAGTCCGGTATATGTGCTCCGTCGCGCAGTCCCATTCGCGCCAGAGGATATTAAATTCCCTTGACTGGAGCTTCGTCGCGTGCGGGGTGTACCGAGGGCTGATTGATGCCCCGTGGTACGTGGCTTGCGACACACGAACTCATCCGGCTTCCATTCCGTATCGAGCGACGGCCTTCAGCCGTCCACTCAGGTCGGTGATCCTTTCCCGTCCATTCGAGACAAGTCTCTGGAGACCATCATGGCTCGCATTTCTCGCGTTCTCGCTCCGTTGGCCCTGTCCGTTGCACTGGTGGCCGGCGGATGCAACAAGGACAACGGCAAGAACGGCACGCTGGCACAGGATTCCACGCTGACGCGCGACCTGCAGATGGCGAATGCCGACAGCGCGGCGCAGCCGCAACTGAAGGACGTACCGCCGGCGGACAGCGCGTCTTCAGCAGCAGCGGCGCCTGCGGCACCGGCGCGGCGTCCAGCCCCGGCCCGCAGCACGAAGCCCAGGACGCGCGCACCTTCGTCGTCCACGCCGGCGCCCGCCGCGCCCACGACCACGCCGTCCGGCAACTCCGTCTCCACGAGTTCGTCCGGCACTGAAGGCGCACTGGGCACCGTGCCCGCGGGTACCGCGATCAGCCTGACGTCGAACGACCGGATCTGCACGAACACCAACAAGCCCGGTGACCGCTTCACGGCCACCGTGACGAACGCCGTAGTCGGATCGAACGGCGCGGTGATCCCCGCCGGCGCCAAGGCGCTCATCCAGGTGACGGACCTCAAGCGCAGCGAGAACGCCACGTCGCCCATTCAAATGACGTTCAGCGTGCTCAGTCTCTCGTTCAACGGGAAGACGTATCCGGTGACGGCGAGCATTGACCACGTGGACGTGGACAAGGTGCGCAATTCGAGCACGGGCAACGATGCGAAGAAGGTCGCTGGTGGCGCGATCATTGGCGCGATCCTCGGCCAGGTGATCGGACACAATACCAAGTCCACCGTGATCGGCGCCGCGGGTGGCGCCGCCGCCGGTACCGCCGTCGCGATGGGGACGGCGAACTACGAGGGCTGCGTTCCGCAGGGTGGTAACATCGCCATCAAGCTCACGGAGCCGGCGACGGTCCAGTAGGGTTGTCGCTTCCGGCATGTACGGTAGGTTGCAGGGGGCTCGGGGACAGAAATCGTTCCCGGCCCCCTGCGTGCACGAACTTCGTGTCGTTTCCGCTTCGCGCTTTCCGTATCCCACTTGATGCTTCCCGCTTCCCCAGTCCCGCCCTTGCGCCTCACCGAACGTCGCAACCCCCGCACCGCCACAATCGATCTCGCCGCTCCGCTGGAGATCGTTGACCTCATCAACGCGGAAGACCGCACCGTCGCCGACACGGTCGCCACGCAGCGCGAGCAGATCGCGCGCGCCATCGAACTCACCGAAGAGGCGTTTCGCGCGGGCGGACACCTCTTCTACGTGGGCGCCGGTACATCCGGCCGGCTCGGCGTGCTCGACGCGAGCGAATGTCCGCCGACGTTCGGCACCGAGCCCGAGATGGTGCAGGGGATCATCGCGGGCGGGTTCGAGGCGCTCGTGCGGTCGCGCGAAGGCGCCGAGGATCGCAGCGACGACGGCGCCGACGCCATGGCCGCGCGCGATGTGGGCGCGCGCGACTTCGTGCTTGGCATCGCTGCATCGGGCACGACGCCGTACGTGCATGGCGCGCTCGCGTGCGCCGCGCAGCGTGGCGCGCGCACCGGCATCCTCGCCTGTTCGCCGCCGCCCGATGAGATCCTCCAACTCGTGGATGTCGCCATCGTGCCGCTCACCGGCGCCGAAGTCGTGACCGGCTCCACGCGCATGAAGGCGGGCACCGCCACGAAACTCGTGCTCAATACGATCACCACCGGCGCGATGATCCGTCTGGGGAAGACGTACGGCAATCTCATGGTGGATCTGAGGGCGATGAGCGCGAAGCTCGTGGATCGCGGCGAACGCATTCTCATGGAAGTGTGCGGCATGACGCGGCACGATGCGCGCACGCTCATTGACGCCGCCGGCGGCAGCGTGAAGACGGCCATCGTGATGCGCAAGCTCGGCGTGTCGCGCGGCGACGCCGAGGCGAAGCTCGATGCGGCCGGTGGCGTGATTCGCCGCGTGGTGAACGAGCCCCCGCCGCCGGTCGAGTGAGCATCGACCGGCCGCCGCCCGATCGGCGCGACGAATCGCCAGACAGCATCATCGTGGGGCTCATGTCCGGTACGTCGGCCGACGGCATCTCGGCCGCCGCGGCGCGCTTCACACCGGGCGTGGGTGCTGGCGTGCGCTGCACGCTCCTGGCTTATCGCTCGCGACCGTACAACAGCGCCGAACGCGAACGCCTGCTGCGCGCGGTGGAAGGCGCGTCGCCGGAGGAATATTGCCGGCTGGATTTCGATCTCGGCGCGTGGCTCGCCGACGCCGCGCTCGCGGTGATGGCCGATGCCGGACTGGCGTCGAGCGATGTGCGCGCCATCGCCTCGCACGGGCACACGATCTGGCACGCGCCCCCGGCGGCGACGTGGCAGATGGGACAGGCCGCGGTGATCGCGGAGCGCACCAGCGTGGATGTGATCAGCAACTTCCGCGTGCGCGACGTGGCGGCGGGCGGGCAGGGCGCGCCGCTCGTCTCCATCGCGGACGCACTGCTCTTCGCCGCGGCGGACTCGTGGCGCGCATTGCAGAATCTCGGCGGAATCGGCAATGTGACAATCGTCCCGCCGCGCATCGCGCCGGCCCACGAGGTCCGCGCGTTCGACACCGGCCCGGGATGTGCCGTGATTGACGGCGTCACCCGCTCCCTCGTGCCCTCGCTGCCCTATGACGTCGATGGGGCGTTGGCGCGCGCGGGCACGCCGATACCGGAGGTCGTTGCCGATTTGCTTGGGGATCCATACTTCTCCGCGCCGCCGCCCAAGTCCACCGGGCGGGAGCTGTTCAGCCGCGCGTACATCGGGCGCATGATCGAACGGTGCCGCGCCGCGCGCGCCACCGCGACCACGGGCGACATCGTCGCCACTGCCGTCGAGCTTACGGCCGCCAGCATCGGGGATGCGTATCGCCGCTTCGTGCGCGAGCCGGTGCGCGAAGTCGTGCTCTCCGGCGGTGGAGCGCACAACCCCGCGCTGGTCGATGCCATCATGCGCGCCGTGGCGCCCGTCCCGGTGCGCCGCTTCGATGACCTCTTCTTCGACGGCGACGCCAAGGAGGCCGTCGCGTTCGCGCTGCTGGGATGGCTCCATCTCGCCCACCGCACCGGCAACGTGCCGGCTGCCACGGGCGCGCGCGGTCCGCGCGTGCTCGGCATGCTCTCGCCCGCATGAGCGTCACCAGTCTCCTGATCCCGTCGCTGCACTGGACCGGCGCGCGTGGCTTCGACGCGGACCGCAAGCTCATTGATCGCGCGCTGGCGCTCGGTGTGGGCGGATTCATTCTCTACGGCGGCGAAGTCGACGCGGTGCGCCAGTTGATCAAGGAGCTGCGACAGCGCTCCAGCGTGCCTCTCCTCATTGCCGCCGACATGGAGCGTGGCGCGGGCCAGCAGTTCACCGGCGCCACCGGCCTCCCGCCGCTCGCCGCCATCGCGTCGCTCAATGACCCCGACGCCGTGCGCCGCGCGGCGCGGCTCACGGCGCGCGAAGCCAGAACCCTCGGCGTGAGCTGGGCCTTCGCGCCCGTCTGCGACGTGGACGTCGCACCCGATAATCCGATCATCGGCACGCGCGCGCTCGGCACGAACGCGCAGCGCGTGGGCGAGCTGGCCGCGATCTGGATCAAGGCGTGCCAGTCGGAAGGCGTGCTGGCCTGCGCCAAGCACTACCCCGGACACGGTCGCACGACCACGGATTCGCACCTCGAGCTGCCCACGGTGGACGCCACCAAACAGGAGCTGTTCGACGTGGATCTCATCCCGTTCCGTGCGGCGATCGCGGCGGGCGTCGCGGCCATGATGACCGCGCACGTCGCCTATCCGGCGCTCGACGCGAGCGGCGTGCCCGCGACGCTCTCACGCGAGATGCTGCAGTGGCTCCTGCGGCAGCAGTTCCACTTCGATGGCCTCATCGTGAGCGATTCGCTCGTGATGGAAGGGGTGATCACCGGGCGCAGCGAGGGTGCGGTGGCGGTGGCGGCGCTGAACGCGGGGTGCGATCTGCTGCTCTATCCGGGAGACCTCGAGGCGGTGGCGAGCACGCTCGTGAATGCGCTCGAGAAGCACGAGCTGAATCCCGATCTCGTGCAGCAGTCGGAGCGTCGCCGGCAGAAGTGGGCGCAGTGGGCATCGCCCCCCAATGAATATCGCAAGCCGTCGAGCACCGACATCGCGTGGGGTCAGCAGCTCGCCGACCGCGTGGTGCGCATGGTGCGCGGCGCGCGCCCGGCGCTGCAGTCGCCGCTCGAGGTGATCGTGGTGGATGATGATACGCCCGACCGCCCCACCGCCACCGTGGCCACGCCGTTCGTGGATGCCTTGCGCGCGGACGGCTGGACGGTACGGGTGCTCGACACGCGCGAGCCGCGCGAATCGCTCGTGCCCATGATCGCGCTCTTTGGCGAGGCCCGCGCGGGCAAGGGACGCGCCGGCTACAGCGACGCGACGCAGGCGCTCATGCAGGAGCTGTGCGACGAGATGCCCGACGCGCTCGTGCTGCAGTTCGGCCACCCTCGGCTCATCCGTGAGCTCCCGGGCGCGCGCGCCATCGCAACGGCGTGGGGCGGCGAGCCGGCCATGCAGCAGGCGGCCGCGCGCTGGATTGCCCGCTGAGCGATTTCGTCAGTGCGTGAGAAACGCGGCGACGGCGCTGCCGGGCACAGCGTACACGATGCGTCCCTGGCTTTCGCGCGCGGCGCCGTACACCACGCCGATCACGTGCCCCTTCGCATCGAACACCGGGCTCCCGCTCGATCCTTCGCCGGCGTACGCGTCCACCTGCAGCACCGTCGCCAGATTCTTGCTCACGGTGCCCGCCGACAGCGACGACCGTGCCGTGATGTGCATGCCGCTTCCTTCCATGGGCGTGTCGGTGCCGAGCGGATAGCCAATGATCGCCACCGAGCGTCCTACCGGGATCGTGTCGGTGCGCTGCACGAGGCCTGACACGACCGGATAGCGGCCATCCGTGTCGAGCTGGATCGCGGCCAGGTCGGCGGCGCTGTCCACCCGCACGAGATGCGCCGGCAGCCATCGCTTCGTGTCGCTGAAGATGACGGCAATGCGCGCCGGGCCATCGGTGCCATCGCGACGCATGAGATGCCGGTTGGTGATGATCGCGCCGCCGGACTGCACGCAGAATCCCGAGCCGCTGAAGGCCTTGCCATCGGGCCACTGCACGGCGATGAGCACGACGGCTCCGCCATTGTGCGACGCGATGGACGCGTAATCCACCTCGGCCGCGTTGAGCATGGCGTGGCGGCGCGACTCGAGCGCACGGAGGGCGCGCTCGAGCGAGTCGGAGCTCGCAGGCCGTGTGGCCTCGGCGAGCTGGTGACGCATGGCGTCCGCGTCCGTCTTGGCCGCCGTCAGCGACGAGTCGAGGCCGGCCACCTTGCCCGAGAGCGACGAGACCCGCGCGCCGTATGCGCGAGCCATGCTGTCGTTGGTGCGACTCAGCACGAGCAGGTCCTCGGCGTGCGTGCGCGCCCCGCGCTGGCCGAGCCACCAGGCGCCCAGCAGCGCCGCGACGAGGACGGCGGTGAGCAGTGTTACCGCCCGCCGGAGTCCCCGTGTGCGCTCGTCCACGGCGGCGGCAATGCGCTCGGTGGTCCCCGGCCGGCCAAGGGCCCCGGCCGGGGGCAGCCCATGGGGCAGCCCCATGGGCTGCCCCTCTGCTGCATCGGCGCCACGTAGGGGCAGCCCCATGGGCTGCCCCTGGAGGGGGGTGAACTCGAGGCGGGGGCCCAGCTCCCCCAGCGAAATCACATCGCCGGGCTTCAGCACGGTGGGCCCCGCAATGCGCGAGCCGTTGACGAAAGTCCCGTTCCGGCTCGCCGTGTCGTGCAGCACGTACTGGTCGTTCACCACCCGGATTTCGGCGTGCCGCGCGGACACATCGAGATCGCGTTGCGCATTGAAGCGCAGATCACACAGGGGATGACGCCCGATCGCGATGACCGACTTGGTGAATTGCTCGCTCTCCCCGGCGCGCGAGCCGCTCAGAATCCGGAACTGAGCGCTCACCTCAGGGCGAGAGTTGGCCGGGGACGGAATCCGTACGCGTTGGCGGCGCGGACCCGCTGGGCCGCGCCAGGCGGATGACTACCAGCGCGAGCACGAGCAGCGCAATGATGAGCAGCGCGCCAACCCACAGTCGCACGCCCGGTCGCGTCGGGGGCAGCAGCGGCGTCGCATCGCGCTCGTGATTGCGCGGCACCTCTGATGGTATTTCGGGCGCGGCGGACTCGAGCCGCGGCTGCGGCGCGGACGGGGTGTCCAGCATCCCCGCGAGCGGAAACACGGCGTGTCCCACGGGATCATCCGGCCCCGCATCGCTCAGCCCCTCCCCCTCGAAGCGCGCGACGATCACGGTGATGTTGTCCGGGCCGCCGTTCTCGTTGGCGCGCTCGATCAGCTCCCGGCACGCGCTCGCGAGATCAGGCTCCTGGCTCACCACCTCCGCGATCTCGTCCTTCTTCACCAGCCCCGAGAGACCGTCAGTGCACAGCACGAGCGTGTCGCCCTGCCGCAGTGTCTGGTACGTCAGGTCAATCCGGACCGACGGTTCCGGACCGAGCGCCTGCAGGATGATGTTGCGCCGCTCGCTGCGCTCCGCCTCGTCCGGCGTGAGCTCGCCCGCTTCCACGAGCCGCTGCATGAGCGACTGGTCCTTCGTGATCTGCCGCGCGACACCATCGCGCAGCAGATACGCGCGACTGTCGCCCACCTGCGCGAGGAAGAGCGTGTCGCCGAGCAGGCCGGCGATCGTCGCGGTGGTGCCGAGGCCGCGATTCTCGGGGTGCTCCTGGGCGTAGGCGTAGATCCGCTGGTTCGCCGCCTCCGCCGCGCCCTTGATCGCCGTGGCGAACGCCTCGGTGCCTTCGTCGGCGGAGTTCGACCAGTGCGTGCGCAGATACTCGTGCACCGTCTGTACGGCGAGGTCGCTCGCGATCTCTCCGGCGGCCGCGCCCCCCAGCCCATCGGCCACCATGAACAGCGACCCGCGCGGGCCGCCCACGTGCGTCTGCACCTCGGGCTGCAGCGTGTCGTTGTCCTCCGTGAGGTCCACCACGAGAAACGAGTCCTCGTTGTGCTCGCGCGTGCGCCCCACATCGGTGAGGCCGAACACGTGCACGATCACATCTCCGGATTCGGCGCCGGGCATCCGTGCGGGCATGGTCACGGGGTGACGGGAAGGAATGGGGTGGTCACTGGCATTTGCGATCGCCATAGAGAAATCTGATGCTGTCATGGAACTTGTTGCCAGTGGCGCCCAGCAGCGGCCGCAGCATGTCGCACCCCTTGCGACGCAAGGCGTCGTCACTCTGCTGTTCGGCCTGCGTGAACAGCGCCTCGCTCAGATGATACTCCGCCGTCACGCTGTCGTCGCGTGTGGGCAGTTGGCCGAGCGCACCGTTCAACATGCGGATCGCCCTGCCGGCGTCGGGATTCTCGCTCGCGATCAGATTGGCCGCGCTCTCCACCTGGGCCCGTGCCGTTGCCGCGGCGGCCGCGCTGACCCCCGTGGCTTCGCCTCCGGTCGTGTGCGATGACTTCGTCCCCGCGGGCGCGCCGCTGTTCCCGGTGTGTGTGACAGGCGCCGATGGCGCTGGCGGCACGAACGCCGTCCGCTGTGGCGACGAGTCGGTCGACGACTTCTGCGAGACAGCGTGTGACAGCGGCTGCGTGTCGCGCGGCGGCGTCTGCTGCGCCGTCGATTGCGTATCGCGCAGCGGTATCTGCTGCACCGTCGCACGTGTGGAATCCGCCGCACCGGCCGGCGTCGCGCGGTGTGCGCCCAGGAAGAACCACACCGCCGCCGCGGCGACGAGCACGCCGGCGCCCGCGCCAACGGGCACGAGCGCGCTCTTCTTCCTCGCGGGCGCCGCACCGCCGCCCGCACCATCGCGCACCCGCGTCGGCGGTACGGTGCCGCCCAGCGGTTGCGTCAGCGCCGCCGTCGCGCCCGCGCTCGCGCCCACCCCCGCGCCTGCCCCCTGCATGCCGCGCACGGCGGCGCTCAGCGCCATCGCAAACTGGCTCGAGCGCTGATAGCGATCCTCGGCCTTGCGCTGCAGCACGCGGTCGAACGCGTCCTGCACCGGCTGCGGCCAGCTCGCGTCGGGACGCATTTCCGCGAGCGTGCGCGGCCGATCCGTGAGTCGCATGATCATCGACTCCTGGATCGTGTCGCTCGGGAACGGCAGCTTGCCCGTGAGCAGGTGAAAGGCCACGAGACCCAGCGTGTACGTGTCGCTCCGCCCGTCGAGCGCGTCGCCCGCGAGCTGCTCGGGCGACATGTACTCCGGCGTGCCCACGACGAGCCCCGTCTTCGTGACCTTCTGGCCGTCGCCGCCCTGTGCCTTCGCGATGCCGAAGTCCACGACCTTCACGAGGTCGGAGCCGTCGCGCTGTCGGGCGAGCATGATGTTGTCAGGCTTGAGATCGCGATGGACGATGCCCATGTCGTGCGCGGCGTCGAGCGCCTCGGCCACCTGGCGCGTGATGTCCGCCGCGCGCGCCGGCGCCAGGACGCCCTCGCGTTCCATGAGCGCGGTGAGCGGCTCGCCATCCACGTACTCCATGGCGAGGTAGATCAGCCCGTCCGGCGTCTCGCCGAAGTCGTAGATCGCGGCGACGTTGTTCTGCGAGATGCGGCTCGCGTTGGCGGCTTCCCGGTTGAACCGTCCGATCGCATCGGTGTCGGTGGACATGCCGGGATTCATGACCTTGATGGCGCTCTTGCGCCCCATCTTCACGTGCTCGGCGAGATAGACCTGACCCATGCCTCCCTCGCCGAGCTTGCGGAGGATGTGATAGCGGTCGGCGACGATGGTGCCGACCAGACTGCTCCCCGCCGGCGCGCGCAGCGTGCTTCCATCGCGCGGGCAGAACATCACATCCAGCTCGTACTCCGAGCCGCACTGCGGGCACGTCTTCAATGCACTCACACGCTCTCCACGCGCAGCATGACGTCGCCCGCGAGCACGCGCTGGCCCGGCGCGATGCGCCGCTCGCCGCGTACGGCGATGGCTACGCCGTTCCGGCTGCCCACGTCGCGGATGATGAAGCGCCCCGCATCCTCGCGGATCTCCGCATGCTTGCCGCTCATGGTGAGATCGTACGGAAAGAGCCAGTCCCCGGTGTCACGTCCAATCATGAGCGAGCGGCCCAGTACGAGGTGGTGGACGTCGCGCACGCTCCCATCGGCGCGGAGCTGCGCGAGCGCGGCGACATCGGCGCCCGGCGTGGCCGAACCCAGGCGCCGGGTGCCGTCGGCATCGTGGAGCACCGGCGCCGGAGTGCCGAGCTGACGGAACTGGAGAATCTGGCTGCCGAGCAGCACGCAATCGTCGTCCGCAAGAGTGAACGGTTCGGTGATGAAGACCCAGGTGCGGTTGCAGGAGCCCAGATCGCGCACATACGTCGCTCCGTCGCGTACCACGATGCGTGCATGGAGCGGCGAAAGAAAGGCATCGTCCGGAAAACGGACATCGCTTTCGCCCCGGCCCAGGCTCATTTCCGCCTTGGTGACGGGATAGGTCTGGCGCACCGCGCCGCTTTCGTCAAGCACCACCACGCGCAGCCCGGTCTCCTGGCGCTCGGCGGAAAAGACCAGCGTCCGGACGCTGGTGAGGGTGGCATCGATGCGGCGGCCGCACTGGCCGCAGAAGGGAAGGTCCGCGTCCACGCTGGCGTGGCACCACTGGCACTGGGCGCGTTGCGGCGGGGCGACCGGCGCGGGCGCGACCTGCGTGGGCGGCACGACGGCGCGGAGTGCCGGCTGCGCGCCCGAGCGCGACGTCGCTCTGGAATCGAGGGGAGGGATCACGGACGAAAACGGAGCGGAAGGCCTGACGGCGGGGAGGACCGTGTAGGTGGTAGATGCCAGCGGCTTGCCACAGTCCATGCAGAAGCGGGAGCCATCGTCATTCGCGCCACCGCAATGGGCGCAGTGCAGCACGACACAACCTCCGGGGGAAGGTACGCTCGTAAGACGCACCAGGACAGATGCGGGCAAAAGGGGGGACAGGGGCAGCCCATGGGGCAGCCCCATGGGCTGCCCCATGGGCTGCCCCTGTCCCCCCTTTTGCCCGCCAGCGTCCCTCAGAACGCCACGACCCCCTCCATCATGAACCCGCTGAACCGCCCGCCGTTCCGGATGTCCGTCGCAGGGAAATCGTGATACCACTGCGAGACGTATTCTCCCTTGAGCATGACGTTTCCGGTGAGGAACCACCCGGCGCTCAGCTCGGAGCGGTCCACCTTCACGGGCGACACCAGGCCGAGCAGCTCCCCCCTGGCCACGTTGTACCGTCCGCCCACGAAGAGCTTTTCGTCACTCAGGAAGCGGTACACCACGTCACCGTCGTACTGGGTCCAGGTGCGATTGCTCGTCTCCGTTGCCGTGCGCCCCGACGCATGCTCGGCCACGCCGAACAGCTCGAGCCCGCGATACTTCACGAATGGATTCACCATGAACGACGTGAGCTTGCTTCCGAATCCGGGATTGATCAGCCCCGATGTGAAATTCCCCGATTCCGTCGCATTCGTGTTTTCCATCACGAAGTAGTACCGCGAGCCGGCCCGGTCGCCGGCGTAGAGCGTCTGGTTCGACGAGCGCTGCTGCGTGAACGCCGAGCCCGTGAGCCGGACGCGCAGATCCGGATTCACCTGACGGTCGAAACCGAGCTTCCCGATGAATGCGGGCGACTTGCTGGACGGCTGCGTCACGAGTCCATGGCTCTCGCCGTTCGTCACGCTTCCCATGGCCATGAATCCGTTGGCCCGCACGTACACCTCGCCGCCGATTTCCGTGGTGAGGGCATCGAGAATGAGATTGCCGACGAACGGATTGTACAGCGCATTCCCGTTGTCGCTGCGCCGGAAGTGTGCGTCGCCGTAGTTCACCTCGAACTGTCCCACCCGGACCGTGACGAACTGCATCAACCCATCGAGGAGATCCGAGTGGATGGGCGATTCGTCAATCAGGAGATAGCCATCCTTCACCCACGTCTCGTTGTGATGCCGCGACGACAGGTAGCTCGTGAGGGCGACACGAATGCCGGGCGCGAGCTGCGCGTTGAGATAGAGATTCGCGGTGGAGTTGTTGAAGCCACTTCCAATGGGCATCAATTGATTGACGTTGACGCTGTCCACGATCCGCGGCGCGGCCGTGTTGCGATCCCGGAGCGCCTGGAACTGCTGCGTGAACGCGCCGCCGAAATCGAGCCTGAAGCCGGTGAAGGGCGCGCCCGCCACCTTGGGCGTCTCGAACATGTCGATGCCGCGCTTGTCGGTGGGACGGAAGTACTGGATGTTGATCGTGCGCAGCGTGCTGGCGCCGCTCCCGGTGGACTTGCCTGATGTGGTCGCGGCAGGCGTCGAGTCGTTCGCGGGCGCGGGCTGATTGCTGGCGATCTGCTGTCCCGCTGCGGTGGCCGCGCTCAGCAGCACCGTGGCGGATACGAGCCAGAACATCGTGTCGGGTTTCATGGTGTCTCTCTCCGGATCATGGCGACCGGCGCGATCGGCGCCGCCGCGCGTGTGGTCCTGCCGTGTGATCGCGTCTCAGTCCTTCAGCAACAGATCGAAGCCGACCGTCACCAGCTCGTTCACCTTCATGACGCCGAGCATCAGCGTGGGGGGCTTGAGGCCGAACTCCTTCATGTGAATCGGCACGGTGCCCTTCATGCGCATGCCACCCGTGCTGTCGGCCGCCACGGTCGCGTTGATCGTGACGGGCTTCTCGGTGCCGCCCATCGCCAGGTTGCCCGTGAGCGTGGCCTGCAGTCCGCTGTCGCCCCGCGCCAGCTCGTACGACGTGAGATGAAACACGATCGCCGGATTCTCCGCGGCCTTGAGC
>Ga0207695_10001710_pt1 | contig 35146 bp, 47 predicted proteins | sample KBSC54metaG_FD_184354 | JGI IMG/M metagenome (GOLD analysis project Ga0207695, IMG submission 184354) | Corn rhizosphere microbial communities from Kellogg Biological Station, Michigan, USA - KBS C5-4 metaG (SPAdes) (version 2) | ecosystem: Host-associated > Plants > Roots > Rhizosphere > Soil... | reverse complement strand
GGCATAGCTGAACGCCCTGTGCTCCTTGTCAGCCACGCAACCAGTATCGACGCCGTAACGGTCAAAACGATTATAGTCAGATACAGGTCGAACATTCTGCGAGTGAAGGTGGCCCGTGACCATGTTGATGCCCGCATTTAAAGTATTCGCTCTGGTCGCATTCATGCCGCCCTTAAACCGATGCTTGACCATTGTTGCCCCACCCTCGATGCCCTCGTTGATCAGGCAGGACATGGCTTTGGACCAGTTGGGGAAGTGATCTGCGAGATGCACGCCACGAACCCCACGCATTTGCGGTGTTGAATTGGCAAAGGTGGCTTCAAAGCGAATATCGTGATTTCCTATGGGCCATATCTTCTTGGTGCCGCGCTTCGCCGCCTGCTCCATATCGTTGAGGTGGTCCTGGACACACTCGATTTCTTCTTGAGGATCTGGCGCGCTCTCCCAATTCTGCGGGTGCCGGCTGATCCTTGGAAAATCGAGCACGTCGCCGTTGAGAATAATCGCGCTCGGCTGGATGTCTTTAATGAATTTCTTGAAGGCCCGCAGGCAGGTTGACGCCTCACCGGGCCAGATATGGAAATCGCTTCCGACAAGCACGGTCCCGTTGGTAATTGATAAGGGGACTCTGCCAGGATATTCTTTGACCGGCGCTTTGGTGGGGGCCGAGATCGGGAAGAACCGAGCAAGGCTCGCGCGTCTTGCATAGACGCCCCGCTCTTGAGTGCCAAGGATTCGGGCGGTTTCAGATGCTCCGTGAGTGGTGAACAGCCTGATAAACTCTTCGTCGGAACATTTTTTATTCTGCCCGCCGTGCGCCATCTATCCTCCAGTTACCCGCAAGCATTTGCGGTGTGATGCGATTGTCTTTTCAGATACGCCCTTTGACCTTGCCCATTGTTCGACGGCGGCCTCACCGTATTGAGCAACGGCTTTGCGGACCATCCAGCAGGGATAGGCATGAGCGGGAGAGGCCGTCAGGATCGACAAGCAGAAAATGGCGGTCTTCATTTCGGAGGCGCGCCGGAGCGCTCAAGAACCCGATCCAGCCGGTCACCAAGGCGCTCGATTGCCTGCGTGAGCCGATCTTCGACTTCCCGCATGACCTCTCGATGGATGTACTCCCGCGCGATCTGCTCACGGTACAAAGCAAAGGAAGCCGATAGCAAAGTGGCCTTTGCGTTAGCCTCTTTTGCGTCGTCCTTGGCTTCCACAGATATAATCTCCGCCTTTGCCAACCGAGCTGATAGCGTCATCCAAAATCCGATAATGGCGATACCTGGAGCGATGAGGCCAGCCGCGAAGGCTACCCATTGCGGCACTTCCATCATTTATTTTTCACCACCGCGCTGATCTTCTCGGCCGTTCGCATAGTCCCTAAGCCAAGCATCCCCGTGAGAATGCCTATCAGCGTATTGGCGTCCGCCGATGGCCAACCGACGACCGGCGCAATGACCGAGGAGTAGCCAAGACCGACAACGCAAATCCAGCCACAGCACGGTCGCCACCCGGAGACGAATATGTTCTCGTTGGTGGCTTCTGCGGTATTGGTCGCCGATTGGGCGGCGGCTACTTGGGCAGCAAAATCCTGAAGTTTGTTAGCTGCTGCCGCGCGCTGTTCCGCATTTGGAAACATCTTGAGGATTTCGCTGGCGAGGTCCGCAACGGGACCAATGCCCGTGATGTCAAAGAGGCCCATGGCTCAGAACTTCTTTGCGGCAGCGGCGATCGCATCGGCCTTGGCGTGGAGCTTGGCCGAAAGAGCATTGGCGCCGATCACGAGGCCCTGAATCTGATCCTTGAAAAACCACACGACGGCAGCGCCAGAACCAAAGCCGAGAACGCCAGAGATGATCCAGATGGTCATGGTTATTTCCTTTTGAACAGGTTGAAGATGAACGCGAGGAACGCAGCCAGGCCGGAAACCGGCTTTGGCTCTACAGGTGGAACGTCGATAGGTTTGGGGTTGGGTAGAATGACGAGAGGAGGACGGCCGAAGGAAATACTGGAATCCAGAGCCATCATGGCCTTGAGCAGGCCAGCGCAGCCCAATTGCTGATCCACGGCAGAAGGGTCATAAACACCGTCTCGGACGTATTTCCCGGAGACGTACTGATCCGTACCCGACCAAACGTAAGGCGATGGGCGGCCCTTAGAAGCGTAGCCAAGGCCGTTATACTGCTCGAGCAAGGTCAGCGTTCCGCCGATGGTCCAATCCGTGTTCTTGGCGGCGAAGGGCGGGCAGTTTACGAGAGCGTCAACCGCAGCCTCGTCCCATGATTTGAACGGTCCCCTTCCCGCCGGCACATGCCAAGACACGCTTTTCCACGGATCACCCTGAGCGATATTGGCGGTCCAGCTTTGGGATGCCTCGCGCTCATGAATGACGGCAATCACGGCCCAGGGAACGCCGGTCTTCGCTGAAACGGCCTGATAGCGGGCCTTAGCTTCAGCGGCAACCAGATGCTTGGCTATGGAGGTAAACGCACCTGCCCGGGTGAGCTTGCAATTTAGCCAACGCGCCGCATTCGCCTGCTTAAGCGTTTGGAGATCGGTCATTGATTTTCCGAAGTTAAGGGTGCCCGCGTCCCGCGAGGGAACGATCCGGGTTATTGCTCGATTAAAGTCGCGCCTACCGAAGATGGCGAGGTCCCAACGCCGCTCGACGCCACGAGGGAGGCTCTGCCGATATCCGCCGGGGCCGTGAAGATTGCGCTCTGCCCATCGCCTAATACTGGCGTCTGCAAAATGGTTCCCCAATTTTGGTCGTAGAAGGCAACCTGCAGCGTCGCGCCTCCGGACGCCTGAACAGACAGCATGTAGCTCTTCCCCGGCGCCAGCGCGGCCCACGGCATGGGGTGCCATTCGGTGTGATTGAGCTGCTTCTGCACGATCTTCTTGGCAGTCGGCGGGAAGATCAGCCGTTGCTGCAACGAGTTGAACACGCCCAGCGGCGACCCGGAGGGACCCGACCAGCCACCGCGCAGCGATAGCAGGTTTACCTTCTGGTTCGGCGCGAACGGAATTGCTCCGGGAACGAACTGCGATGCGGTCGCGACGCGGAACGCATTCGCGATGCTCATGAGTTGAGTTGCAATCGTGTTGTCCCAGCCGTTCGGCATCAGGTTGAAGCCGCTGCCGTTCTCGACATAGATCGCGAACGGCGTGCCGTAGTTCATATCCACCACGTAGGCGCCGTACAGCATCAGGGTCTTGATGACCTTGAGCAGATCTGGATTCTTGACCGCCGAGTAGTCGAACGCAGGCGGAAGCATCATCCGTGATCCCATCGGGATCTGGCCCTTGTAGACCGACGGCGCGTTGATGTCCTGCGAGGTTGCGGGAAAGACATAGGGCATGCCCAGTGCGCTGGGGTCGAGCGACAGCGCGAGCGCGTGGCGATACACCTCGTCGCCGTCTTTGACCTCGTGCGTCCGGATCAGCCCGGCCGACGTGGCGCAGCCCGCGGCGCGGGCGCCCTGATTAAAGTGACCACCGTCGCCCCAGCCCGTGCCGCCGAGCGGTGCCCAACTGTACTGCTTTGCGCACCACACCCCGTTGATGTTCTTGAGACCCCAGAACGAGTGGATAACGCCCGCATCCTCGTCAAAGATGTCCGCATGGCCATCATTGCCGGTCGCTGCGACCGTTGCCGCAGGCCAGTGTGGAATATTGATGACCGGGTGGCTGCCATCATCAGGGGAATAGGGGCCTTGCGTCTGGATCACCTTCCCGTCCGTCCCGAACACCTGCATCGGCGGGTCTGTCGGCGTCGCCAGAAAGCATTGCAGCGAGTAAGCGCCCTCCTTGATTGAAGGGAACCAGCCGGTTGAGACCTTCGGGATTTGGTAAGAGCCAAAGCTCGGATTGAGCGGGATACTATTCCAGAGGGAATCTGCCGCGAACGGCTTCAGATAGGTGCCGGATTCTGACATTGAATTCCCTAAAAATGGTGACTGAGTTCGGCCGCTCTCCCTCATGGAAGGGCGGATGTGCTATAGTTTTCGCATCATTCTGATTTGGAGCATCCCGTGATCAGCACCACTTACGATGATGTCATCGATGAAGCCAAGCGCATCGTTAGCCAAGCACAAGAGTTACAACTGGCTATTGAACACGGGAGCTCGCTGGTCATCGACTACCAGCGCATTCTCCTTGATACTAGCTTGGTAATGTTCGATGCCCGCTTAAAGATCTGGCGCACAGGCCGATCCACAGTGGGCTGCGAAGCGCAACAATTATAGGGCGCAAATGCTTTAACCCAACAACGTATCTCCGTTGCCTGCAGCGGCTAGAGCCTGTCGCAGTGTCATCACGTCCCACTGAGACGGATTTGTTACCTTAGCCTCTTGCAGTGCTGCGGTGAGTGCTGCAATCCGGTTAGACGCGCCAGCATCCGTTAGGTCGGTATTCGGATGGCAGGCGATGCAAATGACGCCTTTGTTAGTTCGGACACGATCAAGCAGGAGTTGAAGCTGGCTTTGCGTGTTGGCTCCGCCCGACTCCGAATTTAGATTGAACGCAATGATGTTGTATGGGTCGCCAAACGGGAACGTCTCATCGAACGGAAACGGAGGATTTATTCCCGCGTTCCAGTTCTGGAAGCGCATCAGGGTTCGGAAGCTACGCTTCCAGTTCACCCACATCAGCATGTCGTCCACACCGACGCTTGAAAACGTGGTGGGATCGTAACTGTCCCGGCGCTTCCCGAATGTACCCGCGAGCGTGCGACAGCTTGCTAGCTCTGCGTCGCGCTGAGCGTCGGTCATGGCGTCGATAACCGCGATATCCTCTGTCGAATAGCTCTGCGTCAGAAACTGCCAATTGGCATCCAGCATCGTCTGTACTTGAGCCGTTGTGACGTGCAGGCCGCCATTGATCGCATGAGAGGCATCGCCAATGGCGAGCATTCCCGGAACGCCGTAGCTTTGCAGTAGAGGATAAGCCACGGTGTAGGTGGAATCCCCGCCGTCATCGAACCGGAACATCATCAGCGCCTTGGAGCGCGGATTGGCGTAATGCCTGATAGAGCCGACCTGGGCGATGGTGCCGTTGCTGGCCCGTGCAAGGATGGTCGCGAACTTGATTTGGGTCAGGTCCGCTCCTGTCCCACCGCCTATCGTCGCCGCCCCGACGTTAAATCCGACCGATTGCCAGCGACCGTTTGACCCGGCTTTGCTGGTTGCCATCGTATTGACGAAGGTCGCGGACCCCACTTGGTGGAAGTTCGCACTGGGCGAAGCTGGCGTGCCCGCCGAATAAAGCCGGAGAGTAAAAGTGGTAAGCGGCGAGCTTGTGGGCTTGATTGCCGTCCCGGGCTTGAATGCCCACTGGATCATGCCGCCAGTGACATCAACGGGCGTGGACAGGATCGTCTTGGAGACAAGCGTGCTTGTGCCGCCGTTGAACGTCTCCTGGATCGAGGTCGAGCCGTAGGGGCTATCAGGATCGGCTACGTCTGCCGCTGTGCCGATGAAATTGTTCTGGATGTCTGCCGTGGTGCGGAAATCGGCCAGGGTGGTGTACGGAAACGTCGGATATGGGAAATCCACACGTCCCGATTTCCCATGGCCACCGAGGCGGCCAAATCCCCTCCCCATTGCCCCCATTCGTCCAAAGCTCATAGGTTCTCTTTCGCTGGTTTAGCGTTCATGGGGATTGCTCGGTTTGGGGTTGCGGTGTTAGTTCGGCAGGATGGGAACAGCTAAAATTTATGTAGGGGGTCTACTCGCGCTTGTTTTGACCAACGCGGCGACAGTCTATTTCATCAAAAAACAAGTCCCGATTGTCAGCTACGATCGGCGCATGGCGTTTGCATTGGATGCGATGAAGCGAATTGACGGTAAATTCGTCGTTGTGCTGGGCGACAGCATTACCGAGCGTTCAGAAATGCCCGCCACCGTTTGTGGCTCCCCGCTTATTAAGGTGGGGATTGGCGGAAGCAGATCTTCTTTCTTCATCCCTTTCGCGGAGGAAATGGTGGCCTCGAACATAAAGCCTTCAGTCATCGCCGTTGAACTTGGCTCTAACGATGCCCACTATCCGAACTTCACAGCCTCTTTTAAAATGCTGATTGACCGGCTTCCTAAGTCCACGATTATTCTCGCAACGCCGCCACCGACCGCAAGCGCCGCTATAGAGACAGCGATTAGATCTGAGGCAGCAAATCGAGGCATCGACATCGTTGACTTCCGAACGGTCTCCCAATTCAGATCAGACGACGGAACACACCCGGATTCAAAGTCTTCGCGGGCGTGGGTATCAAGTTTGGTAAGCAGAATAGGCTTGGCTTTGGGGTGCAGAAGTTAAATTATCCGAATAATGTAATTGCAGACGATCGTCGGCTGCACGTTATTATGAGCGCCGCCGCTACCGGATGCCGCCGTTTGGTTGTCGTTGGCTGTTCCGTTGACGCTGCCAATTGTGATCCCTGTTGTGGCAGAATCGATAATCGCCGTCGCGTCAGTAAAATTGGAGCCCCCGTAACTCGCCCCGCCGACTGCCCGGGAGGCATTTGTCGTGTGCGTATGACCAGGGTCTTTTAGATAAACGTTGTGTTGGTGAGACGGGATCTGTGCAACCGTCAGGGTTTGGCTTTGGCCGCCCGCTGCGGAGCCCATCGTAGCACCGTCAACCCCACTAATCCCAGAAGTCAGCCTCGTCGCCACCGCCTCCTTCATTGCCGAAACGCGCCCGGTTTTGTCTGGCAAATTGAAGGTTGTAGAGCCATCGCCTACCCCATAGGTCGTGCCCATCGCGGCGAACAAGGTCGCATAGGTGGTCCGAGAAATGGCTTGGCCGGTTGGGAACGCAAACGCACTGCTGGGCGCGGTTGGCAGCCAGAAATCCATCCCAGCACCGAGCGGGATGCCGTAAGTATTGCTTGCAAGGTTATGAAGGTAAAAAGCGCCATCGGAGTTGTTATAGGTCGCAACGTATGGCGTGCCCTGAATGAGCACATTGGATTGAAGCTCAACGTTCGGAGAAACCCGAAGTGGCTTGGCGCCCAGGCCATCGACATTGAGCGTCACCGTCGCGCCGTTTGCGGTATGCGGGGAAAAGGCGATCATCTGCCCGTTCATATGGGCAAGCGTGTCGAAAACCGAATAGCTCGTCAGAGTGTAATTGGTCGAGGTGCCGCCGGTTACGATGGCACCCACGATATCGTCGCGGTATTTGGCAACGGAGGTCATCAGTGCGCGGGCACTGTCATTGATGGAAGACGGGGCCTGCCCCTCGGCAAAATTGATTGTTGGATCAGCCGTTGCGTTAGATCCGGCCGTTTGTGACCAAAGATAAAGAGGCATTATGCGGCCCTCGCAAATTCACCGAACATCTTTTCGGCAGCGGCTACATAAGCGGCGTGGGCTTCTTCCTTGGTAGCGAAGTGACCAAGGTGATAGCTTTTCCCGCCCCGGCCAATAGATGCCTGCCACGGCTTCCCGCAGGACTCACCGGCCCGGTAATGCGAGACACCCTTAAAACCAGACTTGTTTGATTTGATGCGCCCGACGTTGGCCATGTTCTGCGACTTGGTTGCCAAGCGCAGATTGCTCCAAACATTATTGTGTTTGTCGAGGTCGCGGTGATCTACAAATAGCTCTGGCAATTCACCCGTCATGTAGAGCCACGCGAGATGATGCGCCCGATAGATCACGTCATCGACAGAAATCATCGTATAGGTTCGCTTCCTGCATCCGGCTACTTCGCCAACCCGTTTCCCGCCACGATCTACCCGCCAAAGAAAAACCCCCGTAAGGGGGTTGTATGAAAGCAGTTCTTTCAGACGTTCTTGCGTTAACTTCATCGGTTATCCTTGTTTCGGAAAGATGGGCGCGTTGCTGGCGAGCTGGGCGCGGAGTCTCGAAAGATCGATCGGCTTCCGTGGGGGCATGAAAATAGGCGGCATCGCCGGCTGGGCCGGGATCTGATTGAAGGCGGCGTTGGCCATGCCCGGACTCCCCGCTTGCATCTGCGGGGCTTGTGGCTGTTGAGCGAAAATCGGCGGGTTCGGCGGTGCCAGGTTGAGAGGCATTCCTGGGGTGGCTGCCGGCGCCAAACTAAGAGGCATCGAAGCCACTGGAGGGGCGCTAGGCGGGGCAGCGGGACTCGCTGGCGCGTTTTGAGCCGGGACGGTGAACCATGCCGCCTCTTTCTGGCGCCGCGCCACAAGCCCCGGATTAACCTCTCCACCGGCTTTGTTGTATTCGAGGATTTTGGCCTGAGCGCCCTCTAGATCGCCCTTGCGAACGAGATCACCCAAGCCTGATTTTGACCAACCGGGGCCGGCGTTATAGGTTAGCGAGATCAACGCCGCTTTGGCGCCCGGCGGCAGGTCGGGATTGACGGAATCGACGTGTGCAGCCGCCTTGGTTATTTCGTCCTGAAACCGCTGCTCGTGGACGGCTTGCAGTTGATCCGGCGGGATATTCTCGTCGCCCGGCTGAGCTTTCGTACCGTAACCGGAGCTATTCTGCTTATAATCCCATGATGCCTTGGGGGAGTAGCCCTCGAATCCCTTGATGGCATCGACGTATTGAGGATCAAGCGCCATGTTTTTCCTGATTCAATCTTCGATCATGTTTGCGGTGATAGCGTCGAACATCCATTGGCAATGGACGCCAAACCCATACGTCGCCAGCCTAATTGGAATTGTACTGGCCTACGTTGCTACTGCTCTGCTGGCGCAATATCGGATTGGCCGCGAACATCGCAGTGAGCAGCGCTTGGGTCGCGGGGTTTAGCCCTTGGAGAACTGGCGGCGGTAGTTTCGCGGCAACCTGAGCAGCTAACGGGGAGCGGGACCGAACCAGTGAATCAAGAGCCGAGATTTGACGCTTGGTACTAAGGCCGCCGATTTGACGGGCAACAGCTGCCGGGATCGCTCCAAGCTTAGCTGGGATTAGGCGATCTAACAGTTCAGCCGCGTGGCTCATCTTATTGCCCATCGCGGCTTGCGTGATCGCTGCGGTTTCTTCGTTATTGAACCCAAGCTTTCGAGCGACCGGCATATTGGTATTATTAACCGGCCGGGCCAACTGTTTCATCGTTCGTTGCGTGGCCTGCCCCATTGAAGCTGCGTCCAGCGCTCCAACTGGAGTGTTCGCGTTCAACGCGGCAAGGTTCATCTTGCCCTGGATGGTGTTTGACCGTTTGCCGGCCGCCCAATCTCCGATGGCTTCCTTGAGCGTCGGGAATGGATTAGACCCATTGAGAAGATCGCCATTCCCCAGATTGGCGTATTTCTCCATGAATTTGTCGGTCGCCATGCGAGCGGTCGGCCCGGCCAGCAAGTTAGGCTTTAAATCCACAAGGTTCTTGCGGATGACTTCCATATCCTTGGGCGTTACCCCGCCTGGAGCTTTGCCCATTGCCTCAAGGCGGTCCAGCGCATTGAATACTCCGGCCTGACCTTCGCTCGTCGGGTGCTTACCCTCGTTGAGCATTTCGGTCTTGATATCCTTCGCCATCTGTTCCACGGACGAAGGTTTGATAATGGCATCGGAAGCCTTCACGGCCTCGAATTTATTGCTCCCGCTCGCGAGCAAATCGTCCGCGCTCGGAATGGCGTTCTGAGCCTGCCTGGCAGCGGCCATCGCTTTGAATTTCTGGGCAGCAGCAGAGGCGCCGACGCCGCCCGCCAACGCGCCGGCAGCCCGCGCATAAGGTTCCGCTGCCGTTCCCTCTGTTAGTGCGCCAGCACCTTCGGAAGCCAAGGCGGGAGCCGCAACGCGGGTAAGCAGTTTTTGACCGAGGCTTTCGGGTCCGCCGACAATGGCGGGTAGAAATTCCGCTCCAGTCTTCAGGACCTTCCCTGTCGCATATTGCGGCTGATAATCCGGCGAGACGATGGGATCGGTGACGGTTGCCTTAATGCTCTCCGAGGTCGGAATTTTATTCAGGATCGAGTCGCCCGACGAATGATATGGCTCATAGCCTAGCTTGCCGCTGATGTAGTTGGACGCAGCCTCGATACCCTTTGCCCCGAGATTAGTCAGGTCGCCAGCCATTCCGAGCGTGCCGATGGTGGCGTTGCCGAGCCCAGATGCTACGGCTTTGCCAGCATCTTCGGCCATGCCTACTTGCGGCGCGGCTTGGAATGGCTGAGACGGATCGAAGGTCGGCTTGTCGGCAGCGCTGAACGGCTGCGATGGATCGAACGGGGGTTTGTCCATTATTTATAGCTGCCGTCAGATTGTAGCGTGTAGGTATGGCCGTTCTGGATGACCGTTGCGGGCTTATTCCCTTGCGAACCGCCAGATGCGCTGTTTCCCGCCTTGACCCAATTATCAATACGCTCAAGCGTCTTTTGGCCTTCCGGCTTGATGACTGGACCAGCCTTCGCAGCCGCCATAGGACCAATCGCAGCTACGCGCTTTTCTTCCAATGCAGCCAACGATCCGTGCAGCAGCTCTGATAGCTTGGCGATTTGCGTCCTCTGCTGTTCAGGCGACATATTTTCGCTGAGATTGGACTCCCATTGGCGAATTTCAGAGTCGGAAAGGTTCGCGCCCTTGAATACCTTCGACATTTCTTCGGCAACGGCGTGGGCATTTGTCCGAAATGCGCCGGGCTGACCGCCGCCGGTAGCTTCATTGGCCGCGTTCGCTACATAATTCCATGCGGGGAAGCTGCGATTGTGCAGATTATCCATCGCGTCAAGAAGTGAGCCGACGTGGGCCATGGTCTGGTTGGCGGCGCGAACCATTTCCGAGCTCTTGCCAGACGTGAAGTCTTTGGCACCGGCTGCACGCGCACCCCAGGACGTTGCATCAAAGGTCGGGTCAACAGAATGAGCCGCGTCGATAAGCGCCAGCGTCGCCGGATTTCTCATGGCTGCGCCGGTCGGGAGCGGCTGGCGGCCTTCGATCATGGCGCGAACCATTGGGGCGATCTGCTTGGGGAGATATTCGTAAAGAGCCTCGCCCGATACACCCGCCGCCTTCGCCTTTTCCATATCCGCCAAAGGGGTGGACGAGGAAGCGCTTGACCCGTCAGTGTTCACGGGCTTGCCGTTAACGGTCTGGTCACGCTCGTTGATAAATCCGTATTTTTTACCCGCAAACGGGTCTTCACTGATGATGCCGTATTTTTCCTTATTGGTAAGGGCCTCGGTCAGGATCGTCTTGCCTGCTTCCGGGTTCATCACGGCAAGCATGGCTTTCGAGTTGGCCTCCTGGGGAGATAGCCCACTTTGAAGCAGCGTTTGTCGAACAGCCTGATATTGTCCGGTAAGATTTTGCTGCGCGATCGACTGAGGATCGGTTCTGTTCCCCGTCAATGCCCCGATGATGCTGCCGCCGTGCCCAAGGCTCTGCAAGCCAGCGTTGATCTTGTCGAGGAAATTGCCCGCAGGAAGTCCAGCAAGCGCGGGAGGCAACGCCTGTTCCTGCTGCGGCGAAGGTTGGGGCTGTTGCGCCGGAGCCATCTGGGGAGGCTGCCCTTGCGGCAACGCGCCTTGCGTGCTTGTGGCATTTTGCGGCAATAAAGAGGGATCAGAAGCGAACTGGCTCACAGGGCCAATGCGCGGCATCTGATAGTCACCAACCGCAATCGGTGCCGCATTGGGCAGCGCGTTAAAGCGGTCCGCAAAAGAGACGGGAGGAGCCGACGACGGCGCACCAACCGGACCAGCGGGCCACCTAGCGCTGTCGAGCGGGGCCGGCTGGTTGTCCTGAGCGGGTGCTTGGCTTGGCATGTACTGGCTTTGCGAGCGGATCAGATCCAGCAAGCCACCGCCCTGGCCGCCGTAAGTATCGCTATTAAAGAGCGCATCAAGCAGGCCCACTTATGCAGCCTCCACGGCTTTTTCGGTTGCAATCTGATAGTTGACGAACTTGACGCCGTTGATTTCCGAGACGGCATCGGGCGTGGTCTTTTCCACGTCCTGAGCCATGAGTCCGATCTGCATGGCGGGCTGGCCAATGTACCGGAACCGATAGACGGGAGTGCCGTCGAACAGCGTTCCAACCTGCTCGATATCTTCCTTGGCGCGGCGATCTGAGAGAAATGCGAGCAATCCCTGCGCGATGGATTGATTGCCGCCGTTACCGCTCCCCCCGGAAAATAGATTGGCGCCTTGCATCAACTGCTGCCAGGGCGACATGGTTTGAGTGCCCGTACTTGTCCCTTGAGACTGTGAGCCGAGGCCGGCGATGGGAACGCCGATATTCGCCAGCATGCCGAGGTTCTGGGCCGGGATGCCCTGCCGTAATCCTTCTGCCGCAAGCGTTGCGGTTGGTCCCCAATTCTTTGCGCTGAGGGCATCGGTCGCGGCCTGGGTGCCGGCCTGTCGGTTCGCCACGTCCTGCTGCTGTAAGCCGGCCTGAATACCCGCGTTGGTGTTGCCGGCGTTAAAAAGATTGCTGGCCGCACCCTGCTGGTTCTGGACGTTCTGATTATATTGAGCCGCAATGGTGGGAGCCAAGCCCTGTGTCAGGCCGCGCCCGAGCGCCATTGAGTTGGCGCCGCTGAAATCCCGGCCCGCTGCCGCGAACTGCCCGTTAGTGGCGTTAGTGATATCCGAGGTCGCCGTATTGATGGCATCCCGGAATCCAGGCGTATCGAATGGATTGTAGTTCGTGTTCGACGCGAGCGGGTTAGTCTGCGCTTGATAGTTCTGATAGTTCTGATTGACCGCGCCCGCCTGGTTGGTTGCGCCGCCGCCGTTCAAAAGCCCATTTGCGTTTGCGCCGATCTGCGAAGCATAGGGATTTCCTCCTGCAGCATTGGTCGATAACTGGTTGATCGCGCCGGTCTGAGCGCCGTTCAATCCGCTGTTTTCAATCATCGGCTTGAGCTGGGTGAGGATACCCTGCAACGCGGGTTGCGCTGCGGCCCATGGCTGGGTCGTTGAACTCTGCTGCTGGGTGCTGGATGATGTGCCGCTCATAGTTGCTTTTCCAAAATGATGTGTTCGACGCGATAGTCGTTAAGCACGCGCTCCCAGCCCCTACGGCCGAATATCCGAAGGCATGTGCAGCCCTCATCTTTGGCGAATTGTTCGATCTTCGCTAACAAGGGTAGCCACCTCTCGCGTTGATGCCCGCCGCAGGCAGTGAGGACGCAAACCAGATGCCCGTTTAACTTGACAAGCTGCGTGGTGGCTGCGGCCTCGATCGACCCCGACCAGGCCAGCCATAGGAACTGTTCGCCCCTGAGAACGCTGTTTTCGATCTCTTTGAACTCACAAAGCCCTGTCCGTTCAACGGCTGTTTGGATCAGCTTGCTTGCATGAAGCCAAAACTGATCCACTAACTTTGGATCAACGCAGACCAGATCAACCATCAGCCATCAGCCAATCCGCACGGCCGCGATCCAGGAGTCTTTTGAATTGCCACTGGCATTGAAGAGGATCTTGCCGCCAGTGCTCGTTTGGTCATTGACAGAAATTTTCAAATTGCCGGCCGGCGAAGTGATGATACCAGCAAGGGTAATTGTCCCAATGTTGATAACGGCAGCATTTATCTTGAACACGCCGGAAGCTATAACCGTCGTCCCGTCCCAAAGCTTGGCATTGAACTGATCGGCCGACCCCGCCGTCATAGATACGACAACCGCACCCGTCACATACCAAGTCCCGGTAGAGCCCTGCGAGATCGAAGGCCCGTCGAAGTAATTGGCCGTGTTATTGAGCGAAACGTCCGCTCCGATGGCGGCTGTCTGGGTAGCGCCGCCAACCGTCGATATAACCCCTGAGACAGCCTTGATAGTGGTGCCATCCACCTTGACCGCGCCGAATTGAGACGATGACCCCTGTTGCAGGGTAATATCGTTGGCTGAATTGGTTATTCCGCTCGTCGCATTGAGCGTGATAACGCCAGTTCGGCCGGCAATAGAGTTGACGTAACTTGCCCCCTGCAGCGCCGTGACTGCTGTTTGCAGGGCGGTAATATTGGTGTTGGCTGTAGAAATGTCGGTCGTATTCGTGGCGATTGAATCGGCGTGGGCCGCCGTTTGTCCGGCGATAAGCTGCTGCGATCGTATGAGCTTCTTGGGGTCCTGCTCGGTGACGCCGGGGACATAGAGCGCCGTCGTCATAGCGATCCGCTCGTGGTGATGTCCGGCTCGACGCCGGCGCAGAACGTCCAGTTCGTGCCGGCCGGTATCCTGACTTTGAAGCGGGAATAGCGGGTATCGCGCATCAGATCGCAGCGTCCGGTTCGCGTGTTGATCTGAACTTCGTTGCTATGCGCGACCGTCGCCTGTTGCGTATCTCGGTAGGAAATGGAGCCATAGAGCGTTGAGGCATCCGTGATGGGCCGGAATCCCCTTATCGTAATTCGCTGCTCGTCGGTGCCCTGCTCGGCACTCTCCATCATGCCTTCAAGGTTTGCGCCCGAGAAAAACCCAAGCACGTGAGAGCTATTGAATTGCGCTAGTTGCGGCTGAACCGACGTGGCGTAGGAGTCGAGCGAGAGTGTCAGCGCATCAATCGAGGATGAAATTGAATCGAGGTTTTCCAGCGTCAGGCCAGTTTGTGAAATCCCAAGGAGATATTCCCCCGTCGCATCGATCGGGAAGAACTGATTAAGTAAGAAATCGTACCCAAGGATCGTGTCGTAGGTGGAAGCAGAACCCGCGACGGATTTATAAGCCCAGAAAATGCGGGTTGACCTTGGATCTGCAACGCCCATGAACAGTTGCAGATTGCCCTTGTCGAGATCGGCTAGAAAACTACGGTCTATCTTCTCTCGCCCGATCTGTTCTGGCACCCCGCCAGGCTCGATCTTGTGAAACCCCTGTCCCGCATAGAAGAATATCTTTTCACCAGCCCGAATGATCGAATAAGGCGCGTAGAGGCCCTTGTCCTGGGTGATACGATCGATCTGGAAGATCAACGCAGACCCCGGAATATAGGACATGCGCCGAATGGCCTGGTCCTGAAAGATAATCCCTTCCTCGCCGCCGGCCACGCCTCGAACAATGCCGCCGTCCGGAAAGTCCTGAAAGTCAGACGAATTAACGCCAGAGGTCCAGGTGGTGGTCGCGTTCAACCCCGACCATTGAATGCGATAGGGAGCCGAGAGAAGCCCCGAGAGCACGAGAAACCGACCGACCACGCTGATGTAAGCTGCCTGCGGCGGCGAACCAGCGCAGTCCGCAAAGGCCGTGGAGGACGTGAGATCGAAGACTTGCAGAACCGTGTTGGCTTGCGTGGCGAAGACGAGATTCCCGAACTGAGCAAACACCCAATTAGCGGCCTGCCCGCCGTAAGATGGCGAGGTGTAAGTCCCCGCCCCCTTTGAAACATCGGTCCAAGTGAAGTCAGTATTGTTGAGCTTGTAGAGCTTGGTTGCGGTGCCTGCGAAAGTGATAACCGTGCCGTCCGACTTCAACGCATAAAACGCGCCACGACAGGCTGAAGGCAACGCCGTTGTATAAGCCGAGAACGAGGGAAACGGGCCATAGCCGTCCGATCTCGGAATGACGTTCTGGATGTCGTGCGCCGACTGGCCTTCATAATCAGAGGTGTCGGGCTTGTAATCTCCCCATTGGACAAGGGGCATTAGGCGCTCAATGCGGTCATAATTGAAGGGCTCTCGTAAAAAGCGCGTCAATCTGCGCGTCGGACAGGCCGAGCGTAGCACCGAGCGTTGCTATAAGCGGATCGGCTCGCTGAATCTGGGTTGCATAGTCCCAGGTTATCTTTGCTGAGCCGCCAGCATTGGCTACTGCCGTTTCGACTTCATCAAGCAACCCGGCGCCCAAAAGTGCCAGCCGCGCTTGCCGTGGCGTCACCGTCAGATAAGGCGCAATATTCGCGTCGGTCAGGACTGCCTTCAGGCTGTCCATCGTGTCGATGTGAGTTGGCGTGCTATCGCTCAACCATTCCAAATAAACAGGATCATCTACTGATACGAATTGGCCACGTGCGCTCGCATAGACCTGCGAAGTATCTCTGCCGACGACCCAATACCAATTGCGAGGGTCATAATCCATGCTTCACCTATCAGTTATAAAGGCCATAAGGTGAAGTGCCCGGATTGGTGCCGGAGCCAGCCGAATCTCCCGGCAGATAAGTTGTGCCGGCGCCTCCCGTATAGACCATACCCATGCTGTTGGCAGAGTAGCGAGGTCCTGTTGCCGAACCTGAAAAGGTATCATTATTGGCGATCACCTGCCCGCCCAAGACGCCTTCTGCAAACGCCACGCTAAACGCCGGCGTCCCAGAAATTGTGATAGTTCGGTTCTGGCACCGGATCACCGCGCCTGGACCGCTCGCAGACCAATGTCGCCCGCTACCCGCAACAATGGAATAATTAACATTGCCTTGCGCGATCCCCCCATCAAGGACGCGTACATGTGCAACAGTCGCTGCGCCAAATACAATGTTCCCGTAATCGATGAATCCGTTGGTCTGCGCGTAGATCAAGAACGAGCCACTTGTGTTCTGGATCTTCATGTCACGAACAACAAGACGGCCCCCTGCCTTTACCGTAATAGCATCTACTGAGCCCGTGCTCAGTACAACATTGGAAGGCGTTGCATTATTGCCTTGGACCGTAACAGTCCCGGTCCCGAGCCACGGTCCGTTCACAACGACGCCACCAGTATAGGTGCCATCAGCAATCTGGATGGTGGCATCGTATATCTGAAGATCCAGTGCGGCCGTCGCGTTGATAGCGGCCTGAACGGTTAGGAAGGCCCCACCCGATGTGTTTGCAAGCCCCGTATTATTATCGTTCCCGTCAGTGCGGACGTAATAGGTACGACCAGCTGTCAGTCGCTCACGCGCGGAAGTGATGTTCAGCTTGAGCGCAAGCGCTGCCGCCTGGGCGGTTGAAACCGGCTTGTTCACGTCCGAGGTATTATCGACGTTTTCTAGTCCGGTCACGGTATGCGCCGCATCCCACGCGGGACCATCAACAAGCGCCGACGAATCGGCCGGGGCGCCCGTCGTAACCGTATGATGGACAACGACCGTAGCCATTAATCAGGCGACCATGTTTCGGCTTGTTTGACTTTTGCAGTCCACGTCGTCACAACCGCAATTCCATTGATGGCGAATACCCGTAAACCGCTAAGTGTTGAGTGAGAAAACACCGCGCCGCTAAACACACGCCGCGATGGATCAGCGTTCCAGTTTTCGCCATCTTGCGTCTTTGGCGTCCACGTCGTCATGGCGTATCGCCTGGTAGCGTGATGTCGGACGGCCCGGCGTCAAACACCTGCCTGAATCCAAGGTTGTTGAGCCCGTCCAGCGCCGCTGAATATCCCAAGCCCCAGGTCTGCAACCGGCCATCCTCTTTGATGTACGGGGCGGATTCGAGCAGGACGCCATAAAGGTAGAAATCTGGCGCCAGCAACAGGAGCCAGTTGGTGGTATTTGTCGCGGTCAGAGCGGGTATTCTCTGCCGGTAAACCATCTCGATCGTGTAATCTTCGTTCGGCGTCGGGTACAATTCGATTTCAGACCCAAAGATGCTGTAATGTGTCGGCTGGCCGGTTACGTTATCAGACGCGTACCGCATGGTGTTGATCTGCGTGCCGCTGATGAAGCTAAGCGGAGGCTTGCCCGTCACGCTGGACAACCTGATGCGCCGCATTGTCTGGAAGTCGGAGGGAAGCGAAATAAACTCTGGTTCGTCCGACGCGGTGTCAACAACTGTGGTTGATCTCGTCTCCATCTGCGGAACGAACAAATCCCGGTTAACCTTCGCCTCGAACAACTGAATGAAGGTTGGAATCCGCGCTACAAGGGTCGCGTCCTGATCCCGCGCAAGCCATTCCGTCGCCGCCGTGACCAGGGTCGCGTAAGTGCTTATCGACATTAAACCCGCCCTCTGAACGTTCGGTAAGGCCGGTTTTGGTCGCTGTTGAGCCAATGCTTGATGAAATCGGTGTCCCCATCTCTCAAGCGAGCCGCGAAATCCCGATAGAAGATATTCAAGGGGATGCTGGCAACGCGGGTTCCGATGGGATCGTCACGAAACCGCTTCCCCTGGGATTCGTTGAAGCTCTCACGGTTGAGAGCCAACAATTCGTCTTCCACGAGGTTTTCTGTCTTGCGAAAGGTGTACCCGTCGATGGTGCAGACATAGGTTCGCCGCAAGCCATCGTGAGATGTCCCCTCGAACTCCCACTGGTGATCGGGAATCCGCGAAGGGTCAGGCGGCGATGGCATCGGCGCGTTCGGCGATCTTCTTGGCAACAACGGTTTTGGCTTCATCGATAGGAAGCTTGATCGTGGTGCCGGCCCAAATCTTGGCATTCACCGTCGATCCATCCTTCATTACCATGGCGCCAAACCCGACACCTGGGGATTGGTGCGGCTTCATTTCGCCTTCGATGAACTCTTCTTTCTCGATGATTTTCCAGTTGCCGGCGGCGTCCTTTTGCTTCACCGCCTCTTTCAGATAACCCACGATTTCATAGGTGCCGCAGGGGACGTAATTCTTGGTGAGGAGGACCGGGAAGAGCTTGACGGCGGTCTCGGTTTCGGAAGCCATAGTTGGGATTTCCTTGTTTCGATCGTAAACGCCCTTGGGCATGTAGTTCTCCAAAAAGGGAGGACGGGCCGGAGCCCGCCCCCTAGTCTGTCATTTAGACGGCGGCCGAGAACGGAGTGGCCTCGGTGCCGGTACAGATGATTCCGCCTTCCAGCGCCCAGAAGCCGGAAGCCACGTCCTTGAACCGCAGCCAGGAGCCGCGCAGGCCGCCCGTGGTGCTGCCGTTCATGGTAATGGTATCCGAGGTCGTGGAAGTCGGCATCGACGTGCCGGCTATGTCGGTCGTCAGATGGACGGCGCCAGCAAGAATGTCGGTCGAGTTCGCCACCTGAATAATGTAGTTATTCGAGGTGACGGTCGTGCCGACGAAAATCTCGTAGACATCGCCCTTGCCGCTCGATGCCGGCAGGGTGACCGTAAGGCCAGCAGCGGCATTGATAACGATGGTGTTGCCCGCATCGTTGGAACGATCAAGCGTGAAGCTTGCCGTTTTCGCAATGGGTTGAGTAGAAGGATAGGCCATTTGTCCGTTCTCCTTAGGTCGCGGAGGTTAAGCCGAAGATGTCCGCGATCACGCCGTGGGCAGCTTCATTATTCACGAGGAGCGTATATTCAGTGACGAGGACTCGCTTTTCCGCGTCTCCGGTCTTTGCCGGCTTGACGAGTTGGATGTCATCGAAGACACCAAGCGAAACCATCCGGGGATCGACCAGGAAGGCGTTACGGGCGACAGTCGCGCCGGCACGGGCCATCTGGCGGTTCGGGACAACGGACACCGGCCCGAAGTCGGACAGGTACATATCCGCAGCCGCGACAATGGTGGTCTGGCCCTTCTGCGGGGTTTCATACCGTTGCGGCGCCACGTTGCTGTCAGCCATGAAGGTCGAGAAGACCGTCTTGGCATAGGGCGACACCATCAGCGTCTTGGGAATGCCGCCGGCGTTGTACGTGGACAGGATCGTGGCATCCAGAAGCGCCTTGGTCATGGCGCGCTGAGTGCCGTTGGTCGCCGCGTCAACGACACTGGTAGAGGTATTGAAACCGCCAGACGCGCCGCCGCCGCCACCGATGCTGTCATTGCTCGCCAGCCAGGCGCGGAACGCCCCAAGCTTGCGGTTAGTGGCACCGTTGCCAGAACCGGCGTTCGATGCCTGGTTGCCGAGAACGATGGCTTCCATGTCGCATCGCAGCTCAACGCCCTTCTTGGCGACTTCGCGGGCAAGTTCGGACTTGCGGCCGGCCTTGGAGGTCTTGTCCTGGGTGCGCGAGATGATGATCCGCTTGTCCGAGATCTGCGTATAATTGCCAACGCGGGTCGTCGGGGTAACGGCGTTGAACGACCAGTCGTTGCCTTCCGGCTGGTTGTTGTTGACATCGACCGCGCCGAGCGTGTCGATCTGCCATTCGGGATGGACGGAAGCGACGGGCTTACGGCCGATCAGCGAAAGGAACGGGGTTTCCTCGGGGGTGATCTGGTAGATTTTGTCCGCCAGCTCTTCGCGGTTTCCCGTCGCGTCGTAAGTCTCGTAGGTATTGGCAACCTGTGCCATTGTATTCCTCCGTTAAAGATCAAGGTCCATGAGAGCGCCCACACCGGCATCGAATGACCCGGTTTTGCGCAGTTGATCGGCCCTTACTTGTCTTTCGCGGGAGGTTTTATCCTTCGGGTCCATCCGCTTCTTGCCCGTCAAAACGGGCCGCGACTGGATAACTTCCTTGACGGCCGGGATGCGATTGCGCGCCTTGCGATACGCCGTGAGGTCACGGAATATCCTGTACACGCGGTGATCGATGGCCTCGTTAAGCTCCTCTTGCGAGTAGCCGTATTCGGTCATCGTCTCGACGGTATCGGCCCAGAATTTCTTCTGAACTTCCGGCTTTGCCAAATCGGGCATTGCCTCAAGAAGCCTCGCGGCCTCCGTCTTTCGCATCGTCTCCTTTTGATCGGCCTGCTCTTTGGCAATCCTGTCCTGGTCGGACTTGGACGCACCGTGCAGTTGGTTTAAAACGCCGATCCGGTCGTCATACTCAGCTTTCAACGCCGCATAGGTGATCGGATCGAAGTTGGGCGAATTGCGATCCAACAATGAGCGATCAGGGGGTTGCGGTACGTATTGCTGGGCTACCTGAAGAATAAAGTCCCGCTGCTCCTGTAAGGAACGAGCGTGTTGTTCCACTTCGGCCTTCTGGGCGGCCAAGGTTTCTCTTTCCTTGGCGTTTTCCTGGGTGCCGCGTGTGAACGATTGCTGCGATAGAAAACCACGCTTGAGGTCTTGTACGGAGATCACAGTTCCGTCTTTCAGGCGCACGTTCGCGGTGTCGGCCGCAAACTTGCCTCCTGTGACTTCGCCGGGTCCGTCTTCCTCTGTGGTTTCTTCTTCAGCGTCGGCGTCGGCTGCTTCCTCGGATTCGGGCTCTTCGCCCTCTTCCGGCTCGGCTTCCGCTTCGCCCTCTTCCTGGGCCTGATCTTCTTCCTTGAGGTCCGTTTCCGGGTCTTTCAGAATATCGGCTATTGAGTTCACGCCGTCATCGAATGACAACGGGTCGTCGCTACCAGTCCCCTCAACGGGGAGGTTGGTGTCAGACATTCAGTTTTCCTTTGGGTTAAGCCGGGAGTCGTTTAAACAAACGAGCCGGCGGTTTCCTGCACGTCGGCCGCCATGATGTAGCGGTCCAGAACGTTGCGGATTTCGGTGACCACGGCGACTTTCTGTTGAAGCCGAACGATGGCCGTGTAGTTGTCAGCATCGGCTTCCGCGAGCGCTTCAAGCGCTTCCGAGCGGATGTCATCCAATGCCTTGGTGAATATCTCGTCGTCCTTAAGCCTTGCAGCTTCCTTGGCGAGATGGTCTGACATTACGCGACGGTTTTAACGTCGACCTTGGCTCCGATCGCTAACGGCCCCAGCAACGCGCTATCGAGACCAGCGGGGATGCCAAGTCCCGCCGTCGTAGCGGACGTGGCTGTCGTTGCCTGCGCATCAGGGGTGCTGCCGTAGGCCACGAGGATGCCCGTCGCCTCAGTGTTAAGAACAATGGCGAACTCGCCCGCCTCGGCCGTAATTGTGGACGTGCTCGGGACGGTCAGAACTTCCTTCTTGCGGATTGCCCCCGCAGCAGCAGTCCCGCCACCGCCACTCACTGCTCTGACGAAACATACGACTGCGCTCATGGGTTCGGTCCTTGCGGTTTTGCCTTGGCTTGCTCTAATTTCAGCTCATGCGCCTGCTGGCTTTGCGCCACTTTGAACACGCCGGCTTCCATCTGCTGGCGATGCTGCTCGGCCTGCTGGGCCAATGTCTGCTGATGCATTTCGCGCTGCATGTTCAGCTTTTCGGTCTCTAGCTGGCGCTGCAGCTCAAATTCCAGGATCGCCAATTCCTTCTTGAGTTGGAACTCGCGTTCGCTTTGGACCATCTCGGCTTGCGTCTTGCGATCTTGCGCCGCGATATCCGCTTGCGCCTGTACACCTTCGATCTGGGCCTTGCGCTCATCCGCCTGCTGCGACATTTGCGCGGTTGCCACAAACTCGCGGTCACGCTGCTGCAGCTCGGCCTGCTTGTTCTGCGAGTCGGCTTGAATCTTCATGATCTCGGGGCTGGGCGGCGGGTTTGCCGCCTGCTGCTTCATCTGCTCGAGCATTTCAGGCTTGATATCGAGATAGAACTGATCCGGGTTCTTGATCCCCGCGCTTTCAGCCAGCTTGGTAGCCGTCATATTGATCTTCGGCACCATCTCAAGCGCCTGCGCCGAGAACCCACCTTGTGCCAGCCGGTCAGTCATCGCGATCTGAACATTCAAAATCTGGTTCAGCATCGCCATATCGCGATCGCGCGAGCCGGTTCCAAGCCCGATATTGATTGTGGCGTCCATGTCAGCGTTCCAAGACCTCGGGTCCATTTCAACCCAGGTATCGCGCAGCCGGATGGTGCGGGGTCGGTCCTGATGCTTGACGATCAGCTTAAGAATTTGCCGGAATACGCGCTTCCAGCCCAATTCGGCCTGGTTGCGGGCGATCAACTCGACTTGCGAATAAGCCGAATCCTTCTGGTTGTTCGAGGCAGTGGCAGTCTGGTTCTGCAAGGCCTCTGGGTCTAGCGCCATGGTGGAGCGCGAGACGCCGGTACGCATCTCCCTTACCTGGTCGAAGTGCTGAAGCGCCAACAGGGCCTTGTCGCCGATGTATGGTACCACCATCGGGGCGGGCGGGAGCGACCCCTTCTTGTGCCATATTGTGGCGCCGAACTTTGGGCTTCTCAGGGTATCGGGGTTGGTAACCGAGCTTTCCTCGGCCGTCGTCATCGGGTTATTCACCCAATAAGTGTTGTCCAGGAATTGACGGGTTATGACCGTCTTTACACGCTGGATGTCGCTGGTGTCGTCGTAAATCGAGCGCGCGTCCCAACGGTGCGGGACCGGTTCGCAGGGGATATCGGAGAACGGCAGATCGTCTTCCCAGACTTCCCAATCCAGCAGTTCGCCAGTCGAACCCGAGCCAGCATAAAATGCCCTAATCGTTTCGGCTATGCCGTCGCCGTCTGTGTCGGCTTTGACGTAGCACTCGAATAACTCAACCAGCGCCATCGAGTCATCGCCAACGTTGTTGAAGAACGTGGCGCTTTCGGTTCTGGAAAGCTGCTCCTGCCGCATGGTGGAGAACCGATCGATCGGCAGTTTTTCAACAAGATCCTTGTCAAAGCCCATCTCAATTAAGTTGGAGCGGGTAACATCACGCCGATGCGCGGCAAACCTGGCATTTTCAATGGTCGTGGCTTCGCGATCCAGCAAGAAGTCTTCCGGCTCTATGCACTCGACCCTCAGTCGGCCATTGCGAAGAATGCGCTTGACCTTGATGTCATGGGTCGGAACCGATTGCTCGATAGGCTGCCCATCAGTGCCGGGGATAACGATCGACTGCGGGATGCCATCCTTGTGCGCCACGATCTCTACCGGCTGGTTCTTGTCGCTCAGCATGACCGCAATCTGGTCTTCGGTCAGGCCTGTATGCTCTGTGTACTCGCACTCCTCCTTGGCTTCCCACCAATGCTTGACAATGCCATTGCCGAGCAGGAGCGAGTCATGCGTGGCGTCCCACATGATCCGGTAACCCGGATTATCACGCATGAAAACGAAATTGGCGTACTCACTCGCCTGCTTGGAAAAGCTCTCATCGCCCGGCTTTTCCGGCTCATAGCTGACCATGGTGTCAGACGCGGTAAATACCCGGATGATGCCCGGCAGCATCCAGCCCAGGGTGTCAGCGACATCCCTCGAAACAACGGAGGAGCGCCCGGCCGCTGCCGGCGTATCGGTCATTTCCCCACGATAGTATTCCAGGGCCTTGGCGCGCTTCTCCGAGAGCTCGGTGTCGTCATAGGTCAGGGCAGAGCTGATTTCCTGAGACAACAAAGCCTTGAGCCTGTCGTCGTCCATCTTATCGTCCACTAGACGATCCAATCTTCGTCGGGCTCTGACACGTGAGGGGCCGCCCTGCCCGGCTCCTCGTAACAAATAGCCATCAGACCGAACGCGTCCGCAGCATGTGACGACCAATCATGATCAGGACCGAGACCAACATTGCGAACTTCATCTTTCCGTTCATGATAGAAGCCCAGCGCTTGGCGCCCGTCTTCCGTTGTCTTTTCGTTGAACCACATTTTGGGACCGAGCCGGCGAACTGCCTCAATACGCATTGAAGCCGCGCCCTTGCCCTGGTTCTTGACGGGGGGCTCGACAGTAAACCCAGCCTGCTCCCAGTGCTGGTAATACCGATGACCAACAATATTGTTTTCGTTCACGCCGTCGTGCGGTAAGTAGTTGATAGCCTTTTCGTACCCGTGGTCACGCATCCAAGAGACGTGATAGGCGAGAACTTGACCGACCGACTCGTAGTAGTCCAGAACCTTGATCTGATCGCCAACCCATTGAACAATCCAGATCACATAGGCGTCGGCATTCGCCCCGGACCCGCCGATGTCATGGAACGCGCGAATGGGCAGCAGCGGGTCAGCACTAACAACCCCAATGCGCCCCTTGCGCTTGGCATCTGACAAAAGCCCCGCGAAATAGGCGCCTTCAAAGGCCCTGGCGTAGTCGCCCTCGTAAGTGTGGTCGTAACGCTCGGGGTAGTGTTCAAGCTCAAGCAGACGTTGCTTTTCGGAGCTTTCATTCCAGAAAGGATTGTCTCGCCAATTGGCTTGGACGCAAACTGAGCCTTTCGGCCTCTTAACCCGGAAAAACTCGTCTATCGCATCGCTCTTGCGAGTGGGATTCCAGCTAGCCCAAATCTCAGACCCGGACCAACGGTGAATGGTCGGGCCTAGCAGCGAAAGAGAACGCGCCGATAGTGTTTGAGCCTCGTCAATCCAGGCCCGCTTAAAGCGCTCTAGTGATTTGGCTGACTCCGCCGTATAATCGTTCATACCCTTGAAGATAATAATTCCATCTTTCGGGGTTTCGATACGGTCTTTCCAGACCTTGAAGCCGTCCGCTTCTCCAAGCCCATGCTTTGCGATTTTGTCTTCAATAATGAGCTTCGAACTTTGCGAAAGATCTTTCTGAACCTCTCGAATACAGATCAGGCGCAATCCCTCCCCAAAGTCGCCGGGGAACCTCAGTGCCTCATCGATAGCTAATTCACCGAAGAAGTGTGTCTTGCCAGAACCTCGCCCGCCATGGGCACCCTTCCAATCCGCCGGCTCAAGGAGAGGAAGAAAGACCTCAGCCGTCTGTATTTTCAGGACGGACAATAACGCGCTCTATCTTGTGAACCAACGATAGCGCCGGGTCATCTTCGCTGCCGCCAATGATCCCCTGCGGCACCTTGCCGTCCAAGCGGTCAGCGACCTCCTTGATCGCCGGCACATCACCCAGCATGGCCTTACCAACCAACGCCGTGGCAACAGCTTGGAGAGAGGCCTTGTCATCGCCAGCCTCAGCCAAGGCTCGCTGGATAGCTTCCTTGAACGGCTTTGACTTGGGTCGCCCGTTTGGATTGCCAGATTGTCCGGGCTTGAATGGGGTTCCGAATGCCATTTGGGTTTCACTGTTACCGGGCTGTTACCAGCGGAGGGTAAGGGTTAAGCGGGTTCTTTCTTGAATGCCTCGATCACGTCTTCGGTTCTTGCCGGCGACGGGAGGCGAACTTGCCGCCCCTTATAGGTATAAACCTCGGTACGGCCGCCATCCTCATAGTCCATGATTATGCCAGCCAGACCGGCTTCGCGTAAAAGATTGATGCTCATTTCAATTCCGGACCGAAGTTCAGTCGCTGGTATTCCGTCACAGGGCCATATTTCTCCCTGACTTGACGGTACCAAGCGTTGCTTAGTTCCTTCGCCGTGAAGATAGGCTTTTCTTCCTCATCAGGCTTTGGCTGATCGGTCATGCCGGGTCTTTCGCGGGCGCTTCATAAACGGGATAAAGGATTTCAGACGGCGTCGTGTCTTCCCGCAGCCCGGTGGATACTATCTCCATGCCTTCGCTGTACATCCGAGCGAGGTCAGGAGATTTGTTCTTGAAGTCTACGCCGTAGATAACTTCGCCCACTGGGCTCAGCCGAGCGAACGGCCAATGCCGGCGACAATGTCCTCGATCTGAGAAACATAGTCGTGAGCATAGTCTGCGGATTCGTTAAGCTGCCCGACAACGCCCGGTGCTGGCAATGACTGGGCCTTGGCAGCTTCACCGACCGGCTGAGGTCCGCCGATCTGACCCGCTACCGCCGAAAGATGATCCCGGAGCTTAGACAGGCGGTCATTCAGGTCGCCCATACGTGAAACCGCACTGAGAACAGTCCGTGGCGCGATAGGCTTAGGAGCGTCGCCAATATAGTTCGCGTTTCCCATCTGATTATAGGCGACTTGATGTTTCATTTTATTCTCCTCTGGTCCGAATAAGTACCGGACGAACGCACCTCTATAAACCAGCACTCCGGCGGCTTTTAACCAGACTCGGGGGGATGAGTGAGCGCGGTGTAGGGTGGTTCGTCCGATTGGAATTTAGAACGAAAAAACCGCCCAACAGGTTTCCCCGGGGCGGTCGCAAATCACTTGATGATCCCTTTTGCACCTGATCCGGCCCGGGGTCAAGTGGGCGTGAATATCTGATCAAGAGTAGTTAGTAGCCGCGACCTGGGTTGTCGCAATACCCCTGGCTATCGTAATGCCAATCCGAACGACGGCTAAATCCATCCGTTTTCGGCTTTTGTTTCTCGGGGCGGTGGATACGTTTGAATCCCTGCCACATCAGACCAGAAACGCCGCCAGATTGTTTCACGGGGCTGTCGGGAGTCAACGACTCGACTTCCTGCACATGAACCGTCGGCTCGCGACAGAGCCCCACGACGCGCCATAGTTTGCCGCTCTCATCGGTATATAAATCGCCAAGTTCGGCGTCATGTACGCTCATCTTATCCCCCATTTCGTTTGAAAAACCCTAGCAAATCCCGCTGATTTGCGCTATCAAATAATGCAAGTTATTCAACAAAACCGGGCCTAACTATCATTCTCTGCTTCCCGGTCGGCTCAATGGCAAACCCGTACACATACGAAAGCTTATGCAGGCAAAGTTGAAAGCTGGTCCCGAAGAACTCCTCCCATCTTCGCCCAGAAAACCGCCTTGCCTCCGCTATCTGCTTAAAACTGAAACCATGGATTAAAACGTCATGGACAAGCGCTGAGCCGTCCAATCCGAGCGCGGCGAAGGCGGCCTTCAATTTCAGCGCAGCCTTCCGCTGAGCCTCAGTAATCGGTTCTGGGAGAACCCCGCCGTCAACGTATTCCTTGGAGGGGTCGATCGCGCGAGGTCCGCGTTCTGCCGTTTCAAAATCTCCCTGAAAGGCCCTGCCCGCCTGATATTGCGCCTCATCGATATATTTCCGGGCGTGTAGGCTTGCCAAAGGATCGTTCCGCGTTGAACGAATAGCGGCGATCTTCCCGCCGGCCTCGTAGGGATCGTCCACCTCAACCACGCCCAGATGCAATTCAATCCCCCGATTGAACTCAGTTGCCCGCCTGTCATGGATCTTCCCAGGATCGTATGGCCTTCGTTTAGCGCGCCCCATTGTTCTATTCCCCTGCCCTGTGATGGATTAGCGGTAATCGGTCGAAACGTATTTGCCCTCATTGACCCTGAAATCCAGGTCAAGCACGCAAGGGAATCCCAACTCATCAAACCGCGCCTTCCGGCAATGCAGTTCGGCCGCCGTCAGCCGTTCCTTGCCGTCAAACATCTTCGGCCGGTGCACCACAAAACCCTGATCCACCATGTTCTCCCAATTCTTCGATCCCGAAATATCCTCAAGCCCCGGCGCCTGCCCCCGCCTTCCTGAATCCATCTTCGCTGGATGGGCGAGAATCTGAACGTGACAATTCATGTCATGGGCAAACGAATGGATTTCCCGCAGGCACATGCCGATATATTCGGTTTCGCTTTGATCCCTCCCCCGCGCCGCCTCTAGCCTGTTCCAGGGATCAACCTGAATAATCCGCGCGCCGTGCCGAACCACAGCCACCTCGGCCATATCCAAAAACCATTTGAGTGACGGCCGGCCTTCCGGGTGGACCATGAACAGATAGCGGTCCTCAATGAAGGCGTCCGCTTTCCGCTTTTCCTGTTCATCCATGTTTTTCTCGAGCTTGCCGGTCAGAAGAGTCCTCAGATACCGCTGGATGTGAGGCTTTGCCCGGGTCTCGAACGAGGCGACGGCAATAGGGATGCAGTAGGCGCGAACGATGTTGAACCAGATTTGCGTCCATAGTTGCGTTTTGCCGTGCCCGGGGTGCCCGGTGACAACGCTCATGGTTCGCGGTGCCAGTCGGATTTTATTCTCCCATTCGGGGAAGCCAGGATTCCACAGCGTCAACGCTGGCGGGTCTGGCAGTTCCGACAGCTTGAACAACCCATCGATCGGCCATTGCAAAGCGCCGTCCGTCGCCAGTTCTTTCAGGAACAGCTGGCCCTCGGTCTTGAGGACATCGTTGGCGTCCTTGCACCCCTCCGGCCAATCCACAAACCAGAATCTAGCCACGCCCAAGATCTTGGCCATATCCGAGCGGAGAGAACGGCCAGGCCCATCCATGTCTCCGCACCAAACGAATTTCTTGGTCTTGGAAAGCCCGGCCTTGAGCGCGTCGAGAACGTAGGCATACCCCCTGATTTCCTTATCGGCCTCCGCTGGGCGCTCTACAGCCCCGTTAGGGACGGATAGAACCTGATCTTGCGAAATGCCTGCCTCAACCAAAGCGCAAGCATCCAGCTCCCCTTCCGTGATGAACACGGTTGACGGCGAAGCACGCAAAACCGCTTCCAGATTCCAAAACGACGGCTTGAACCCCTTGCCGGCGACGAAGGCCTTTTCCGGGACCGCCCGCGCCTTCCATCCCTCGGCGTACTTAAAAAACACGCCCTCGGATTTTCGATTGAGTTCAGGAAAGAACACCGTACCGAATGCGACGCCCATCCGTTCCAAAGTCTGGGCGCTCAGCTTTCGGGCGGTAGCGAAGTCCAGCGCCGCTGCGCTCGGTTTTCCCTGCGGAGAACCCACAATGCCAGCAATGAGCGACAAATCCGTCATGATCGATCCTCAGCGAGAGGCACCGATCTGTCTTTTTCCGCCGGAGATGTGAGCATTGCGGGCATGTGGTTTTCTGTTCGCCTGTGGAGTTTCGAAAACGGATTCCGAGTGCTTGCAGTTCGTCTAAAATGACCGATCCGGTCGGCATTCTTCCCCCTCCCTGGTTCGAATGATTGCGCCGAGATATTCTCGAGGATTTGATTTTGTGGACGCGGCTAGCAGGGCTGAATGGGCCAGAGCCACGTTGTTATTCTTCGCCTTGAGAAGCTTTGCTGCTAACGGCCGGCCGCAAATGTCGTGCGCCTGGTCGAAGAATACCTTTTCCGGGTTGATCAACGGAACGATTTGCGCGCCCGTTGGCGCGGCAACTTTCTTTTCTGTATCTGTATCTGTATCTGTATCTGTATCTGGGGCCGTTTCTGAAACGTTTCGTTTGCCGTTTCTGAAACGTTTCACTCTGTCAGTTGAAACGTCGGACTTGAATTGGCGGGCGTTCCAATTGTGAGGAAAGAGAATCGGCCCTTCCTCATCAATAAGGCCCGCTGTTATTAGCTCTTTGACTGCCTCATCGAGCTTTTCCGGCTTCATGCGAATCATCAAAGCCATGTCTTCCAGCGAGGGAAGCTTGCCGTCATTCTTCGACGCGACGCAGAGAATGCCAATCCAAACGCGGTGGAGTTTGTCCGAAAGTTTCAAGATTTTAGGATCATTTATCGCGTCATCGTAGAAGCGAAACCATCTGCTCATGGCTCACAGGCTCCTGAAATTGAACGTCGGAACATGGGCCGACACGATCGACAGCCAGCGGCCACGGCGGGTCAATTTAAGGTCGCCGGCCTTGGCGCGGATCGAGCTAATCGATCGCGGCGCAAACTCCGCAATCAATTCCGCTTCGCCCATCGCGCCGTAGCACTCTTTCAGGCGGGCAATTTCCCGGTTGGTCCAAAGCGCGTACTTCACAGCGCAGCGTCCCCCATATAAGCCCTGACAGCCTCGGCTATGAGGGTTTCTGGTTTGTTGCCGGACTTGATAGCCTCCGCACGCAAAGCCTCAGCCAGCGAGCCCTGAAGCTTGACTGTGAAGGGCACCGGAGCGAGATTGTTCGTAATCCTGGCGGCGATGTCGCCAAGCTTCTGCCAAGTATCGGTCACGCCGCCTCCGCGTCGTCCTTGTCGTTGGATGGAACGCGGTTCGGTACAGGAGTGATGATCCAGGAAAGCGGCGTCTTGCCCTTGCGGACGATGTTGAAGCGGAAGGGATATAGCTCTGCCGCCACCTTAATTTTGACGTTGGCGTCGTCCATCATGAAACCCTTGATGTCGTCCAACTGGATCGAACAATCGGCGTTCATGATCGCAAAATCCGGCGTCAGAAACGTCTTGTCAGCGAGGCGCAGCTTGATGCCCTCGAATTTGTACCAAAGGATTTCGCCGGCCCGCTTCCGCAGCTCGAGGAAATCGGCGTAAGCCTTCTCGGTCTTGTTCATCGTCCCGGCAGGAAGGCGGCCGAGCGCGAAATGATCGAATCTGGTGTTCTTCACGCCGACCTCGCAAAATCAGGGCCGGCATAAACCCGCGCCCTCGGCTTCTTCGGGATCGGCTTTACCCAGCAAAGATCATGATGCGGCCGGCAGTACGATGAGCCTGCCACGGCGGGATGCCCACAGAACTTCGCATCGTCATCTTCGTCGCCGCCGTATGGGTAGCGGCAGTCGCCCGTATCGAGGTCCATCAAGGACAGGTTGCGGGGCTCTATCTCAACACAGCGAAGGCGGTATTCGGCATGAGTAGTCTTGCCCAACACCCGCATGGCATTGCTGTTGGCGTTTGCAGGGACAATCCTGATTTTTGGCGCGTGTAGCTTTGCCGGTTGCCGTGGCGCCCTCTCACCATTGGTTCGCTTTTTCCCTTCCGGCGAAACGAGCCCGAGCCGATGAATTTTCCCCAGTACCGCGTTGCGGGTGAGTTTCAGGATCGGGGCAATGAGAGATGCTGAATAGCCGTCAGCATAGAGCCGGGTCAGCTCAGCAACCCGGTCTTCCGTCCATGTCGAAAGCATTCTGCCCCTATCCCCTCTTTGTCTTTCCGCCTGAGTGATGCCGGCGGACTACTTGCGCTTAGTCAGTCTTGCCAACCAAAGCCTTAGCCGCGCGAACAGCAGCGCTGTCAGCCCCGGCAATTTTTTCCGTAATGATGATCTCATTCTCCAGCTTTCGCATTTGTCGCTCGCATTCTGCGCGATAAGCCGCCCTGATGCCCTCGTATACCGAGATGCTAATTGTCCTCAATCGATCCCGGCGATAACGGAGCGACCAGAGGAAACCGTAATCAATCCCATATTCCCGTTCGATCATTCGCATTGCGTTTTCAGTATCGCCAGGACCTCGCGCCTTCATGCGCGTAAGATCCTTTGACCACCTTTGAGCGGCGTCGATGTAAGCGGCATCGGACACTGGCAAACCCTTTTTACCCACTTGCAAATCCTTCCATGCTTGATTGCTCAACATGAAAGGCAGCACACACAGCAACGATAACAACGACACCTGGATTTCTCTCTCCGCAGCAACGGAGCGAGCACTAGAACGAGGCGGAAAACTCTTTGAACAACAAACGGCTGGCGCTGTCGTAAGCGGCGCCAGCTTCTTGGGGAGTACTGAAGAGACCAAGATGAATCTCTTCCCGATTGACGAAGATCGATGCGCGCCAAGGGTTGATGGTACTGCCACTAGCGCGGACACCTTTAAAGCCAGAGGTATTGTTCTTGAAAAATCCCCTGTTGAACTGGTTTTGCGCGCGATTTGCCTCGCGAAGATTGCAAAGCCTGTTGTCGAAACCATCGCGATTAATGTGGTCAACCTCGACGGGCCAATAGCCGTGAACGTGAAGCCATATGATCCGGTGCAAAAGATGGTTCCGACCGAATATCCTTATGTGCCAGTAGCCGTTGCGATTCTTGCTGCCGGCAATCCGGTCGAGGGGTCTCCCTCTCCCGCCAATTTTCCATCGGACGGCGCCCGTTTCCGGGAAGTAGGCCAAATGCGCTCTTACCAATTCGGCAGTAAGCATATGTCACCACGAGCAAAAGATGAGCAAAAAGGCGGCGAAGGCAATGCCGACGCCGGTAACGCAGACGAACAGCGCGCAAAAGATCAACGTCGCTATGTCGATCAGCGTTTGCGAGAAATGGCCGAATTTGAGCGGCGCGTTTCGGGAATCCAAAAGAGGAAGGTTTGACCCTTCCAAGTTTGACCACACACGTCGGGAGGGAGCGCGGGTGGCAGACTGATTGAGATCGCGCGGCGTATCAGCGCGTAGTGAGGACCGGCCCGCAGGCGTTGTTGCCCCCGACGATGCGGGTCGGTTGCTTACAGTTTCAAAGTTCCTCATTGGAACCATCCCCGTGGAAACGAGCGGCCGTGGAAGCCTTCATATCGCGATGAAATCTGTAAAATTTCGCGCAAAAAATAAGGCTTGCGTCGCGCGTGTGACACGCGCCAAGATTGTTCCCCATTAATGCAGATCGGGGAATTACGAACATGAACGAAGAAGACGGGGCCGTAATTGAGGTCTGTGCAATGCAGGAAATTTTCGCGGACGGAATCGACAATATCGCCGTGGTCAATGGCGTTTTTCATTGCGTGCTGTATGCGCTCCAGCCTGCCCCGGTCTCGCGTGAACTGGTCAAGATTGCCGTGGGGCGCCTTGCGATGCCGATTGCACAGGTTCCCGTTGCGGCGGGAAAGGCCGTCACCGCCGTCGCGGCCGAAGCTCTCGTTTCCCCGCGAAACTTTGTGCGGACTGCAGCTTTGAGCTAGGAGCATTGGGCTTGCTCCCTAACAACAAAATCGTTCGCAGTAACCGCGCCGTTCGTTTTCTCAGCAATCCTCGCCATGCGCTCGCGGCTGGGCCAGATTTGGCCCTTGCAATAGGCGCTAATCATCTGCGGGGTGACGCCGATCGATTTGGCGAAAGCCCGCTTCTCTGTTTTGGTCTCTTCGAACCACTGGGAAAGCTGCATCCCGTGTTTATAGCACGGCAATAATTATGGTCAAGCAATAATTCTAGTGGGGCTGAATGGAGTGCTTTGGGCCGTGGCTATAGATTATGGCATGGCCAAAAAAGTGATTTCCCGCCTCAAAGAGCGCCGCCGGACCTTTTTCAGGGAGTGGCGGAAGCACCGGGGCTATACCCTGGAACAGGCTGCAGAGCTCGCCGGCATGACCGCCGGCAATATCTCGGCAATGGAGCGCGGGGCACAAGGATACACTCAGGACGGCTTGGAGGCCCTTGCAGAGGCCTACAGGTGCGAACCGGCCCATCTGCTTAACGTCAACCCCGGAACCGCTGATATTTGGTCAATCTGGGAGCATGCCAAGGTAGGCGACCGGCAGAAGATTGTTGATATTGCTAGAACAATCGTGGGGAAAACCGGCACAAATTAAATTAAAGGAATTGCGCCAATTCAGGCGTAATAACAGGAGGTTATTGTATGAAGCATTTGATTTTTGCGCTTTCGGCCCTCGCCCTTCTGGCAACCGCCATTCCAGCCAAGGCCGGGTGTCCTCCGGGGACGGCCTATGGTTGCGTGCCGTCTTATGGTGGCAAGATGGCCTGCGGCTGCCGCTGATCCAGCCTCCGCTTTTAAGAAAGCCCCGCTCCGGCGGGGTTTTTTGTTGTCTGAAACTATTTTATTGTCTGGCCATAATTATGGTTGCAATAGAATTATAGCTGTGCCATAACTTTCCCCATCGAGACCGGCACTCAGGGGATACGAAATGGTTCACCGCACCAGCCAGAACGAAGCATCAGTCATCGGTCACCAGGCCGCGCGCCGTTCCGCACCAAAGGTTTCTCATTCGTATTTCGTCGTAATGATCGAAACCAGCTTCGGTCTTGAAGCGATCGTCCAGCCGGAAATCACCCGCCGCGAAGTCGTCTCCCGGATCAAGACCGGCGAGTATCAGGACATCGCCTTCATTCATTTCGTGGATGGCCTCTTCATTGAAGACCTGACCGCCGAACTTATCGACGCCGCCGAACTCGAACTCAAGATCGAGTATCGCGACCGCCAGGCCGACAAGTGGGACCACGCCCGCGATCTGCGAAAGCATGGGGTGGCGTGATGGACATCATAGTCACCCTCAACGAGGGACTTCGCTACGGCTCATTGCCCGCCAGCGAAACCTACGTCGCAATAGACCGCAGCACATATGACGCGGACTGCGACCAGGACGGCTTTTACAGCACATCGCCGATTGGTTATGGCGCGACCGAAGCAGACGCCATCGCTGATCTGTTGGACCAGATGGAGGAGGCACGATGAACCCGCTTGAGTCACAGATTGAAGCCGTGCGTATCGCCATGGAGGGCGACATGGGAGAACCCCAGACCCCTCGCGAGATCGCCGAGCACAAGGTTGCAATGGCGGTTAGCGATGCATGGTTGGCCACGGCAGAGCTTGTCAAACTCCGCAGCGATCCGATTGCCCGCGAATTTTTCGGCCCCCGGATTGAAGGAGATTTGTGGTCGATCTGGACCCGGGTCGCGACGGTCATTGACGACTTGCGCGCCGAGCACGGCGAACGCCCGCTTCCCCGTCCCCTCCTCAAGGTGGGGCGCAATGGGTAACGGGCGACCCAGGAATACGGCGGCTACGTTTTGGCGCCATGTTGATGAGCGCGGGCCGGATGAATGCTGGCCGTGGAAAATATCGACAAAGAACGGATACGGGCGCTTTAGCCTCAATTGTGTAGAACATTACGCCCATCGGTTTGCTTACACGTTGGCATACGGCAGCCCGCCACGCGGGCGCGAAACCCACGTCATGCACAACTGCAACAATAAGCTTTGTTGCAATCCGAAGCATCTAGAGCTTGGAACAGCCGCGCAAAATACTCAGGACGCTTATCGGGATGGCCTTATTCCATCTGGCGAGCGTCACGGGATGGCAAGATATCCCGATGAACTAATTGAGTGGATTCGCTGCGACCCCCGCCCTCAGTTGGAAATTGAGCGCGCTTGCGGCGTCAGTCAGGCTCACATTTCACGCATCAAACGCGGCGAAATCAGAAAGGGTTCATCCCGTGGGTAAACCATCCAAAGCAATTTTGGACTTTATGG
>Ga0207695_10001708_pt1 | contig 35163 bp, 36 predicted proteins | sample KBSC54metaG_FD_184354 | JGI IMG/M metagenome (GOLD analysis project Ga0207695, IMG submission 184354) | Corn rhizosphere microbial communities from Kellogg Biological Station, Michigan, USA - KBS C5-4 metaG (SPAdes) (version 2) | ecosystem: Host-associated > Plants > Roots > Rhizosphere > Soil... | reverse complement strand
CCAGCGACTCCACTGAAACCATCTCCAACTCTTGCTGCTGCGCTTCCGCCTTCTTAAGCATGTCTACAAATTAAATAAGGCTCCCGTGGAAAACGAGAGCCTATCTTGATACTTTGTCAGCAGTCTGAACGCCGCCTCCTGCGGCGTTTTCATTTTCTGCCGCGATTTCGGATCTTCCCCGCATCTCCCGAACTGAAACAGCTCTCGGATTGGCTCGGTCCCCCGGTGCGAATTCCTGGCTAGACCCTCTTTTGCCCAGAAGAGACGAAGCCACATGCTGTCCTGGGTCGCTCCAGCACTTATCAGCTCTCATCTCCAGAAGAAATCGCGCAAGTTGAACCAGCAGTCAGCATTTTATTCCGCTCCGCATCAACGGCAGAGAATTTCCATTCTCCTCGAGCACACTCGGGATTCGTGTCTTCGACATCGATGCCCCGTTCACGCTCGATGCTGTTTTGCATGCTCACCGCAGTTGTAATGCCGTGCTGGCACTCGGATTTGCTGATCCTCCACACTGGGCGAGTTCCCGAACCCGGACCCCACCTGAGCTGAAGATTGACGAAATCGCGATGCACACTGAGCGTAGATGGATTCATCCGTGACGTACAAGATTGCGCGAACGCAGTAATCAAATCGCGGGTGCATTTGTACCCATAAAGCGTGTTACCAGATTCTCTGAAGTCCGCTGCTGGTTCCGCGAGTCCAATCATGTACATCCCGAGATGAGCAGGCCACATCTCAAGGGAGTGAAAGGGAGCTTAAATATATGCACTATCTATTGACTCACTGGCTCATCTCCCTGGCCGGAACATTATTTTTGGGCCTGTCTGCGATGGTGTTACACGAATTCGGTCATCTCGTCACATCTCTCATGCTCGGGATCAAAGTGAAGACCATCGGACTCTGCATGAAGGGCATGTATATAGTGCGCGAAGCAGGTTCGCCCTCGAAAAACCTGCTCATCTCGCTCGCGGGCCCGCTCACAAACGTGGCGTTGATCCTGCTTTTCTGGGGGCACTCACCAAAGTTCGTTCTGGCGAATATGTGCCTGGCCATCTTCAATCTCGTGCCCGTCAAAGGCTCGGACGGAGATCGCGCTCTCATCTGTCTCGAGCAGATGCAAAGGGAATCCACCTCAGCACCGCAAGCACAGTGATCTCAAATTCAGTGAGCAGACCATCGCTCACTGAAGCCTCTCGCCTTCATATCTGAGTCAGGCGCCGGTTCGCTACTCGTTGTCCCCTCGTTACCTTGTTCTCTCGTTCCCGCTTTTCCCCGCTCTCCCTGCTAACCTCTCTTCATGGGGCGCATTCGTGTTCTTTCTGACCAGGTGGCAAATCAGATTGCCGCCGGTGAAGTCGTCGATCGCCCTGCATCCGTTGTCAAAGAGCTTCTCGAAAACGCACTCGATGCCGGCGCGAATCGCATCCGCATCGAAGTCGAAGCAGGCGGTCGCAAACTCATCCGCATTGCCGACGACGGTCACGGGATGAACCGCGACGACGCGCTTCTCGCCTTCGAACGCCATGCAACTTCCAAGCTCCGCACTGCCGACGAACTCCTCTCGATCGCCACCCTCGGCTTCCGCGGCGAAGCACTACCTTCGATCGCATCCGTTGCCCGCGTCTCGCTTGAGACGGCGACCGGAGACGAGCCCTCCGGTACCCATCTTCAAATCGCAGGCGGAAAAATCCTGCACGTCGATGACGCGGCTCTCCCTCGGGGAACCACGATCGCTGTTGCCGACCTTTTTTTCAACACACCTGCTCGGCGCAAATTCCTTCGCGCAGAGTCCACCGAACTCTCGCACGTTACCGCACTCGTTACGCACTACGCTCTCGCGCATCCAGAAAAACATTTTGAGTTGCTCTCCGCTTCTCATGCGCTCGTCTCCGCGCCTCCAGTCAGTCGGCCCGCCGAGCGCATCTACCAGATCTTTGGTAAAGACACCCTCGCCCAACTACTGCCAGTCGCGGCCGAAACCCAGCTCGATCGTTCCGGTCTCCCCGAACCTCCGCCCTGGAAACGTGACCCCGATGAGCCTGCCCGCATCCCCGGCTCTCTGCGCCTCGCCGGGTTCTACTCCAAGCCGGAACTCCAGAAGCTCAATCGCAATTCGATATACATTTTCATCAACAAGCGCCTCATTCGCGATCGCCTTCTCCTTCACGCCATCAGTGAGGCGTATCGGAACATCATTCCACCCACCAGCTACCCGGTCGTCCTTCTTTTCCTCGAGATGCCTCCCGAGGAAGTTGATGTCAACGTCCACCCCGCAAAGACCGAAGTCCGTTTCCGGCAGCAATCCCTCATTCACGACTTCGTTCGTGACAGTCTCCGCAATGCGCTGATTGCCGCTCGCCCCGTAGCCGGATTCAAAGCTGCGCTCGAATCCTCCCCTGCCGCAACGCCATCGCTGATTCCGATCCCCGGATCACGACTCCCCGGCTCTCCCGACGAGCCAGTTGACGATGTCGATCAGGAAGCGAGCACCGAAGCTGAGCCCTTCCGTTTAACTTCGCCCCGACCGACCCCCATACCGGGCAAGTTGCCTTTTGGAGAAGGCGATGTCACCCTGCACCTCGAACAGCAAGCGCTTCTCCACGCCGCCGCAACCCTCATGGAAGCTCCGGTCCCGGCGCACGACGGTTGCTCATCAGATGTCTTGACCCCCCTCCCCCCTCCCCCGGAAGGTGCCGCCCAGATCGAAGCCGAACAGGCCCAAACGAACTTGAACCGCTTGGGGTCACTTCGCCCTCTTGGCCAGCTCCGGGATTCCTTCATTCTGGCGGTTGGGGAAGATGGGCTCTGGATCATCGACCAGCACGTTGCACACGAACGGGTGCTTTTTGAAAAGATCCTGCGCGAGCGGAAGGTGGAGCACGTTCAGCGGCAGAGGCTGCTTATGCCATTGCTTGTTGAGCTTAAGCCGTGGCAGATGGTGGTATTCGCCCAGATTGCTGAAGAACTGGAGCGGAACGGATTTGAAGTCGAACCCTTTGGTCCTCAAACTCTTGCCGTCAAAGCCTCTCCGATCGGACTAGAGGGTGCATCGCTGGAACGCATGCTGTCCGAAGTCATTGAACAATCCAGCGAAGGGCCCACGGAAGCTTCTTTGAATGAGGATCTTACCGCTCTCAGGACGCGGATTGCGGCTTCCATCGCCTGCCACTCAGCGATCAAGATTAATACACCCCTTGACCCGCGACGAATGGAGTGGCTATTGTTGGAACTTGCAAAGACTGAGCATCCAACGAGTTGCCCCCACGGCCGTCCGATAGCTCTGCTGTACTCCTGGAAGGACATTCAGCGGGCCTTCCATCGGATTTAAAAGGCATTTAAGATAAAAACTTGGGTGCAGCACTCTTGCACGGGCATGAGAGCTGCTGGGCGCGACGCGACTCCAGAGTCGCCGCAACGCCAACCCGAAAGTGAGGTTTTTCTTTGACATCTGAGCAACTTGCACAAGCGCGCGCCGAACGGATGCGCCAAAATGGCCTTGGAACTCTTACGTTGGAAGACGCGCGTACATGGGTGGAAGAGACCGGACTTTGTCTTTTTCTCCCTCGGAGGCAGTTTTCCACGTCTGTCGCCCCATCCTTTGTAGAAGCAGTGGCCGGACGTCCGGAAGCCACTCCTGATCCGAAAACGATCGCCCTCGCCGAGGAATTGCTGATCCGTCTTGAAAACGAGGGGGTTGCCGTACGACTGAACCTCCAGGGTCAGCCGGGCGAACAGCCTGATTTTGTGGTCGCCGCGTGGGTATTGCCCTATGTGTACGCTCTTCGGGGTGATCGCGACTGGCGCCGCAGCCCGCAGTTGACTGGATCCCGGCAGGTTTCTCAACTCGCGGTTCATGTCTACAAGCAACTTGAAGGCGGCGATCTCACCGTGTCGCAATTGAAACAGGCTCTGGGGCGCGAGGTTTCGGAAGCCGCTGTTATCCGGGCCATCACAGAGCTTTGGCAGCAGCTTCGGATCATCCCCGTAATTGCAGCCAAAGGGCAACCGGCCAAGTGGCAGTTGCTCCGCACTCGATTCCAAAGGGCGATTGCCGAAGGCGCGTCTACCTCTCAAGTCACAGCGATTTCGGTACTTGCCTCAATTTACCTTCAGGCCGTGATTGCTGCGACTATGGAAGACGTCGAGCTCTTCCTTGCCGCACTGACAGCCCGCAGCAAGATCCGAGAGGTCATTCGCGGACTGGTGGCCACACGCCAGGTACATACGCTTTCCCTCGGGCATGCTCCGCACTTCTATGTGGCCGGAACGCTTCCAGAGTTCGAGCCAATTTCTTCGCTTTACGCAAATTCGACACTTTCAGCCGCTTCCTATTTCACTCGTTCTTTTGAGAGGGATGAAGCAGCTCCCAGTCCGGCGGTCTCCGTTCCCTTCGCGCAGCAGCCTGCGGCTTTTCAGCCAAGACCGATGAGTCAGGCATCAGCACCGCCGCCAGAGTCTACGCCAACTCCGGTCCTGCAACCGGAAGCCGCGAATCACCACGTAGCGAGAAACTCTGGACGCCGGCCGGCAACGAGCAGTAAGCCGGAGAGTGCACGTGCACAGCATAGTCGGCCGGCATCGCGGAAACCTGCCGTTTCAGGCCATCATGGGGCGTCGAACGGACATGCGGCCCGTCATAGTTCCGACGCACGCAAGAAGAACGGATCTCGACCTTCTGCGGAGTCCCGTTGGAAAGGGTCGAAGACTACAAAGCATTCTCATACGAGCAGCGGGCACGGCACGGGAACACATGGGCGGACGACCTCGAACGGAACCGGTTCTCACCGGGCGGGCAAGACGGTGCCGTCCTGGGCCAAGCGCACCGGGATTGCGAAAGCAAAACCTGCCTCCGCTAACAGCGGTTCACGTTCGGCAGGAAAGAGCCGTCCCGCGTTAGCGGCAGCAGGGCGTTCCAGCACAAACGGCAAGCGGTTCTTCAATAGCCGCGCCAAACAAGGCACGAAGAAACGCGGATGAGTCTGGAAGGATTTTTCTCCGGGAGGCTGAAGCGCAATTTCGTAATTGCGATCGATGGGCCGGCGGGCGCGGGCAAAAGCACTCTAGCGCGCCATTTGGCTCGGCACTACGGTCTCCTGAACCTGGAAACTGGTGCAATGTACCGCGCTCTGGCCCTGAAAGCGTTACGCGTCGAGGTGCCGCTCGACGATCCATCAGCTCTCGAGCGTCTAGCTGCGGAGACTGAGATTCAGCTAGAGTCGGGCGATAATGAGAATCGTGTTCTTCTCGACGGAGAAGATGTCACGGGCCAGATTCGAAATCAGATCGTAACCGATGCAGCTTCCCGGGTGAGTATCTTCCCGGCGGTTCGTGTTGGGATGGTGAAGCGTCAGCAGCAGCTGGCCGCCAAGGGCGGGGTCGTGATGGAGGGTCGTGACATCGGGACCGTCGTTTTCCCCGATGCCGAAGTTAAGATCTTCCTCGATGCAGCCCCGGAAGTCCGCGGTATGCGACGCTACGACCAGATTGGTCAGCAGGGTAAGCCTTCCACTCCTCCGGACGAAGTAATTCGAGATCTGCGAGCGCGGGATGAGCGCGACCGCAACCGAGCGGATTCACCTCTCCGACCAGCTTCAGATGCATTCATCCTGGATTCCACGAACCTGACCCTGGATGAAGCTCTCAAGGCGGCAGAGTCAGCGGTTGACAGCTTTCTTGCGAAGAACTCAAACGGCACCGAGCCGCAACTCGCTTAGATTGTTTGCATCTTCACGCACCGAAGCATCTTCTGGGGAGACGGATACACCGTCAGCAGTCAAATTTTCGCGTCTGCGATGGCTGATGCTATAGGCTTTTACACATGGAGCCGACGTGCGATCGCTGCCATCAACCCGTGACCACGGAGAGCTGTTATTGCCCTTCATGCGGTCTTCCGCAGTTGGTGTACTCGGCCGAACCTGGCGCGATTCCCGCGTCTTCTGAGCGCTGGCCAGAAGCCATCCGCGATGCGAGCTCTATTGATTGGAAGCAGGCTATGAGAGCAGCGCTGGCACTCTCTGTGCCCTCGGGGCTTCTGTCGTCCGGAATTTCTCCTCTCAGTCCTCTGGGAATCTTCTGGATGGGGGCTGCGGCAGCCTGGGCCGTTGCGCTTTACATGCGCAAACAGCACCCCGCCTGGATCACGATGGGGGCTGGGGCTCGATTGGGGCTGGTTACCGGCTTAATCGCCGGTTGGCTAGCTTTCGGCTTCAGTGGTGCAGGCCTTTTCGTGACGCGAGTTGCTATGCACCAAGGGAATCAGATCGATTCAACATGGATGGAGGTCGTCAATAAGATTTACCACCAGACCCAGCAGCTTGAGGCCCAGATGTCTACTCCCATGAATGCTGCCCAGGCAGAAGCCCAACGCAGATGGATGCTCTCGCCCGAAGGTCATGCTGGATTTCAGACGCTCGGACTGGCCTGGTATTGCCTGCTGCTTGTTCTCTTCTCGATTGCGGGGGGCGCCATTGGCGCGAGAATGCTTGGCAGACGCCGACACCCCACCGTCTAAGCGAGAATCTTTTCTCGAAGAATGCCAAGGCCGACGAGCAAGAGACGCTACCGTTCAAGAATCTGTTCGAAATACGCGAGCGCACGCGGATCGTGTGTCTGCCCCAGCCAGAAGATCGCTTCTTTGCGAACCGTAGGGCTGGCATTCGTCTGTGCGACGTGAAGCAACTCCGGCACTGCCTCGTCCTTCGGCAATTGACTGAGCGCAAAAACCGCCTTCTTCTTCACCCCAACCTCGGGGTCATTCTCCACGGTATCTTTTAGCATCTCCACGGCCTTTTTGCCGGCCTTTTGTCCAACCCAGAAGATCGCCTGTTCTCGAACGCCAACGTCGCTGTCGGCCTTGGCCATGGTCAGGAGATCATCCACTGCGGCCGGATCATGACTGACAAATAAGTCGAAGCTGACCTTCTTGCGAAACTCGGGATCGGGGTCGCTCGTGAGCTTCTTGAGCGCAAGATAGCCGTCGTGGCCACGACCGGCGCCGAGCCAGAAGGCTCCCTTCTCGCGCAGCCATAGCGGATTTGCGGAGGAGACAAAAGCTTCAAGGGTCGATGTGGCTTTTGAAGTTTCATGCATCGCGATGGCAGCGAGGGCCTGATCGCTATGCCGCTTGGAGTCCGCATTCACCAGGCTCGACAACCACGCTACGCTGTCATCCCCCTTCACCTCGTTCAACCATGTGAACGCCAATCCGCCGGCATCCAGTTGGCAGCTAGTTCCGATGAAGCGCACCTTGTCTACAGTTCCCTGATCGATTCTGACCAGAATGGCGATGCTCGCCTCCGTCCCATGATCCCCATCGGACGAGCGGTAGTTATTGTTCTCCGCTTCCAGCCGGTACACGCCGCAGCAGCTATCGTCCTTCATCGACTCTTCGCTTGAGCACATCGAGAAGCGCGATCCGGGAACAGCCGGCACCGCATAGCCCAACCACTGCGGCCCGCTCGAATGCTTCAGTTGATCCACAATCGCCGACAACCCTGCGCCTGCCGATTGGGCATGCAGCTGCGCATTGATCACCTTGGGCTGCTGCGCCGCCGCGATTAGGGACGACGCGAATATCGCTACGAACCAGATCCGTCTCATGGGGATTTCCTCTCTATTTGTTCAGAAGATCCATCAGGTATTTCGTGGCTTCCTGGTTATGCATCAGGCTCAGCTGCTGCACCAGGTACTCCTTCATTGCGATGTCTTTCTCGCCGCGCGCCAGCGTCACGAGGTCGGGCGCGTCGTTGGCGAGGAACAGCGACTGCGCGGCGGCCTTCTTCGTCTCCGCATCTGAGTTCTTCTGGTACGTTTCCACCAGCACCGGAGCCACCGACATTCCACCCGCAATTCCGAGATTGCGGATCGCCTTCCGTCGAAGCTCTGCATCCTGTTCCGACTTGGCAATGTCGGATAGCGGACCAACGCCTTTCTGGCCGCACGGAATTAGCGCGCTAATAATGTCTTCCTTCGTTTGCGAACTACTCGTTGCGCGATACATCGCCAGCAGATCGGTTGCCGCGCCCATTGCTCCCAGCGTGTGAACTGCCGTCCTCGCCAGCTCCGGATTGCGCTCCTGGCGCGCCGCCTCCAGCAGCTTCGAGGGATCTCCTGTCATGAGATAAGACTGGAGGATCGCCCGTTTCACCTGGGCATCGTTGCTGTGCTGATAGATCGAAGCAAGGGTGTCGTTCGCGCCTTTGCCTTTTGCTATTGCCAGCATCCGAATCGCCTTGATCTGCAGAGCCGCACCTGACTGGCCCTGCGCGATCTGGCTGATCAAAGCCTCAGCCTGCGGTGAATGGTTCTGCGCCAGCACAAACATTGCGCGACTCTTCAATTCCTCGGACTGGTTTCCGTTCAGAATCTTCTGCAAGATAGGCACAGCCTGCGTCTGATCCTGCTGCATCAGCGCATTCAGCGCCAGTAGCTTCAGGTTCTCGTCGGGCTCGGCCTGGGGAGAAACCGGGTGACCGCTCCTACCGCGAATCTCGATCTCCAGCGCGCCGCACTCATCGAGCCAATGACTTTTTGCATATTTCTTCCTTAGCTCGCCACACGTGCTCAGCGCGTTCGCGGGCTGGCCCTCTTTGTTCTCAGCGTATGCCTTCCAATAGAGCGCCCCCTCGGCGTGCTCTCCATGCAGTTGTGCGATGCGATCGAACAAGCCGACAGCGTCGGACCATCGGCTCTCATTGATCGCCTTTGTCCCATCGGCATACATACTCGCCTCATCCGCATACCCTGCGCCTTCAGCGAACGAAACGAGCATGGGCGTGGGATACTCGGCGAGCACCCTGCATGGAGCCGCCGCTAATCCTGCCACAAGAAAAATTGCGAATAGTCTTTCAGCTTTCATTAGATTGAGACTCCCTTCGCGGACGTCGGCCCGCTCTCCTGATTTGGTTTGCGCGCGAGCAGCACCCGCACTTCGAAAAGAATTCCGTTGGTATTCATGTCTTTGCGCACCCGGTCGAGATCTGCCGCCGTCAGATGGGGATCGTTTGCGACCTCCGCCAGTACCCGCTCGAGCCGATCCAAGGCGCCCGCCAGCGCAGGATCTCCTTCATTGCTCGCGCTCACACGGTAGAGCCGGTTCGAAGCCAGCAGTTCCCTCGCCTCTGACTGCAGTTGCGCATTCTCAGCTCTATCTTCGGGGTCAGCATGATTCAGCTGCACCAGCAGCCGCTCCGTGCGATCAAGATGGTCCGTCAACACGACCACAACAACGCGCTGTTGCGGCTGAGCGTTGCCCGCGACTTCGGGCTGATTCGTCTTGTTGTGCTCCCAATAGCGGCCGCCAATAAACGCAGCAGTCAGGAGCGCCACGCAGACGGCAGCGGCGGTTACGGTCTTCCACCAGCTCCAGCCACGCCATCTCGCCGTCTTTTTCTCGTACGGAATCAGCTGTGGACGCAGCGCCTGCCACACGCGATCACCGTATTCGGGTCCTCTTTGCGGAATCGCTTCCGGCTTGATCGCATCCAGACTCCGCTTGAACTTCGCATACTCTGTCGAACACTCCCGGCAGGCCTTCAAATGGGCCTTTGCTGCTTCTGAACCTTCTTCGTAATAAATGTCTAACTGCTCCTCTTCGCTCAGGTGCTTCATGCGTTCCCCCTCAGCGGCGCGAGTTCCCGGCGTAACTTCTGCACTGCTCGAAACACCGCCTGCTTGGCCGCATTCGGCGCTACGTTGAGCACCTCTGCGATCTCGGTCATGGACCGCTCTTCCAGATGCCGCAGCACGAATGCGCACTTTTCTGTGGCTGTGAGCCTCTGCATTGCCAGTTCCTGGGCTGCGCTGAACTCCCGGCCAAGGAGAACGCGTTCCGGATTGGGGTCCTGCGCCGCCACCTGTACGGTTTTTGCCTCCGGATCGCTCTCGTCGTCGTGCCGGTATTCAGCCTCGATCCCCGGCCGAGAAACCCGGCTGAGCGCGCAATTCACCGCGATGCGGTAGATCCAGGTTCCGAAGGCGGACCGCTGTTCGAACTTCTCGAGCCGCTGATATGCGCGCAGAAACGTCTCCTGCACAATCTCCTCCGCATCGGCTTCGTTGCCGGTGATTCGGAAGGCCACTCGAAAGACAGTCGCGCTGTGGGCGCGGACCAGCGCACCATACGCATTTTTGTCTCCGGCCAGCACCGCCCGGACTGTCGTTTGATCGCTTCCTTGCATTCAGCACCTTTGACAAGAGGTTCAATGCTGCGGTTAGGAGATTATTTCGAACTCGTCAGAAATGGCCATCAGGGCCACGGGACGTCGTCCTGCCTGAACTCCGAAAGTACGACAGCTAAAAGCCAGGAGCAGGAAGCTGATAGCGGTTCTCCACAACTTGCCCCAGCCCCCCATAGCCTTCTATCATCCGGCGAGAGACACAGCGGTTTGGCTTCTGACCTTTTTACTGGACGTATGGGGCATTCGGCTCTTACGGCGTCACCCTGTGAGGCGGAACCGCTTAAGCGGCACGAGAGAGCCTATGAGCGAGAAAACAACAACACCCGCCCTCCGCGTTAAGGGCAGGCTGATGTCCGCCTCGGAGATTGAGCGCACGCTGGTGCGTCTTGCCCACGAAATCGTTGAGAAGAGCAACGGCAGCGAGGACCTGACGCTGATCGGAATCAAGCGCCGCGGCGTCCCGCTGGCCGAACGACTGGGCAAGCTGATCACGAACATCGAGAAGCGGCCGGTCGATACAGGCACGCTCGACATCCAGTTCTACCGCGACGACCTCTCCACGGCTGATGTGCGCCCGGTTGTTACGCCCGGCGCTCTTGGTTGCGATGTGGAGGGCCGCGACGTGGTTCTCTGCGATGACGTACTCTACACCGGACGTACAATTCGGGCAGCGCTGGACGCGCTATTCGATCACGGTCGTCCCCGCCGCGTTCAGCTGGCCGTGCTCATTGACCGTGGGCATCGCGAACTGCCCATTGAAGCAACCTACGTTGGCCGCCACGTTCCCACCAGCAGCCGCGAAATCATTGAAGTCAAGTTCCATGAGGTTGACAACGACGAGCAGGTACTCCTTGTCGAGCGGGTGGACTGACACACGGCCTCAGCAATCAGTTTTCAGCCTTAGCACCGCAGGCGAAAGCTGAGAGCTGGAAGCTGAGACTTGAAAGCAAAAGATCATGAATGCACCAACTGCAGCGCCACGTCGCCAGCTTCAGACACCGCAACAGCCAACCTCTTCATTTCCTTACAATCCCGGCTCGCTGCTCTCGGTGATGGATCTGGATCTTCCGGTAGTCAGCCACCTGCTTACGCGAGCAACTGAGCTTGAAAGTCAGGATCCGCTCACCCGCGATCGCATCCTCTTGAAGCGCCGCATCGCTCTTCTCTTTTACGAATCCTCAACGCGAACCCGCACGAGTTTTGAACTCGCGGCCAAAAGTCTCGGTGCCGATACCACGCTCGTTTCGAGCCTGTCGTCGAGCATCGAGAAAGGTGAAACTCTCAAGGACACGGGGCTGACCCTGCAAGCGCTGGGAGTTGAAGCTATCATCCTGCGCCACAACTCTTCCGGCGCGCCATGGTTACTCGAACAGGAGACACGCCTGCCCGTCCTCAATGCGGGGGATGGAATGCACGAGCATCCCACACAGGCGCTGCTGGACCTTCGCACTATCCTTTCTCATCTTCGCCCAGGGGTCGAAACGGTCAAGCCGGACACGCTTTCAGGAGTGAACGTTCTGATCGTGGGCGACATTCTCCACAGCCGGGTCGCTCGTTCGAATATGCTCCTGCTGCCGCGGCTTGGCGCGCGAGTCATACTCTGCGGACCAACTCAACTTCTGCCCGACTCAGCAGCCGACGCCGGTCTCGGCATCACGGTGGAGCGTGACTTTGAAGCCGCCCTTGGGCGGTCGCAGGTTGTGATGATGCTCCGTATCCAGGCAGAACGGCTTGCCGGAATGCAGCTCGATCTGGAGCAGTACAAGGATGCCTACCAGCTCACAGGCCAACGACTGTCTACACATGCGCCCGCTGCGGTCGTGATGCATCCTGGACCCATCATTCGAGGCCTCGAACTTACGGCCGGTGTTGCAGACGGCACGCAATCCGCGATACTCGAACAGGTTCGACACGGGGTGGCAATTCGCATGGCCGTGATCGAACGCGCCTTGACGGCCGGAAAAGGAGGCCGCGCATGAGCACTCTGATCATTCGTCACGGACATCTGATCGATCCCGGTGCGGGCGTCGATGCTCCGAAAGACATCCTGCTTAAAGATGGCCGCGTGGCGGAGATTGCGGGACCAGGCAAACTAAAGTCCGCGAATGGAGCTGAAGTCCTCGATGCGTCGGGCCTCACCGTCGCGCCAGGTCTCATCGACATTCATGTACATCTCCGCCAGCCAGGTCAAGCTCACAAGGAGACCATTGCCACCGGAACAGCCGCTGCGGCAGCAGGCGGATTCACGGCTGTAGCAGCCATGCCCAACACCAGTCCAGTCAACGACTCGCCCGAGATTACCCGCTGGATGCAGGCTCCAGAACGTGGGGCATGTGTGCGCGTCTACCCGATCGGTGCAGCGACACGCGGTTCAAAAGGCGAGCAGATCAACGATTTCGCCGCGCTTAAGGCTGCAGGAGCCGTGGCGGTCACGGATGACGGCCATCCGATCCTGAAGGACGGAATTATGCGCGAAACTCTGGCCGCTGCAGCCCACGTCGGGCTTAGCGTGATCCAGCACGCTGAAGACACACGCATGACCCAGGGCGCCAGCATGAATGCCGGACCGATCGCGTTCAAGCTCGGGTTGCGCGGAATGCCGCCTGAAGCGGAGAGCAGCCTCGTTGAGCGCGACATCCGGCTGGTCACGGAGCTCAAGGACTCGCGGGTCCACCTGCATGTCGCGCACACCTCGACGGCAGCAGCCATAGCCGCAGTTCGCCAGGCTCGCCGCAACGGACTTCGCGTGACCTGCGAAGTTGCGCCGCACCATTTCCTGCTCACCGAGGAGCACGTCGGCCTTTACAACACGAACGCCAAGATGAACCCGCCGCTGCGCTCCGCAGCCGATCGCGACGCCATGATCGAAGGCATCCTCGACGGCGTCGTCGACGCGATCGCCACGGATCATGCGCCGCATGCGACGCACGAAAAGGAAGTAGAGTTCGAGAACGCCCCGAACGGCATCACTGGGCTCGAAACCGCTCTCGGCCTCTGCTTGCGCTGGCTCCATAAGGAATGGAAGCTTCCCCTCGGCCGCGTTCTGAGTCTCCTCAGTGCGCAGCCCGCTGCTCTGCTCGGCCTCAAAGGCCGCGGCACGCTGGCTGTCGGTAGCTTCGCAGACCTGGTTGTCTTCGATCCCAAAGCCGAATGGACGTATCACGCCAAGGAAACGCGCTCCAAGGCGCGCAACACTCCGTTCGACGGCTGGACGATGCAGGGCAAAGTTCGCTGGACGATAAGCGAGGGCCGGATAGCCTATGCAGCTACAACTCCCCAATAACAGGTCTTCGTTTGGGGTCAAAAAGTATGAGAGCGGGTATCCCGAATCGCGGCCGTTCTGATTGTTCCAGGTAATCCTGCTTAGGACGCTTTGCCCAGCAGGGTCTGCTCCGCGCGAAGCCAGTCCTCGGCATCGTGGCCGTGCTGATATCCGCGGTCAGCCCAGAAACGGTGCGCAAGAGCTGCGATTTCCTCTCGGCTCACGCTGTGGATCTCCTGGGCACTCTTGGCGGTCTTTTTCGGTGCAATTGCCTTCGGAGCAGACGCAGACGCGCTCGTCTTTTTGCGGGGGGTCGCTTTCTTTGTGGTCTCGGTCATAACACTGTTCCTCCTGATAAGGGGTATGAATAAGTTCGGGCCACAGCGAATCTCGATTGAAATCCGCCACATAACTGGCCATCTACTTCAGGTTACTAGATAGTCAAATCCCAATAAAGCAAGAACATCCAGCTGGTACCATTTCGATCAGCGAAAACCCGCATCTTCATTGCTTCCAACGCATACGGTGAGATGAATATCTGTTAACGATTTCGCAATATGAAACCCGCTCTAACTCATAAGTCCTTGCTCCACCGGGAGTCAGCTGCCTATTCTTGTGACGCGCGGAACCTGCCCCTTCATCCGTCGCTCGAGGTTAACGTCGAAAATGGACAAACGGGAATTTCTCAAGTCGTCAGGAGCACTCGTGGCCGGAAGCATCGCCTCTCGTTTCGCATCAGGACAGGGCGGCTCGCAGCCGCACGCCAAGCAGCCTGCTCCACATGAGAACTGGAGCGGAAACATCCACTACAGCACCGACGACGTCCATTCCCCTGCGACCCTCGATGAAGTTCGCGATGTCGTCAAAAGGTGCTCGAAGCTCCGCGCCATCGGCTCCCGTCACTCCTTCAACCGGATTGCGGACAGCAATGCCAACCAGGTTTCGCTTGACCACCTCAACCAAATCGAGATCGACGACAAGGCGCGGACTGTCACGGTCGGAGCGGGAGTACGCTATGGCCAGCTTGCCCCGGTGATCGATGCCCGCGGCTTCGCGCTGCACAATCTCGCTTCGCTGCCGCACATCTCCGTTGCAGGAGCTATTGCAACTGCCACTCACGGCTCCGGCCTGCATAACGGCAACCTCGCCACTGCTGTCCGCGCCCTGGAAATCGTCACCGCGATTGGGGATGTGATTCAGCTCTCCCGCGATAAAGATGCCGATCAGTTCGCCGCAGCCGTGGTTCATCTCGGAGCGGTTGGCGTGGTCACCCGCGTCAGCCTCGACTTGCAGCCCACTTTCCAGGTCGCTCAGACTGTTTACCAGAACCTCTCTTTCTCCGAACTGGAACGCAACTTCGACGGGATCTTCGGCGCGGGCTACAGCGTGAGTCTCTTCACCGACTGGCAGAATCATCGCGCCACGCAGGTCTGGATCAAGCGTCGCCTCTCGGCCGGCGAAACCCATACTTCGCCCGAGCTTTTCTACAACGCTAAACGCGCAACCGAAAAGCTGCACCCAATCACCGGCCATCCTGCGGAAAGCTGCACGGAACAAATGGGAATCCCTGGGCCCTGGTACCAAAGACTGCCTCACTTCAAGATGGAGTTCACGCCATCGAGCGGCCGCGAACTCCAGACCGAATACCTCGTCCCCCGCGAGCACGGATACGAAGCCATCCTCGCCGTCGAAAAGCTCAAGGACAAGATCACCCCGCATCTCTTCGTCACGGAGCTGCGCACCATCGCAGCTGATGACCTCTGGATGAGCACGGCTTACAAGCGCGATTCTCTGGCCATCCACTTCACCTGGAAACCCGAGTGGAATGCCGTCAGACAGATCCTGCCGCAGATCGAGGCGCAGCTAAAGCCCTTCGGTCCGCGCCCGCACTGGGCGAAGCTCTTTACCGTTCCACCTCAGCACCTACAGGCTCAGTATGCTCGCCTCGCCGACTTCAAAGCCTTCATCAACCAGCACGACCCGTCAGGCAAATTCCGCAATGACTTCATCGAGACCAATCTTTACGCAAGCTAGAAGGGCTCTCGAACTGTGAACTCCCTCAACTGGCTCGTTGACTCTGATCCTGCAATTCGCCGGCAAGTGTTGCGCGATCTCACTAATGCCTCAGCCGACGAGATCGCCGCCGAGCACGCCCGCATCCCGCACGAAGGTCTCGGCGCCGAGATCCTCGCCAGCCAGCAACCAGATGGCTCGTGGCAGCGTGCCGATGCGCCCAAATGGCTGAGCACCCTCTTCACGCTCCAGCTTCTTCGTGGAACCGGCATCGATCCAGGCGATCCCGCCGTCGCTTCAGCACTCGCCCTTGCCGAAACTAACCTGCGATGGAACGATTACCCAGGCTGCTGGGATTTGCGTTCACCTGACTTCGGGCCGGAACCGGCGGACGGAACGCACGGGTGCAACGTGGGAGGAAACCCTTTCTTCGAAGGCGAAGAAGAGCCTTGCATCAACGGCGGAGTCCTCGCATTCGGAGCCTATTTCGGCCATCCGAACGAGACACTCGCTCGCAGACTTCTCAGCGAGCAGCTTGCAGACGGCGGATGGAACTGTGAAGCGCCCAGGTCGTCGCGCTCCTCGTATCACACAACCATCTGTGTACTTGAGGGACTGCTTGACTACGAACGTGCCATCGAACCTGCACATCCGATGTCGGGCAAGATCGCGTCGGCACGGCATCGCGGGGAAGAATACCTGCTGGAACGGCATCTCTTTCGCAGGCTATCGACGGGCGAGATTGCCAGCCAGGAATTTCTTGAGTTCGCTTTCCCGCCTCGCTACCACTACGACGTCCTTCGTGGGCTCGACTACTTCAGGGCTGCCGGACACGATCCAAATGACTCCCGTCTAGGCGACGCCCTGGAAATTGTCAGGAGCAAACGGCAGCCGGATGGCAGATGGCTTCTTGACCGCGCTTACGATGAAGTCGCCGTCCTCTCCACAGACGAATCGGTTGGAGAGCCCAGCCGTTGGAATACGCTGCGCGCTCTGCGCGTTCTCCGTCGATTTCCAGGTACGTCCAGCACCATGTCCGGCTAGAGAATTGGAATGAGCCACCACAATACCCGCTCATCGCAAAAACGCGATGAACGGGGCACAGCTCGTGTTTCGGAAACTTCCGCAGGCGATTTTTGGAAAGCCCTCCCCCCCAGGTGCTTTTGTTTGTTTTCATCAACTTACAGCCGATGATATCTGCAAACCTTTGAAAAGACGGTACTTAATATCTAAAATAATGCAAATAAAGAACTTGGGTCGTCCGATGGGGCAGTAGAGATGACGAGTCTCTTGTTCTTCAGTCCCCAAAACGAGTATGCCTGAACGGAGGCTTATGACCTGCAAAGCGCCTCTTAAGCCTTCGTGCCTAAATAGCCATCGGGTTGATAGGATCCCTCAGATCGAGCGGTGCTTTGACTTCGCTCACTGGAGGAGGATCTATGCCGGACACAACTGACTATCTTGCGCGCATTCGTGAGCTGGCAGGGACAAGTGATCCTCTGGACGCTCAGGGGCAAGCGGCGACAGCGATCCGCGAGTTGATCTCGGGCGTTGCTGCTGAGCGACTGAAGCAGAGGCCGAGGCCCGACAAGTGGTCAATTGCCGAGATCCTGGCGCACCTGGCAGAAGACGAGATTGCGACCGCGTGGCGTTATCGGCAGATGGTGGAGCACAGCGGCGTTTCGCTTGCGGGTTTCGACCAGGATCTCTGGGCGACGCTGGGCAGATACTCCGAACGAGACCCGCAGGAATCGCTTGGTTTGTATCGACTGCTGCGCGACGCGAACGTGCAGTTTCTCAGGACTCTTTCGCCGAAGGAGTGGGAGTGTTTCGGAATTCATGCGGAGCGCGGTCGGATCAGCGTGCGCGATCTGGCGACACACATGGTCGGGCACGATATGAATCACATCGAGCAGATCAGGAAGATTCTGAACGGCTAGCCTTTGCGGCGGTAGAGAATCTGGAATTCGTAGCCAGTGCTCGGCGGGAAGAGACCGGCGACATGGCGCAGGCGCTCGGCGAGCGCGGGAGCTGCGAGCAGTGGGTACTCGCGCTCACGCAGATCGTGATAATCAAAGTCGACTGCCAGCGACAACATGTAGATCGCAAGGGCATCGGAGAACGACGCGTCGTAGAAGGTGGTGCGCGCCCGCTCGTCGATGGTTTTTTTGCCGTTGGTATCCTGAGCGCGACGTCTCGATTCCCAGGCGTCCTGGCTGGTTTCGCCTCGGACCTGCGCATCAGCCTGGGACCATACCAACTGCGAGAAGCTCTCGGGAACGCCGGCAGCGTCAACGAAGTTGTGGGCCACATTGATGAAGAACTCGAACGCGAGGCCGAAGCGGTCTTCGACCAGTCGAGTGGAGAGAAAAACGGCCTCGGTGGTGCCAAAGGGTGCATTGCGATGGCAGACAGCGCGATCGCCGAGTTCCACGGTGTAGGACGGCGCGATCAGAGTCTCGCCTGTATCCGCGATTGCAAGAGGCACGAAGTAGTAGGCGCGATTTTTGAGCGCCGGAACCATACCTGCGGGGACAGCACCAACGAGACGCTCCAGATCAGCATCTACGATGCGGGTTTCGCCCCACGGAGCGTAGTTTAGTCCGTTGGAAGCGCGCAGCATCAGAACCTTGGCGGCGACTCTTTCAGCGGGCCATAACTCGATCTGGGCGCTGCTCTGCATAAGACTGTATTCTAGACGAGAGAGGTCCCCTTCACGATGCATTCCGTACACACCCAGCGCCATCCGGGCGGAAACTTTCTGGGCTTCCCTTTGGAGGGGTTCAGTCTGTTTCAGAGCTTGCTGCTCACGTTTGCGTCGGCGTTTTTTGTGTTTTTCCTGACGACGATGCTGGCCATCTTCGGCCTGCTCGCCTGGAACCTGATCGGCCATCATACAGTGAACTACGCGGACAGCTATCTGTTTGTCGGACTTCCGGCTGCCGTGGTCACGCTTTTGATTGCGCTCCCGTTATTCGCAACTTTGTGGATCCGGGCCAAGCTCCGCAATTAGGATCGTTCGATGCCCGTCGAAACCATCTTGCTGGATGCTCTGAGATCGCATGGCGACGATCATCAGATTCGCAACTGGTGCTCGCACCTGGAAGCAGGCGACGTTCTCTATTTCCCGCAGACTCCGGTTCCGATGCCGCCCGATGATCTGACGTTTCTTCTGGGGCAGCAGCAGACTTCGAGCAGCCTGCACAAGAACATTGCGTACAAACCGGATCGTGACAAGCTGAGCGGCGTTGACGAGAAAGCTGCGAATTCGGAAGAGATCGGTCGCATGCACGAGGTGATGCGGCGCTATTCCAAAAGCATTGAGAGTTTCCTTTCGACCTTTCTTGCGCCTTATGAGCGACGCTGGCGACTCGATTATGCCAGCTTCCGTCCGCTGGAAGAGAAGGGGCGCGATCTGCCAGTTCGCCGACGAAATGATCTGCTTCACACCGATGCGTTTCCGACGCGGCCGACGCACGGCTGGCGTATTCTGCGCTTCTTTCACAACATTCACCCGACGCGGACGCGCGACTGGGTGATTGGCGAACCGTTTTCGCGCGTGGTTGGCGAGTTTGCTCCGGGCAAGCTTGCGGTTCCTCAGCCAGACAATGCTGTTGCACGCGCAGGCAAACAAGTGGCACAGGCGACTGGGCTTGCTGCACTGGTTCCGCAATGGAAGCGCGGGCCGTATGACGAGTTCATGATGCGGCTGCACAACACCATGAAAGAAGATTCGGCGTTCCAAGCCACTTGCGTGCGCGAAGAAGTTCAGTTCGGCCCCGGCTCGAGCTGGATGGTCTATACCGAGACAGTGCCTCATGCGGTACTCGGCGGGCAGTATGCGCTGGAGCAGACGTTTCTGGTCGATCCGGGGGCGATGGTGGTGCGCGAGTCGGCTCCGATTGCGATCCTGGAGAAGATGGCGGGAGCGAAGCTGGGGTGAGAACCTGGCCGCTTTCAGCTTTTGGCTTTTACCGGCTCTGATCTTTTGCTCAGGCGTACGGACTCCCAACTGCCGTCAGAGCTCCATCCGCCATCTACGGTAAGGGTGTGCCCGTTGACGAAGCTGCTCTCGTTCTCATCTGCGAGGAAAGCGATTGCACGGGCGACGTCGTCGGGCGTGGCGAATCGGGCCATGGGTACGCGCCGGGTGATGTCGGCGTCGGTGTAGGTTCCGTGGGCCTGATCGGCGGCGTCCATTTCGGTCTTTACCCAGCCGGGACAGACGGCGTTGACGCGGACCCCGCGGCCTCCCCACTCGGCTGCGAGGGTGCGGGTGAGTCCGACAAGGCCGTGTTTCGATGCGTTGTAGGCGGCGCGATCGGAGACCGCGACAAGACCGGCAATTGAGGCGACGTTGACGATGGAGCCGCTGCGAGCTTCGAGCATTTTTCGGCCGAAGGTGCGGGCGAGGAGGAAGGGCGCGACGAGGTTCACTTCCATGACGCGGCGATATTCTGCGGCAGTGGTATCTTCGGCGGGGTGGATGAGGCTGATGCCCGCATTGTTGACGAGCACGTCGATGCGCCCGAAGCGTTCGAATACCTGGCGCGCGAAGTCCTCGACGACCTCTTCGCGACAAATGTCGCCGGTGAACCAGAGAACTTCGCCAGCGCGGGATTCGATGGCCTGAACGGCGGCTTTGGGTTCCTGGAGGTCGATGATGGCGATGCGGAATCCGCGGTCGGCGAGGAGTTCGGCGGTGCGGCGGCCGATGCCCTGGGCTCCTCCGGTGATGACGGCGACTCGTTGCGAGATGGTCATGAGGGACATTGTCGTCGAAACGCAAGAGCGTGTCAGAAAGAAAGCAGCAGGTCAGCGCCGCTTGGCGGCATTCGCAAGCCAGCAGGTCAGCGGAAAGGCACTGCTCGGCTAATGCAGATATGCGAGGAAGGTGATGAGGAGGACGGCGAGACCTGCGGCTACTCGATTTGCTTTCTTGAGGACGAGCGGGGGATAGAGATGCGGACGGGGATGAAATTAGAGGTTCGGGAAATGCCGTCAATGACGGATTGGTACAGACCAGGGACGAGTCCGAGAAGCAGAAGAACAGTTGCTACCCAGACTCCGTTGACAACCTGGTCTGTTCCGATGATGGAAGCGCCTAGAGCCCGGCAGGCTTTGGGTTGGCGGGATCGTACTTGGCGACCTGAATCTTTTTAGCGAGGCCGAGCCTGGAGAGCAGCCAGATGCCCCAGAAGTTGGGGTCGATCTCGTACCACTTGAGTCCGTGACGCGCGGAGACGGGATGGGCGTGGTGATTATTGTGCCAGCCTTCGCCACCGGTGAGGAGTGCAACCCACCAGCTATTGCGGGAGTCGTCACGAGTTTCGAAGCGACGGCTGCCCCAGAGGTGTGTGGCGGAGTTGACGAGCCAGGTGGCATGCAGGCCAAGGGTCACGCGAAGGAGGACTCCCCAGAGAACCATGCCGAGAGCGTTTTCCCACCCGCCCCACATCCAGCCTCCGACCAGCAGGAGGATTCCGCTGACGGTGATCGGGAGCCAGTGGTACTTGCTGAGCCAGACGTGGAACTTGTCACGATTGAGGTCGGGGCAATAGCGCTTGAGAACTTCAGTCTGCGCATGAAGGGCTTCGCCGAAGAATATCCAGCCGGTGTGGGCCCACCATTTGCCCTCGCGCGGAGTATGCGGGTCGCCATGCTGATCGCTGAGCTGGTGATGGACGCGATGAGTGGCCACCCAGAAAATGGGTCCGCCTTCGAGGGACATCGTCGCACAAATGCTCATGATGTACTCGACCCACTTGGGAGTGTGATAGCCGCGATGAGTGAGCAGGCGGTGGTAGCACATGCCGATTCCCACATTGATGGCGAGAACATAGAGGATCGCCATGACGGCGAGGCGCTGCCAGCTGAAGAAGAAGAATGCGGCGAGAGCTCCGGCGTGAAAAATGACGATGGTGACCAGAGTCACCCAATTGAAACCTGCTTTGACCGACTCGGCTCGTCCCATGCGCAGGAGGTGGCGGGCAGCCACATTTTGTGCGCTATTCGGAGTGGCCTCGTGTTCGGAGACTTGCTCGGTGGAGGGTTGGGTCGAGCGATCGGGGGACGGTGCGGTCAGAACTGACGCCATTCGTTAGTAAATCCTTTGAAGAGGGTGCTTGCGGCAGAACCAGAGAGGGGTAACGTGTGAGCCTTTCGGCGGGCCGCCGCTACCCGGTGATCATGCTCTCCCGATAAAAGAATCGTTAGAGGGCCGAATGGTTGCGTCGACTTCAGTTTTAGGCTTGAACTGAAATCTCTCTGAGATTTGCTTCTGTTACTGCCACTTTCTTCCTGAATTGTATAGGAGGCAAGGGGTTTGTACCTAGAAAGCGCGGATGATTGTCACGAAAGTTACTAATGGGTTTGTGGCGATGCCAAAATAATGCAGCATTTCTTGTGAACCTCTGACACAGACGCGTTTAAGTCCTGTGATGCGTAGGCGAAGGCTCATTCTCCGGAGACGACGCCGAAGTCGCCGGCTGCGGTGACGAAGATCTTCTCCGCGGTTCCGCGCAGGACACGATAGAGGGCGAATTGACGCTGGCCTGCGCCGCGGAGTTCGAAGAGGAGTTCGCCGCGATTATCTGCGAGAGCGTCGACGGCGTCGATGAGGCGCAACTGCGGTTTTTGGTCGAGATGGCGGCCGTCAGTCACGTTCTTGAGCAGGACGAGTGGATTGCCGTAGAGGTCGGGCTGAGCGATCAGGGTTACGAATTTCCGATCCTTCGGATCCCCGTCGGTATGTGCGGAGAAGACCATAGTCGCTCCGGCTCCGTAGGAGAGTTCGAATACGCGGAATTTTTCGTCCTCGAGGGGAGGGGGTTCGGGCGTGGGCTGCTGCTTCGGATGTTTGCGGGCGGAGGCTCGTTTGGGGGCAGGGGGGGGAGGGGGTGTTTTGAGGCCGAGGGCATCGCGGGCGATGTTTTCGAGAGCTGACTTCATTTTCTCTTCGTCGTCGGGATTTGCCCATTTGTAGTCCCATGTGTGCTCTGGGCGTGACTTCTGGTCAGAGACGGCGACGGCCTGCTGCATATCTGGTGGGAAGCCAAGGAGGGTGGGGAGGACTTCGGGTCCGGCACTGGTGGGTTTCCCGCGCAAGAGGCGGGGACGATCGGGGTCGGTGGTGGTGGAGTGTTCCCCGTCAATGGTGTCGGGGTTATCGTGCTTGTGGAGGACGGGAGCATCGGGATCGGCGGGCGGCTTCTCTTTGTGGAGCGTCGGGCGATCGGGATCGGCGGGAGGTGTGGATTTTGTGCTGTCCGCATCATCTGGTGTGGATTTGTGAAGAGTCGGCCGGTCGGGGTCAGGGGCAGGTGCGGATGGGGTGGAGTCAGACCTGGCAGCCGAGTCTGCGTGCTTGCGGTGGAGGACGGGTTTGTCGTCGTCGGCGTCGAAGCCGGTATCCACGATGGGCTTGGGTTTGGAGGCTTTCGCGACCGGCATCGGCTTCCAGGAGCCATAACCGACCCAGGAGCCGAGTTCCTGCCCGGCTTTCTTGACATCAAAGAGGCCTGTGGGAGCGCCATTTTTCTGGAGTTCGTATTCGACATCGCCGGAGAGAGCAAGTGGCTGAGGGCGGGCGAGATAGATGCCAGCGTCCTGAAGAGCCTGGCCATCATAGAGGCTGACAGGGACGAGGCGGCTCTTCTTTGGCTTGCCGAGGGCGCCAGTCCACTCGAGCACAGCTACAGCACGAAGCGTGGGTGCGTCCTTGGACTTTTTTTGGATCTGGCCGGGATATTGGGCAAGAGTCGAGGAGGCAATGAGGCCGATTGCGAGGACGAGAAATGTTGGCCGGATTGAAGCGGAGGCGGCTGTGCGCAGTGACACCGAACGGGCTCCTCGGAAATAATGCAGTCGAAACAGACGTGCCAAATGTTTATCCACCATACTGACGATACGAGGAAACTCCCATGGAAGTGAACCAGAAGGTCGCCGATTTCACGTTGCAGACTGACGAGGACAAGACGGTAAGTCTTTCCGACTACAAAGGCAAACCGGTGGTGCTGTTCTTCTATCCGCGCGCGGATACTCCGGGTTGTACGATCGAGGCCTGCGGCTTCCGGGATGCCTTGAAAAAGCTTCAGACCGCGGGCGCGGTGGTGCTTGGAATTTCGCGTGACACGCCGAAAGCTCAGGCGAAATTCAAGGCCAAGTATGACCTGCCTTATACACTCCTTGCTGATGTAGACGAGAAAGTCTGCAATCAGTTTGGTGTGATGAAGGAGAAGAACATGTACGGGAAGAAGGTGTGGGGGATCGAACGGACGACATTTTTGATCGGGCCAGATCAGAAGCTGGTTCACGTCTTCCCAAAGGTGACGCCGGAAGGCCATGCGGAAGAGGTACTTGCGCTGTTAAAGGATTGGAATAAGAGCCAGAAGTGAAGAAGCTGAAGGCAGGTTTCAAGTTCCAGAAGCTTCCGGGGAAGTTGGTGGAGCGCAAATTCTTCGAAGATTCTCCGGAGAAGGTTGGGCCCAGGCTGCTGGGGAAGCTGCTGGTTTCAATCGACGCGAAGACAGGTAAGCCGCTGGCCGGCCGGATTGTTGAGGTGGAGGCGTATCTGGGGCCGCACAACGATACGCCGGATGCGGCGGCGCACTCGCACCGGGGGCCTACGCCGCGGAACCTGGTGTTGTTCGGGCCGGCGGGTTACGCATACGTGTACTCGATTTACGGGCTCTACTACTGCATGAATATTTCGTGCGAGAAGAGAGGGCTTGCGGGATGCGTGCTGCTGCGGGCGCTGGAGCCAGTGGCGGGAATTGAGGAGATGGCGCGGAATCGGGGGCTGGGTAAAGATGTGCCGATGCGGATGCTTGCATCCGGACCGAGCCGGTTGTGCCTTGCGCTGGGCCTGACGCGATCGCTGCACAACGGGCTGGACGTGACAGATGCGTCCTCTGTGCTGCAGGTGCGGGAGGATGGATTTCCTGAGGCGGACCCGGTGATTACGCCGCGAATCGGGATCAGGCAGGCGGTGGATTTTCCGCTGCGGTTTGCGCTTCGCGGGAACGGTTGCGTCTCGGGTCCGCGAAAACTCGCAGAATGGCAACCCAAGTAGTCAACTTACAAGGGCGGTTCTACGTCGATACAATAGCAGTCACCCTAAAACTCGCGAGGTCATCAAGCTTGAAGGTATCTTCCCTGTTGTTGATTGCTGTTGCTTCAACCGCATTTTCTCTCACTGTAGTTGCTCAAGAACATCCATCGCAGCCACCGGCGGCGGGCAGCGCTGGAGAGCATCGGCATTTTGAAGCACCGCCTCCGAAGAACTTGAAAGTACTGCCCAAGGACACGACGGGGGAGCAAGTACACGAGATCATGCATGGGTGGGCGGCGCAACTCGGCACAGAGTGCACGACGTGTCACGCTGTCGATCCAAACCGGAAGATGCCGAACGGACGCCCGGCGCTGAACTTCGCGGACGATTCCAAGCCGGAGAAAAATACGGCGCGGTTGATGTACCGGATGATGGAGGACGTCAACAAGAACTACGTGAGCAAGATCGAGGACAAGGACCACGAAGGCCACGAAGGGCACGGGAAGGAAGAGGCGGTGGTCACGTGTGGAACTTGTCATCGGGGGCATGTGCATCCGCCGACGTTTGTTGCGCCGAAGGAAGATCACGACCACGATCATCCGGCTGGGGCTGCGGAGAAGCACTAGCAATAAGCCGGGCTCTTGCGGCGGGGCTGCTGAAATCAAACCTTGGTGTGAAGGGTGGCGTTAGACAGGGCTGTCTGACGCCCGGCACCCATGCGCACCAATTTTGGGGTAGCCATCAACGTGATGGCGAACAGGCCGATGGAGGCAGCAATGAACTCCATGTGGCCATGGCGCAAGTCTTCAAAGAATAGTTTTGCGGCCAGGAATGCCAGGGCGACATAGGCCAGGTGCGTGAGTGCGTTCCGGTGCAGGCGTGATCCGCCGAATGCAATGACAAGCGCGGCGGCGGAGATGGTGAGCGTGCGCAAAAAAGCAATGTGCTGCGCTTCGAGGATCATGAATGCGGCCGCGATCGCCAATGCGGCGTGAACCAGAAGAGCAGTAGACGCGCAGATGGAAACGAGTGGCGGAAAAAGGTACAGGGCTCGGTTCCAGAAGCCGTCTTGCGAGGGCGGGGAGACAACGACCGCGGCAGCCGCGCAGATTGCAAGGACGAGTACGGCTGGGGATGGAGAGTGCGGAGGTGTACCTGCCATGCAGTCGTACAGGTATAGCGGAAGACCGGTAGTGAGTACGGCGATGAGCAAGAAGAGTGCTCCGTGGAACTGAAGCATTTTCGGTTCGATGCGCCGGGAGAGATAGACTGCTGCCGTTGATGCAAGAGCCATCAGAATGGCAGAACCCGCATGCGGGAGTGCCCACAATGATGCGGCGATGAGCAGTGCCGCGCTCCAAAGTGCGAATACACGAAAATTTCGACGGTCCCTGCGACTGCGCAGTAAGTGAAATGCGGCAGCATACGCAGCTGTGGAGAGAACGAAGCATGAGATGCCCAGAGCCGTGGGGGCACGGAGCGGAGCGAAGTAGAGGGCAGAAGTCGCGGCCAGCGCGAACGCGATAACGAGTTGGAAGATATCGAGGAAAGTAATTGTGTTTTTGCGAACGAACACCCGCACGGAGACGGCACTGGCGTTCAGCGCAAACAATATTGATGCCGGCGCGATGAGGGCGGCCACGTTCAACTCGTGATAATTGGCGCGCGAGTCCTGCGGGCTTGCATAGATGAAGATGAAGGCCCAGACAGCGGCATCAGAGACGAGAACGATCAGCGGCCAGAGAGGCTGCGGCAGGTCCCGTGTTCGCGCGAATTCGGTGATGAATACAGCGATCAGGAGAGCAGCTACAAACGGCGAGACTTCATGCGTCGCAAAAGCCAGAGCAGCCGTGGTGAGAAGAGCAACGCTCTGTGCGATTCCCATGCTCCGCAGACCTTCTTTGCGCAAGTCCAAGGTGGTGGCGAGGGTGATGAAGCCGGCGAGAATTCCCGCAGTTGCGGTGGGAGTGAAGAGATGGAACCCAAGGGTGTTCTCCCACAGCATTGGCGCGAGAATAAGGACAGAGGTGGCAGCATAGAACACCCGGGCCGTGCTGCCGGATGCGCGAGGCGACCAGACCAGCCAGGCGAAGGCATAGGCCACGGCAAAGATGGAAATGGGCAGTTTCGAAGATGTGGCGGCTTCAGCGAGGGCGCGAAGGACATACGCGCCAGCAATACCGAGCATTGCACGCCCGATAACTGGAAAGATGTTGCCGGTCTCTAGGATGGAAGGCGCCTCACTTCCCTGCTGGAAGTTCTGTTCCGCAACCTGCGCAGTTGCCGTGAACTGAGCAGGGTGTTCGAGGGCGCGAACCCGTTTTTCCAAGTCGTCTACGCGGCTGGAGAGCGTTTCGAGTGTACCGGGAGAATTGTTCATCTCTCACCCGATGAGTACTGCTATCCCAGAGTGCCTTCCTAATCGCCTGCAACTGGCTGCGCCGGAGGTTCAGATGACCAGGGAGGCAGCAGCTTGATCAGCGCCCAAAGTATGAACAGCGGTAGGACTGAGAGGCTTAGAGCAACGAGCGAACCCTCGCGCGTGACCAGAGCCATCTTGTACGTGGTGTAGCCGAGGAAGCTCTTGGAGAAAAGCTGGCCTCCGATGACAACGTTCCAGCGCATGGCGAAGATGCCCATCAGCGCCAGGCATCCCGCGATGACGTACATGCGCTTCCGCACCTGCTCCGGCAATTTCACAATCTGGGTAATAAAGAGCAGGAGCAGCGGTGTTGCCGTCCCCAGAACGATCTGAATGACGATGTGCGGGATATAGAGCCTGGTGTGCACCATGAAGTCGAGGCTGCGAAACGACTCGTCGGCTTCGTAGATGCGGTGAATGAGATCGAGCATCTCGAGGCTGAAATCGATGATGAAGATGTAGAAGAGGTACATGGCGATGGTGTCCACGCAACGCATATCAATTTTCTGCCTGCGCATTTTGGTTGTTGCCATGTAGATCAACATGACCCCGGCGATGCCCGAGACCATGGCGGAGAAGATGAAGACGACCGGCATGAGGGGCGACGACCACCACGGGTTGGCTTTAATGGAGCCGAAGATGAAGCCGACGTATCCGTGCAGCAGAAAAGCCGATGGGATTCCGATGAGCGTGACGATCCAGCCGACTTTTTCATCGATGTGCAAGGCTCGGGGAGAGATATTGCTGGATCCGAGAGACATGATTTTGTAAATGAGGCGGAGGAGTCCGCTGGACGATTGCGAGAGCAGCACAATGTCTTTGCGGTAGTCGAGCCAGATCTCGAAGACGAGCACGGCCATGAGATACCACAGATAGACATAGCCGAACATTGCCATCGCGGAGGTGCTGTGCGGGGTGAAGTACATCTCGGGCGAACGCTCGGGATGTCCAAGGTGGAGTTGTAGCGGGAGCGGAGCAACGATGAGGAACGAGAGGGCGGTGAGGAGCGCCAGTCTGTAGGTGGGCTTGACGGCTTCGACGTGAAAGACGCGTTCGAGGGAAGCAAGGATGAACGCGCCCGCTACCAGCCCGGTGATGAAGGGATAGAGCACGATGAGAACGCTCCATTGGAGCCCGATCTCGTTGGGATACATGAAACCTTCAATGCCATTCATAACGAGCAACTCCGATCTTCATCGCACTGATCCATCCAGGCCGTTGTAGTAGGCCTTTGCGCCGGTTGCCATTTGCGGTTTAAGCACCTGCACGGGGTGCGTCCTGAGAAACTCGTGGATTGGGTCCTTCGGGTCCTTCAAATCCACCAGTTGACGGGCACCGGTCGGGCAGCTCTCACAGCACGCTGTCGTCAGGCCTTTGGTGATGCGGTGGTAGCAAAGTGTGCACTTGTCTGCGACCTTCTTCTCCGGATGGATGTAGCGGCATCCATAGGGGCAGGCTTGCACGCAGTAGGCACAACCGAGGCAGTACTTGGGATCGACCAAAACCACTCCATCAGGACTGACGAAGGTGGCCCCTACCGGACATACCTGCGTGCATGGCGAATCGGCACAGTGATTGCACATCTTGGGAACGAAGAAGTATTTTCCGGCGTCTTCAGCGGCAACCGGAAAACCTTCTTTACCGCCGTTGGGGGAGATGACCTGGGGATTGGTCATGTTCTCGTCTTCGACGTGATAGCGCTCCACCCATGTGCGGAAGTAGCCATCGGGGACATCGTTCTCAGTGGCACAGGCTCTTACACAGTTGCCGCAACCGATGCACTTGGGAACGTCGATCAGCATTCCCCACCAGTGTTCGCTGAGCTTGTAATTTGAAGCCTGGTCCGGCGTTCCCGCGAGCACGGCTTTCCATGCGATTGCAGCCGCGGGGGCAAGTACGAGGAAGTGGCGTCGGGAAAGATTCATTTTGCGCCTTCCGCATCTGCGATGGCCGGGCTGTGGGGCTGATGACAGGTTTCGCACGGGACGCCATTGGAGTGATCTGCGGGGTTCACCTGCGGAAAGGCTTTCGGTTTCGCGGCGGAGGCAGCGTGACAGCGCGCGCACAGGACGGCCGTGTCGAGCTTTGCTGGAGTGACCGAGGCGGGATCACCGGCGTGTTTTGCGAGCGCGCCGTGGCATGCTTCGCAGTTCACATGCGCGTGCTTGCCCTTGTTCTTGGTGTCGGCAACATCGCTGTGACAGGCTTCGCATGTTTCATGCCCGGCAAACTTCACAGGATGGGCGGCGATGTCTGTGATGGCATTGCCGCGATAGTGGCCGTACTGTCCGAAGCTTTTTGGAACAACGTAGGCTCGGACGACGAGAAAGATGATGAAAGCCAGAACAAACAGCCCCGCGAAGCGAAACAGATGTCCTGCATCCTTGAAGGCCTTCATTCGAGCGCAGTCTCCTGACGCGGATCACGAGGAGACGATGTCTCATGTGATCCAAATCATTCTTCAGGGGCAAGAGTGGCTATCTGGGGAGACGACTGTATGTGAGACAGATCACTGGCTGATGTGATGGCGGCCCCAAGAGGGAATGAGGGGCGGCGTCACCAGCCCATCTGGCGCATGCGTTCGAGAATGAGGACGCTATACCGGTTCATGCGCGAGGGGTGTCTGCGAAGAGGCGCGGGAAGTACGGCCGCGAGCCTTGCGGACTGATCGCGATCGAGATTGCAGGCGGAGGTCTGGTAATGATAACGGGCCGCGGCATCTGCACCGTAAACGGCGGGGCCCCATTCGACGATGTTGAGATAGAGCTCGAGGATGCGCTGCTTGCCGAGGACGAATTCGGCGATGGGTACGAGGGTGAATTCGGCGCCTTTGCGGAGAACGGAGCGGCCGGTTCCGAAGAAGAGATTCTTGACGAGCTGCTGAGTGAGGGTGGAGGCTCCGCGAGTTCGTGAGCCCTCGAGGTCATCTTCGGCAGCGATCTGGATCTCGTGCCAGTCGAAGCCATGGTGCTGGTAGAAGCGGGCATCTTCAGCAGCGACGACGGCGTGCTGGAGGTGGGGAGAGATTTGCGTGAGAGGAACGAAGCGATAGCGCTCGTGATACGGAACGCCGTGGATCAGCGCCTGGAAGTGTCGCTGCATGTGGAGCGCGGTTGTTGGAGGATTGATCCAGCGGAGAGCGATGAGGCTGAAGACCGCGAGAGACCACGCAAGCGCAAGGGCGATCACGAGCCACAGCAGAACGGTGCGGAGCCGGATGGACCGGAGCAATGGCTTCGATCCGAAACGGCTGCCGGGCGTGGAGAGTGTGGCGGTCACTGATCAGGATACGGCGCGGCAGCGTTCTGGTGAGACGAGATGTGTGAGGCTGGTGCGATTCACCACTGACGGAAGACTACGCAGACGGTGGTCTTATCAAGGACCGCAAATTCGAGAGCGCCCCAGGGCTTCTTCTGGATGATTTTGCCGTTGGGGTGCAGCATCGAGGGGCGTTTGGACTTGATCTCATCGTAGAGCGCCTGGATGTTATCGGTTTCGATGGCGATTTCGGGGCGGTCTTTTGCGGCGAATTCGGGGCTGGCGACGATGTAGGCTTTGGCGCCGTCGCGATCAACTACGGCGAGATCTTCATCGCGATAGCGAACTTGAAAACCGAGACAGTTGACGAACAGGTCGAGGCCTTCTTCAAGGGTGTCGTAGAAGATTTTGGGGATAAGGCGGAGCATCATGACGTTATTGAAGCACATGAGAAGGAGCCGAGCTGACCCGAGGATTCCAGAAGTCGGGAAGACGTCGTTTGGTCCCTAATAGCGAGTCAGCGCCGCGTTGCGGCGTTAGCAAGTCGGCAAGTTAGCGGAGGTGCGTTTCGCTACTTTTTGCGCGTATAGTCGCCGGACTTGCCGCCGGATTTCTGTTCGAGCTGGATGGAGCGGATGACGATGGATTTGTCGAGCGCCTTGGTCATGTCGTAGACGGTGAGGGCAGCAATGGTGGCGGCGGTGAGAGCTTCCATTTCGACGCCGGTTTGCGCGGTGGTGGCGGCGGTGGCGCGAATGCTGACGCCTTTGTCTACGATGCTGGCTTCGATGTCGACGTGGGTGAGGGGGAGCGGGTGGCACATGGGGATGAGTTCGGATGTGCGCTTGGCGGCCTGGATTCCGGCGAAGCGAGCGACCTCGAGCGGATTGCCTTTGGGGTTCTGAGGAAGCGCTTCGAGAACGGCGGGAGAGAGCTCAACGAATGCGGAGGCGGTGGCGATGCGGCGCGTGGAGTGCTTTGCGCTGACGTCGACCATGCGGGCGGTGCCGGAGGCGTCGTAGTGAGAGAGCTTCGGTGATGATTTGGATGATCTGGACATGGGCAGCTCTGCGGATATCACAGGTCTCAGAAGCGAGACCTGGGGTACCCAGTGTCGTGGTCCGCCACGTTTCTCAATGTAGCAGGATGCGGACGGTTGATCCGGCTTCGAGGTGGGCGGCGTCTTCAGGGATGACGAGGAAACAGTTGGATTGGGCGAAGGCGGTCAGGTCTCCGGAGCCGTGCCAAGGAACGCTAGCGACCTGCGGGAGCGCGTTCACGGATGGGTTGAATGTGCAGAGGGCTGGGAGGAAACGCGTGAGTCCCGGCCTGGCTTTGCGATCGGTGTCGCGCGCGAGTTGTGCGAGGACGAAGCGGGGGTAAATGTCGCGGCTTCCGGCGAGTGCGGCGAGGACAGGCGCGGCGAATAGAAGGAAAGTCGCGGCGGAGGAGATGGGATTGCCGGGGAGGCCGAACAGGGGAATCGAGTCTTCCTCAGGGGCTGAAGTCCCCTCAGTTTGAGAGCGATTCGTGTACGGGCTAAAGCCGGCACGCTTCATTTCGCCGAAGACGAGAGGTTTGCCGGGTTGAATTTTTACGCCGGTGAAGTGGAATTGCGCGCCGAGGCGGGCGAGGGCGGGTTCGACGAGGTCGTATTTCCCGGCAGAGACACCGCCGGAGATGAGGAGCATGTCGGATCGTTGTGCTTGAGCGAGGGCAGCGTCGAGCGCTTCGGCGGTGTCGGCTGCGGTGGGGAGCACGAGAGGGTCGGCGCCGAATTGGGCGACGAGTGCGGCGAGCATGGACGCGTTGGAGTTGCGGATTTTGCCGGGTTCGGGTGTGGCGTCGATGGGAACGAGCTCGTCGCCGGTGGTGAGGATGGCGACGCGAGGGCGACGGAAGACTTCCACCATGGAGTAGCCGCAGGAGGCGGCGAGGGCGATCTGTGCGGGATCGATGAGAACGCCGGGGGTGAGGAGTCGGTCGCCGCGATGGGATTGGGCACCTTTTGCGACGATGTTGTCGCCGGGGGCCATGGTGCGTGAAGCGGCGAGGCGGATCGTGTTGCCGGATTTGTCGACGTGTTCGAGCATGACGACACAGTCGGCTCCAGCAGGAATGGGGGCGCCGGTCATGATTTCCCAGGCGGAGTTTTCGGAAAGCGGGCCGGCTGGAGGCTGGCCGGCGTGGGTTGATCCGACAATGGGGAGTGCGATGTGGGCCGAAGCGTCGGCGGCACGACAGGCGTATCCATCGCGTGTCGAGCGGGGGAAGGGAGGCTGGTCGTCGTCGGCGCGGAGAGTGGACGCCAGGATGCGGCCAGCGGCGGATCCTAGTTCGATGGATTCGATCTGTGGTTTGAGGCGCTGAGAGAGGCCGGCCGCATATTCCGCGACGATGCGAAAGGCCTGCTCATAGCTGGGGAGGTCGGGAGGCATGGGGAAATTGTAGGGCAGGGGACGAGAGGATTAGAGACCAGGAGACAAGAGAAAGGGCGCATCGTAAGCGGATGCGCCCTTAGTCGAACGATTGGAGAGAACTACTTCTTGCCTGCTTTGAAGGTGGAGTTGACCTTCTGGCCGGCGGAGTCGAGGATGCCCTTGACGTCGGCTGAGTAGGGGCCGTTGGGATCGAGTTCGAGGTACTTCTGGTAGGCTTCGCCGCAGCCCGGAGGCAGGATGATGCGCGAGGTCTTGGGATCCACGGTCGCTTTCGCGATCAGGGCCTGACCCTTGAGGTAGTACGGAATCGGATCCTGGGCGTTTGCGGCGATCGCCTTATCAGCAGCGGTGGCCTGACCGTCGGTGTTGCCGACCTGTGAAAAGATGACGGCTTCGTTCTTGTAGTAGAAGCCGGCCTTGGTTGGGTCGGCTTTCACCGCTGCATCGTAAGCGGCGTTGGCCTGATCGACCTTGTTGGTGCGGGCGTAGATTTCACCGAGACCCGCGTTGACCAATCCTTCAATGTCGGGGCGTGGCTTTTTTGAAGCCGCATCGAGCTCTAGCGCCTTCTTAAAGGACGTTTCGGCTTCGTCGTATTTCTTGAGACCCATCTGTCCCTGACCGAGGTACGCCCAGAGAACGGACTCCTGCGGACGGAGCTCGGTGTCTTTACTCATGAGGGTGACGACATCGGTGTATTTGGCCGTCTTGATCTCGTTTTCCTTGGCAGCCAAATCGGTCTTGGATGCAGAAGCTCCGAGCTGCTGTGCAGCGGCGGCATGCGCGGTATCGGCATCGTGGATATCGGCGGTGACGGTCTTGAGGTCGGCGTTGAGATTCTTGATGACCGCGTTGGCCTTGAGAGCTTCGGAGTTGTGTTTCTTCATCTCTTCGAGCTGTTTGCGGGTCTCTTCAGGAAGAGTCTTGATGTACTCTTCGCGAGACATGTCATCGTCGGCCACCGTGTCCTGTCCGGAAATGATCTTGACGTTGTCGATTTTGTCGGCTTCTTTATCCTGGGCCATCCCGGGGGTGCGATAGACGAGGCTGTAGGTTCCGGGAGGGGCAGAGCCGGAGTAATCGCCGTTGGGATCGACGGGGAAGCTGGCGACCTCCTTGGTTCCCTCATGCAGGGTGACGGTGCCGCCGGATTGCGGCGCTCCGGTGGGATTTGTGATTTTGCCGTGAATTTTTCCGGTTGGCTGCCCCGCGGCGGGCGCGGGAGTCTGGGCAAGCGCGGGCATCACGGCCAGAGCCAGCAATCCAATCCAGAGCGAAATCGTGCGTTTCATCTTCTTCTCCTTGGGAGCTTCGGCGAGCGGAAGGCTCGTGTGCTCGATCGAAAAGTTTCTGTGTATGTGTGAGGCGTCGCTCATTCAGATAAACCCAATCTTCATCTGTTAGATGCGTCCAAGCAGGTAGCTCGCGGGAACGCGGGAACCCCAGAACACATCAGAAAACCAGTTTTGTGAGCGGCTGCGCAGTTCGTACACCGCTCTGGTCGGCACGGTCCAAGGTAAATCCAACGGATGCTTCAGCACAAGACCGAGAAATACAACGGGCCGGGATGTGATGCCGGGATCGCGCGTATTGATGTTAGATTGCCCGCGGGGTCCTTAGGTGTGGTATGCATCACACCCTAGAATAAGGGCATGGCGACGACAATTCGACCGGCGGTAGCTGAGGATGTTCCGCAGATTCTTGGGTTTATTCGGGCGCTGGCGGAGTACGAGCGCGAACCGGAGGCGGTGGTGGCTACGGAAGCGGACCTGCTGCGGGATGGATTCGGGCCAAGTCCGTTTTATTGGTGTCTGATAGGCGAGCAGGACGGGGAACCGGCGGGATTTGCTCTGTGCTTCTACAGCTACTCGACCTGGCTGGGACGGCCGGGGGTGTATCTGGAGGATTTATTTGTTCTGCCGCGTTTCAGGGGATTGGGGATCGGGAAGGCGCTGCTGAAGAGAGTGGCGGCGATCGCGGTGGAGAAGGAGTGCCCTCGGCTGGGCTGGGAGGTTTTGGACTGGAACACGCCGGCGATTGAATTCTATGAAGCCATGGGGGCGGAGTTTCTGGACACCTGGCGGAATGTTCGGGTGAGCGGAGAGGCGCTGAAGAGACTGGCGAGTCAGTGAGGCACTCCCACTCATTCGCCCAAAAGCGGGCGAATGAATGGGGCACAGCGCCGGAAATTCGGACGTAGAAACGGAGCCAACGAGGCCGGAGGTGGCTCTGACGGCGGCGCGGTTCGGGTGAGCGGAGAGGCGCTGAAGAGACTGGCGAGTCAGTGAGGCGCTCCCACTCATTCGCCCAAAAAGCGGGCGAATGAATGGGGCACAGCCGGAAATTCGGACGTAGAAACGGAGCCAACGAGGTGCGGCGGGGCCGGAGGTGGCTCTGACGGCGGCGGGTTCGGGTGAGCGGAGAGGCGCTGAAGAGACTGGCGAGTCAGTGAGGCACTCCCACTCATTCGCCCAAAAGCGGGCGAATGAATGGGGCACAGCGCCGGAAATTCGGACGTAGAAACGGAGCCAACG
>Ga0207695_10001707_pt1 | contig 35177 bp, 31 predicted proteins | sample KBSC54metaG_FD_184354 | JGI IMG/M metagenome (GOLD analysis project Ga0207695, IMG submission 184354) | Corn rhizosphere microbial communities from Kellogg Biological Station, Michigan, USA - KBS C5-4 metaG (SPAdes) (version 2) | ecosystem: Host-associated > Plants > Roots > Rhizosphere > Soil... | reverse complement strand
GCAACTGGCAGCCCGGATTGGCGGATTGAACAACGAAGAGGAATTTGTTGACCTCTCGCGCGAGGCGACTTTGCCGGCAGACATTGCCCCTACCCAAGAAGTTCGACCGCCGCAATCACCTCAAGCCGTTCTGTTAACAGGATGTACCGGCTTTGTCGGGCGCTACCTGCTGGCGCAGTTGCTTGAAGTTACCGACGCGAGAGTCTACTGCCTGATCCGTGCTAAATCAGAGGCCGAGGCTTCGAGACGGGCGCGCGAGACGCTGGACAAAGCTGGCTTGTGGCGCGACGAATTCACGCATCGCATCATACCCATTCGCGGAGACATAAGGCTTCCCTGTCTCGGCCTAGACGCCGAGCTGTATCAAAACGCTTGCCTCGATGTCGACAGCATCTATCACTGCGCAACAAGCATGAACCATCTTGAGACATACGCTATGGCCAAGGCCGCTAATGTCGATGGCGTCAGGGAGATTCTCAGGATAGCGGTGACCGCAAAGCAAAAGTCTGTCAACTACGTATCCACACTCGGTGTTTTTGCCAACCAGCACGAAGGTAACGACCGGTCGGTCAGTGAGTTAACTTCAATCGATCACGAGCGGCATAAAGCTTCGCAGGGCTACGTGGCAAGCAAGTGGGTGGGTGAAAAACTTCTGATGCTCGCGGCAGAGCGAGGAATCGCCTGCAACATATTCCGGGTCGGCCTCGTGTGGGCAGACTCCGAGCTGGGGCGGTACGACGAGCTGCAGCGGGAAGATCGCTTCTTACGAAGCTGCCTGCTTTCTGGCTTTGGTATCAAGAACTATTGCTACGATCCTCCGCCCGTGCCAGTAGATTACGTCGCGCGCGCTATCACGTGGCTCGCTAACAAACATAGCGGTGGAGGCGGGGTCTTTCACATTTGTTCCTCGCAGCCGCCGGTCCGGGACTTATTCGAGCGCTACAACACTATTTTAGAAACTCCGCTGCAGTTGCTTCCGTTTTATGAGTGGGTAGACCAAGTGAAACGGCTGCATAACCAGGGACGCATGTTGCCCGCAGTTCCGCTCATCGAATCCACGTTTTCGATGAACGAGACTGAGTTGGATGCAGAACAGCGCCGACTTTCCTCCTCAGATCCTAGGGTCGAATGTGCCAGAACTGAGCAGGAATTAAGGCAGGGTGGAATTTTGATGCCGGAATTCACGAATGATTTGTTTAGCCGATACTTCGAGAGTGTGCGATCTGAAGCGGGTTGATTAAAGTCGCTGATCGCTCAAGCAGTCAAGGCAAGTCCCCGCCTTGCGATGGCTGACACTGGCAATCCTTTGTTTCGACAGCAGTCGTATGGAAACAATCAACGACGGTATCGCCACCGGGAAAGGAAGCCAAGCGCGGAAAACATGGGCGGCTTTATGCATTACCTGCGCAGGCGTCTTAATTGCCGTCCTAGACACGACAATTGTGAGCATCGCATTGCCGACGATTGGTGCGGATCTGCACTTCCCCGATGTTTCGCTGGTATGGGTCATGGATGCCTATCTATTAACTTCCGGAGGATTTTTGATTGTTGGTGGTCGCCTCGGAGACTACTACGGCGAAAAACGACTCTTTCTCCTCGGCATCGCCACGTTTTGCGCTGCGTCTCTTGCCTGCGGGCTGGCGAACTCGCAGCAGACTCTCATCACGGCTAGGGCAATCCAAGGAATTGCGGGAGCAATCATCGAAACGGTAGGTCTCGCTATCGTAACAAAACTCTTCTCGGGAACGCGCGAGCGCGTGCTGGCTATGGGCGTCTATGCATCGGTTGGCGCAATGGGCGGGGCTCTCGGTGTGCTACTGGGCGGAGTTATCACGAGTTCTCTCAGCTGGCACTGGGTCTTCTTCGTCAATGTTCCCGCCGGCATCGCGATAGGCGCTCTCTGCCTGGTTCTCCTTCCTGAGATGAGGTATCATGAGCGGCCCCCTCCGCTCAATCTCGGCGGCGCCGCTTCGATCACGCTATCTTCACTGGTTGCGATCTATGCCATTGTGAACGCAAACAAAGTCGGGTGGACCTCCCTTAGGACATTGGGCACACTGGCGACATCCGCTATGCTGCTCATTGTATTTGAGTGGATCGAGCACCGCGTGTCGACGCCACTTATCCCGCGTACAGTCAGAAAGCTGCCGAATGCCGTTATTACAAATATTGCGGCAGGCCTCTGGTCCGTGGCGCTGTTCTCCTGGCTCTTCAATGGCGTCCTGTATCTGCAGTTTGCTCGCGGCCTGACACCAGTACAAATTTCACTTGCATTCTTGCCGTCTAACCTGGCCATGGCAGCATGCGCTGTAGGCCTCTCCCCAAAACTGGTGCTCCGATACGGGACTAAACGCTCGATCATTCTAGGTATGTTAACAGGCGCTGTTGGTCTACTTATACTTGCCTGCGTGCATATGAACAGCAATATCGCACTAGCTGCGCTGCCGGGCATGCTGTTGATTGGGATCGGCGGTGGGATCGCGCTCAACCCACTAATGCTGGTCGCCATGAGCGGTGCCGACCCCCTAGATTGCGGGCTTGTATCCGGGATATTGAATACATCAATGCTACTCGGAGGCGCTCTCGGCATCGCAATTCTCGGTGCACTATCTATGATCTGGACAGCCCACTTTACTGCGCTGGGCGTGGCGCCTCGAGATGCGCTCGCCGACGGATATCAAGTCGGCTTTTTCGTCGGCGCCGGCGGTGCTGCGCTCGCGGCTGGCCTGGTAGGATCCCTGCTTCGCCCAATCCAAGAGAGCGCGAGTAAGCAGGTATCTGCGCCGCGAACGTCCTAGCGAAGACCCTCTTCTTCCGAAAACCGTTTCCACCTTCTTACCAGCTGGTTGGAATTTAAGCCGAAGCGGTGGCCGAACTGGACTCGATCGCCGCGACGAGATCTGGAATAAAGTAATCGCGCCAGAACACTAATGCGCTATCGAGCGTGCTTTTGGCGACCGCGCGCAGCTCTTCAATACGCATCGTCTCGGAATACCACGTATGTTCGATGAAGATGACAATCTTCGTCGACCCGCCCTCCTCGTAAAGACTCATCACGTTGTGTCCCGTCCAAATGCCATCCTTGTCCTCCTCTTCAATCGGTGCCGGCGGGCTGTCAAAGTAGATCAGTCGCTCCGGAACAACCTTCCGGACTATATATTTGATGCGGAGGCCATCCCGCCATTTCTGGTCGTTTGCTGCCGGCCTGTTGCTCAGATAGACAAGTCCATCTTCATTATCGGCCAGGATGCCGTCGTTCCACTCGTAGCCAAATCGGCTCATCCATCGGTTAAAGTCCTTGAATACCGCCCAAACCCTCCGTACAGGATGGGCCAATGTGATCGTAACATCGAACGCAATTTCGGTTCCCCACGATTGGCCGGAGGGGGGCGCGGGCCGATCTGCCACATAGGTTTTGAACAATACGTTAGGGCCGCAACTGTTGAAAACAACGCCGCTACCCACGGGCCCATCGTCCTTCCGATCATCAGCCCCACTCATGGTTAAGAACTCCTATATGATGAATTAGCGGTTGCTCGAGCCATCCACTGTTTTAGATTTGAACAACAGTATTGCTAATTTCCGGAATGCCGGCGCAAAAGCCGCGAAGGTAGAACGCAATTCATTCTGCCACACATTCGCTCCCTGAACGGCATTTTCGATGTCACCCAACAGTGCGCTAATCCCAGCTGTCTAGCGCGCAGAATCGTGCAATCCATCCGTGTCAATGATTGCAGCACGCTTTTTATGTATTCTGAGATCCGCCACGTAGTCAACACTAAACTGTCATTTCCATACCTGCCGGGCGATACGCAGGTTATTGTGTCCCATGATCCCCTGCACATCCGCCTCGCTGTACCCACGCTGCATTAGCGCTTCTGCAATTATCGGAAAGCGCTCCGGCTCCACCTGTGTATATCTCCCCGGCTCCCGCACCTCGGCCGGAAACTTCCCGGGGTCTTTGCGCACATACTCCTCAAGCTCCGAAAGATCGAAAACGAAATCCAGCCCTAGGCCTACGTGCTGCGGCCCTACGAGACACACCGCGTGGTCAATATGCTGCACCAGAGTTTCTGTACTATTATCCGGTCTTCCTCGCGCGTCCTTCCCAAGGAACATTCCGACCCCGTTTATATTGACGACTCCACCTCGTCGTGCACACGCCACCATAAGATCGTCGGGAATGTTGCGCACATGCGGATACACGGCGGATGAATTAGAGTGGGAAAAGATAACCGGGTTTCGAGCGTACTCCATAGCCTCGCATGCAGTTCTGTAGCCAACATGCGTGCAACATAGCACCATGCCGACATGCTCCATGGCGCGAATAATTCTTCTGCCATAGTCCGTTAGTCCTCTGTCTTCGTCCATGCAGCCGCCGCCAAGCTTATTGTTTTTGTTAAACGCCAACAGCATCCAGCGCACGCCGAGTCGGTAGAAAATCTCGACCAAGCCTACATGCTCGGCAACGGCGTTGCCGCCTTCGATATCGAAGACAACGGCGAGCCGCCCTTGTGCCTTAGCCTCTTCAATTTCTAACACCGAATTTGCCAGCGCGTAGCGGTCAGAGTGCTCCTCAATCCAGTTACGAAATGTCGCCAAAACGGCGAATGCCTGGCGTGGATCGACAGCGTCAAAGCAGATATTCAGCGAGACCACATCGATTCCCGCTGCACGAACTCGCTCGAGTTGCGGCAAAAAGCTAATGTCACCCGGCCGCAACGGCATACACGCGTGATTGTCCCAGCATAGCGTGCGCCCCAACAAGGCTCTGGTTCTCGCTGAAACGCCGGCTGTTATATCACGTTGCATCGCCGACTCTCTTGCTAATATGCTTCTCGAACCATCCCACGATCCGTGCCGCATAATCAATCATCGCCGGAAAACTCCGCACTCCGTGACCCTCTTCGGGGTAGGTTACCAACACTGACTTCACGCCATTCTGAAGTAAGACGTTGTGAAACTGCATCGCTTCGGTTGGAGGCGTGGCTCGATCCAGCGCACCGCAGATATTCAGCGTGGGCGTCTTCACCTTGTCGGCATGTAGGATGGGGCTTCTCTGGAAGTAACTCCCTAAGGGGTTCGTGTATCGATCGTTGAGTGAAATCTCGCAGAAGTGCGAGAGGTTGGAAATCAAATGCTCTGAAACCCAATTCGTCACCGGCGCGACGGGCACGGCCGCGGCAAAACGAGGGTCCTGGGCAATGATCCACGATGTCATAAACCCGCCATGGCTGGCTCCAGTTACGCCGAGGCGCTTCGGATCTGCGATCCCCGCCGAGACAAGATAATCAATTCCCGACAAATGATCAGCCGTCTCTGCGCCTCCCATATCCCCAAATACACACCCGGCGAACTCTTGCCCTCGTCCCGAGCTACCACGAGGATTCGGAAAGAACACGGCAAAGCCTCGCTTCAGAAGCATGAGCAGCGCCGCTCCATTTCTGCCCAGCCACATTGGACGCCACTGCCATATGGGGCCGCCGTGGATGTTCAAGATGAGAGCGTGAGGAGCTTCTCCATGAGGCATCACCAGCCAACCCTGAAGCTCAAGACCGTCCGAAGCTCGCCACGTTATGGGGTCCGCTGCAGCGACCGTTCGCCCCGCTTCTGCACATCCAAGATCGAACGATCTGACCGTCCGATACGTGCCTCCGCTGATAAGAGCTACTTCGGGTGCCCGCAGAAAGCCCTCGCCGATCATCACGCAGTCGCCGCGGTCCCGCACGCCTGACACCCTGATGTAGCGCCCGCTGGCGGTAACTTCACGACTGCTCCACGCCTCGATGAAGGAACCGTGTTCAAGGTGGAAGAGGCCGACGGCGGTCTCGAAGCTACGATGCCCGGCCACAAGCAGTACACGATCCGAGCGCCACTCCGTATGTGTGATGTCAATATCCCGCGTATCGACCCGCTGCACCTTCCCTGTAGCAATCTCTATCAGCTTTAGATCTCCTGCGACAACCCAGCGGTCACTACAGACAGCCTCCACGAACGCAATGTGCTTTCCGGCCGGGCACGCACTTGGCCAGCCGAGTTGAGCAATAGGCGTATATATCTCGCGGCTCTTGCAAGTGTGAATGTCGATTAGGTACAGCCGAGCGCTGTACCACATGCCTTCACTTGGCCCCAGCGATGTTACTGATACTATTGCATCATTCCCGCACCACACCGCCTCCCAGATGTTTTCTCGAGACCCACTGACGCGGCGGACCGTGTTGGAGGCCAGCGTGTACACCCATGCGTGCCGCCAGCGAAAGTTTTCTTCGCCCGCCTCAACAACGGGGATCCAGGACGGAAACTGAGTCCCAACCTGTTTGCTTGTGACCGCACCCTGCTCCGAGGGAATATCCGCTCCATGCCCGGCGACAGCAAGCAAAATGCGGCCTCCGTCTGGCGACCAGTGAAGGTATTCAACCCATCCTTCAACAGGCGGTGTATCAATAGCCGCCCCCGTACTCGCGTCGAGCAGATAAAGTTGAAAGTTTCCTTTGTTTCTACGATCAGACAGGAACGCGATCAGGCGTCCATCGGGGGAGTATTTTGGGCACCGGTCGGTATTCGGGCCAAAGGTCAGCACTCGTGTTTCACCAGTCACGAACTCCACCTCGCAGATCCGAGTCGTCGGCGTACCATCGAGCTTCTCAACAAGAGCGCCCGAGAACGCGGCCCGTTTTGCGTCGGGGGAGCAGTTGATCTCGGCAGCATCGCTGATTTGCCCACTACCGGGTCGCCGCATATCTTCGTAGAGCGCTGCGGCCTCCCGATATAGGGCGGACTGGCGAATGTCCTTTTCGAACGTCATCTCAAGTCACCTGTTACTCGCCGATCTACGGACGGATTGCCACTAAAGGCGGTCGCGGGCCCGTTGGATACACATCTTTCGTGGCAATATGGGTCACTTGGAATGGCATACTTCGCTACTCTCGTTCGGGGGCCACGCCGCATGCGGCGATTGGCGTGGACATCTCTGAACCAGCACGCTGGAGGCGGTTATTTGGCTTTTCGCTCACCCGCTCGACGTCCCTAGCCACTGTCCAGCTACCCGCCCACAAGTGCCAAGCACTCCACAGGACTGCTGGACAGAGCAAGAGCAACGCATATCGCAGGGACTCGGCAGCAAGCCAGGGTCGAAGTGCATCACTCAATGCACCGGCGGCCCATGGTCCGAGCCCTAGGCCGATCAGGTTTCCAAACATATAGACAATGGCGATCGCTACCGCTTGCATCCGCAGGGGCACGAGCGCCTGGATTACAGCAAACTGCGGGCCGCTGACGGCTGCGGCGGTCAACATGGATAGTCCCAACCACGCGAATGCAAAATAATGATTCGGCCCTGTTGTAGGAATATAAACCAACGCCGCAAGGATTCCAGAAACAGCCGTGATGATCGCCATCCCCCTAAGCTGCCGAGATTCGTTACGCGAAGCTCGGCGTGTTGCCCATTCTCCACCTACATAGGTGCCTATGATGAACATGACCCCATAGATCACGGCGAACCAACTTCCCAATTCTCCCGCCTTTAATCCAAAGCTGCGAACAAAAAACGCTGGCGTCCATTGCAAGGTCCCATAAGTGAAGAACCAATTCACTGCCATAGAGTACAGAAGGTGATGGAAACTTGGGGTGTTCCATAGGAAGACACATACGTCTTTGAAGCTGTGATCAGGCAACGCACGTTTCTCTTCGTCTCGTCGCACGTCTTTAATCGTGTAGCGACCCAGAAGGGCAAGCCCGAGTCCCGGCACGCCAATCATCACGAACATGACTCTCCAGCCAAACATCTCGTCAAGCCAACCCGCTGCAAAATAGCCAATAATGAGACTAGCCGAGACTCCTTGCATATAAAGTGAGACCGCGCGCGGGCGTTCGCCACGGGAAAAGTAGCTCGCGATCAGGGAGAGTGAAGCGGGAACACACCCCGCTTCACCCACGCCTACGACCACCCTGATTAACATCAATTGCATAAAGCTCAGGGCGGCGCCACACAGGGCCACGGCCATGCTCCACAGCGCAACGCTCAACGAAATGATCGTGACACGATTGCTCCGATCCGCCCATCGAGCAATAGGAACACCTAAAACAGAATAGAAGAGAGCGAATGCGATACCGGTCAAAAAGCCCAGCTGCGTATCACTGAGTTGGAGGTCACGCTTGACGTCTTCCAGAACGACCCCCAACGCAATACGGTCCATGTAGTTGAAGGTCAGCATGACCGTCAGAATCCCAAGCAGATAGTTTTTGCTAAAGCGCATCAGAAGTTAACAGCCATCCAGGGAGGGATTTGTAGCCTGGCCTGGCGTCTTCAGGGCCACAGCTAGTATCCTGCAGCAGTTACCAACATTGCGAAATATCATCCGTGATTTATCCAGACAAGCTGTCTGCGCATATAACTTTCCATGCCGGGGATACCGCCTTCAGTTCCCAACCCTGATTGGCCCGACGGCTCGGATGAAAACGCATTCCCAGGACCCTCCCCTATCGGAGGCGCCGCGTTAACGATAATTGAAGACCGGATGCTCTTCATCAGTCGCATCGCACGTGAGAGATCGGTGGTCCAGGCATATGCCAGCAAGCCATAGATGGTCTCGTTGGCTATTCGAACGGCCTCCGCCTCACTGTCAAATGCGATTACCGCGAGTACAGGGCCGAAAATCTCCTCCTGCGCAATGCGTGCCGAGGGCACGACGTTGCGAAAAATCGTCGGCTCAACAAAAAATCCTCCGGAATCCAGCAAAGCGCGGCGTCCACCCGTCACCAGAGTCGCCCCGTCCGCCTCTCCCGACTCGATATATCGCATCACCCGCGTACACTGTTGCGCGGACACAAGGGGTCCGAATGTTGTCTTGGCGTCCAGAGCGTCGCCAATAGTGACCTTCCTGACCTTCGCCACCAGTCTCTCGATCACCCGAGTCTCGATTGACCGCTCCACGAGCAGTCGCGACCCGGCGGCGCATACCTGTCCCTGGTTCATAACCAGCATTCGCGCAATATGATCAGCAACTACATCGAGATCGGGCGCATCCTCAAACACCAAGTGTGGCGTCTTACCCCCGCACTCCGCCATGACGACTTTCATGTTCGACTGGCCCGCGTACTGCAGCATCTGCTTACCGACCGTCGTTGAGCCGGTGAAGCTAACCATGTTCACATCCGGGTGCAGGCCCAATGCGCGACCGACAACCTCTCCGGCCCCCGGAACTACGTTTAGGACTCCGGGGGGCACTCCCGCCTCAAGCCCCAGTTGTGCAAGACGAACGGCCGAACGCGACGACCATTCCGACGGCTTCAACACGACGGAATTTCCCGCGGCCAGAGCCGGGGCAATCTTCATAACAGCGTTAGAAGTAGGGAAGTTCCAGGGTACGACCGCCGCAACCACGCCGCGAGCAACTCGACGTTGAGCGGCAAAGCTATTTTTGTCGCTACTATAAACTTCACCGGTGACCTTATCAACCAACTCCGCATAGAAGCGCATGAGGCTCGCGGCATCTGCGGCGTTGGCGTTCGTCTCCTTGACAGGCTTTCCCATCTCGCCCGCGTCTAATGCATCCAGAGCGGCCGCATTCGCGGCAATCAATTCGGCGAATCGATGCAGGATCTCCTTCCTAACAGACGGCGGGGCATTGTCCCACGATCCTTTTTCAAACACGCGGCGCGCCGAGCTCACGGCGCGCTCCACATCTGCCTCACAGCCTGCCGGAATCTCCAAGAGACATTTTCCGTTGGATGGATTCACGACATCCAACATCTCACTACTCTCAGAATTTGACAACGATCCGTTTAGAAAAGGTTGCACAGATTGAACGAAAGCTTGGTTCGTGTCCATCGGGATCCAACGGTGACCGCCTGCTGGGCGTTTATACTGACAGAATGACTCGCGGGAGCTATGCACTAAGCTCTTCCGCACCTTGCTAACTCGCATAAAGCAGTAGATGAGCCACTTTTATCTTTAACTTAGCTTCTTAACGGCTTTACAGCGCATGCCGTCAGGAGGAAGACGATCGAGAGTGGTAAATGCGACACGAAGAATGATTTTGAAATTGATCCCTCGCGTGCGGGGTGAAGAGCTGAAAGAAATGATTTGCAGTACGAATCAGAATGCCGTGGCGTTAGCGCACCGACTCGCCTGGGCGCTGCTCAAGGGCGACCGTCTCAGCCGCTACATGCATCACCGACTGACACAAAAGAGCCGGGAGTGTTCGGCGCAGAGAAGTCACGCATAAGCCCAAGATTTTCATGAGCCACTCGGTATTTAGATCATTGATGTCGCGTTGCTTTTCATTGCATCTTATCATCCCGAGGTTTCCCCGATATCTACGCTGCCTGTTGCAATTGACGGCGCGCCATATACAAGTTGGCAAGAGCGATAACATCATAACGTGCTCGGAATGCTTCGCAATTCCTCGATAGCGCGCGACCACTCCCACTGCGGTTGTCGGCAACTCCTTAGGCCTCCGATTTCGGTTCTGCCCTTCAATTTAGCGTGCCAAGGCAGCTCGTGACTTCACCGAGACTCATGTCCATGTGGAATGGGTTAGCTACAAAATAATCACGGTGTCAAAGTTGAGGCTCCGTCTCGTCTATAGACGAGATTAACCGTACATCTCCCAACCCAGCAATCGGAGATCACTTCTCAGGTGACCTCGTTAGCCAAGCCAGATCTTGCAACCACAGTACGCGCGCAGATTGATCTAGGCGCGTTGCGCCACAACTTGGGCGTCGTACGAAATCTTTGTCCGCAGAGTCGGATTATGGCCATGGTGAAGGCGGATGCTTATGGGCATGGTTTGCTCCCGGCAGCTAAAGCGCTCGATTCCGCTGATGGATTTGCAGTGGCCCGCCTCCACGAGGCATTCGCATTGCGTAAAGCGGGCGTGTCGCAACGAATACTCTTGCTTGCAACTCTTCTCGATGTATCAGCGCTGGTGGCATGCTCGGAGCTACAAATCGACGTGACCGCTCACGACTCGGTGTCACTCGCGCTTATTACGGCCCAGTCAGAACGGACCCCGTTACGGGTGTGGCTTGAACTCGACTCCGGTATGCATCGAGTAGGCCTAGCACCCCAAGTCTTTGCCGAGGCGCATAAGACCCTGAGTGCACGTCGGGGAATTATAGAGCTGGTACATCTGACTCATTTCAGTTCTGCTGACCACGCCTCTCCGATAGTGACCAATCAGCAACTCACTTGTTTTCTTAAATCGAGAGGTGCAGGTACAGAGGCAGATGCAAGTCTCGCAAATTCGGCAGCACTGATCTCAAGACCTGAAACCCGTGGAGATTGGGTGAGACCGGGCATCATGTTGTACGGAATCAATCCGCTCGGCATGTCTCGACCTCTACCTCTAGTTCCCTCCATGACATTCAAGGCTCGCATCATCGCCATTCGTAAGGTGGAGGCTGGGGAGTGCGTCGGATATAATGGAACTTGGTGCAGCCAACGAACTAGCAAAATCGGAACAATTGGTGCCGGCTACGGCGACGGATATCCAAGGCATGCACCGAATGGAACTCCCGTACTCGTAAATGGGATCCAGGCACCTTTGGTGGGTCAGGTGTCGATGGATTCACTGGCCGTTGACCTGACGGACGTAGAAGGCGCCTGTGTTGGTGACGAAGCGACTCTTTGGGGGGGAGATTTATCAGCCGCGATTGTGGCGGAGTTCTCTAACACTATACCCTACCAGCTCTTCACCTCTGTGCAACAGCGTGTAAGTCGCGAATACGTAGTTGGTAACTACCCTTGCGTAGCCAATCCGCTGTAATGAGTTACGCCGGACCCGAACTTTTGTAGCTCCCAGGCACAAATAACCGTGTACTCATGGACGCATGAGCATTGGTAAAGCGATGACGGAAGATATGTTCACTACGGGATAAGTGGGCATTAACGTACAAATTAGGCATGATGGTCTTGCGAGACTGGTTTTGCTGAGTTCTGCAGGGAGATGAGGACGTGTGGAAATTTGGCATGATGGCCGGATGTCCAAGACAGGCAGGCCCCGCCGTTTGGCGGACACGTATACGTTTCCCGGCTTCCATCCTCCGGCGTATGTACAGGGCATCTTCGGTGACCAGCAGGCGCTACGCGAGCGGAGACGGCGAAAATCGAACCCCAGGAAGCCGAAGCTCTCACCCCGGCTGAGGTCTACGATCCGGCTCTTCTCCTCGTTGATTTCGACCTTGAGTTTGGCAAACTCCTCTCGCAATCGTCTTTCCACCGCCGCCAGCAACCAGTCATGATTCTTGTGGGCTCCGATCAGCACCACCAGATCGTCCGCGTATCTCGCGTACTCGATGCCGGTGTACGTCCCGTTGCGCGTGCTCTCTTTCGCCCGTTCCAACATCCGATCTACCTCATTGAGGTAGAGGTTACTTAGGACGGGCGAAATAACACCCCCTTGCGAGACGCCTCGTTTTCCAGTGGACTTAAGTATCAGGTTCAGGAGATGCATCACCTGTGGGTCATTCACCCGCTGGGCCACTTTCGCGAGAAGCACATCGTGCCGCACGTTATCGAAATAGCTCTTCAGGTCAATGTCTATGATGCGTGTCTTCTGCCGTACAATATTTTCGGCCACTCGGCTGATCGCTTCATGCGCTGTCCGCTTTGGACGGTAGCCATACGATCCAGGTTGGAAGTCTGCTTCCATGATTGGCTCTAAGATCAGCTTGAGCGCCCCCTGCACCACCCGATCCCGGATCGCCGGAATCGAGAGCACGCGGACTTTTCCTTTACCCCCGTCCTTGGGGATCTCACGTCGGCGTACCGGTAATGGTACACAGGTGCGCTGGACCAACTCGTTCCGTATCTGCTCAAGAAAACACTCGCTGCCCTGCTCTTCGATCTGCTCAAACGTGACTCCGTCAACGCCCGGAGCGCCGTCATTGGCCTTCGTCAGCACATAGGCTTCTTGCAGCGTTTCTAACTTGCAGATATGAACGTAGATCCCCCAGAACCGCCACGACGGTTCAGTCTTCGCTTTGACGTATAGCCTGCGTCTCAGGTCTTGCAGATTCATGGGCGCCTTTATCATCTCGCCCCTGCCTTCCGTCTTGACGCCGGCACTCTCTGCAGCAGGGCCGCTTCCCTCCACGGACATTACTCCGCCTCCGCGCTGTCGGGTCGGGGGAGGCGCCCACTGAAGGGCTTGCCTCCGCCCGCCGCCCAAACTGCTCGTGCAGATTTCCCGCAAGCAGCTTTCACGAGAACGCCTTTCGGCGATGAGCAAGAGAAAGAATCAGACCTATCAGGTTCACAAGTCTATACTCGCCGTAGAGCTTGGTCTCAGGCAGCGCGAGCCACCCGCGACAGCGCCATCGTTTGAATCGATGCGACCAGATGCGTCGCACGATCCAGCTGTCGAGCTGGTGAAACAACCCTCGGACGTGGGCTCGCTTGAAGTGCTCGCCCCATCCGCGCACTATCGGGTTGATCTGCTGAATCAGCTCGGCCGTACTGACCGGCGCCCTACGGCATGTGAGTTGGCGGATCTGATCCTTGAAGTTACGGATCGATTTCTCCGTCGGACGCGCATAGAGCGCTCCAGCCTTGATCCCACTTTTGATCTTGTCGTCTGATAACCGCATTGGCCGGCTACCACGCTTGACCTTGTGGCCGAGAAATTCGAAGCCGCGCCGCACGTTCACAACCCGCGTCTTGCGCGAGTTGATCTGTACGCCTAGCCTCTGCAGGATTCGACTCGCCGTCTCCAATGCCGTTCGCGCCTGCGCTGCGGATGAACAGGTCACCACCCAATCATCCGAGTACCGCGTAAGCTGATAACCTCTGCGGCGCATCTCTCGATCAAAGGGCGTCAGGAGAATGTTGCTTAACAGAGGCGAGATTCCCGACCCTTGCGGCGTACCGCGCTCGGTAGGAAACGATCGACCCTCGCCGTAGCTGCCGGCTTTGAGCATCGCCTCAATGAGGCGCAGTACTCGTCCGTCCGCCACCCGTTGCGAGACCAGCGAAACGATTTTCTCGTGATCCGCTGAACCGAAAAAGTCTTTCAGGTCCGCGTCCACGATCCATTCGTTCCCAGCTTCGATTTCCCTCCAAACCTTACGCAGCGCGTCCTTCGTCGATCGCCCTCGCCGATATCCGAAGCTGGCTTCATCAAATACCGGCTCGAAGAGCGGCTCCAGCCGATTGAGCAGCGCTTGCTGACATACCCTGCCAAAAACAGTTGGAATGCCTAACATCCGATACTCACTTGGCTTACCCGCCTTCGGGATAGGACATTGTCGCACCGGCTGCGGACGGTAGTGCTCGGTTCGAAGCTCTTCGTGCAGTTGGGTAAGCCGCTCTTCGAGCCGCTCACCAAACGCCTTGATACTCTCGCCGTCCACGCCCCCCGCCCCCTGATTGGCTTTGACCTTTTCCCAGGCCATCGTCAGGTTCTTCCGCTTGTAAATCTTATCGATCAATGAGTGGACCTTCTTCGTCCCGGTCGGGTTGATGCGTGCGCCGGCCCATAACGGACACGATTCCGGGGTGACGGCGGACAGCATTCCGGCGGCATGACGGACACCGTTCCGATGCGATGACGGACACTTTGGTGCTCGAGCGGAATGCTGTCCGCCATGGCCGGAAAGGTGTCCGGCATGCTCCGGAATCCGAGAGCTGACGGCTCGGGGCGACTCGACGCAAGCCTTATTGACCGCCACCCTGCGCCCTTTTTCCACAGGGGAGCGACGGGGTGGCGCAAGCGAGGCTGAGCGTGAAAAAGATTAAGGATTTACTGCGGCTGCATCTGGTGGGCGGGATCAGTAGCCGACGCCAACTGGGTCAGGCGGTGGGCGTTGGCAAGACGGCAGTGTCGGATTGCTTGCGGCGAGCCGCCGTGGCGGGCCTGACCCGCTGGGAGTCGATCGTGGAGCTCGATGAGGGAGAGCTCGAGAAGCGGCTGTATCCGAGCGCCCGCGACGGCGGTGCCCCGCCGAAGAATGTGCTGCGGCCGCTACCGGACTGGGCGAAGGTCCGCGAGGAGCTGGCCCGCCGGGATCATCAGGTGACCCTGGCGCTGCTGTGGCAGGAGTACAAAGCCGAACATCCTGACGGATACCAGTACTCCCAATTTGCCGAGTTCTATCGGCGCTTCGAGAAGAAGCTCTCGGTGGTGCTGCGCCAAGCGCATCGTCCCGGGGAGAAGGTGTTTGTGGACTTCTGCGACGGCCTCTCGCTGATCGATCCACTCACCGGCGAGGTCATCAAGACACAACTGTTTGTCGCGGCATTGGGTGCGAGTTCCTACACCTTCGCGATCGCCACCCTCTCGCAGGAGCTACCGGTCTGGCTCGACTGCCACGTCAGGATGTTTGAGTTCTATTGCGGTGTCACATCCCTGACCATCTGTGACAACCTGCTCGCCGGCGTCACCCACCCGGACCGATACGAGGCGGAGCTCAACCAGTCCTATCGCGAGCTCGCGACGCATTACGGCACCTGCGTCATACCAACACGTGTCAGAAAACCGCGCGACAAGGGAAAAGTTGAGGCGGCAGTCCTCGTGGCACAGAGATGGATCCTGGCAGCCCTGCGACACCGCCGATTCTACCACCTGGAAGAGCTCAATGCAGCTATCGCCGAGCTGCTGACCCGACTCAACAACCGTGTGATGCGCCACGTGAAGCAGTCGCGGCGGCAGCTCTACGAGCGGCTCGATGCGAAAGCGCTCAAGCCACTCCCGGTCCGGCCCTACGAGTACGCCGAGTGGGAGAAAGTCGGTGTCAACATCGACTACCACATCAGCTTCGATGATCACTACTACAGTGTTTCCTATACGCTCGTTGGCGAGAAGCTCTGGTGCCGTGCCACCCATCACACGGTGGAACTCTTCCACAAAGGCAAGCGCATCACCAGTCACGTGCGCAGCTTCGTCAAATACGAATACAGCACTCATCCTGAGCATCGACCCGCGTCCCACCGGGCACACCTGGAGTGGACGCCCTCGCGACTGATCAACTGGGGCAAAACCATCGGTCCCCACACGGCCGCGGTCGTGGAGCATGTGATCCGCTCCAAACCCCATCCCGAGCAGGGCTACCGCTCGGCGCTGGGTCTGCTGCGCCTGAGCAACCGCTTCGGCGTGATGCGACTGGAGAAGGCCTGCGAGCGCGCTATCGCCATCCGCTCGGCCGCCTACCGTACGGTGAAAACCATGCTGAAGCAGCGCATGGAAGAAGCGCCGTTGCCCGATCAATCATCGCTGCAGGATCCGACCGCCGGCCTGGGCGCGGTGAACGTGCGCGGACGTCGCTACTACAACTGATATCGACGGCACAGATCCGGAGCTCCTGCCGCATGCGCGGCAGGCCGCGCCGCGGCTGCGCCGCCGTAGGTCGGAAATAGATCAATGCGCTGAGAAGGCTAGGAGGCGGAACACACAGACACGACACGCTCGATGACAACGTCTCAACTCAATTGAAACCAAGGATCTCATTGTTATGTTGCTCGAACAAACCATCGATAAACTCAACGCCATGAAGCTCTTCGCGCTCGCCAAGTCATTGCAAGAACGCCTCGAACGCCAGGATCACCAGAACCTGAGCAAGGCCGAGTTTGTCGGTCTCCTCGTCGATGACGAGTGGCTCTATCGGGAAAACCGTAAACTCACTGGGCGATTACGCGTGGCGAAGTTCAAAGACCGCGCCGCATCTCTTGAGGCCGTCAACTACAAGACCGCTCGCGGCCTGCGCAAGGATCAGGTCCTGGAGCTGGCACAGAACCGCTGGATCACTGCGCATCAGTCAGTGTTGGTCACTGGTCCATCCGGTTCCGGCAAGAGCTTTGTAGCGCAGGCCCTCGGGCAGCACGCCTGCCGCAGCGGCTTCTCCGCCCAGTATCTGCGCCTACCGGCACTGCTGAACCTCTTCGTCCAGGCACGTGCCCAAGGCACCTACGATCGCCTGATGAAGCGCCTGGCAAAGCTCTCCGTCCTCATCTGCGACGATTTTGGTCTGGGCAGCCTGAGCGATCGCGAGAAGCAAGACTTGCTCGAAGCGCTCGAAGAGCGCTATGGCACCGGGTCCACGGTGATCACGGCGCAGTTACCCGTAGCCGACTGGCACGAGTACCTCGGCGGCGGCCGCGTCGCCGACGCCATCCTCGACCGGCTCGTCCACGGCGCCCATCGCATCGAGCTGCGCTCCGACGAATCCATGCGCAAGGAGTACTCCGACTTGAACCATGGCGGACAGTCGGTAGAGTAACCCACCTGCTTGCGTCGCTTCGCTTCGAGGGTGTCCGCCATCACCGGATCAGGTGTCCGTCATGGCCGGAATGCGCAGTTGAGCCAGTCTGCAAGTCTCCTCGGCCGCTGATGTTCGGGTTTTTCGCTCAAGGAACTCTCCACTTCAACAGCCTTAACTTTCTTGTTTCCGTCTCTCACCAACCATCCTCGTCCGCCCGCCTTCCCCAACCCACTCAGGTTGCCGATCGCTCGGTGGCACGGCTTTCACCATGCCTCAGGTACTACTCGGGCAGTCCGACTACTGACACCACATCACTTCCCACTTCGCTCTCGCTTATAGATCCGCTTATCGCGGTGCCACCCGCGTATGATGTCAGTCCTCCTGAGGTTACGTGTTGTTCTTCCATACCGTGCCGTCCGCACACACCTTGGTACGGTGGGTGAATGAGAGCGCCTTCGCCCATGTAATGCGGGCTCGACCTTGCCCCACCTTTGGCCGACCGGTTCATCTCCGGGGTGGCCCCCGGTTGATTACGGCCCGGTATTTCTCCTCATGCCCTTCGGATTCCGCCTCACGGCAGACACCCTGCCCTCCGGATTCCCTGAACAGTGGCTCCAGGTCCACCTTGTCTGTATCCGGCTTTCGCCTTCGTGCCCACATAGGTTTCTCCATACCTCCGCTCTATTCGGCCGGCGAGGAACTACCCCCGCCTTCGGATATGACGCTCCTCATTCGAGCATCAGAGGGACTTGAACCCTCCTGAACAACGCGCTGCTCAGCGCGCACTACCGACCCATCCGTCACCCGCTCCTCGTCGGCCGACTTCCCGGCTGAACCGGTTATACGGTCTACCCAGCTTCTGACGATTTCTCGTCAGGAGGAGACGGGCTTCTCCAGTTGCGTGACACGTTCTTGTCAACATGCTGTCGCTACCACCCCGCCGGGATGATCCTCCGCCTCGGTCAGCTTGCGGTCGGTCATGCAGCCTTCGCCCCCTGGTTGCGGGCTCGGCTCCCGGATTCAACGATTTTCGAGGCCACTTTGCGTTCGCTCGCGCTACAGCCTGATGACTCGCGGCCATCACTTCCGATGGCTTGTCGATAGGCTTCAGAGTCTCGGTCTCCCTCCACTCTGCTATCCAAGCTACGGGGTCCTGACTATTTCCCCGGTAGGTCTGTTTCCTACTGAACATGTCCACCTTTCTGGACGCACAACCAGGTGGTGGCTTTTGCGAGGATTTCTCGCTCGATCTTCAACTGCCGGACTTCACGGCGCAGGTGCGCCAACTCCTCACGCTCGGTGGTCGTCAGTCAATGCTCACGTCCCGGCAGGTGGTGTATGAGTTCCGATCCGAATTTTAATTCGGACACCGTAGGGGAGACGCGGCCGTAGGCCGCGGAGCCTCCAAGGGCGGTCATCGTGATTTCCGGTTAAGGTTGGGTTGCTACGCCTACAACCATGACCGGGAGTTTCACGATGACCACCAAGCCCACTATGGCATTGGCAGAGCTTTCCGAGAAGGGTGCCGACGTCGATTTCGTCCGCGAGATGATCCGCCACATGGCACAGCGGATGATGGACATGGACGTTGAGAGTCTGTGTGCGGCAGCCTACGGGGAGCGCATGTCACCGACTGATGAGATGGACCCACCCACCGGCTGTTGCGGCGTTCGTCGGAGCGGTGGTATGGAAAGGTGGCTCCATTCTCTACAGGTGGTGATTCAGTGAACAACGTTACGACGCTTGGCATAGATCTCGCGAAAACAGTCTTTCAGCTCCACGGGATCGACGCTCGCGGCCATGTCCTCATCCGGAAGCAGGTTCGGCGAGGTGAGCTCCTGGCAACAATCGCGCGACTACCGCCGTGTTTGATAGGGATGGAGGCTTGTGCGAGTGCTCACTATTGGGCGCGGAAGTTTCGGAGCCTTGGCCACGACGTCCGGCTGATGAGTCCCCAGTACGTAAAGCCGTACGTCAAGGCGCAGAAGAACGATCTCAGGGACGCTGAAGGTATCTGCGAGGCTGTGGGACGACCGACGATGCGCTTTGTTCCGCCGAAGAGCCTGGAGCAGCAGGATCTGCAGAGCGCGCATCGAGTGCGGCAAGGGTGGATGCGCGAACGAACAGCACTGGTCAATCGGATCCGCGGCTTGCTCGGTGAGTATGGGTTTGTGATTGCGCGGAGCCCTGGCGCCGTAAAACGAGCGCTGCCCAGCTTGCTTGAGGATGCTGAGAACGAGCTGACCGTGACTGCGCGTGGGCTCTTGGCTCGCTTGCTCGCGCACTTGCGGGACCTGGAGCAACAGGTCACAGACCTCGAGCGCACAATCGATGATCTGGGCTCGCAGCATGACACGGTGAAGCGCCTCCGCACGATCCCAGGTATTGGACCGCTTACAGCTATAGCGCTGGTCGCGGCGACTGGGGATGCGAAGGTGTTCAAAAACGGGCGGCAGATGGCTGCGTGGTTGGGACTCGTCCCTCGACAGTTCTCGAGTGGGGGCAAGATCAAGCTCCTGGGGATTGGTCAGCGAGGCGACAAATATTTGCGCTGTCTACTCGTGCACGGAGCCCGTTCGGTGATGCTATACGCGGAGCGTCAAAGAAAGCCGGCACAGGAATGGCTGAATACTCTGCGGGAACGCCGAGGGAAATACCGCGCCTGTGTCGCCCAGGCAAACAAGACCGCACGCATCGCGTGGGCGGTAATGACAAGCGGCGAAGCGTTTCGCCCGGCAGTAGCGACATGAGTGCAGTTACTACTCGAAGTTAGCGACGACGTGCAATACCCATCAGCGATTGCCAAGATGATGGCCAAATGATGGCGCAACCGAAATGAGCTCGGAGAGATCCTGGAATATGCCGTGGTCATTTAAGACCTGCCGACTGGTTAGGTCTCCGAGCGCAGATCCCATCGGGGCCCAAGAGCAGTGCTCTTACCTAGAGGCCGGATACACGACAGCGATCGGTCTTGCGTCTGACGCCCAACATCTTGACATCGGGGGTGGGTCCATACACGGCATATTGGAGCCAGGGCGTGATCGGCATATAGGAGCCACCGGAAGATCGGCGTAATGGATCCACGGCGTGATCGCCATAATGGAGCCATTCGCGGATCGGCATATTGGGGCCAGTTGAGCAGGAGGACAGGCATCTCGAACTGAAGACGGCACGGCTAGGCTGTGGGCTTTTTGCCTGCGGGGGATCCGGTGAGCCGAAGGAGTTTCGAGATGTTCCAGTATCGTCAGGTTCTGGTGCGGCTGCGCCAGGGCGACTCTGACAGAGACATAGCCCGCTCGCGCCTGATGGGCCGCCGGAAGGTGGCCGCATTGCGCGGGATGGCTGGCCCCGGAAGCGCCGCTGCCGGATGATGCGGCACTGAGCGCCGCGATCGGCCAGGCGCGTCGTGCTCGCAGCACGATATCCACCGTTGAGCCTCATCGGGCTCAAGTCGAGCGCTGGGCGGCTGAGGGCGTTGGCGGTATCGCCATTCACGCTGCTCTGTGTCGCGATCATGGCTACCGCGGGAGCTACTCTGCGGTCCGGCGGATGATGGCCGGCATCCGCGCCAGCCTGCCGCCGGAGGCGACCGTGCGGCTGCAGTTCCCCGCTGCGGAAGCTGCGCAAGTTGACTTCGGTGCAGGACCCGTGCTGTTGGATCCAGCACGGGGCGAGCCTCGTCGCACATGGGCTTTTGTCATGACGCTGTGTTACTCGCGGCATCAGTACGTCGAGTTTGTATTCGACCAAACAGTCATGACCTGGCTCGGTTGTCACCGGCGAGCCTTTGAGTGGTTCGGTGCTCTTCCAACTCGAGTCATCATAGACAACCCCAAGTGTGCGATCACCCGCGCCTGTGTCCGCGATCCTGTCGTACAGCGAGCCTATGCGGAGTGTGCCGAAGGATACGGCTTCAAGATCGATCCGTGTCTGCCGGCAGATCCTGCTAAGAAGGGGATCGTGGAGTCGGGAGTGAAGTACGTCAAAGGCAATTTCCTGCCGACTCGCACTTTCCGTGATCTGACCGACTTGAACGAACAGGCCCGGCGTTGGGTGCTGGAAGAAGCCGGCGTTCGTATTCACGGCACGACTCGACAACAACCTCTGGAGCGCTTCCTCGTTGAGAAGCCTCTGATGCGCCCACTGCCCGATGTGCCTCCGGATCTGGGTACGTGGCATCGCTTGAAGTTGCATCCGGATTGCCACGTCAAGTTTGAGTACGTGCTGTACTCGGCGCCTTTCGCACTCGTCGGGGAAACACTGTGGGTGCGTACCACCGATGTCTCGGTGTCGATCTTTCAGGATTATCGGCTGGTCGCCTCCCACGTGCGCTCGCATTGCCCTGGGGATCGGCGCACGGTCCTGGATCATCTGCCACCGGATGCGCGCGAGTTCTTCGCCCACGACCGACAGTGGTGTCTGAAGCAAGCCCGCAAGGTAGGCCCTGCCTGCGCGGACCTGATCGAGCAACTCCTCGGCGATCGCATCGTGGAGCGACTGCGAGGCGCACAAGGTGTCCTCGGTCTGGCTCGCACTTACGGAGCGCTTCGCCTGGAAGCCGCCTGTGTTCGCGCACTCGCTCACGCAAGTCCCGCCTACCGTACCGTGCAGTCGATCCTTGTGGGCGGATTCGACAAGCAGCCGCTGGACCGTCACGACACTGACCGCCAGTCCGTCTACGGTCGTCACGCACGGTTCGCACGCGATGCCAAGACGCTGTTTGATATCGATGATGAGACGCGGCATTGATCATCATGCCGCTGTTTTCAAACACCGGTCGCCATGGCCGGACTTTACTCGATGATCGTAAAACAAACACTGGAGATGTTATAAACCCGATTCCTGAGCTTGCACCACACCTGAAGCAATTGCGCCTGTCCGGGATTCTCGATTCCCTTGAGGCTCGCAACCGTCAGGCCATCGATTCAAAACTGGCCTACACCGAGTTCCTGGCTCTGCTGATCCAGGACGAGATCGCACGACGTGATCAGAAGAAGTTCACCACTCGACTGCGCCGCGCCAGCTTCAGAACAAACAAAACACTCGATCAGTTCGACTTTGATCGACTTCCCAAACTCAATCGCGCGCTCGTCCATGACCTGGCTACCGGACGCTATCTGGCCGAACATGCCCCGGTTCTCATCGTCGGCCAAGTTGGGGTCGGAAAAAGCCATCTCGCGCAAGCTCTCGGCCATTGCGCCATTCACCAGGGCATCGACGTACTGTTTTCTTCCTGCTCCCAGCTCACCGCTACGCTCAATGCCGCCCGGGCTGCCGGCGGCTACGAGCGTAAGCTCGCAACACTTGCGCGCGTGCCCTTGTTGGTCATCGATGACTTTGGTCTCAAACCGCTACGTCCTCCCGCTGACGAGGATTTGCATGACCTGATCGCCGAACGCTACGAACAGGCCTCCACCATCGTCACCAGTAATCTCGACTTTGACGAGTGGGATCAGGCCTTTCCGAACAATCGGCTCCTGGCCTCAGCAACCGTCGATCGGCTGCGTCACAACGCATATTGCATGGAGCTCGAGGGGCCTTCCGGACGTAACCCGAAGGTGGCGCCTCCGGCCCGCAAATCGGCCCTTGCCGCCGCTGCCAAATCCGCCCATTCTTAACCCCTCAGGGATGCCCGTTTTCCATACCTAAAACTGGCCCCATTACGCCGATCATCCCCGGCTCCTTTATGCCGATCGGTGACAGGGTCTTAAACTTCTGTCCGTATCTCGCCACGTCCTCTCCTCATGCCCCCAGTTTATCGCTCTATCCAAGCGACAAGTAGGGTGACATGGGTGGCCGAGCCGGAGGCGCAAGAATCATTTTGCGGCATCCGCAAGCCAGGTGAGCAGGTAGTCGCAATAGCTGGCGGCGACAATACATTCAAACTTCGTTGGAGCAGTGCAGCGCAAGATCGCGGGAAGTGAGGCGAGACGGGTTCGGGCGCAACGGCCGGGCGGAAAACGGGACGGATACAAATCGAGGCTGCAGCCCTTCTGTAAAAGCGCCCGAACGTCGGAGCCCTGGACTTCGATTCGTACCAGCGCCTGAGATATGTTCGTTGCGCGGAGTGCACTCCCGGCAAATGCGCTCTCTAGTTGCTGATGCAGCGTGTTGGCATCCTGATCGGTGGCCATCACAAGCCAGTCCGTCGGTCCAACACAGAGGATATCGGCTTTGCCGGCTGCGGTGGTGCCGATCTCTTTGGGCCATGGAGTCCCCACTGCCACTTCGACTTTCCGGGTATCGAGGGCCTCGGAACTCCACGTCTGCACGCGGATAAAACCGCAAGGGTCGAGCAGATGGCTACGCATTCATGCGTGCTCCGCTGGGATCATAGAACATCGGTGGGACGACGCACGCGCGTGTCACCATGCGGCCACCGTCATGAACGCTCACGATTTGATTCAGCTGGCTACGTCCCGCCCGCAGCATGGCCAAGGCAATCGGCCTTTCGTCAGTGCTCGAAAGTCCGCCCGAAGTAATCCACCCATCGGTTGGGGCATTCCCCATCGACAAGCGCAGGTGGCTTCCGACAGGGAGCGCCGTCCTACCCTCACTGGCGAGACCCACCAGTTGCAGGCGATCGGGACGCACGCTCTCGGGCAATGTCAGCGAGCGCTTGCCAACATAGTGTCGCTGTTTCGAGGCGGCGGGTTTGCCAAAACCCACATCGTCCGGCACGGTTGTGCCATCAGTATCGGCGCCTATATGGAGAAAGCCTTTTTCCATGCGAAGGTGGAGTAGCGCCTCAACTCCGTAGGGCTCGATTCCGAACTGTTGGCCCGCATCAAGCAGCGCGGTCCACAGTGCGGCGCCCTTGCTCGAGGGAACATTGATCTCGTAGGTCAACTCTCCGCTGAAGCTAACACGGTAGATTCTGGCTTCGCTGCCCAAAAGCTCCGTCTCACGGAATCCCAAGTGCGAGAAAGCGTCATTCGAGAGATCACACTTAGGATTCAGACGCTGAAGCACGGTGCGCGCATGCTGACCTGTAAGGGCAACTGTGGCCCACTGCTCCGTTACTGGCGTCACGACTACGCGGGCATCTGGCCACTCGCACTGCCGCCACTCCTCCAACCAGGATGCTACGCGGCCAGCACCGCTACTCGTCGTGGTGAGCAGCACGCGATCATCGCTGAGCTTGACTATAGTGCCATCGTCGAAAATGACCCCGGTCTCGCGCAGCATGATGCCGTAGCGCGCGCGTCCCTGTTTAAGCGTTGTCAGGTCATTGATATAGAAGCGATCCGCGAAATCCAGAGCGTCGGGGCCGATCAACTCAATTTTGCCTAAAGGCGAGGCATCGTAGATGCCCACTCCATTTCGAATGAGCTTTACCTCGCGGGCTATCGCCTGCTCTCGGGACTCACCGCTGCGCGGGAAGGCAGCCGCGCGTTGCCACTCACCATAGTCTTCGAACAAGGCTCCCGCGCTTGCCTGTAACCCGTAGAGGACTGTCCGCCGGAACGGTGCATAGAGAGCGCCTACATTTCGACCCACCATCGTCCCCAGTGTTACTGGCATAAAGGGGGGACGGAATATGGTATGTCCCAACTCCGAAGGGCGCAATCCTCGGCTGTGTGCGATGACCTCCGCAGCCGGGGCCTGCCCGACCTTTCCTTGGTCCACGGACATGCCGAGAGTGGTGTAACGCTTGATGTGCTCCACAGCGGAGAAATTCTCTCGGACCGAGAGTTCAATATCGGCAACGGTGACATCGTGACGCAGGTCAAGCCACTGCCGATCCTTGTTGCCGATCGGACTCACGCGCTCGCCAAGGACACCGGGAGCCTCAGAGCCTTGAGCTGCCGAGCCTACCACTTCGATGTGAGCAACGTCCGTCTGCGGAACAAATGTGCGCGCGTTTTCAGCGTATCTAAGCTTGCCACCGGCCTGCGCGAAAAGATGCAAAGTCGGGCTCCAGCCGCCGGAAACAAGTAACGAGTCGCATCTGACGTTGCGGATATTGCTCACGCCTTGGTCAGAAGCGAGTGTGCCGAGAGACACCTGCTTGAGTGCGCCGAAACCTTGGGTATCCACTGGAATCGAGCATGGTTGTACATCGATCCCCAGGGCTTTCATTTCCTCCACCAGCTCCCTGGGAGGCGTTGCTCTAGTGTCCGCGAGTGCCGCGACATTGACGCCGGCCTGTCGCAACTCGCGCGCCGCGGCGTAGGCAGAATCATTATTGGTCGCTACCACCACCTCACGCCCGGAAGCGATTGCGTGGCGGCTGAGGAATCGTAGCGCTGCTCCGGCGAGCATGATTCCCGGGCGATCATTGTTTGAGAAGATCAGGGGTTGCTCAATCGCGCCTGTAGCAAGCACCACCCTTGCCGCTCGCACAAGCCACAATCGCTCGCGCGGCAAGCGAGTGCCGCTCTGGACGGCGACAGACTCCGCAAGAGCCACCAGATCGTGATCGTAGTAAGCAAATGCCGTCGTTCGTAACAGCACTTGGATGCTCGCTAAACCCGCGAGTGACGTAGCATCGCTGCCAAGCAAGCCGTCCTGCTCGACCAGCATGACTCGCTGCCCCGCAGCTCCCGCGCCTTTGGCGGCTTCGATGCCGGCTCTCCCACCGCCGATCACGAGAACGTCACAGTGTGCGTGATGCACATCGTAGCGATCTGGATCCGGGCCAGTGGGTGCGCGACCGAAGCCAGCGAGCCTGCGGATAATCGGCTCGTAGAAGTGCCAGCTTGGCCACATGAAGGCCTTGTTGTAGAAACCGGCTGCAAACACGCTATGCGCGAAATCGATCACCCGTAGCACATCGAACGATACGCTTGGCCAGCCGGATTGAGAGTTTACTTCGAGGCCCGCGGATATGGGCACCAGGGTCGCGCGCGCGCAGGGGATGCTTTGTGCACCTGCATGAAGCTGAACCAGTGCGTTCGGCTCTTCGATACCGGCACTGAAAATGCCGCGCGGACGGTGGTATTTGAAGCTGCGTGAGACGACTCGAAAACCGTTAGCGAGCAATGCAGAGGCTACCGTGTCACCCTCCACCCCTCGCAACGGCCGGCCATCGAAGCGGAACTCTATGGAGTCACCTCGCTTTCTATTTGCCAGACGATAAGGACCGGGGGCACTCACGGGTTACCCCTGTTTGCAGAGTCCATGCCCGATTGGCCCATCAGGTAAACTTCCAGGATCTCATGCGTGCCTGTATCGCGCAGCACGTTGAACCAGCGACCGCAGCCATAACTATGTATCCACCGCTCACGGTAAGGTCCCTTGGGATTACTACGGTGATACAGATAGTGCGTCCACTCACGATCTGAGGTCGTCAACTCCGGCCGTGTAACGTGCGATGGCCCACCGTAAGTGAACTCGGTCTCATCTCGAAATCCGCAATGAGGACAAGGGATGTACAACATCGGAGGTGCCCAGGGTGCTAGTGTGCGACTCCGGATGCGGCGCCCTCATCGATGAGCGCACCACTCTCGAAGCGGGCAAGGTCAAACGCACGGATGAGTGGGTGGGGTTTATCATCAACAACGGTCTGCGCCATGGTATCGCCTCCCGCCGGGATGGCCTTGTAGCCACCGGTGCCCCAGCCGCAATTAATGTAAAGGTTTCGCACCGGAGTCAGGCCCATGATGGGGCTCGTGTCAGGTGTGATATCCACCGCGCCCGCCCACTGGCGCATGAGTTTCAGGCGACTGAAGGATGGAAACAGCTCGAGTGCTGCCGCCAGCACTCCACGTGTGATCGCAACGCTCCCACGCTGTCGGTAAGAATTGTATACGTCCGCTCCACCACCAATCACAATCTCACCGCGATCGCTCTGGCTGACATAGGCGTGTATCGCGCCAGAGATGACACATGGATCCAGCACTGGCTTGATGGGCTCGCTGACCATAGCTTGCAACGTCGTGGTAGTCGTGGGCAGTGTGAAGCCTGCGAGGCCTGCCAATAGCGAGCTTTGATTGGATACCGACATGACGACACGGCCGCACTGAATCTCGCCATGCGAAGTCTCGACGCCGATCACGCGATCACCGGACTTGCGAAATCCCCTCACTTCACAGCCTTGCACAAGATCTACGCCGTGGGCGCTTGCGCCACGCGCAAAACCCCACACTACCGCGTCGTGTCGCGATATCCCGGCCCGGCGTTGAATGAGGGCGCCTGCAATCGCAAAGCGGGGATGTGGATTCAATATCGGGACTAGCTTGCGGATCTCCGTCTCGCTCAAAATTTCTGCATCGACTCCGTTCATCAGAATGGCGTTCGCCCAGCGGCGAATAATCTCGAGCTCGTGATGGGAATGAGCCAGGTTGATCTGGCCACCCTGGCGGAGCATCACATTGAAATTGAGCTCTCTCCCGAGGCCTTCATAGAGTTTCAGGGAATGATCGAAGAAACTCGAGCTCACCGGATAGAAGTAGTTAGAGCGTGTGACCTGGGTATTACGACCAGAATTGCCCTGCCCGATGTGTCCTCGCTCGAGTAAGGCTACCCGCTGTACACCATGCTTTTTAGCGAGGAAATAGGCTGTTGCCAGTCCGTGACCGCCGCCGCCGATCACCACTACATCGTAGGTCGATTTCAATGTCGGCGTCCGCCATGCAGGCTTCCAGCCCGAATTGCCTCGCAACGCGTGGCCTAACACATTTCGCAGCGAATAACGTTGCATACCGATCTTATATTCCAGACACTAGTGTCTGGTCAACTCGAGATGAGGCGAGGCGATGATTAAGACTGCCAAAGACAAAAGACCATCTGCCCGCCGAAAGCAGCGCCCGCTCGGGCGTGAGGTCTGGTTGGAAACGGCCCGCCAGGCCTTGATCGAAGAAGGTACTGCGGGAGTTGAAATCAACAAGCTCGCGAAGCGTCTGCGCTCGAGTCGAGGAGGGTTTTATTGGTTTTTCAAGGATCGCGACCAACTGCTCCGGGAGTTACTCGATTACTGGGCACGCGCCAGCACGGTGTTGTTCGAAAAGATCCTACAGACCTATAAGGGTAACGGCATGGAGGAGTATCTCGCAGTCACTAATCTCTGGATCGATGAAAAGGAATACGACCCGAAGTGGGATGGGGCGATTCGGGACTGGGCGCGCATTTCACGGGCCGTGCGAGAAGTCGTCCAAGCGGTCGATCAGAGACGTATCGCCGTGCTCGAGCAGATTTTCAACGATATGGGATACACGGGGAAGGAGGCGCACGTCAGGGCGCGTGTGATGTATTACCACCAGGTGGGGTATTACGCGATGGGGGTGTTGGAGTCGCAGAAGGAGCGGCGGGCGTTGATTCCGTATTATCGGAAGGTTTTGACGGGGCGGGATGTTGAGGGGCTGTAGATGTATGCAATCTCCGGATGCAGGCGCTGCCCTGGCCTGCCTGCCATTTGCCGGCCCAGATGGCTCCTCGAATGAGGACCGCATCACGGAACCGAACGCAACTGATCACCGGGAGTTGCGGAGAGATTTGCACCGATGGATCTCAGATACTCCATGGCGTACCGGGTTTCGTGCTCCCGGAACTTGATGTAGAAACTCCCGAGCTGAATTGTCGTGTACTCATCTTCAGGAGAAGGGATGCCAGTGCGGGTGGCTCTCCATGGCTCCTCATTCAGATACCATGCCATCCAAAGTTTGATGTCGTCCAACGACCGAAGCTCGATTCGCCAGCGGTTGAGCTCAGCAAGAGCTCGCGCCGCCGGCGTAAAATGTCCCGCCGTCACCAGCAAGCCTTTAGGAACGCGTTCGGCCTGAATGACGGCACCTAAAAGTTGTCGAACCGCGGTTACACCTACTCGCTTGCTGGGGCGATGAGTTTTACATTCGACGAAAACGTGTTGGTGATTGTCACGCCGACTAATAGCGACAATATCTTTCCCGCCATCGTGAGATCGTTGTGTCAGCGTCACGTCATAACCGAGGGTCCAGAGGAGGGCTGCGACAAAACACTCGAAATGCTGTCCGCGCAAAGCCTGTACGCGGCAACCGTCTGCGAAATAGTGTGGAAGGGTCTTTAGAAAGGCCCTAAGTGCTGGCGGCGCTTGACGCCAATCCGGCCTTTTCCAGGAGGCCAACCAACGCGTAGCGTCCAAGAGGGAGCTGTCCCCAGCTCGCCCATCTGTACCAGTTATCATTCTCATGCACTCCGAATGATTCCGAATTGTCGACATCGCCCTGATTCTCTAACAGAAGCGCTCGATGCGGTAAGGAGTCAGATCTAGCGACGGCGGTCTGCGAAAGGCGAGCTCGCTAATCAGGCGTCCTGTCGTGGCCGCTTGAGTAAGACCGAGGTGTCCGTGACCGAAAGCATATAGCACGCCATCATGACGTCGTGATCGTCCAATAACCGGCAAGCTGTCAGGCGTTGTCGGTCGATGGCCAGCCCAGTACGTGCCCCCTTTTGACTGCAGTCCGGGAAGATACAATGTTGCCAACTCCAAAAGCACTTCAGACCGTCTATAGTGTGGTGTCGCTTCGAGTCCACCAAATTCGGCAGCGCCTCCCACGCGCAATCCACAGCTCAGCGGAGTAGCCACGAATTTGCGCTCAGCAAAAATGAGTTCTCGTTGCACGGCGATACCGGGCCGAGGAAGAGTCGTGTTGTACCCTCGTTCACTCTCGAGTAGAACACGATCGCCTGCACGCCTGACCAAGTTTGCCGACCAGGCCCCTGCCGCAATCACGACTTTTCGCGCCATAAGACTTATCCCTCCAGCGAGTGTGATGGACACTGAATCACTGGCACGGGAATCAATATCGACCACCTCTCCTTTATGGAGCGTCACTCCACGTTGAAGAAGCCAATGTCTGACAGCATCAACGATGATTCGCGGGTCACCGACATGTGACCACTGCGGCGTGAATACCGCACGTCGAACCCGAGGGCCTAGCGCCGGCTCCATTTCACGCGCCTGGGCGGCAGTGACGTCCAGCGCTTCAACACCGAGTGAGCGTTTACAAGCCCACTCGGCAGCATCGCGTCGAAAGCCTTCTTGTGTTTCGTACAAACAAAGTGCCCCGTTACGATGTAGCTCGTGACTCACCCCGACGGCCGAAAGTATCGGCATCAGATCGGCATATACCCGCGCATTGATGGCAGCCAGCGCTGCCGATATACGCTCAATCTCTTTTGGGGACCCGGACCTTGCGAAGCGGGCAAGCCAGGGAATCAACTTCGGAGCATGTCTTGCCCTCACCGCAAGGGGGCCCATGGGATCCAGCATCCATCCGAGAACTCGCCAAGCGACCCCGGGCGCAGAAGCTGGGACCACTTCTGTCACCGCAATTCCTCCGGCATTGCCAATTGATGCTTTGTCGCCCTCAGGATCGCGGTCCACCAGAGTCACACGGGCTCCGCTTTGCACCAAGTAAAAAGCGCTTGCAAGACCCACGATGCCAGCGCCGACCACGATCACGTTGACCTCGCTCAAGCAACCTCGCCAGTCACCGCCAATGTAGATTGGATACAGAACAAGGGGTTATCGGGCTGCCGCTATACTGCGACTCTTCCTGAGTGCCAGCAGGAGAGCACGACGCGTGTTCGAAATGTGCTTGCGCAGAAACGCGACCGCGCGATCGATATCCCGCACAGTACAAAGATGAAGAAGCTCTCTGTGTTCCCGTTTCGCTTCGCTCATCGTACGCGCAAGCAACAGGTGTAACCGGATATAGCGATCAGTCTGAAGATTGATGCCCTGAACTACTGCCAAGGTCTGCACCCTCTCCGCCGCGACATAAACACTCCGGTGAAACTCCCAATTTAAGCGTCCCCAACTGGGAACGTCTTCCTGCTCATATGCCTTTTCAAGCTCCAACAGGACTCGGCGGGCGTGATCCACATGCTGATCCGTCAGCCGGGGAATTGCGCGCGCCAACAAATCGCACTCCAAGCCTACTCGTAGGTCGAAGAGCTCTTCAATCTGCTCCGTGGGCAGTGAAGTGACGACTGCGCCCTTGTGGAGCTTCATCACTACCAGACCACAGGCCTCGAGTTGACGCAGCGCCTCACGAACGGGCATTCGACTCACATCGTACTCCCTAGCAACCTCATCCTGAATCAGTGCATCGCCCTCTTTCAATTCACCATTAAGAATTCGCTCTCGAAGTGACTCCGCCAGGGTGTCGGGCAGGCTTTGTCGCTTGATCTTGCGGCTGGGGCTCAAGAGAGGGCTCCGTGGACATCCAATCGAGTCTTTTGTAGATTGTATCCAATTCAGGTGGTGGATGACATACTGGGGGCGATATGACGGCAAAATGGGGCGGCGTTTTTCCGGCGGTTACGACGAAAATGAGCCAAGCGGGTGATATCGACTTGAGAGCGATCCAGTTCAGCCTCAATCGGCTCGTCGAAGCAGGTGTCTCTGGCGTAATCGTTCTGCCCATGCTGGGCGAGAACGCCTCACTAAATCTCGCAGAGCGAGAAAAAGTCATCCGCGCCGCGGTAGAAGCGGTTGCCGGTCGAATCCCCGTGCTCTCGGGTCTGGCTGAAATCACTCTGCAGTCTGCGACAGCACATGCCCGTGCTTACGAAAGCTTCGGAGCCCAGGGATTGATGGTCTTTCCGAGTCTCGGCTACAAGACAGATCCGCGCGAGACCTCAGCTTGGTATCGGGGAATTGCCGGAGCGTCCTCGCTGCCGATTATGATCTACAACAACCCGATCGCCTATGGCGTTGACGTAACCCCCGCCATTCTGAAAACGCTCGAGGATGTGCCACAGATCGTCTGCGTGAAGGAGGAAACCGGTGACATCCGTAGAATCACCGATATGAGCATCGAGCTCGGCGATCGGTTCAGTATCTTCTGCGGCGTCGACGACCTTATCGTAGAGAGCGTGGCATTAGGGGCTACGGGTTGGGTCTCCGGTATGACGAATGCGTGGCCGCGGGAATGCGTCGAGCTCTTCAATCTATGCCGGCAGAACAATTTTGAAGCTGCGCGCGAACTGTACCGGATACTCACCCCATCGTTTCATCTCGACACGCACGTCAAACTCGTCCAGTACATCAAACTCGCCGAACATCTGGTTTATGGATCGCCTGAATGGACCCGTGCGCCGCGGCTTCCGCTGGTCGGAGAGGAACGTGCAACTGTCATTGCAACCGTGAAGGCGGCCGTGGAAGCTCTGAAAGCGCGTCATTACTGAATGAGGTTTGCAGCCTTAATGCGAGTTCCGAAGGAGACGCCATTGCCTCAAGAAGAAAGTCAAGCCGAAAGGGCACAAGCCCTGCTTCTGTCTGCCACTGTATGGGACAACCATGGCTGCATGCCCTTGCGGGCAAACGCGAGCTTCCTACCGCAACTTGAACGATATCGTCGCAGCGGCTTCAACGTAGTGTCGCTTAACGTTGGCGATGCGGACGTTTCGCTTTTGGAGCACCTTCGCGTGCTCTCGTTCATGCGGCAATGGATCACCGCACACGCCGACGCCTATCGTTTGGTCTCCACGGCAGAAGATATCACCCAATGCAAGAAGGACGGCAGGTTGGGGATCGTCTTCGACGTCGAAGGTATGTTTCCGGTGCAAGACGATATCAGTTTTGTACAGACGTTCTATGAATTGGGAGTCCGCTGGATGCTCATCGCATACAACCACAACAATAAAGCCGGCGGAGGCTGCCTCGATACTGACACAGGTCTGACTGCTGTAGGACGGGCTATTCTTGATGAAATGCAACGAGTCGGGATGGTCCTGTGCCTGAGTCACACGGGCTCGCGTACCGCCGCAGAAGCCTTGGACTACTATCAAGGCCCGGCGATCTTCTCGCACTCCAATCCGGTCTCTGTCTGGCCTCATCCTCGGAACGTCTCAGATGAGTTAATGCGCGCTTGTGCCAAAAAGGGGGGGGTCGTCGGACTGAACGGAAACGGAATTTTCCTAGGTGGCCAAGGGCCTTTGTTGACAAGCTTCCTCCGCCATCTGCACTACACCATCGATCTGGTCGGGCCAGAGCACGTCGGCCTAGGTCTGGACTATGTCTTCGATGTCTCGGAACATGCAGGTCTTCTGCGTCGTCGTCCCCAGCTAATTCCCAGAGGTATGGACTTCTCCTCCGCGCTGTCCATGATGGAGCCCGAAGCCCTCGGAGAGATTGCGGAGGACTTGGCAAAGACCAACCTCACAGACGCCCAGATTAGGGGCATCCTCGGGGAGAACTGGATACGGATAGCTCGGCAAGTGTGGCACTAAGTTAGACAAATGACTTTGACGGTGAGGCTGGGGAGAACTGAAATGCGACTTCAGAACCTGATCACGGTGGTGGGGGCACACGCCGAGGGAGAAGTCGGCCGGGTCATCACAGGAGGCGTGATCGCACCTCGCGCAAACTCAATGTTCGAGTGCCAACAGCTGCTGCAACAACAACAGGATTGGTTAAGAGAAATGTTGCTGTCGGATCCGCGTGGCAGCGTGAACGCGGCAGTCAATCTCGTGACACAGCCGATTCACCCGGAAGCGAACTGCGGAATGATTGTCATCGAGTCCGACTACTATCCGCCGATGTCCGGATCGAACTTGATCTGTACCGTCACCGCAGTACTAGAAACGGGTATGCTCCCAATGATTGAACCGGTCACCCGACTTTGCGTCGATACGCCGGCGGGACTGGTGCATGTCCGTGCGGAATGCGCCGCCGGGAAATGCAGACGTGTGTCTTTCCAAAACGTGCCTTCGTTCGTGGCTCACATGCAGAAACCGGTGGAGGTCAAAGGTCTGGGCACCGTGACAGTCGACGTTGCGTATGGCGGAATGATTTACGTAATCGTACCGGCTGAGAGCCAGGGCTTTCGCCTCGATCGCAGCGAGGCCCGCGACTTGGTCGCGGTTGGTGAGCGGATCAAATTGGCGGCGGCGGAACAATTGCCCACTGTTCATCCTGACAACCCGCGAATACATACGATCAATCAAACTCTTTTTGCAGGCAATCTTACCACCGTGAACGGCGTCAAGTCGGCTAGGAATGCCGTCATCGTCTCTCCGGGGCGCGTTGACCGCTGCCCATGCGGCACAGGCAGCTCTGCACGTATGGCATTGATGCACGCACGAGGCGAGCTCGGTATCGAGGAGACTTTCATCCATCGGTCCATACTGGATACCGAATTTGTCTGCAAAATCGACGAGGTGGCGGCGGTAGGCGACGGAGTGGCCGCGGTGATTCCAAACGTCAGTGGACGCGCATGGTTGACGGGCGTGTCCTACTACGGCACTGACCCTGAGGATCCCTTTCCTCGCGGATATCGCCTAAACGACACGTGGTTCTCTGCCCAAGTATGAGCGCGGCTTGGCTACTTCTACTGTTTGCTGGAATTGCGGCCGTTGGCAACGCGTTATTCGCACTCGCACAGAGGCAATCATCCGGAACTCATAACACCCTTCTGTTTGTGGCGGCCAGCGCATTAGTGGCGTGCCTTCTTTGCGGAATACTCGGCATGTGCCTGGGCTCACTCGAGAGCCTGGCTGTTATCAGAGCTCACTGGAAGTCCCTTCTCATCAGCGGAACGGGTCTATTCCTGACATACCTGGGATTCAATCTCCTCTACACCCATTTCGGAGCAATGCCCTACGTCGTGTACGCATCGATGTCCATTTTGACAACGACGATAGGAGTGGGAATTCTGTATTTGAAAGAAACAGTGAATTCCTACCAGATCGCTGCGGTACTCTTTGCAATTATCGCCGTCGTGCTGTTCTCCGTCGGGCAATCACGCGCGTGACGAATCGAGCTGCTCAAGATACGCGGATTTGGTTCGTGGATCTGGTAGACCTGCTCCGGCGGATTTTTGTCAACACGGGCGTTGCGTCGGAAAACGCAAGGCTTCTCGCTTTGAACTGTGCGATGTGCGAACGCGACGGCTCCCTGAGTCACGGCATCTTCCGCATTCCGGGCTACGTTTCCTCGCTAAACTCAGGTTGGGTTGATGGACGCGTCACTCCGACTGTCCAGAACGTCGGCGCGGCATTTGTCCTAGTAGATGCCCATAACGGCTTTGCCCAACCGGCACTGGCCGCAGCAC
>Ga0207695_10001703_pt1 | contig 35223 bp, 29 predicted proteins | sample KBSC54metaG_FD_184354 | JGI IMG/M metagenome (GOLD analysis project Ga0207695, IMG submission 184354) | Corn rhizosphere microbial communities from Kellogg Biological Station, Michigan, USA - KBS C5-4 metaG (SPAdes) (version 2) | ecosystem: Host-associated > Plants > Roots > Rhizosphere > Soil... | reverse complement strand
GCCAGAGTTCCGTCCCATCGCCCGGCACATCGACGATGCTGGCGGACGTTCGGGCGCGGAGCTTGATGTGCGGGTTGATCGGGTCGGCAATGGGCAGCCCATCAAGATAGAAATTGTAAATGGCTTCTCCCGGCGCAAGCGGGCCAAGGGTGATGCTCCAGACGCCCTTTTCGTCGCGCTTCAGGGGTTCTTTGCTGCCGATCGGCATCCAGTCGCCGAAGATGGAAACTTCTTTGGCCTGTGGTGCGCGCAGACGGAAAGTCACGCGATGATCGGAGAGAACTTCCGGCGATTTGAGCGGATCCAATCGCGGAGCTTGCGCCAAAACGGCTCTATTCATGACGCAAACGAGGAACAGAAAGAGGATCGCAACTGCTGATTTGAGGTATCGCATGGCCGCCTCGCGCAGGAGATCGGGAAAGATGCTTGACGAGCAAGAGATGCCATGGGTTTACCAGAAGCGCCGCCACAAAAACAGCACGATGGCCGACAAACGAATGCCGGCCATCGTGCAACGAAATGTGGTGTGTCTTCGAGAACCTGGCTTATGAGATGTCGCCGCCCTGATTGATCGCGTCGAAGATCGTGTTGGCCATGTTGCTCAAGTTCGTGTTACCGCCATACAGCGTCCCACCCGACGATTGGGCATTGGCGGCTTGGAGAGCTTGGAAGATGGTGATCGTGGTGTTGTTGGGGCAACCGAAGGCCAAGCCGCTGGAGCCGACATTGATCGTCAGGATGCCGGTGCCAAAGGTCCCGACATTGAAGCCATACGCGGCGGCGACATTTCCGGCCAGCGATGAATTGGTCACATAGACAGCCAGTGCACATCCCAGGATCTGGGCGCTGAGCTTCTGGCCCGTCTGGTTGAAGTCGTTGCTAAAGGCGCTGGCAATATAACTGTTCGTTTTGCCCTTGAAGCCGGAATAGAGGTTCGGGAAGTTGGTCGCGAGCCAGTTGCCAAGCTGCGTGGAATTCGGGCCGCCGTTGAGAGAGTTGATGAGCGCCTGGCCATTCTTGTTGTTCCAGAATCCGATGGTGGCGGTGGCGCCATGGAAGAGGCCACAGGTCGGCTGCATCTGTTCGCCAAAGTTGTAACACGTGCCGTTTCCATCACAGCCGGGTAGTTGAACGTTGGAGAAAACATCCTGCACGCTGGCATTTCCGCCAAGCGATCCGAGAACATCTTTGCCTTCCAGAAGGTTGGCCGGCTGGGTTTCGGTGATTGTGTAGGTGCCGGGCCGCAGGCTGGTGAAGGAATAGTTGCCGTTGGAGTCGGTGGTCGTTGTGGTGATGACGGAATTGCCCAAATCATCGGTGCCGGTCAGCGTGATCTTCACATTGGCGATTCCAGTTTCGCCGAGGTTCATCTTGCCGTCGTTGTTGCAATCGAGCCAGACGGTGCCGGAGATGGAGCCGAGCGAAACCTCGGCAAAGTCGTAGCCGATGGCATTCTGGCCGGTGAGTGTAATGCCGGCGACGGTATCGGGGCCGGCCGCGGAGGCTTGGGATCGAATACCACCCGCGGTGCCGATGGCCGCGTAATTCCTGGCATCGACATGCCCCGCCGGCTCAGCTTCGACAATCTTATAACTGCCGGCCGAGAGGTTGGTGAATGAATAGGTGCCGTCGGCGGCAGTGGTCGTCGAGAGAGTGATGTTCTGGCCCGACAGAGTTGTGCCGGTGAGGACCACGCCTACGCCGGCAAGCGTTTCATCGCCGGTGGTGTAGGTTCCGCTCAAATCAGCATCGCAGAAGACGCGCCCGCTGATCGATGAGGGCGGGAGCAGTTCGCTGAAGTTGTAGTTAATGCCGGTGTTTTCGCAGCCGGGGAGCGTGATGGTCACGTGGTCCGGCGAGCTGCTGATTCCGCCGAGCGAGCCGATAAAGGTTTTGCCCTGCGAATAGTTGGCCGGCTGCGTTTCGACGACGGTGTAGATGCCGGGGCGAAGGTTGTTGAAGCTGTAATCGCCCTGGGCGTCGGTCGTGGCGCTGGCCGAGATGTTCTGGCCAAGGTCGTTGGCGCCAGTCAGCGAAAGTGCGACGTTCGCAATCTTCGCTTCGCCCTGATCAATCTGGCCATTACCGTTGGCATCGACCCAGATGGTGCCGGAGATGGAGCCGATCGAGACTTCGGCAAAGTCGTAGCCGCTCGCGTGGGTACCGGCAGTGAGCGTAATGGTGGAAACGGTATCGATCGAGCCGGCCTGGCTTCGCACTCCGCCGGCGGTTCCGATGATGGCGTAGTTTTTCGCATCGACATGACCGGACGGCTCGGTTTCGCTGAGGGTGTAATTGCCGGCGACGACATGGCCGAAACCATAGGTGCCATCATTAGCCGTTACGGTTGTCAAGTTGATGTTCTGGCCACCGAGAGTGGTGCCGACGAGCGTAACGGTGACTCCGGCCAGGGCGTCGTCCCCGGCGCTGTAGGAGCCGCTCAGATCTGAATCGCAGAAGACTCGGCCGCACAGCGAGGCCGGATCGGCCTCTTCACCAAAGTTGTATCCGGCTCCGGCGCCATCGCAGCCGGGCAATGAAATGTGGCTGAAGATATTCTGCACGCTCGCGTCTCCGCCGAGGGAGCCAAGGATGTCCTTACCTTCCAGATACCCCGCCGGTTGAGTTTCGGTGAGCGAGTAGAGGCCGGGGCGAACGTTGAAGAGGTAGTTGCCCAGGGCATCGGTCGTGGTCGTCATCGCAACGGGTTGGCCCAGGTCATTGGTACCGGCCAGGGCGATCTGCACGCCGGGCAGGCGAGGTTCAGATGCGTCGATCACGCCGTCATTATTCAGATCGACCCAGACGGTGCCGCTGATCGGCCCGGGCTCGACTTCGGCAAACTGGTAGCCGGTGAGGTTCTGGCCAGCGGCGAGGGTGATGCCGGAGATCGTGTCGGTTGTTCCATTCTGGGCGACTGTGCCATTACCCGCGGCAACCAACGCGAAGTTCTTCGCATCCACATGCCCGCCCGGCTGCGGTTCAGTGACCGTGTAGGTGCCGGCGGCAAGGTTGCTGAATTGGAAGGTGCCATCGTTGGCGGTGGTCGTTGTGAGCGTGACCGAAGCGCCGGCAGTCGTGGTGCCGGTCAGATTTACAATCTGACCCGCCATCGCTTCATCCACGCCGGCGTCATAGGCGCCATTCAGATTTGTATCGCAATAAATCAGTCCACTGATCGAGCTTGGCTGCGGAGTATTCGGCGTGCAGCCGCAGTCGCAACCGCAGGAATGGTCGCCGCCGTTGGCGTTGGAGATGAGCCGGCCTTCCTGTTGATAGAAGATGTTGCTGCCGGCGGGTCCAAACTGGGTGATGACGGTGCCGCCGACAAAATCGATCTGGAAGTAGCAGTCGGGAACGGTGACCGTCATCGAATGTGCGCCGGGGCCAAACGTGCCTGTCTTGGAATCGGCAACGACCTGCTGATTCGCGGTGGTCGCGTCGAAGGAAGCCGACGGAGCGTGGTAGCTGACCAGCGAGAGCGTGACGCTGGAATTTTTGGCGACGGTGAAGTTGGCAGTGACGGTGTCGCCTTCGTGAGCGTTGTTGGTCAGCGTGGTGACGGTCTTGGTGCCGTCGATGGTGTAGGTGATGCCGCTGAGAAGCTTGGGATTGAAGGTGTTGACGTAGTTGTCGAAGACGTAGCCGCCGGCGGTTCCGCTGGTGACCTGGACGGCATAGGTGTTCGATGACACCGGCGCCGTGCGGATCGACTTCACCGGGACATCGGCAATCAAATAATTGCCGGGCTCGAGATTGTTGAAACAGAAGGTGCCGTTTGCTTTGCTGGTCTTGCTGGCGATTGACTTGTTTTCATTGGCATCGAGCACGCCGTTGCCGTTGGTGTCGCGATAGAGCTTGACGATCTGGCCCTTGAGGGCGTGATCGTCGCTGGTCAGGCCGTTGCCGGTCATGTCTTGGAGCACGATGCCGGAAATAGCCGCCGACAGAAGCTGTCGGCGTTCGAGGTTCTCAACCGTGGCGCGCGAATGGGATCGAGCGCGAAGCGCGGTGCGAGAAATCGACTTGGGGTTGCGAGCCGAAAGGTTGGCAAGCATCGAAGAGCGAGGCATGCGGTGTCTCCAAATGAGCAGACGGAATCTCCGGCGCGGCGTCACTGTGGTGCGCCGCCGGTGACCATCACTAGGTTTGGCGATCGTTTAAATTGGAGGATCAATAGCCGGCGCCCGTGCCGGCGTGCGTTCATCGCAAGTATGCCGCGGGATCAATTTTCGGCTGGCAAATCAACAGTTTTTTCGGTCGATAACTCGCTGGGCGCAGGTGACCGCAGCGAGTTTGGGTAATTGCTGACGCCTGTGATGTGATGGATGGAGATTCTTAAAAATGAACGGTTACCGAAGCGTATTTCAGGCGTTGGATTCAGGGCTTATACGACCTCAAATCCTCGGCCGCGCGGGTCGGCAATCGCGATAATTATGGCGCACAAAGTAGCGGGTTTTGCGGGCTTTAATGCGCGGGCCAGCGTCTGCAGCGTCGCGCCGGTGGTCATCACATCATCGATGACCGCGACCGTTTTTCCTTCAATCGATTCCGGATGATCCAGACGGAACGCGTCGCGAAGATTCTTTGTGCGTTGGGCGCGCGAATGGAGATGGGTTTGGGTTGGCGTGTCGCGTACGCGAACGACCGGCCGCACAATTGGCAGCCCGCAATGATGCGAAAGCTGCCGGGCGATCACTTCCGCCTGGTTATATCCACGGACGATCTGCCGAATCGGATGGAGCGGAACCGGAACCAGACAATCGCATTGCGCAAGGGTCTTTTGAATCTCCGGCAGTTCCCATAACCGATCGGCGAGAATTTCGCCCAGCGTCCAGCATCGATGGTATTTGAACTGGTGCAGCAGCGTGCGGAGCGGCTCTTCAAAAACCGCCAGTCGGCCGATGCGTTCAAAATTGCGAACACCCGCCCCCTTGCATGCCGGACAGGGTGCATCAGGCTGGGCCACGGGAAGCGCGCAAAGCGGGCAGAAGCTGGCCCGGCAAAGTGTCTGAAGCTTATCGCCACACGTTTCGCAAAGCGGGCTCTTGCCTTCGCAGGGAGTGCGACAAACCGCACAAAATCCTGGAAAGCAAAAATCCAGCAGATCATCCAGTAGCCGAGCCAGTCGCACGGCCGATATTCTATCATGCCGCCGCCGCACAGTTGACCGGCGGGATGGATGTCGCGACAGGACGCTCGCGCTTGCCGTTGGAACAGCCGGCGGCGATGATTTGCCACAAGCCATGGATGCAGCCCAACTCATGCCGACCCAGCCTCTTCTCGAACGGCAAGATGCCCCCGATGAGACGGAGAACGAGCCGATCATCAACGTGCCGACGGCTCACCATGATGCGATGATCCGCGACGCGGTGCGTCGCCTGCTGGAAGGCGATGCCGAGTTCGAGCATTACCGATCGAGCAATTCGCTGATAAGGGCGCACGGTCTGCTCGATTTTGTGTTTGCGGCTGAAGAAGAGCCGCACGATCCTGATGATGTGTTTGGCCGACTGAGATGGGGTGGGCAATTCGTCTACCTGACGCGCCATCCCGCAAAGTTGGATGCGATCGCGGAACAGTTTTCTCATCGCGGGTACGTGGTCGTCCGCCCGCCTTCTTATTACCGCACGGGCCCCCTGCGATTCCTGCCGTTCCTGGGGCGGCGGGTGCATTACTTCATCGCCCGCAAGGTTTTCCTCGCCAAGCCCAAGGAATTCACGCAGCGCTTTACCTATCACGTCGAACTGGTGCCGCCGGGCCCTTCGATGGGGACGATGGCGACCAACGGATACGTCGTTCAGAAAGAAGTGCCGACGCTCGAGCGCGTGATGGGGCGCCTGCGATCCAAATTCAGCGATGTGCCGATGAAGGTCATCGAGACGCGGGCGCGAAAGTTCACCGAGAAGATCTTCCCGCTCTTCCTGACGCGCGAGGCGGCGATGCTGAAGATTCTTCAGCGCGATCTGCCTGAGGTCTATGCGAGGCGCGTTCCGACACTCATCGAAGCCGAGAAGGATGATCGCGGCTACGTCCGGCGGATGTGGATGAAATGGCTGCGCAATGGCGGCCGGGTCCTGACGCAGATGGAATTTGCTCGGCAAAGCGCAGAGCTGCTCCGCGTCGTTCATGAGATGGCCAACATCATCCATCTCGATCTGCGGCTCGATAATTTTGTCATCACCGATGAAGGCGTCGGCTTTGTCGATTTTGGGTCTGCCGTGCGCATGGGTGAAAACATCCAGGGCAACCCGATGCTCAACACGCTCTTTGAAGAGCTGATGCGCACCAGCCAGATTCAGCGCATGCTCGACAAGATGCGCACCAATGGCTCGCTGACCAGCTACATCATCAGCGATGCTTACGGCAAAGTGGACAAGGCGGTCGATCTGTTTTACCTGGCGGTGCAGATCAAGCAGCCGACTTCAAACCCGGATCTCACGGGCTTGATTCGCTATGAACCTGGCAGTGAAGAAGCCACAGCGCTCGCACAGCTCAGCCAAGACATTCTCAAGCCGCCGGACCCGGCCAAACCCAAGTATCGTTCTGCGGCGGATGTGCTGCATGGTCTTCATCGCATCGAGCAGTCGCTGCGGATCAAGAAGACGCCAACGGCGCAGATTACGATTGAGAAGGTGGGATAAGCCGCTGCCGCATGGCTTCGGCAAGAATGATTGCCGACGCATGCGATAGCGACAGCGACGTCGCCCCACCCTTTGACGGAATCGTCAGAAACCCATCACATTCGCTTCGCACGGCTCCAGATAAGCCACGCTTTTCACCGCCGATGGCAACGATGCAGGGGGCGGTCAGATTAGTTTCGTAAAGCGTTCGCTTCACGCCCGCCAGGCAGCCAATGAGCTGCAGGCCTCGCCCCCTCAATTGTCGCAACGGTTCAACATCTTCCAACTGCACGAGGGGCAATCGCTCGTAAGCACCCGACGCCGGCCGAGCAATTTCGACCGAATCAAAATCCCACAGATGCTTTTTGATGAGCACCGCATGCGCTCCCACCGCCTCGGCCGTGCGAAGCACAAACCCAAGATTCCGCGCATCTTCGATGCCTTCGATCAATAGAAGTAGCGCCGGCTCAGTCAACGAATCGACCAACTTAATCAACTCATCAGCTCCGAGTCTCGGCTTGGCCGAAACCACCGCGAGAACGCCACCATGCGTCGCGCCATGAGCCATCGCATCCAATTCCCGGCTCTCCGCTCGTCGCACCGGCACATTGAACTGACCTGCGAGTTCAATGACCCCGCGCACTTTCTCCTCATGCGCACTTTGACTGACCAATATCACTTGAAACCGGCGCTGCCGGGCCTGCAGAGCGGCAATAATCGACTGCTTTCCTTCCAGATGCTCCATTGGCCGATCGTAGCATGGGGAGACGTGGTTTTGCTGGGGAGATGCCCTCAGGCAATGAATCGCACTCTTTTGCGCCAAGGCTGCCAAGAAGCCAAGAGCGCAAAGAAAATACCTGTTTTATTTTTCTTCTTGGCGTCCTTGGCTCCTTGGCGCACTTGGCGCTTATGCGACCGTGAATCGATTGCATAGAATCGTCACGCAAGTTCTCAACTCGGAGCCTCAATGCGAGCCATCGTCACCGGGCAAGTGGGCGTGGATAAAGGGCCGTACCTAGAAGGTCTACAGGCCAACGCGCGCCTGCACGGCCTGGACCTCCAGGTCTGCCACGTCGGCAAGATGATGTATGCCGAGGCGCCGGATGTGCCGCCGGGGAGAATTCTCAATCTGCCGATCGGACGACTCAATACGCTCCGCCGCGCAGTGTTCAAGGAAATCCTCCGAATCGCCGATCAGCACGAGCATGTACTGGTCAACACGCATGCTACATTTCGCTGGAAACACGGACTCTTCGCCGCTTTCGATTTCGATCAGATCAAGGCTTTCAACGCCGACCTGTATGTCACGATCCTCGACAACGTCGATAACGTGCATCAACGCCTGCTGAGCGATCATGACCTCGACCATAGCCTCAAAGACATCATGGTCTGGCGCGAAGAAGAGCTGTTGGCGACGGAGATCCTGGCCAACATCCTCCGTGGCCACGGCCATTTCTTTATGGTCTCGCGCGGGCGTGGCGTGCCGACCACGCAGACCATTTACCGCCTGATGTTCGAAGGCCAGCGTCGCAAGGCGTATCTGTCGTTTCCCATGACGCATGTGATGGATCTGCCGGATACGCTTGCGGAAATCGAAGCGTTTAAAGCAGCGCTCAATGAGCATTTCATTTGCTTCGACCCGGCTGACGTGGATGAATTTTCGCTTCACCTGGAAGCGATTAAAGCGATCCAGGAAGGGCGCACGACCATCGAAACGCAGTCGGCCGGCGGCAAGCTGACGCTCAAGACGACTGATGTGGCGCGGATCAGCGGCGACATCCTCGGCCAAATCTACGCCCGCGACTTTAAGATGATCGATCAATCGAACATGATCGTCAGCCTGATTCCTCAACTTCCCGATGGCAGGCCCGCCTTATCCAGTGGCGTGGAGCGCGAGCTGCATCACGCCTTTGAAAGCGGCAAGGAAGTTTACGTCATCTGGCGGGGCCGAAGCACGCCCTCGCCTTTTGTCACCGAAACCGCGACGCGGGTCTTTGCGGATGTTGAAAACGCCTTGGACTATTTCCGCCAAAAAGGTTATCTCCCGGAGATGCGGGAACGCCAAACAGTCTCCGCCAAAGAATCGTAAGACGATTGACCGCGAGAAGATCAAAGGGCATTCATGGCTGTTCGCTCAATCACCGTTTATTGCTCATCGAGTCGCAGTGTCGCCAAAATTTATTTCGATGCGGCGGCGGAATTGGGCCGCGCGATTGCGGACCAGCATTGGCGCCTGGTCTACGGCGGGAACGACTGCGGCTGTATGGGGGCGATGGCCCACGCTGCCCGCGCGGTTCAGGGAAAAGTGATCGGCGTGACGCCTCAGGTGCTGGTGGACCAGGGAATCGCCGACCATCTTTGCGATGAACTGGTCGTCACTGAAAACATGCGCGAGCGCAAGGCGCTTCTCGAACAACACGGGGACGCGTTCGTCGCTCTCCCGGGCGGCCTGGGAACACTGGAAGAAGTCTTCGAAATTCTCGTCGCTCGTACGCTGGGTTATCACGATAAGCCGATCGTCCTGATCAATGTCGGCGGGTTCTATGACCCGCTTCTGGCCATGATCGACCAGGGCATTGGCGGCGGCTTTATCCGCCGGGCGGTGCGAGAGCATTTCACGGTCTGCTGGAGCGTCGGCGATGCTGTCGAGCATTTGCGAAGGTCATTTGCCAGCCAACCAAAACCGCCGGCTGCGGCTGAAGTAAAGCCATTTTAGTCACTCGAACATTGCCTCCCATTTTCATTTTTCAAATTCGTCATATGATTTGCGGCGATGCACGTAGTGATCTTCGAGGCTTCGCGGTGGCATTATTTCGCACCGCTGTCATTGAGCCGGCCATTATTCACGATGGCCAGCGGCATGACCACGCTGCTGCAAAAGCAGATTCGTCATCTCCGTCCAACGCGATTGACCTTATGGGTTCGACCGGAGCTCGAACAATTCTGCCGAGAACGCGTTGCGCCGCGCATCGACATACCGGTGTCGGTCAATACGCCGTTAGATGATGAGCCGGCGATGCTGGTCAACGGACGGATGGCTCATTTTGAAGCTATCGAGCATCCGCCGCATGAATCGGTGATGCTGGATGAGGATGATGTGATTCGTCTGGCGTATGTGCACAGCCCGGATCTATCACCTGACGACGCGCGCAATCGCTCCGATCGCTGGCTGAAGTTCATGGAGCTGCCCCACATGCCCGCCCAGGGCCGGCTGGTGGAATCGATTGCCGATCTAGTGCATTGGAATGATGAATCGCTGATCGAAGACTTTGCCCACCTCAGGAAAGCGTCGGCTCCCAAATCGGCCGGGCCGTACCATCTTGTTAATGAATCGGAAGTCTGGCTGGGCGAGGGCGTAAAACTCAGCGCGGGGTGTGTGCTTGATGCCTCCAAGGGGCCGGTGATGATCGAAGACGGGGCTTCGATCGGCTTCAATGCCGTCATCCAGGGCCCCTGCTTCATTGGTACCCATGCAATCGTTCAGCCGCTCACGCACGTTCGTCCTGGAACGAGCATCGGCATGATGTCTAAAGTCGGTGGCGAAATTTCAATGTCGATCATCCTGGGATTTTCCAACAAGGCCCACGAGGGGTACCTGGGCCACAGCTACGTGGGTAAGTGGGTCAACCTGGGAGCAGGCACGACCACCAGCAATCTTAAAAACACCTACGGCACACTCGATCTCAAGACCTCCAAGCGCATGCTCTCCAGCGGCTGGCGCTTCCTCGGCACCTTTTTTGGCGATCATGCCAAGACCAGCATCCAGTCCCGCTTCATGTCCGGCAGCTACGTCGGCTTTGGAGCCATGGTCGGCGGATCTACTATCGCCCCGCGCGTCACCCCCAGTTTTTCCTTCTGGACTGATCGCGGCATGGAGCCCTACCGCATCGATAAGGCCATCGAAGTTGCCCAGCGCGTCTTTGGCCGCCGCGATCGCCCATGGACGCCAATCGATGAGCAGATGATGCATTATGTTGCCGACACAGCTCCGGGGTTCGAATAGAACGACCGAGCGATGCCGACCTGGGATTCGAAACAGTATCTGCAATTTGCTGATCAGCGCACCCGCCCCTGCCGGGATTTGGCGGCACGCGTGAACGTCGAAGCGCCGGCTCGCGTGATTGATCTGGGTTGCGGGCCAGGAAATAGCACGGCTGTCCTTATGGAACGATGGCCCGAGTCGCAGATTGCCGGGCTCGATAGCTCAGCGCAGATGATCGAATCGGCACGAAAGTCGTACCCAAAGCAGACGTGGGATTTGGGTGACATCAGTTCGTGGAATTCGGATGGTAAAGAACGCTTCGACGTTGTTTTTTCCAATGCCGCCCTCCAATGGGCGGAAGATCACGCGACGCTATTTCCTCGATTGATGCGCGCGGTCAATCCGGGCGGCGCCTTGGCGATTCAGGTGCCGGGCAATTTTGGTGCGACCGCGCATCGGCTGATGCGTGAGATTGCTGCCGAACCGGTGTGGAAAGTTCGCTTCCCGCCCGGCGGGGTTCGCGAATGGCATGTCCACGATCTGCCCTTCTATTACGATGTGCTGTCGCCCTGTACCGATCATCTGGATCTATGGGAGACAGAATATATTCACATCATGCCGAGCGCGCAGGCAATTCTGGAATGGTACAAGGGCACCGGCTTGCGGCCTTTTCTGGATGCGCTGAAGTTTGATGACCACCGATCCGAGTTTCTGCATAGCTACTTGCAGAAGCTGACCACAGCTTACCCTCCACAAGCAGACGGTAAGGTTCTCTTCCCGTTTCGTCGGCTGTTCATCGTTGCCTACGCAGCGAAATAGTGCTGCCGCGCTATTGCGCCGACGGCTGCTGCACATCCACCCACTTCGATTCCTTGGCACCCTGATAAAGGGCATCCATCACCGCGCATCGATAGGCCGCTTCATCCGCACCGATCAATTTGACTTGCTTCCCGGTGACCGCATCGAGGAACAGTTCAAAGGGGTGAGGCTGTTGTGCCGGCAGATCTGCAACCGGCCGGCGCATGCTTGAACCCTGCACTTTGCTGCTTTGGAAATAAAGCCGGCCATTGACGATCGCGGACTGTCCCTGCGTGCCAGCGATTTCGAGGCTCACCGGGTCGGCCGAGACATCATCCCAGCCGGCTCCCAGTGTGCCGATCGCGCCGCCCTTGAATTGGAGTATGCCTTCGCCCAGCTCATCGCAGCCATATCGATTGGTCCCCATGGAAGTGACGGCCGTCACCTTCGTCACCGGTTGATCCATGAGCCAGAGCATCAGATCGAGCGAATGCGTGCCCAGATCGCCGTATCCCCCGATGCCAGCCTGCTTGGGGTCGGCCATCCAGCGGTACTCGTGATCGAACCAGCCGCCCAGCGCGCCGTTATGCGTGTTGACGCCGCGGATACGGGTGATGGTTCCAAAATTGCCCTTCTCGACCTGCTCCTTAAGGAACTGAAGCGCCGGCTCGCCGCGCATGAAATAGCCGGTCTGAAATTTCACGCCGGCCTCGTGGATCGCCTTGGCCATCGCGTAAGCGTCTTCCGCGCCCATGCCCAGCGGCTTTTCCGCGTAGATGTCTTTCTTTGCATTCGCGGCGGCGGTGACGAGCTTCAGATGCTGATTGGTTTGTGAGCAAATGATGACCGCCTTGATCTGCGGATCGCTGAGAATCTGCTCGACGCTCTGCGCCACTGGGACCTTGAGCTGTTCGGCGTACTGCTTGGCGAGCTGCGGATCTTCGTCCCAGACATATTTCACCTTCACATCGTGCCGCTTGGAAATGCGGCCGACAAAGTCGGGCGTGTGGATATGAGCTACGCCGACAAACGCGACTTCCGGCACGGCATCGTCGCCTCGCGCCGAACTCGAAAATTTGAGCATTCCTGCAAGAACGCAACAGCCTGCGATGCAGATTGATTTGATCGTCCAGAGCATTGTGAATTCTCCTTCGCCAACAGGCGTGGCGAGCCTTAATCGCCCGTCTCGTACCACACCGAGCCCATTGCGATCAAGCCGATTTCAGCTTCATGTTCGTCGATTCACTTTGAAGCGCTGTGCGTTGTAAATGCAGCGGCCCAATTTGCTTTCGACCTGAATTGACCCCATATCGCCCATTTCTATAATGCCGCCCTGCCTCGTGCGGGAAAGCGAGCGGCAGGTCTCGGGAAGGAGTCGGTGTGTGGGTTTGAGAGGGATCGTCATCCTGCTGCTGACTGCTCTTTTCGCCTCTCCTGTCTATTGCCAAACGCTGCCTGTTGGGAATCAGCTGATTCTTGGCGGAAAATCTGCCGCCACCTGGACTCAGGGGCCGACCACGATCGTCCAAATCGAGGGGCCGGTTCATATTGAGATTGACCGCATTAAGATGAGCGCCCGCCGGGCGGTCGCCTGGCTGGCACCGGTCTCGGAGCGCAACCTCGACATTCAAAGCCTGCAAGTTGCATTGATTGGTGATGCGGTGGTCCAGCAGGATTCCTCCACGCGCACCGGCGATAAACTGTTTGCCACCGCCTTCGTCCGCGGCGGCGATATCAAGATTGTCGCCGATGTGCGCGAGCCTAAAGATCTGTCCGATTCAGATTTGTTTCGCGAGGCGCAGGCGCTTCGCGAGGCGCAGGGGGCTGCAACGCGCGCCGCCACGCAGGAGCTGCCGGCAGACGAACACGCTACTGGCCCCACGCAATCGGCAAGCACCCGCGCCGCCACTCGATCCGCGGCCGCCAAACCGGCTCCAAATGTTCCCGTGCAGTTCGCGGCCCGCAACATGGAGACGATGCAGATCGACGATGGCACCGTGGGCGTTATTCTCACGGGCGACGTCAAACTCATTCAGCAGCGCCCCACCGGCGAATTTCTGGAATTGCAGGCCAATCGTGTCGTGCTCTTCACGCCGTTACACAGCCTGCGTGAATTGAACGAATCGAAAGAGAAAAATCGGCGCATCAGCGAAACGGTAACGGGCGCTTATCTCGAGGGCGACGTGCGCATCGAATTTACGCCGGTGAAGAAAGGCATGGGCGAGCAGCGGCTTCTCGCCCGGCAGGTTTTTTACGATTTCACAAGCGATCGGGCCATCCTGACCGACGCGGTTCTGCACACCAACGATCCGACGCGCGGCACGCCGATGGTGGCGCGGGCAAAGATCATCCGGCAGCTTTCCTTTGGCGAATACAGCATCAACAACGCGCAGATCAGCAGCAGCTCTTTTTCCGTTCCGTCACTGAGTCTTGCGGCTGACAAACTCTATATCCGCCAGGAAAGCAGCGACAATCCCGAAATGGGTAGTCGCGCGGTTTTTCAGGCGCGGGGAGTGACCTTTCAGGCGTTTGACGTTCCCTTTTTCTATCTGCCTTATGCCTCTGGATCGATGGATCGAGGTGAAGCGATCCGCAGCCTTGGGTTTGGCAACTCGAGCATTTATGGAGCCGAGGTCAATACGGAATTCGGCTTGTTTGAAACACTTGGAGGGCTTCCGCCGCGCGATCTGGATGCCAACTATCGCCTGGATTACATGAGCGAGCGCGGGCCAGGCTTCGGACTGAACGCCGCGTATGGCGGCGGCACGCTCACCGACACCACTAAACAGCCATGGGATTTTGCCGGACAGTTCCGCTCATACTTCGTCTACGACCACGGCACCGATAATCTTGGACGTCTGCCGGCCCGCGTGGACGCTGGGTCTGACCTGCGCGGCATGGCCCTCTGGGAACACCAACACTTTTTCCCGGATGACTGGACGATGCAGCTTCGGGCCGGCTTTGTTTCGGACGCTACGTTTCTCGAACAGTACTTTCGCCGCGATTTTGAAACCGGCCCGCCGCATGACCTGATGGGTTATCTTAAACACCAGGATCAGACCGAGGCCTTCACCTTACTGGTGGAAGAGCAGCCCAATGGCGTCGTCACCACCAGCAACATGCAGCAGGAGCAGTTCGAAGTCGAACGGCTCCCCGAGGTTCAGTACATCCGCATGGGCGACAGTCTTGCCAACGACAAGCTCACTTTCTTCACCGAAAACCGTGGCGGCGGCCTGCATTTTCAAACTTCGCGCACGCCGATCACACAGCAGGGATTTCTGCTTCCCACCTTTTCACCCGGAATTCCCCAGCAGGGAACGACTGGCATCACCGACGATATCGTCTGGCGCGGCGACACCCGCCAGGAAATTGATTATCCCCTCAGCGTTGGCCCCTTTCGCGCAGTACCCTATGTCTTCGGACGTCTGACCGGCTATTCGCAGCAGCCCAGCGAGCCGGAGCGGCTGCGGGCATTTGTCGGGGCGGGGGCGCGCATCAGCACCGAAATCTGGAAGACCGATCCGACCATCGAATCGGATCTGCTGGACATCCACCAGCTTCGGCACATCATTGAGCCGCAGCTCAATTTGTTTACTTCCGCGACGTCGGTCGATAACACGCACGTCTATATCTATGACGAAGAAGTGGACAAGATTAATGATGTGTCGGCGATCCAACTGGGCTTGAATCAGCGCTGGCAGACCAAGCGCGGAGGGCCGGGTTCCTGGCGCAGTTCCGATGTCTTCACCTTTAATGTGGATGTCGATTGGTTTGCGAACAAGCCCCCCAAGCCAGTGCGCAAGCCTTACAATTTCCGCGGGCTGTTCTTTGAATCGATGCCCGAGGCATCGGTGCCGCGCGATGCGATTAATGCCAACGGCTCCTGGCGCATCAGCGACAACACCGTCCTGCTTTCCGATGCGTCCTGGAATCTGGATAAATCGGAAATCCAGACGATGTCGCTGGGTATTTTAGTGCGCCGGGACACTCGATTGTCCTATTTCATCGGCGACCGCTATATCGGCGATGACAATTCGAATATCACCAGCATTCATGCCGATTACGAGATCAGCAAGAAATACATCGTAAGCCTCGATCAGGAATTCGATTTCATCCACGGTCAGGATGTCTCTTCTAGCATCGCCCTGGTCCGTCGATTCGATACCTTCTATCTCATTGGCCGCTACTTCTACGACGAAGTTACCCGCGACAATGGATTCAGTATAAACGTCCTGCCACTCGGATTTGGAGGGGGCGTGGATACTGGTGCCTTCCAGACGTATCGAAGGTAAAGCTTCGCAAATCATCTCTGACGTACAACATTCAGTTATTGCTGCGACAAAATGATCGCACCATAGGGGCCGACGTTAACTTCAGTGCTCGCTTCCAGACTCTCACCTGGCGCTGCAGTCGCGCTGATCTCTCCACCGAGCGTACCGGTAAATTGTGAGTCATATTTGGCAGAGTTGCTCTCAAATCGGGTCACCCACTTTCCCTCGCGCGGGAATCCAATTTTCGCTCTCACCGGCGACGATGAGAGATTGATCGCGACGATCACATCATCCCCGCCCTTATCCCATCTGCGATAAGCCAGCGTATGCGTCGCATCGTCGGCATGATAAACCTGCGTGTGGGCGCCCATCAGCCCGGCAGTATGTCCGCCAAGATTTCGGCGAAGTGAGATTAAGTCGTGATACAAAGCAATGGTGCCGGCCTGCGTCTGAACACGCGACCAATCCATCGGCACATTTACCCCGAACGTGAAGGTGCGCGGATCGAGCATTTCCTGACCCTGAAACAGCATTGGCACGCCGGGTGACGTAAGGACGATCGCCGCTGCAAGATTGGAGAGTCGCTTGGCCTTGAGACTCTGCGGATCCTTCGGATCGATCAGAGCCGGCATGCGAATCTCCCGCGGCGGATGGCCGACCTGATCATGATTTTCGCTATAGATCACGCGGGAAAATGCAGCAGAACCGATCGTGCGATCGATGACCTTTGCCAGAGCCGACAAATTGCGGCTTGCATCATCGTCGGTCACGGCTCGACGGATCGCACCGCACGTTACGTTGTCCCATTGTGTATCAAATCCGAGGCCGCCCTCTGAGGTTTGCTTGGTGACAGAAGATTCATTTCGCAGATCCTCGGCGATGAAAATCTTATCGGGATTCGCGGCGTGCGCATCACCGAGCGTCTTACGCATCAGTTGAATGCCATCGGGGTTGGGCGCGGTATTTCCGCGAGAGCTGAAGGCTCGCAGATTCGCCACCGAATCCCACCGCTCACCATCGCAGCCGAATTGGAGAAGGTACATCAGGGCATTGTCTTCAATAAACGACGCCACCTCCGGCCGAGAAAAATCCGGCCGGGGTCCCCAGGGCGATGTGCCGTGCGCGGCATCATTGAAATAAAGGCCATTGGGAAACTCCGGCGTCGAATAGCCGCCGAAATTCCGCAGCAGATTTCGCCCACTCATGTGGTTGTAGACGACGTCGATGATCACCGCGATGCCGTGCGCATGCGCAGCATTAACAAAGTCCAGGAACTCCTCAGGCGTGCCGTACGATCGCTTGATGGCAAAGTAAGAAGAGGGATCGTACCCCCAATCGTGATCGCTGGCTCGCCGCGCCGGCCCCTGCCGATTTGCTCCCGCATCGGGCGCTGTTCCGGAGGGCGTGGTCGCTGCACCGCCTCTTCCGCGCCGCCCGAAGCCGCCTACTGCATTTTCATTGATCGGCAGCAACTGAATCGCGTTGATGCCGAGCTTCTGCAGATAATCCAGCTTCTGCGCCGCCCCCGCAAAATCATATCGAGTCGGCTCCGCCGGGTCCGGGTTGAATGAGCCGATGTGCATCTCGTAAATGACCAGGCTTTGTAGCGAAGGCGTCGTAAACGGCTTCGGCTTCCGCGCACCCATATTCACGATGACCGACGATGCCCCCGGCGTATAATCGGTCAGCTCCAATCCCCGCGGATCGATAAACTCGCCTTCGTTGCCTTTACAATGAATGACATACTTATAGCGGTCGCCCGCCTTTGCTCCCGGCACCTCCGCGCTCCAAATCCCATCCGCCGGTTCCGAATGCCCGGGTTCCCTCGCCATCGCGATAGCATTCCCCTCATTAATCCGCACTGCCACCGAATCGGCATATGGCGCCCAAACGCGGAACGTCACCCCGCCAGTATGAATGGTGGCGCCAAGCGGAGTGTTGGCGGCACCAGCGATTGCGCCGATCCACAGCAGGGCAATGATGCACGCAGTCCATCGAATCCGTCGCAGCGAAAGCATCGTGTCACTCCTGAGCGTTTGGCGAGATTGCGGTTGCAATCTATTGAACCGGGCACAAAGTACGACTCCGTCGCGCGAGCCCGATTATTGCTGCGAATTCACTTGCGCTTTGCAAGAAGTTCAAGATAACTGGAAAAGGCAAACTGGTGGTCCTGCCACACAGGAATGTCTTTCGGCATCTTGGGCATGCCGTCAAATCCTCCGGTTTCGTACGCCACGAGCTTTACCGTCGACCCCACATACCCTTTCTCAAGCTGTTCAATTTCTTCTTTGCTGGTGATTTGTGCTGCCCTCTTGCCAGTCTTAAGTTCTTTGAGTTGAAATTCATTATTCGGCAAGTCGATTCCGAGAAACGATCGATAGCGAAATTCCATGGTCGGCTTGGCCTTTAAGTCATTACCATTCACCTTGCTGACTTGAAGTAAATACTCCCCCTCGGTTGCCTTCGTGAGAAGCTGGTCCCCGCTAATGATCGTTGCTTCAATTTCGACCACCTTTCCAAGAGGGATGCCAAGCTTTCCGATCACGGGCCGTTCATTTAGGTCGGAAACCGAAAGCGGTGCGGCTGCCGGATTGCGCTGCGGATAAGCAACCGACCAAATCAGAAATACCACCGCCGCCGCGAACCATATTTTTCGCATGACGTCTCCTGCTTCGTCTCGAGACTGGTCCGCCCCCTACTCATCATTCAGCCCCTTCCCCTTGCGAATCAATGGCAAGCACTTTTTCACCCGCGCTTCGCGCGTCTTGGCTTGTTTGGCGCCGGAAATGAAAATCGCGTACATGCGTTGCCGACCTGGCGTCAGCGTTTCAAATGCCTTCTTCAATGCTGGGCTTTCATTCAGCGCCTTCGCAAGTTCCGCCGGCAGCTCCAGCTCGGCACTGCTTTTCTTTGTCACCTTCAGCCCGGCTTTTTCCGCATCGATGGCCTGGCGGATCATGTCGCGGATGGCTGGCTTCTTCGCATCGACTTCGGCCACGCTGGTGAAGCGAATCTGCCGGCTCGTCTGCGTATTCTCGCCCGGCCTGACCAGAATCCCCTTCGGGTCCTTCAGCAGCGATCCTTTGAAAAACAGCAGCGCGCAATACTCCTTGAATCCATGTATCAAGACGATGTTTGCGTCATCGAGCGTGTAACAGGCATTCCGCCATTTCACGTCTTCGGTCAGCGGAAATTCCAGCACAATCGCCCGCAGTTTCTTGAATGCTTCCTGCCACTGGCCGGCTTTGCGGATCAGTCCATCGACTTTGGGATTGGTAAACTTCATAAGGGAACATTCTAAACGAAAGTCAACCTCGTCGTCGCCTCGCCCATGATAATCGCCGGATTTCCATTAAGTGGTTTCTTGCGCGAACACGCATGGCTCGGACGCAGCAATAATAAGGTATGCCATTAATATCTTGACTGAGAATCCAGCCCGCGTTAGCCTCGTTGACAGATTCACGTTATTCGAATCACTTGCACTTTTGGGAGGGTATCCCCTTGATTTTAATTACAAGATCAGCGCGCGTCGGTATTTTGAATTTATCGATCATCGTTGCGGCCGTGGCATTGATCGCCGCTCCCGCACGCGCCGAATGGTCCACCTATCAGGGTGATTCCGCCCACACCGGTTACGTGCCTGGCAACATTAATGCTTCAAGCCTGTCGGTAAAGTGGTCGACGCCCTTATCGACATCCGCACTCGGAGGCATGGCCGTCGGAGGCAATGGTGTTTACATCAAAGGTCCGGGCCTCGGTATTACTGGGCTCAATGAACAAACCGGAGCCGTGCAATGGACCAACCCATACTCGTTCGGGGTCGATCACACCCAAGTCTTTTCAACTTCAGCGCCGGCCTACGCAAACGGGATGGTCTACTACCAGACTGACAATGAAGCCGATGTCAATCTCTTTCACGGGGTAAACGCTGCGACGGGTGCCCAGGTCTTCGCAACGCCCTACGGCGCCCAATGGGAGACCTACCTCAATCCCACACCTTTCAACGGCACAGTGTATACGGGGGGAGGCGAATTCGGAGGGATTTACTCCTACAACGCGACGAGCGGCAGCCAGAACTGGTTTGGCTATGAGGGGCAGTACGATGGTTGGACGCCCGCTGTCGATGGGAAATACGCCTACTCCTTTACGGGCACCGGCGACACGGTCCCAATCTACGGCCAGTTTCGAATGATCAATCTGGCAACCGGTTCTACAACTTATCTTGTGACCGACACGAGCTTTCAGTGGAACGGTTACACCATGAATTCAGCGATCGTCCTGGGATCGCATAACGACGCCTTCACGACTAACGAGCCAGGCTCCGTATACCCCAATGAGTCTTCCGCCGGCCGGCTTCTTTCCTTCAGCACCCAGGCCGATGCCACCCACACGCCACACATCGCGTGGGTGCTTTCGGATCACTTCACCGGACAGCCCACGCTTGCCAATGGCGTTCTTTATGCGGATGACGGTGGAAAAGTCGTTGCTCTCGATGAGTTGACAGGAAACACACTCTGGTCGTGGACTCCGACAAGCGGGACTCTCACAGGGCCGATGGTCGCGACCGACAACGTCCTTTTCTTGTCCACGACCACTACGACCTATGCCTTGGACCTCGCGACCCATCAGGCCGACTGGTCATACGGCATCTCAGGAAATCTCGCCTACAGCGACGGCACGCTCTTCGTCGGCGGCTCCAACGGTACGCTCTACGCGATTTCAACGCCGGAGCCTTCCGCGATTGGATTTGTCGTACTGGCGTTTGGGTTGCTAATGCGAACGCGGCGGCGCGATTATTGCCGAAAAAGTGCTGCGATCCTGAATCTCACCTGCGGTTGATTTCGCGTCGATTTCGTGCAATCTGCGAGACCTTGCCTTTTGCCGTTACTTCGATGCAGCTATTCTATCTGCGCCGAGGTGGTCCTTCATGGGGAGAAATGGGCGCGCCACTCGACCCATGTCAAAGCTAATTCTCATCATCTTCTCGGGTCTGCCCGGTACGGGGAAAACGACGCTCGCCAAGCGTCTTACAGCGCGCCTGAATGCGGTTTATCTCCGAGCCGACACGATCGAAACAGCTCTAGTCCAAGGCGGAATCAAAGACGTCGGCGGCCTGGGTTACCTGGTCGGCTATGCCACCGCGAAGGAAAATCTGATCCTCGGCAACAACGTCATCGCTGACTCTGTCAACCCTTGGCAGCTCACGCGCGACGCCTGGCGTCAAGCCGCAAAAGACGCGGGCGCACCTTTCATCGATGTTGAAATTGTCTGCTCCGATCAGCGCGAACATCGTCGAAGAATTGAGAACCGTGAGATCGACATTGCGGGCCTCAAGCCGCCCGCCTGGCAGGATGTGTTGGATCGCGACTATCACCCTTGGACCGATTCCCGCATTCAAATCGACACCTCCGCGCGATCTATCGAAGAGGCGCTGGATGAATTGTTCCAACACATCTCCGCGTAATCAGAACACTACCGAATTCTCTGAACAAACCTGCAAAGGATTTTCATTGCGGCGGGGTCTATCACTGTCATAATGTTGCCCCATGGCTCCACATTTCTCGGGCTCAATCGCTTATCGGTGGTCTATTGCCTCGATCTTGGTGCTTTGTTGGTTGGGTTCCGTCGTAAAGGCCCAGCCGGCCCAGGCCGCCAAAGCGACCTCCGTCACTGGCGTTTACAACGGCACCTGCGCCAGTGACCAAGGGCCGATGAAATTCAAGCTGTCACTCACGCTGCAGGACAGAGGGAGTCTTGTCGGGGAGTTTACCTTGTATGTGCCGCAAGGGGCCGAGCAGAAGTCCTACACCTGCGACGTCAAGGGTCGATTCATCGCAACGAATCGAATGGTCCAGTTGATTCGCGGCGGATGGAAATCTCCCCCGCCCGTCGGGCTCGACATGTCGGCAATGAACGGCGTCTTCGATCCCGAAGCCGGCAATGGCGCGGGGCGAATTTCGGGCACAATGCGGGGTGGCCTGAGCCCTAAATTCGAGGCAACGCGGGACGTCGATGAATCAGCCAAGATGCTCAACGAGGTCGCGGGCAAAAAGGACGCAGGATCGCCAGCTTCCCGGCCTCCGAACACCATGATCCCGCGCACCGAAATTGACGGCATGTATGTCGGCACCTACGGATCGAACCCGGACGACAAGGTGCCGGCCAAACTGTATGTAAAGTTCATCGACGACGGATCGGTCAATGGAAAGTTGGACGGGTTGTTCACGTTTGATGTACCCCCCTCCGCCGGGGCCAAGCCCATCACCTATACGTATAAGTTGACCGGCTATTATGGTGGCTCGTTCGTATTTTATTCCGTCAAGCCTTTGGGAAAGCCTGCGCCCGATGCCTATGCGCTGCAGCAGATCTCCGCTGAATTTGACAGAACTCCCTTAGTAACGGGCCGAAACGGACAACTGGAGTTCACTTATATTCGCGAACAGATTTTGGCGAAGATGGTCGGCAGTAATGGCCTTCCTGGCAAAAATAAATTCGAAGGCAAGTGGGACAAGGAGGCATCCGCCAAACTTGACACGCTCATGGCAGCAGTCCAATCCGGCGGCGCAAATCCGTCGGCTACGACCGTGCTCGCCCAGGCGCCGAATTCACCTTCGTCATCGGCGCGAGCGCCAGAGAGCGCGGGGCAAAATGGAGCGTCTAAGCAGAGCGCGTCATCGCAAATCGATAGCGTCATGGCAGCCGTTCGCGGCTACAACGCCCACGCCGCTCCCGTCGCTCGACCAAGCCTTGTCGGGGTTTTTAACGGAACCTACACCCGAGCGAACGAACCGCCGACCAAGTTCAAACTGACTATCACGCATACCGGCCAGACGCCCGACATTGAGGGCGTCGCCACGATTTATCTTCCCGCCGGCTCCGGCACCAAGGCCTACACCTACAGCCTCAAAGGAGCGATTGACTTCAACGGCGCCTTCCATCTTCTGGTTAACGAATGGGACACGATCCCGCCCAAAGACTTCAAAGATTTCAAATCCATGGGATTCAATGGAGAATTCCGTTCCAACGAGAACCAGAACACCGCGCGAATTATCAGCTTGCCCACTTCCAACCTCGCATCTTTTGTCATACCCACGTTTGAAGCGGCTTGGGATGCAAAGGAATCGGCCGATATCAAAGGCACCATCGCGGCCCAGGAGTCCGTTGGAGACGCGGACCTGGCTGCTGCCCTGAAGGCGCGCGATGAGGTCTTGAAGAATGCCAAACCCATGCAACTGGCTTCGAAGGATCTCGTTCGCAAATCCCAGGCTTATTGGGATGTCTACCGGAATGACTTCATCCGCGAAGTCTTTGACGGCGGCTTCGCCGACGATGTAGACAAAGATCCTGCGTTCCAGATTATGTTCATCAATTACGTCGACGAATTCTCGAAGAATTGTGCCGCTTATTTTTCGGGCGACCATCAAACCGTAACCATTGTAACGACGACCACCAGTCGGCGCGGCAGCGTCGTAAATACCCAGACGACGACCAAAACCGTCGAAGTGGATTCCCGTTTCATCCCCAAATATGTCGAATTCAGCGGCGTGGATCCCGCTCCCGGCTCCGAGCAGGAGAAGGAGCAAACGGCCAAAACCTTCGCAGTCGCGGGCCGTATCTTGAACGTCGGCGGCCCATCCCACGGAACCAGCCCCGCCGACGTCAATGCATTGCTCCGCCTGATGGCTGCGCACGGCCCCATGGGCGGTGGCGGGATGGACAAATTTTTCGCGACTGAAGTGAAAGCAAATGGCCCCAGCGCCGCCCTTCGTCAGATGGGTGAAAACCTCCTTCGCGGAGCCACGGGCCAGCCCTCATTGCAACAGGCCGGCGGCAAGATCGAAGGCGCCCAGGCCGAGAGTGACAAGAACCTCCCCCCGGGCCGCTTCACGCATTTGATCGATGCCGCCAATTCCTTCTATCGCGACCCAGCCAATGCCCGTCTCAAGGGGCGATTCGAAACTGCCTTCGATGAGACGATGGCCGCCAGGCTTCACGGCGTGATGACCCGCGAAGAGGAATACTACTACGCCAACGATTACGGCCCCCGTTTCCGCAATCAAATCATGCAGCCCCGATCGCTTTCGACCGACGCCGGCTGGTCCCGATTGCATCCCGTGATCGAGAAGTGCGTGGTGGATATTGGGCAGTGAGGAATCGCCAAAGCGATCGACATGATCGCTGGGAATGCGAGAGAGGTGTTTCCAAGGCCGGACGCCGCAATCACATTCTGATGACGGGGCTCGCTGTCAATTGCGCTCCTCGGTAATCTGAAACAACAGAAGGTTCGGGTTTGAACCTCTTTCACCCGCGTTATTCCTGAGGACAGCTTTTGTCGATCCTTGGGCCGGCCCGCGCCTAGTTAGGTCGCGACCTGCGGCGGGTCTTTCTCCTTATCATTTCTAACAAGCGAAGTGCAAGTACCTCAGCGGTTGAGAAGTCGGTCGGATAAGAATCAGCAGCAACAGCACCTCCGACTTCAAGGACACGAAATCTCACTTGACCGATATCAGCCGTCATGCCTTTCAAATGGGCTGCAGTCACGGTCGATTGCATGCGCACGAGTTCGACCATTTCTCGCTGGAACTGCTTATCTTCACCGCGATCGGTGGGCCAGGTTTCGCCCTGTATAAGCCGAACCCCAGCCGAATCAAACACCGCCAGAACAAACGTTGCACAGGTCAGGCCATTCCCTGGTGCGGTCCATTGGATCTCACCCTGCGGTCCGAAGTAACCACTGTATGGACCGAAGCCGTAAGGCACTCCTCCCCGCTGATATTTGCGGTAAACGCGTCTCGCTTGTGCTGCAACGACGGCCGCGGGCTCGTCTTCCAGCTTTGCCTCAATCCAAAGGAAGCATTTTGTAACGTCATCTTCCAGTCGAAGATCGTCATGGAACGCGAGGTGTATGAAGCGAAGCCGCTTATCAGCCGGCTCGCGGCAAAGTACCCCGATGTGGGCGGCACTCCGATAGATGCCTACGCCGACGATTCGAAGTTCTGCAGGGGGGAGTTCAGCCGCGAGATGTGCGCGATCCATCCGCATCGCCCCTATTTCAGACCCCCGAGAAGCGAATCCGCGTCGCGGCGCATGGCCGTGCAAAGTCGATACACCCTATCGAAGTATCGGACTCGCGAGGGAAGATGCTCGCCTGCCGGGCGAGTAATGCTTAGAAGTGCCATCATCAGCGTCAACGACGGTCCTTCCAGTGGCATGTTTGCTAGAATACTGTCGACCTTCTCGTATTCGCTTGCTGACAACATCTCATCGATTCGATCGAACAGTTCGTCGAGGGCCGCATCTGATTGGCCCTTGTTGTCCAGTTCGAGAAGGGCGTGCAGCCAAGCCGGGATCGCCAACTGGCTGGGATGCTCCTGCAAACGCCCGCGACCGTCTCCTTCTGTCGGCGCTCCCATCGTTTTCATATTCTGTCGAAGCTCAGCGCGCTCATCCTGCGTCAGTTGACGTATCTCCCGCAAAATCCGCTGCACGTTTGCAGACATATGTTTTCCTCGATCCACATTCTACCATGCATCGATGTGAATGGTCACTCAATTCGTGACGCCACCATTCCCCGCACAGCTGCACCAAAAAAAAAATCCAAAGCAGCAGTCGATCAGCGAGAACCCGGCGAAGGCGGCGATGCAGGAGTTTCTATGTTCAAATCACCTTCGACGGCACGGCGTTTCACCGGGATTTTCCCGCATTCTGGACAGCGATCTGGTGTGGCGCGGAGGTCGTAGCCACAGGCGGAGCAGATGTTTCCAGCCCGGCGCCCGGACAGTCGGCGCAGCCGGCGCGGACAGTAAGCCAGCGGCAGCACCAGGGCGAGCAGCGCGACAGCCCAATACGGAATCAGGAGGGAAAATGATTCATGGTGTTCGTTGTACATCACGTCGCGCCCAGAGTAGGTGGCAAAGACCGTGGCGACCGCCGATCCGCTGTAGAGGCTAAAGCCGTACGCATCAAGATCCGGCAGCGATTTTCGCGAGGCCTTCATTCCGGGCAGAAGTTCCCTGTCGCGGTCGAAGCTTAAACCGAAACCGGTCAGGCCGTAGTTGTATATGACGCGCGTCTGGTCGGAGAGCGTATTGATTTTCCGCGCTGTCAGCATGTCGCGCGCCAACCGGGGCACCACCGCGCGAGCTGTCACCATCATGATGCACAGCAGCAATGACAGCGCCGACGCAATGGCAAACAATCCGCCCCGAATCGACCCGCGACTTTGCGAGCTCATTGTCGCATTGTACCGGATACCCCAAGTCGATTTGCGAGCAATATTGTTTCGAGCGCGAGCTGAAGAAAGCGCCGACGAGCCGGGCGGCTAAGGGGCGAAAGCGACGTTATGCGGTGACGATCAGGGTAACACGTGCCATTCGATCGAGGAATTTCCGGGCTTCTACCCTTTCGAGATCCTCAGCGTGTTGCATCGATGGCTGCTATCAATCGCGGTGCCCGTGAAGTCGGGTCATCGCTGCTGGATAGCGCCTGATTGACGATCAGCCAGGGGTCGATTTCCTCCGCGATCGCATATTTGCAGAAGCAGTTATAGATCGCGTAGTACGCGAACTCGATTGGCTGCGGAAATTCAAGATCAGAGTCCTGCATCGCGACGATCGGCTCGGAATACCGCTCCTCTACGTCGGCCAGGTCCGTTCCAGCCTGTGCTGAGCGTAAAGCATCGTAAGGCAAGCGAATGTCGACCTTATGCCTCATCCCGACCACGGTATCCACATATCGAATCCGTGGACGCTTTTTGCAATATGCTTCCCACACGTCCAGCGCCTCCTCACAGAGGCTGAAGTGGACCTGCTTTTGACGCTCAGGCGTCAGTTGAAGAAATAAATGCGCGGGGGTCATTTTGATTGAAATCTGATGGTCGGGCGCGACCCGACCGCTCTTTATGATATTAGGCCGTCGGCGATTTCATCAGGATTCGACGTGGCGATTTGGTTTCGGTCGGCATTGCGCCGCGGGTAAAATGCGTCAATGCGTTGCCTTGCCCGATGGATGCTCAACGCGCTGGCCGTTGTTTCGCTGCTGCTTTGCGTAGCGACGGCGATCCTGTGGGCGGTGAGCTATCGGCAATTCATCGACGTCGGGCAGATCAGCACACGCCTGGATGCGACCACTTACACGCAGCACCTGATTCGCCTCGGGTCGAACCATGGCCGCTTTCTGTTTACGCGGCGCGATCTGATGTGGCCGAGGCCTGTAATCGCTGACAACATTCCGAACTGGGAGAAGGAAAACGGATGGTACCTGAGGCGCGAGCCGCCTTTCGACATGTATTATGTTTTCGCTCGCCAACCCAGGGACCACTCCTGGCACAAGTACATTGCCGGCATTCGATTCAGGCGAGCGCTGGAGTTGGGCGGAAACAGGAGCAGGAGCATGGTTGGAATTGTCCTGTTCGTGCCGCACGCATACGTCTGTCTGGCACTGGTGATTTTGCCTGCGTTCCGCGGGCGGCGCGTTCTACGTCGGTGGAGGGCGAACCGGTGCGGTTTGTGCCAGACATGCTTTTATGATCTCAACGGGAACGTCAGTGGCGTGTGCCCAGAATGTGGAACCGCTATTGGGCAGACCTCAAGAAGAAGCACCCCAGGACACTTGGTAATGCCTGATTCATATTAAGATATCTCCATATTACAAATGTTACACTGTGTAACACCGAGCTCATCTATAATGTCAGAATTGTAAATTACGACTGGTGAAGTGCTTACAGCGGGAATTCGATGCCGATGTTACACTTGTTGCGCGCGAAAAACTGTAACACTGTAACATTTTGTAACGCGCCGCGCTCCCGTCACCGTGAGATGGCAGTACACGGAGATCTGGTTCCCGGTCCGTAGTTTCTGGACCCTGGTCGCTACAAAATATCTGGCAAAATGACAAAAACGTTGCGTTTCGTTGCATGCCGTTGCATGGACGGGTGACGGGTGGTTGATCTGGCACAGCCGTCCAAGTCGGGGCTCGGTCGTTTCATAGTCAACCGTTTTTCACTTTCGCGGTAGACAATTGATGCTATGATCCTGGGCCTCTAAAGTGGCTCTCGGGCCTATGGGCGTATTTCATTCCTCTATTTTAGTGGAGCAAGTTATGCATCGCGGGATTGCTTTGATCGCTGGCGTGATGGTTTCGTTCGGCGCGGCCACCTTTTCCATGGCGGAATCGACCGTGACGGTCGACAAGACGCATCTGTGCTGCCCTTCATGCGTGAAGGCGGCCAACAAGGCGGTGGAATCGGCCGGCGCGAAGGCCGACATCAACCAGAAGGCCGACAAGATTACCATTACTGCCGCCAATGAGCAGGAAGCGCAGAAGGCGGTCGATGCGCTGGTGGCGGCCGGGTTTTACGGAACCGTTTCCAGCGGCACGATCAAGGATGATGCCGGCGCGCCGTCGGGAAAGGTCACGTCGCTCAACGTCACCACCCACAACTGCTGCAAGAAGTGCACAACGGCAATCAACAAAGTGATCAAGTCTGTGCCGGGTGCCAAGGGCGAGGCTGAGCCGAAGAAGGACACCTTCGCCGTCACCGGCGATTACAACGCCGAGGATCTGGTGAAGGCGTTCAATAATGCCGGTTTTGCGGTGAAGACGGAGAAGTAAGCCTTCGCTAGCAAGTGAAGGGATTTAAGAGTCCGCTTACTGACGTTGCGTTTGTGGCGCTGTGAAGGTGCCGCGCACGTCAGTAAGCGGATTTATCATTTGTATTGCCCGGTGCTTTGCGTTGGGCCGGTGAGCGTGGTTAGGCCGGCTTAGTGATGCCGGAAGAACAGAACGTAAAGCAGCACGGCGACCGCATTCACCATCGTCAGGATTGCGATCTTTCCAGCCGCTTCGAGAAGAGCTTCGGGGATCGAGTCGAAACAGGCGTTGAGCCACTCGACGGGCCGGAGATAAAACGGCAGCGCGTCGTCATCTGAATCGATCGCGAGATCGTCAGCCGCCAGCGTTGCTGCAGCGGGGCCGAGTGCGGCATCGAGGGCGGCGCGCTCGGCCGGGGCGGTTTCGGTGGGCTCGCGCGTGGCTTCTTCGAGCTCGGGATCGAGCGAGCCGAGGATGTCGCCAATCGCCTGCTCGGCACGCGGGGCGTCGAGACTCGGGAGGAGCGACTTGGGTGCTTCGGCGGTCGCAGCTGGCGCGGGCGTCGGAGCAGCCGGAGTTTCAGGGTCGCGGGATGAGAGCCGGGACCGTGCCGGTTGAGTGGGCGCAGTGGCCGCTTCCACAGGAGCAGGCGCTGCCTGAATTGGCGCGGACTTTGGATCAGATGCGGGGTCTTCAAGTTTTGGAGTGGGGGCTGGTTCAGCGGATGCTTGAGCGGGAGCGCGCTCGACTGGAACATCGGCATCAGCCAGCAGGCGATCGATCTCCTGCCCGGCAAGCTGGGCGAGAAGATCATCCGTCCCCGCGTTTTCAGGCGCGGCAGACGGTGCCTCGACAGGTTCGGGCAGGTCCAAGGCGGCCTTGCCCATTGGCGACTCCCTTCAATTCAAATTCGCTGCTTTGGCAGTTGGAGATCACAATGAAGTGAGACTCAAACTGACGGGCCGCCGACGATGGCGATCCTTCGCCTTTATCGGACGACTTGAGGCCCATCATAACCAGCGATTGCCGGGTGAATCAACCGATTGCGGCACGATAAATCAGGCCAATAATTGTTGCCGTGGCGCGACGAATTCATGTCAAAAAGCTCGAAATCGGCGAGGTTCGGCTCGATGTAGCCGAGGCCCATCATGCGCGGGATGTGTTGCGATTGGCGGATCGGTCGCCGGTGGAGGTATTCGACGATGAAGGGCGACAGGCGTCGGCGGTATTGATTCATTCAGGGGCGAGCGATGCCGCGGTGTTCGTGACGCAGATTGTTGAAAAACAGAATGCGGCCGAGTGGACGATTGCTGCCGCCGTTCCAAAAGGCGAGCGCGCCGATTGGATGGTGGAGAAGCTCAGTGAATTGGGAGCAACTGCGTTCATTCCTTTGGCGGCCGAGCGCAGCGTCGTAGTCCCGCAAGGCAGCAACAAGATGGATCGATGGAAGCGCATCGCCATCGAGTCGGCCAAGCAAAGCCGGCGGGCGATGCCGTTGCGGATCGAGCCGCTGACGACGGTCGATCAGCTCTTTGCGAATCAAATGGGGGCCAATCAATCGAGCGTAGGCTGGTATCTCTCGACTGAGCCGTCGGCAACGCCGGTCATGCAGCTTCTCACGCCAGCGCCGCAGCGGGTGTTAGCCATGGTTGGCCCAGAAGGTGGATGGACGGACGGAGAAATGAAGGCCTTTGAAAAGGCGGGTTTCGTCCCAGTGAAACTGACGTCCACCATTCTCCGCGTGGAGACAGCCGCCATCGCAATCGCGGCATTGATGGGATCGAGCCAGCCGTAATCAGGTCGCGCGCGAATGATCACGCCGCCGCGGCTTTGGATGTTTGCAGAATCCATTTGCGAATCTTGCTGGTTTGTCCTTCCCAGCCGCTGCTGGCGCGGAGTTTCAGGAAAGATTCGAACAACCCATCAAGCACCTTGCAGAAATCGCGCAGCAGGCCGACGCGCTCTTCAAATTCCACGCGCGGCGATTCCGCCTCTTCCACATCCGGCAGCTTCAATCCTCCGACCGAAAGCCCCTCCGCTCCAAGCGTCAGCGAATACTGCTGCCGATTGGCTTCCAGAATCAGCCCCGCCTTTCGCGGCAGCTTTCCGCTGCGCAGGCCATCGCGCGCTTCGGGCATGCGCGACGGACCGTCTCCTCGGAGCGAGTCTTTGCCGGTCTGTCCATAGGCGCAATCCAAGTCGAGCGATTTATCAAAAAAGATTGACACTTGATCTGCTTCGGTCGCGACCACACCCTTTCGCGCATCGCCCTCATGCCAAAGCCAAAGCAGAAACTCGTTCCCCACAAAATCCTTGGGCTGCGGCCCTTTTGTCGTCCAGGGATAATCGGGATGCTGACCCTCCCCTTCCGGCCCCGGCACAAATCGTGTCGGCCGAAGGTCTTCATAGTCGCGCTTGTGTCCATGCTCCAGCACTTTCAGTGCAGCCGTGCCGGCCGACAGCGGCTCAAGCTCCAGGCCGAACGTCCGCTCAAAAATCTCCGACAGCTTTTCAAACGAAGCACCGGTTGCCGAGCAGTAAAGCGTTTTCGTCGGTAAATCCCAGAGAATCGGCAGCAGTTTGCTGCGACGGAACTTCCCTTCCCGCAACTCCTGATCGATCTTCTTGCGGATCGAATCTTTCACTTCTCGCTTCTGATTCTTGGAAATAAAGCCGGATGGATTGTCTTTAGCAGCGGCTTCTTCTTCCATCATCTGCCAGGCTTTCTTGAGCGAGCCGGGCACTTTGTTGGTGTCGATGCGAAGGGCGAAATGAAGGGCATCGGCATAGGCGTTATGTTCGAAACTGAAATTGCCATCCAGAACATGCCGGCCCCCGCTCCAGCCATATTCGATCTCCTCCGGCACGCCGAATTCTCCCGGCCGGAGCGCATGCTCCGAGAGCTTGTCGAGCATGTCCTGCGTGATGGATTTGGGCGATTTGCCCGCCACGTGAAAACGACGAAACGAAACGGCACCAGACGAAAACGGCATGAATGATCCTTTGAACCGGAGATTGACCTGTTGAACAACTCGGATGCTTCTTACAACAACTGGCGGGAATTTCACCAGACTGGTTGCGACAACGCCAAGCTTCGCGCATCTTATCGACAGGTAAAAGTTGATAATTTCAAAAACTTCCTCTTTCCAGACGGGGACCGATGCCAAGTCAACCCATGTCTCGAACAATCGCGTCACGTGTCGGTGCCCGGGCGGCCATGTTCTGTGCCGCATTGGCATTGCTGTCGGCCAGCACTTTTGTGTTAGGCAAGGGAACGCGCTCCACCGATAGCAATGAGCCCTTTCCAAGCGCAACCCCTCGCACGGTTGTTGATGTCAGCCAGCGGATTTTCCCGGCTGTGGTGCGGCTTGACGTCGCTCAGGAGATCTATTCTGAAGGCAAGCGAACCGTCCAGCGCGGCATCGGCTCGGGCGTCATCATCGATGAGAAAGGGCGCATTCTCACCAATTTCCACGTCGCCGGTCGCGCGGCCGAGATCTTCGTCACTCTCTACAGCAAAGAGCGCGTGCACGGCACGCTCGTCGGCGATGATCATTGGACCGACCTTGCTGTCGTCCAGATGGACATGGATGAAATCAGCAAGAAGAAGGTCGATTTCCGCTATGCCGAGCTTGGCGAAAGCAAGGGCCTGATCGTCGGCCAGGACGTCATGGCCATCGGTACGCCCTTCGGCCTGGCGCGCACGATGACGCTCGGCATCGTCTCCAACAACGAGCGCACGTTTTACCCCGAGCGCATGCGGATCGACGAATATGAGACCGGCATGTTCAACAACTGGATCCAGATGGATACGCCGATCAATCCCGGCAACAGCGGTGGCCCGCTGGTGGACATGACCGGCAAAGTGATCGGCATCAACACCCGCGGCGGTGGCCAGAATCTCAACTTTGCGATCCCAATCGACGTGGCCAAAGAAGTCATTTCGCGCATCCTCACGACTGCCAAGGATGGAAAGAAGGGCCGAGTCGATCGCAGCGATCTGGGAATCGATTTCAAGCCGCTCCAGGACTTGGAAACCTTTTACAACATCGACATCAACCGCGGCGTGCTGGTCAACAGCGTCGATCGCAATTCGCCGGCCGAGAAGGCTGGTGTGAAATCGCAGGACATCCTCCTGGACATCAATAGCAAGCCGGTCAATGTGCGCTTCCCCGAAGAAATTGCCGCAGCACGCAAGATGATCGCTGATTTGCCGATCGGCACGGATGTGAACCTGACTCTCAAGCGCGGCGGCAAGACCATCACGCTCACGGCCAAAACTGAAAAACTCCAGGGCGTGGTTGGCGAAGAAAAGGAATTCAAATCCTGGGGCATTTCGGTTCGCGAGCTGACCCGCGCCTACGCCAATGAAGCGCGTCTTGACGATACGCAAGGCGTCGTTGTGACGACGCTGAACATTGGTTATCCAGCCGAGAAGGCGGGCCTCGACCGCGGTGACGTGATCCGTTTGGTGAATCGAAAGCCGGTGACCGATCTGGACTCATTCGGCGCGCTGTACGATGCCTCGATCAAGAGGAAGGACAAAGTCGTTGTGCTTGAGGTTCAGCGCGGCCAGGGACGCCATGCGGCGGTGCTGAAAGTCAATTACGACGAAGAATAAGAGCTATAAATCTGCGAAAGTGCGATCGACATTCTCATCATGGAGCATGCATGACACGCGTGACTGGATGGATTTTGCCTCTGCTGCTGATTGCTGCCGCGGCACAGGCGAACGTAGCGCCGGAGACGGCCCGGAAGCTGTACCAGGAAGTGACGCCGTCGTTGGTGGCGGTGCAGTATGCCTGGGTGAGCGAGCTGGGTCGGCGCGAGCTGATCGGCGCAGGCGTAGTCGTGGGAGACGATCTGGTCATGCTGCCGATCACCATCGTGAATCCGCAGATTCCCGATGCGCAGATGAAGGATTTCAAGATCATCGTCCCCAACGAGAAAGGTGACCCCGACGAGATCGAAGCCACCTTCCAGGGGCGCGATGAGCGCACTGATATGGCCCTGGTGAAGGCCAAGACGCCACAGCATTGGAAGCCGATCAAGTTTGAAGACATTCCGGTGCAGGTGGGCGACCCAGTTTACTCGGTGGGCATTCTGCCGCAGGTGGCGGCATACAAATCTTATTTCATGGAAGCTGCAGTATCAGCGAAGTTGCGCGGCGATGTGCCGCACGTGCTGGTTCAAGGCGGCGGACTTGCCGCGATGGGCTCCCCTGTATTCAACAGCGATGGCAAAGCGATTGGCATGACCAGCTATCGCTTCACCACCAGCATCCTGCTCAACGATCGCAATGAATCGCTTAACGCGATCACCAGCCCGCCGAAGTTTTTTATTCCCGCACATGACTTTTTGCTGACGCTCGAAGATCCGCCTTCGCCGGAAAAGCCGGTGGAACTGCCGTGGATGGGTGTGCCGGACATGACCGGCCTGACCAAAGATGTCTCCGAGGCTTTTGGATTGAAGGACAAGCCGGCGATTCAGATTGGTGCGGTTATTCCCGATACTCCTGCCGCCAAGGCCGGCCTGAAGCAGGATGACATCGTTGTGAAGATTGATGGGAAGCCGCTCGAGCGCGGCGACGAAGCGACCGAGCTCCCTGAGATTTTCCGGCGACGTCTGCTGCGATTTAAGCCGGGTGAGACCGTGACTTTATCTGTGTTGCGCGAGCAGGATAAGCCGCTGGTGGATATTCCGATCAAGCTCGGGCAGCAGCCCAAGCGATCTAACACCGCTAAGCGCTATTTTGCCGAAGATCTGGGATTTGTCGTTCGCGAGCTGGTGTTCACCGACACGTATGCCCGCAAGCTCCCGAGCGATTTTAAGGGTGTCATCGTCGATGTCGAGCGGCCGCAGAGCAACGCCGCCAGCGGCGGACTGCATCCGGGCGACATCATTATCAGCATGAATAACAATCCGATCACCGACATCGGTGAATTCGAAAAGAGCTACAAGGCCCTGCGAAAGGATCACCCGCACGAGCCAATCGTGCTGGTGGTTCAGCGGCAGAACCGCGAAGATACGATCCGCATCGAGCCGCCGCAGTAAGTGCGCCATGGATCTTGCAAAACTGCGAAAGCTTGTCGCGCTGGATGTGAATGATCCGCTCAGCCGATTCGCGCTGGGAAAGAAGCTTGCGGAAACTGCCGCCAGCGACAACGCTCCTGAATTACAGGAAGCGGCCGAGCATCTTCGATTCGCTAATCGTGCTGCGCCGGATCATCTCGCCACCTATCACGTGCTGGCGGGCGTTTTGGTCCGCCTTCGGAACACCGATGAAGCGCGTAATGTTCTGAAGGAAGGAATCGCCCGCGCCGTTCAGGTCGGAGAAGGCATGGGACGTGATCTCGCGCCGGCGATGCAGGAGATGCTCGCGGAGTTGGAAAACGCTTGACCTGGTTAAACACATCGTGCATTCGCAGAACGTAACGAGCAACCGAGGTTAGCCGCGACGCGCCAGCGGAGCGCTTCTTCGATCGTGAAGAAAGCGCTCCGCTGGCGCGTCGCGGCTAAACTGGGCTGATAACAATTCCTTGAAGATGAGCGCGGTTTATGTGGACCGAACGAGTCTCGCATCAAGCGCGATAACTCGACGAACAACCCTTTTCCCTCTATCCTTCAATTATGTATCGATATTTTGAGCGCAACGGAAAGAAATTCCTGGTCTTCTTTGGTGTGTTCCTGATGGTCGCCTTCATTGTCCCCACAGGTTTTCGCAACAGCGCCTTCCGTGGGAATGGACCAGCCGCCGGCAAGCTGGGTGGCGTCACCGTGTACGAGCGCGAGCTTTCGAATTCAAAGAGTGAATGGCAGATCCTCACCACTCGTCTGCCTGATGGGCGAGCGTTTGCTTATATGGAAATGGGCCTGGCACTGGCGGGAATTCCCCAGCAGCAATTCGGTATGCAGTCCCAGGCCCTTATTGGCCAGATTGACCAGCATCCGGATCTGTTTT
>Ga0207695_10001701_pt1 | contig 35229 bp, 34 predicted proteins | sample KBSC54metaG_FD_184354 | JGI IMG/M metagenome (GOLD analysis project Ga0207695, IMG submission 184354) | Corn rhizosphere microbial communities from Kellogg Biological Station, Michigan, USA - KBS C5-4 metaG (SPAdes) (version 2) | ecosystem: Host-associated > Plants > Roots > Rhizosphere > Soil... | reverse complement strand
CCCTGACTCGCGCCATCCCTGGCGCTCGCCCTTCGGGCCGGCTGATGCCGTTCACGGCCGATCCCTTCGGCCGTAGTCGGGCACCTTCCCCCGCAAGCAGGGGAAGGAAAGTCAAATGCTGCGTTCGTAATCGACGAAATCGAAAGCGAGCGGATGCCTGGCATCGGCCGGATGATGCGCGCGCGCGACCTCGCGCCACTCGCCCGGATCGAATGCCGGGAAGAAGGTGTCGGCATCGGGCGTCGCCGTGTCGATTTCGGTCAGGTGCATGCGCGTGGCGTGCGGCAGCGCCAACGCGTAGACCTCGCCGCCGCCAATCACCATCAACTCGCCGTTGCCGGCGCGTGCAACCGCTTCGTCCAGCGAATGCACCACGGTTTGCCCCTCGAACGGCGCGACACCAGCACGTGTCAGCACCAGGTTCGGTCGCCCCGGCAATGGACGCCCGATCGCGAGCGCGGTCTTGCGCCCCATAAGCACCGGCTTGCCGAGCGTGAGCGCCTTGAAGCGCTTGAGGTCGTCGGACAGGTACCACGGCATCGCGCCAGCACGGCCGATGGCGCGGTTGCGATCGAGCGCGGCGATGAAGGTGATCATGCATCACCTTGCTTCGCACGATGGCATCCCCCCGCGCCTGCGGCGCGACCCCCTTCCTTCGGAAGAGGGTGAACCGGTCCGCGCACCTTTACCGCGGGATTGCGATCGAGGGCGGCGACAAGGGTGATCACCACACCGCAGCCCTGGCCGTACATCCCCCCGGCGCTTCGCGCCGACCCCCTTCGTTCCGAAGGAGGTGCTTTTCCTCCCCCTTCCAAAGGAAGGCGGAGCGAAGCGAACGCGCGCGCAGCGCGATGAGGGGGGTGGCTCTTGATCTTCATACCGCCACCGGCGCCTTGATCGCCGGCAACGGGTTGTAATCGACGACGCGGATGTCTTCGAAACGGAAATCGAACAGCGCTTGCACGTCGGGATTCAGCACCAGCCTCGGCAGCGGCCGGGGCGTGCGGGTCAACTGCTCCCGCGCCTGCTCGACGTGGTTGGAATAAAGGTGCAGGTCGCCGAACGTATGCACGAAATCGCCGCGTTCGAGTCCGCACACCTGCGCCATCATGCATGTCAGCAGCGCGTAGCTCGCAATGTTGAACGGCACGCCGAGGAAGATGTCGGCCGAGCGCTGGTAAAGCTGGCACGACAATTTTCCGTTGGCCACGTAGAACTGGAACAGCGCGTGGCACGGCATCAGCGCCATCCTGTCCAGCTCGCCCACGTTCCATGCCGAAACGATCATGCGACGCGAGTCCGGGTTGCGCCTGATCTGTTCGATGACCTGCGCGATCTGGTCGATCGTGCGACCGTCGGGCGTCGGCCATGCGCGCCATTGCTTGCCATAGACCGGCCCGAGATCACCGTTCGCGTCGGCCCACTCATCCCAGATGCTGACGCCGTGCTCGTGCAGGTAGGCGACGTTGCTGTCACCGCGCAGGAACCACAGCAATTCGTGCACGATCGACTTGATGTGCAATTTCTTGGTGGTGAGCAGCGGGAAGCCTTGAGCCAGATCCATGCGGATCTGGCGGCCGAACACCGAGCGCGTACCCGTGCCGGTGCGGTCATCCTTGTGGGCGCCGTGTTCCAGCACGTCGCGGAGGAGGTCGAGGTAGAGCTGCATGGACGGAAAACGAATCGGAGAACGAAGGAAGCATAACAGCCGTGACCTGGTTACCCGTCGCTCGCAACGGGCGCGGGAACAAAGCAGGCAAGAGCGGCATCCCTACACGCCTGCGGCGCGCCCCCCTTCCGCTGGAAGGGGGTGAGGCATCTCGCCGCCAAATTGTCTTCCCGCTTCCACGGAAGGGGGATCGAGGGGAATGGCTCTTGCCACGCCGACGCTTCGCTGCGCAAAACGCGATGCCACCGACCGTTCGCAAGCGCCGCCCCCACCCACATTCAGGCGCGGTTAGGGTAGGCTTGCCCGATCGTTCCGCTACAGGGGTGCCTCCCGAACATGAATTCCGCCATGCCTACCGTTTCCAAGACCCGCTCGTTCTCGACCGTATTCCTGATCGAGATGTGGGAGCGCTTCGGCTACTACGGCATGCAGGCGCTGATCATCTACTACATGGTGCAGCGGCTGGGTTTCCAGGACACCCCGGCCAACCTGACCTGGAGCGCGGCGGCCGCGTTGATCTACGTATCGCCGGCGATCGGCGGCTGGGTCGGCGACAAATTCTTCGGTACCCGCCACACCATGCTGCTGGGTGCGTGCGTGCTGGCGGTCGGCTACGCCTTGATGGTGGTGCCGGCGCACAGTTCGATGTTCCTGTTCGTGGCACTCGGCGTGATCGTGGTGGGCAACGGTCTGTTCAAGGCCAATGCCGGCAACCTGGTGCGCAAGATCTACGAGGGTGACGATGCCAAGATCGACGCCGCGTTCACGCTCTACTACATGGCGGTGAACATCGGCTCGACGTTTTCGATGCTGCTGACGCCGGTCATCAAGAATTATTTCAATGCGCCATACAACGGCCAGTTGGCGTGGCTGCCGAACGCATCCAGCCTGTTCGGTGACGGCCTCGGCTGGCACATGGCTTTCGCGGTGTGCTGCGTGGGCCTGCTGGTGGGCCTGGGCAACTATGCCGTGATGCGGCACACGCTGAATCACATCGGCTCGGAACCCGACCACCAGCCCTTCAAGTTCTGGAAGCTGCTGGCGGTGCTGGCGGGCGGCGTGGTGGTGGTGGCGATTTCCACGATCATCCTTCGCTACGGCACGGTCGCGAAGGTTTTCGTGTACACCGCCGGCGCGTGCGTGCTGGCGATCTTCGGCTACCTGATCACGAAGTCCGAGAGCCGCGAGCGGCCCGGCCTGATCATTGCCCTGATCCTGGTGGTCGAGACGGTGTTCTTCTTCATCTTCTACCAGCAGATGTCCACCTCGCTGAACCTGTTCGCGCTGCGTGACGTCGATCCGGCTTTCCGTCTGTTCGGCGCGCACCTGTTCAATTGGGATCCGGCGCAGTTCCAGGCGCTGAACCCGCTGTGGATCTTCGCGCTCAGCCCGATCCTCGCTTTCACCTACACGCATTTCGCCAAGCGCGGCAAGGATCTCCCGATCGCGGCCAAGTTCGCGTTCGGCTTTCTCGCGGTCGCGATCGGCTTCTTCATCTACGGCGCGGCCGGCCACTTCACCACCGAGCCCGGCAAGACCAGCCAATGGGTCATGGTGGGCGGCTACGGCTTCGGTTCGCTGGGCGAGCTTTTGACCAGCGGCCTCGGCCTTGCCTTCGTGGCGCGCTATGTGCCGGCGCGCATGGGCGGCTTCATGATGGGCGCCTACTTCGTCGCGTCGGGCGTCGCGCAGTACCTCGGCGGCATCGTCGCCTCGTTCGCGAGCGTGCCGGAGACGATCACCGATCCGGTCCAGATGATGCCGATCTACACCCGCCTGTTCAATTGGCTGGGCGTCGCGGGCGTGGCCTGCACCATCATCGCGCTGGCGGTGCTTCCGCTGATCCGCGGACTGGACAAGGCGCACGCCACCGGCATCACCTACGCCGAGCTTCCCGAAGCCGGCAAAGGCATGCCCACGGCGGGTTCCGAACGCTGACCCTGGCGCCATGACGGTTGTCACGTCCGAACGGCATGCCGTTCGGCATGGGCGTCTGTGCGTCTGATCGGCTATTTTGGCGGCATCGCGACCGCGCGACGAACCACTCGCCGCGGCCACGGTCGAACACACGCATCAGAACCTGGACAGCACTCGCATGTCGCGACCCAAATGGATTCTGACGATCGTCGGCATCGTCATCGTGCTACTGATCCTGTGGCGCATCTTCTCCGGCCCCGGCAAATCGAACGATTTCGGAAACGGCGCGGACGAAGCCGTGCCCGTCACCGTGGTGCCCGCGGCGCACCAGAACGTGCCGGTCTACCTGACCAGCCAGGGCACGGTGCAGGCGCTCAACACCGTCAACGTGCAGCCGCAGGTGAGCGGTGAACTGCTGAAGCTGGATTTCACCGAGGGCGGCCCGGTGAAGAAGGGCCAGGTGCTGGCCGAAATCGATCCGCGCACCTTGCAGGCGCAGCTCGACCAGGCGATGGCCAAGCGCGCGCAGGACCAGACCCAGCTCGCCACTGCGCGCGCCAACTACGAGCGCTCGGAAGACCCGAAGTACAAGCAGTACGTCCCCCAGATCGACCGCATCACGCAGAAGAACACGGTCGCGCAATACCAGGCCGCGGTCGCCGCCGACAATGCCAGCATCCAGGACACCCAGGTGCAACTGGGCTTCACCAAGGTCACGTCACCGATCGATGGACTGGCGGGCATCCGCCAGGTCGATCCCGGCAACGTCATTGCCACCACGACCACCATCGTCACTGTCACGCAGACGCAGCCGATCTATGTGATTTTCACGCTCGCGGGCAAATACCTCGACGAAGTACGCGCGGCGCAGGCCAAGGCACCGTTGACCGTGTCGATCCTGGATGCGTCCAACAACGTGATCGAAGGCGACGGCAAGCTGCTGGTGATCGGCAACCAGATCGACCCCTCCACGGGTTCGTTCCAGCTGAAAGCCGAGTTCCCCAACGGCAACAACCAGCTTTTTCCCGGCCAGTACGCCAACACGCAACTGCAGGTGAGCGTGGACGCCGATGCGCTGGTCGTGCCGAGCGCGGCGGTGCAGCGCGGGCCGAACGGCGACTACGTGTGGCTGGTCACCGACAAGCGTCCGGAGAATGCCGCCGACAGTTCTGCACCCGCGAGCAGCGCGAAGGGACGCCGCGGCAAACGTGCGGCGAGCAGCGCACCCGCCGACGCCAAACCGTCCGGCAGCAGGCCGGCCAAATACGTCACCATGCAACCCGTCGTCACCGGCGGCGAGGCCGGCGACGCGGGCATCATCGTGACGCACGGCCTCAAGGCCGGCGACGAGGTGGTCACCGCGGGACAGTTCCGCCTGAAGCAGGGCAGCAAGGTGAATCCCATGAAGCCCGGTGAAGTCCCGGCGCCGCCGACCACGACCGAGATCAAGGCCGCGGCAAAGGCCAGCGGCGGCCGCGGGCGGAGGCGTTGATGAATTACCCCCTTCCAGCGGAAGGGGGTCGGTGCGCCTGGCATCGCCAGGCGCACCGGGGGGATGTAATCGTCACCCGCAATAAAGAGCCATCCCCCTCGATCCCCCTTCGTTCCGAAGGGGGAAGAGAAGCGGCAGGGTTCTGCCGCCGACAAACCTGACGCCTGGAACCCATGGGCTTCTCCTCGATCTTCATCCGCCGGCCGATCGCAACGTCGCTGTTGATGGCGGCGGTGCTGCTGCTCGGCATCATCGGCTACAAGGCGCTGCCGGTTTCGGCGTTGCCCGAGATCGAGGCGCCGAGCCTCGTGGTCACCACGCAATACCCCGGTGCCAGCGCCACCACCATCGCGACGCTGGTCACCACGCCGCTGGAGCAGCAGCTCGGGCAGATTTCCGGCCTGACGATGATGAGTTCCAACAGCGCGGCGGGGTTGTCGACCATCACGCTGCAGTTCGCGATGGACACCAACCTCGACGTGGCCTCGCAGGACGTGCAGTCGGCGTTGCGCACCGCACGGCTGCCGTCGAGCCTGCCCTACCCGCCGGTCTACAACCGGGTGAATCCGGCCGACGCGCCGATCATCACCCTCGCGCTCACGTCCGACAGCGTGCCGCTGCGCGACGTCAACAATTACGCCGACTCGATCCTGTCGCAGCGCCTCGCGCAGGTGCCGGGCGTGGGCCTGGTTTCCATCGCCGGCAACGTGCGTCCGGCGGTGCGCGTGCAGGTCGACCCCGGCAAGCTGGCCAATCTCGGCCTCACGATGGAAGACGTGCGCTCGGCGCTCACGCAGGCCAATGTCAATGCCGCCAAGGGTTCGTTGAACGGCGCGGTGCAGACCTACGAGATCGGCACCAACGACCAGTTGCAGAGCGCGGCCGAATACGCGGGCACCATCATCGCGTACAAGAACAATGCGCCGGTGAGGCTTTCCGATGTCGCCACGGTGGTGGACGGCGTCGAGAACGACCAGCTCGCCGCGTGGGCGAACGGCAAGCCGGCGGTGTTGCTGGACATCCGCCGCCAGCCCGGCGCCAACATCATCAAGACGGTCGACCAGATCGAGCAGACCCTGCCCGACCTGCGCGCGGTGCTGCCTGCGGGCATCCACCTCTCGGTGTTCGCCGACCGCACGATCACCATCCGCGCCTCGGTGCACGACGTCGAGGTGACGCTGCTGATCGCGATCGTGCTGGTGGTCGCGGTGATCTTCGCGTTCCTGCGCCGGTTGTGGGCCACGATCATCCCCGCGGTCGCGGTGCCGCTGTCGCTGATGGGCACCTTCGCGATCATGGCCTTCGCGGGCTTCTCGCTGGACAACCTGTCGCTGATGGCGCTGACCGTCGCCACCGGTTTCGTGGTGGACGACGCGATCGTGATGATCGAGAACATCGTGCGCTATCTGGAACAGGGCAAGGAAGGCCGCGAGGCCGCCGAAATCGGTTCGCGCGAAATCGGCTTCACGGTGTTGTCGCTGACGGTTTCGCTGATCGCGGTGTTCCTGCCGCTGCTGCTGATGCCCGGCGTCACCGGCCGGTTGTTCCACGAATTCGCGTGGGTGCTGACCATCGCGGTCGCGATCTCGATGTTCGTGTCGCTGACGCTGACGCCGATGATGTGCGCCTACCTGTTGAAAGCGGGCTCGCTGCCGACCGGCGACGAAGAGGCGATGGAACACCGGCGCGGTTTCTACGCCAGGATGCTCGGCTGGTACGAATCCAGCCTCGACTGGGTGCTGGTGCACCGGCGCACCACGATGCTCGTCGCCGCGGCCTCGGTGGCCGTCACCGTGTTGCTGTACGTGGTGATCCCGAAGGATCTTTTGCCCGAGCAGGACACCGGCCTGATCACCGGCGTGGTGCAGGCCGACAACGACATCGCCTTCCCGGCGATGTCGCGCAGCACCCAGGCCGTCACGGCCGCGCTGCGCAAGGACCCGGCGGTCGCGGGCGTGGCCGCGTTCATCGGCGCGGGTTCGATCAACCCGACGCTCAACCAGGGCCAGGTGAGCATCGTGCTGAAGCCGCGCGGCGAACGCGGCAGTCTCGATGCGGTCCTGGCCGGCCTGCAGAAGGACGTCGCCGACATCCCCGGCGTGGAGTTGTTCCTGAAGCCGGTGCAGGACATCACGCTCGACACCACCGTCGCGCCGACCGAATACCAGTACGCGATCTCCGAAGTCGATCCGAACGACCTCGCGAAGAACGCGCAACGCGTGGTGCAGGCGGTGAAGCAGCTGCCGGAACTCGCCGACGTGTCCGACAACCTCGCGATGAACGGGCGTGCGCTGAAACTGGACATCGACCGCACCGCCGCGAGCCGCCTCGGCGTGCCGGTGCAGACCATCGACGACACGCTGTACGACGCCTACGGCCAGCGCCAGATTTCGACGATCTTCACCCAGCAGAACCAGTACCGCGTGGTGCTGGAGGTCGAACCGCAATTCCGCAACCGCTCCGACCTCATGAACATGCTGACGGTGCGCTCGAATGGTTCCAGCGGCGCACTCACCGGCACCAATGCCACCAGCGCGGGAATGCTGAAATCGGCCAACTCCTCGACCGCGACCGGCATCGGTCAATCCAACACCGGCATCCTGCTCGGTGGCGGCAACACCGTGCCGCTGTCCACGCTGGCCAGCGCGACGCTCACCGACGCCCCGCTGGTGATCGCGCACCAGAACCAGCTGCCGGCGGTGATCGTCTCGTTCAACGTTGCGCCCGGCTATTCGCTGTCGCAGGCGGTGGACGCGATCAACAACGCCACGTCTTCGTTGAACCTGCCCCCGCAGGTGCGCACGCAGTTCATCGGCAAGGCCGCAGAGTTCTCGTCCTCGCTGGGCAACGAAGCGCTGCTGCTGCTGGCCGCGATCGTGGTGATCTACATCGTGCTGGGCGTGCTGTATGAAAGCTACATCCACCCCTTGACGATCCTTTCGACGCTGCCGCCCGCGGGCGTGGGCGCGCTGCTGGCGCTGATGCTGTTCGGGATGCCGCTGTCGGTGGACGGCATCGTCGGCATCGTGCTGCTGATCGGCATCGTCAAGAAGAACGCGATCATGATGATCGACTTCGCGATCACCGCGCGGCGGCGCGGCATGAACGCGCACGACGCGATCCGGCGCGCCTGCCTGCTGCGTTTCCGGCCGATCATGATGACCACTTTCGCGGCGCTGTTCGGCGCGCTGCCGCTGGCGCTGGGCAACGGCATCGGCGCGGAACTGCGGCGTCCGCTGGGCGTGGCGATCGTCGGCGGCCTGCTGTTGTCGCAACTGGTTACCCTGTACACCACGCCGGTGATCTATTTGTACATGGAACGTTTCGGCGACTGGCTGCAGCAACGCAGCGGGCGGCTGCATGCCGAGCTGGCTTCCGAGAGTGGCGAGTGAGCAACAAGTGATGGTCCATTTATCACGCGAAGCTGCGTTGCTTTTCCTCCCCCTTCCGAAGGAAGGGGGATCGAGGGGGATGGCTTTTCGTTTTGGCGCGACATCCCCCCGCCGCTGCGCGGCGACCCCCTTCCTCCGGAAGGGGGTGGGCTTCTGCGGTCTCCGGTCCCCGGTTCCCGGTCCCCCATGAACATCTCCTCGCCCTTCGTCAAACGTCCCATCGGCACTTCGCTGATGGCGGCGGGCGTGCTGGCGATCGGAATCCTCTGCTACGTGCTGCTCGGCATCAGCGCCTTGCCGGAAGTGTCGTTCCCGGCGATCTGGGTATCGGCCGCCGAGCCCGGAGCCAACGCCACCACCATGTCAGCCACGGTGACCGCGCCGCTGGAGCGCCACCTCGGCCAGATTCCCGGCATCGACATGATGCGGTCGCGCAGCTCCGCCGGCAGCGCGTTCGTGATCCTGCTGTTCGATTCCGACGTGGACATCAACGCCGCCGCGCAGCAGGTCGATGCCGCGATCAATGCGGCGGTGCCGGACCTGCCGGCCGGCCTTTCGATGCCGCAGTGGCACAAGGCCAACCCGAACGACGATCCGGTGATCACGCTGGCGCTGACCTCCGACACGCAACCGATGTCGGCGCTGTTCGATTCGGCGAATACCCTGCTGCAACCACGCCTCAGCCAGCTGGACGGCGTCGCTTCGGTGGACGTGTCCGGCAGCGCGCAACCGGCGGTGCGGGTGGACGTGGACCTGCACAAACTCACCGCGCTCGGCCTGTCCACCAACGACATCCGCAACGCGATCACCGCGGCCAACGTGACCTCGCCGCAGGGCTTCCTCACCGACGGCGAGATCTCCACCGCGATCACCGCGACCGACCAGCTGCACACCGCCGATGATTTCGCCAACCTGGTGATCGCGATCCACAACGGCATGCCGGTGTACCTGCACGACGTGGCGAACGTGTACGAAGGCGCGGAGGACAAGTTCCAGGCCGCGTACTTCAACGGCAAGCGCTCGATCCAGTTGCAGGTGTACAAGCGCCCGGACGCGAACGTGATCAAGACGGTGGACGGCGTGAAGGACGAGCTGCCCGGCTTGCGCAACCTGGTGCCGCCGGGTACGCAGATCACGCCGTACTTCGACGAAACCTCGACCATCCGCAACTCGGTCAACGACGTGCAGATCACGCTGCTGATCAGCCTGTCGATGGTGATCCTGACGATGGCGCTGTTCCTGCGCCGGCTCGCGCCCACGCTGATTGCCACCTCGGCCGTGCCGATGTCGCTGTGCGGCGCCTTCATCGTGATGTACGCGATGGATTACACGCTCGACAACCTCTCGCTGCTGGCGCTGGTGATCGCCCTGACGTTCGTGGTGGACGACGCGATCGTGGTGATCGAAAACATCACCCGCCACCTCGACGAGGGCAAGTCGCGGCTGCAGGCGGCGCTGGAAGGGGCGAAAGAAATCGGCTTCACGATCGTCGCGATCACCGCTTCGCTGCTGGCGGTTTTCATGCCGATCCTGTTCGCGCCGTCCTTCATCGGCATGTGGTTCCGCGAATTCACGGTCACCATCATCGCGGCCATCTTCGTGTCGATGCTGGTGTCGTTGACGCTGACGCCGGCCCTGTGCGGCCGCTTCCTGCGCCATCACGAGACCCGCGAATCCGGTCCGTCCAGGTTGTCGCGCGCGCTCGACCGCTTCCACGCAGGCATGCTTTCCATCTACAGGCGTACGCTGGACTGGACGCTGCACAAGCACCCGAAGCTGATGGCATGGACGCCGCTGCTGCTGCTGGCGTTGACCATCTACCTGTTCCACGCCGTTTCATTCACCGACTTCCCGCCGCAGGACACGGGCCTGATCTGGGGCCGCGCCAGTGGCGAGGTGACCATGTCGTTCACCGACCTCGAGGCGCGGACCGCTGCGCTGGTGAAAATGCTGCGCCAGGATCCCGCCGTCGAGTACGTCGGTGCTTCGGTCGGCACCAGCCGGCGCGGGCCGAGCGGCTGGTTCAGCATCCAGTTGAGGCCGGATGACCAGCGCAAGGACTCGACCGACCAGGTGGTGGCGCGGTTGTCGGCCAAGGTCGCGCGCTACCCCGACCTCAACGTGCGCTTCCGCGCGCTGCAGGACCTCGGCGGCGGGGGCGGCGGCACCAGCCAGGGCGGCCAATACAGCGTGAACCTGCAGAGCAGCAGCGCCACGGAACTTGAGGAATGGCTGCCGAAGCTGCAGGCGCAGTTGCAGAAGAACCCGATGTTCCGCGACGTCGGCACCGACCTCGACGAAGGTTCGCTGCTGCAGAACATGGTGGTGGACCGCGCCAAGGCCACCAGCCTCGGCGTGTCGATGGCGGCGGTGGATGACGCGCTGTACAACGCGTTCGCCCAGCGCCAGATTTCGACGATCTATTCCGACACGAACCAGTATCAAGTCGTGCTGAGCGCGCTGCCCGCGCAGACCGCGTCGCCCGCGGCGCTGGACGGCATTTACGTGCGCTCCTCCAGCGGCAAGATGGTTCCGATCAGCGCGATCGCGCACCAGGAATCCGGCACGTCGCCCAGCGAGATCGAGCACATCAACCAGATGACCAGCATGTCGCTGTCGTTCAACCTGGCGCCAGGCATCTCCATGGGCGATGCCACGAAGCAGATCAGCAAGACCATCGCCGACATGCGCATGCCCGGCGACATCAAGCTCGGCATGGGCGATTTCTTCCGCCGCTTCGAGCAACAGATGATGATGATGCCGCTGTTGCTGGTCGGCGCCATCCTCGCCGTATACCTGGTGCTTGGCATGCTGTACGAAAACCTGGTGCACCCGGTCACGATCCTCTCCACGCTGCCCGCCGCAGGCGTCGGCGCACTGCTGGCGCTGAAGGTTACCGGCCTGCCGATGTCGATCGTCGCGATCATGGCGCTGATCCTGCTGATCGGCCTGGTCAAGAAGAACGCGATCATGATGATCGACTTCGCGCTGGTGGCCGAGCGCGAAGGCCGCACGCCGCTGGACGCGGTGCGCGAAGCCTGCCTGGTGCGCTTCCGGCCGATCATGATGACGACGATGGTGGCGATCCTCGCGTCGGTGCCGCTGGTGATCGGCTTCGGTACCGGCGCCGAACTGCGCCGCCCGCTCGGTGTCGCGATGCTGGGCGGCCTGATCTTCTCGCAGAGCCTGACCCTGCTTTCGACCCCCGCGATCTACCTTGTGTTCGCGACCTGGGCGCGCCGCCGGCGCGAACGCAAGGCACAGCGCACGCTCAAGCGCAAGGCGGCACTGGGCAACGCCTGACGGTCGTCTCCAGCGCGCATGCGGCGCGGCTTGTTATGCTTGGCGTCGTCATTGCCACACCCATATCCATGTCCGCGAAGTCCGAGCCGGCGACCCCGGCACACGCCCGCATCGCCTTCATCGGCGGCGGCAACATGGCACGCAGCCTGATCGGCGCGCAGTTGGCGCGCGGCGTCCCGCCCGCCGCGATCACGGTCGCCGAGCCGCGCGCCGAAGCGCGCGAAGCGCTGGCCCGCGAGTTCGGCGTTCCGACTTTCAGCGACAATGCCGCGGCCATCGCGGCTGCCGATTGCGTGGTGCTGGCGGTGAAGCCGCAGGTCATGCACGCCGTTTGTGCGGCGCTGGCCGGGCCGCTTCGTGGCGCGAACCCGCTGTTGATCTCCATCGCGGCCGGAGTTCGCATCGCGCAACTCGAAAGACTGCTCGGCGACGGGCACGCGATCGTGCGCTGCATGCCCAACACACCCGCGCTGGTCGGCGCGGGCGCCGCCGGCCTTTATGCCAATCGCAACGTCGATGCCGGGCAACGCGCCCTGGCGGAACGCCTGCTGGACGCGGCGGGCATCGTGCGCTGGATCGACGACGAGGCCCAGATGGACACGGTGACGGCGCTGTCGGGCTCCGGTCCCGCGTATTTCTTCCTGCTGGTCGAAGCGATGGAAGACGCCGCCGTGCAACTGGGCCTGCCGCGCGACACCGCACGCGCGCTGGCCGCGCAGACCTGCCTCGGCGCCGGGCACATGCTGGCCGACAGCACCGAGACGGCGACGGAACTGCGCAAGCGCGTCACCTCCCCGCACGGCACCACCGCCGCGGCACTGGATGTCTTCGAGCAAGGTGGCTTCCGCGCGCTGGTCGAGCGCGCACTGGACGCCGCGAGGCGGCGCGGCGCCGAAATGTCGGCCGAAATGGATGCCGGCCCATGATGTACCTCGCCAATGCCCTGGCCCTGCTGATCCAGTTTGCGTTCGGCTGCGCGGTCGCGCTGTTCGTGTTCCGCCTGCTCACCGAAGCCGTTCGCGCGGATTTCTACAACCCGATCTGCCAGTTCCTGTACCGCGCGACCAACCCGATCCTGACGCCGCTGCGCCGCGTCATCCCGACCTGGCGACGCATCAACCTCGCGGCCCTCCTGATCGCGTGGATACTGGAAGTCGTCAAGAACTTCCTGCTGAGTTTCGTCGCGGGCGACTTCTGGGCGTCCGGCGTGGGCACGCTGGTGCTCGGCGTGGCCGACCTGCTGAATTTCTTCATGATCGTCTACCTGATCATGATCTTCGCGTGGGCGCTGCTCAGCTACGTCAACGTCGACGCGCGCAATCCGCTGGTGCCGCTGCTCGGCAAGATCGTCGGCCCGGTGCTGAAACCGTTTCGCAAAGTGCTGCCGCTGCTCGGCGGGTTCGACCTGTCGCCAGTGCTGGCGATCCTGGTGATCCTGCTGATCCAGACGGTGGTCGTGGCGTGGTTGATGAACGTCGGGCACACCATCTAGCCAAAGCGGTTTCGCTCACGTAGCGAGCGAAGCCGCTTTTGGAGAGACGCGCGGGAAAGACGACGTCGTCAGTGCTGCCGGTGCGCCCAGCGCGCGATGACCGCATGCAGCGCATCCAGTCCGTCGGTGAGCGCCGCGGGGCCCGGCTGCAGGATGATCGGTGACTTGATCTCGTGAAGTTCGCCGTCGCGCACCGCCGGGATCGCGTCCCAGGCCGCACGCGCAGCCACCGTTTCGGGTTGGAATTTCTTGCCGCACCAGGACGCGAAGACGATGTCGGGTTGGCGCGGGATCACTTCGGCGGGATCGGCGAGGATGCGGTTCTTCGCCAACGGCTGTTCCGCCAACTCGGGAAACACGTCTTCACCCCCGGCGATGCGGATCAATTCCGCGACCCAGCGGATGCCGGTGATGGGCGGCTCGTCCCACTCCTCGAAATAGACGCGCGGATGCCGCGGCAACGCGGCGCCCAGCGCGCGCACGTGCCCGACATGCGCCTCGAGTCCCCGCGCGTACGTCTCGGCCTTGTCGTGGGCGCCGACCAGCGCGCCCAGCCGACGCACGTAATCGAGGATGCCGTCCACCGAGCGATGGTTGCTGATCCAGACTTCGACGCCGGCTTTCACCAATTCCCGCGCGATGTCGGCCTGGATGTCGGAGAACCCGATGGCCATGTCCGGTTGCAGCGCGAGGATCTTGTCGATCTTCGCGCTGGTGAATGCGGAAACCTTGGGTTTCTCTTTCCGCGCGCGTGGCGGACGCACCGTGAAACCCGAAATGCCGACGATGCGATCCTGCTCGCCGAGGGCATACAGCACCTCGGTCGGCTCCTCGGTCAAGCAAACGATGCGTTGTGGCCCGTGCATCACGGATACAGCAGGCGTTCGCGCCACGCGCCATCGACGAGTTCCCAGCGATGGCGTTCGTTCCAGCGATGCTCGCCCGCATACCAGAACTCGACCAGGTCCGGCACGACCCGGTAGCCGCCCCACTCGGCGGGTCGCGGCACATCGCGACCCGAGAACTTCCGGTCGAATTCGTCGATGCGCGCATCGAGCGCAGCGCGCCCGGGCAGTGTCTGCGATTGCAGCGACGCCCAGGCGCCCAGTTGGCTCGGCCGTTCGCGGGTCGCGAAGTAGGCATCGGATTCTGCGGCCGGCAGTTTTTCCGCGCGGCCTTCGATGCGCACCTGCGCCGCCGGATCAAGCCGCTTCCAGTACAGGCACAGCGCGATGCGCGGATTGGCATCGAGTTGCGCACCCTTGTCGCTGGCGTAATGGGTGAAAAAAGTCGGGCCGCGCTCGTCGAGCGTCTTCAGCAACACCATGCGCGAATGCACGCGGCCGTCGGGATCGGCGGTGGCGATGTTCATTGCATTCGGTTCGGGATCGCCACTCGCCAGCGCCGCGGCGTGCAGGCGCTGCAGGGTTTCGAGAATCGCTGCATTAAGTGGCAAGGCGTCCACCAGGTGATCGCGGACTTTACAGTCTACACGTGGCCAGCGCACGGCCAGCAGGCATCCATGCGGCGCGCGCCGGCCCGCACCTCCTTGTGCGGGCGTTTACCGGCGCGAGACGCCCCCGGCATCTCGCGAAAGCCCCGGTTCACCCCTGTTCAACCCGATATCCATGCTGATACACCGCCGTCAGCCGCCAGCCGTTTTCACCCGACAGGCCGAGCTTCCTGCGCAGGCGGCTGATGTGGGTGTCGACGGTGCGGGTGCTGACGTCGCTGGCGAGATTCCACACGTTCTCCAGCAACGCGTCGCGGCTGACGATGCGGCCCTGCCGGCGGAACAGGTAGCATGCGAGTTCGTATTCGCGCTGGGTCAGTTCGACCGGTTCGCCATTGACGCTGATGACGCGGCGCTTCGCATCGATCCGGTACGGCGGCAACTCCAGCACGTCGCCCGCTTCCGTGTCACCGCCACGGCGTCGCAGTACCGCCGCGACACGCGCGAGCAATTCACCCTGCTTGGGCGGCTTGACCACGTAATCGTCGGCACCTGCGGCGAGGCCTTCGATGATGTCGGATTCCTCGCCGCTCGCGGTCAGGAAGATCACCGGCAATCGGGAATTGGCCGACTGCCGGATCCAGGCCAGCACTTCCAGCCCCTTGGCGTCTGGCAGGCTGCGGTCCAGCAACACCAAGTCGACCGCCTCGTTGCCGAGGCGGCGCCGGAATTCACTGGAAGACCGGAATACCGCGCATCCGTATCCAGCCTGTTCCAACCACAATCGCAAAAGTGCGGCCTGGTCGGGGTCATCCTCGACGCAACCGATCGTCCACGTCACGGCACTCATTGTTTTCTTCGCGCCCTCAACCGCATGGCCCCCTCACGCTGCTCCCCGGACATCTCGGCACTGCAATTCCGTTGCGCCAACGCCTCAATCGACTTCGAAGTTGATGCGCATGTTCACCCGCCATTCTTTCACGCCGCCGTCCTTGTCGGTGGAGACCTTGATGTCGTTGACCCAGGCGCCCTTGATGTTCTTGACCGTCTTGCCGGCCTTCTCCAACCCGTGGCGCACCGCATCCTCGATGCCCTTCGACGAAGACGCGCTCAGTTCGATGACCTTGGTGACGGACATGCTGGTTCTCCTTGCTGGCTGCGAAATCCTTACCGTTCGAGTGTACACATATTGTCCAACCGTGACAGATTTCACGCTTTTGTCAAGCTTCGCCGCCACGACCAAACCGTTGCAATAGTTGTGCCTGCAGCGCGGGCACCGAGGCCAGCACGCTGCGTGTCGCCAGCGACAGTGGCGCCCCGGCCAGATCAGTGAATACGCCGCCAGCCTCCCGCACGATCACGGCCAGTGCGGCGATATCGAGAATATTGACGTCGGATTCCACCACGATGTCGAGCGCGCCACGCGCCAGCAAGTGGTAATGGCAGAAATCGCCGTAACCGCGCGTGCGATTCACGACACCGACCAGCCCGGCGAGGGCCTTCCAGCCCGTGGCGTCCTGCGCCAGCGACTTGATGTTGCCGAGCGACAACACGGCCTCACCCAGGTTGGCGACGGAGGACACACGCACGCGCTGGCCATCGAGCCACGCTCCGCCGCCGCGCCGCGCCCACATCGTCTCGCCGTACAGCGGCGCATGCGAAACACCCAGCACCAGTTCCCCTTCATGCATCAAGGCGATCTGGGTGGAAAAGAACGGTGTACCGCGCACGAAGCTTTTGGTGCCATCCAACGGGTCGACCAGCCACAGGAACGCGCCCCCGCCTTCGCGGCCGCGTTCCTCGCCCAGGATCGCGTGCCCGGGGAACGCCGCTTGCAAGGCCGAGCGGATGATGTCTTCGGCTTCGCGGTCGGCGACCGTGACCGGGGTGGCGTCGGGCTTGATTTCCACCGCCACGCCACGCGTGAAATGATGCGCGATGCGGTCGCCGGCGGCGCGCGCCGCGGCCAGCGCGACTTCCAGCGCGTGGTCGAGGAATGCGTCATCGAGGGCGTCGGTCATGGCGCAGAGCTTAGCCGTGCTTGAGGCAAACCGCGGTGACCGCGATCATGGCGGGATGACCGAATCCGCTTCCCGCAACGCGCCGCTCGCCGCACGCGACCTCGCACACGTGTGGCACCCCTGCACGCAGATGCGCGAACACGCGGCGCAACTGCCGCTGATCCCCATCGTGCGCGGCGATGGCGCGTGGCTGGCGGATGCCGACGGCAAGCGCTACCTGGATGGCATCAGCTCGTGGTGGAGCAACCTGTTCGGCCACGCCAACCCGCGCATCGCGGTGGCCATCGCCGAACAGGCCGCTCGCCTGAATCATGTGATGCTGGCCGGCTTCACCCACGAACCCGCACTGCAATTGGCCGAGGAACTGGTGCGAATCGCGCCCCCCGGTTTGACACGCGTGTCGTACGCCAGCGACGGCGCCAGCGCGGTGGAAATCGCGCTGAAGATGAGCTTCCATTTCTGGCGCAACGCGGGACAACCACGGCGCACCCGTTTCATCGCGCTGGCCAATGCCTACCATGGCGAAACACTGGGCGCGCTGGCCGTCAGCGACCTGCCGCTGTACCGCGCCGTGTACGGCCCGCTGCTGTTCGACCCCATCGTCGCGCCCTCGCCCGACTGGCTGGATGCGGAGCCCGGTGAGGGCCACGAAGACGTGGCGCGACGGCGGCTCGATGACATGCGCGCGCTGCTGGAACGCCATGCGCACGAAACCTGCGCGGTGATCGTCGAACCGCTGGTGCAATGCTCGGGCGGCATGCGGATGCACGCGCCTGCGTACCTCACCGGCCTGCGCGCGTTGTGCGACGAATTCGACGTGCACCTGATCGCGGACGAGATCGCCGTGGGCTTCGGGCGCACCGGCACGCTGTTCGCGTGCGAACAAGCGGCCATCACGCCGGATTTCCTGTGCCTGTCGAAAGGGCTCACCGGCGGCGCGTTGCCGCTGTCGGCCGTGCTGACGACGGACACGGTGTACCAGGCGTTCCTCGGTGATTACGCCGCCAACAACGCCTTCCTGCACTCGCATACTTTCAGCGGCAATCCCATCGCCTGTGCGGCGGCGCTCGCGTCGCTGTCGATCTTCCGCGACGAATCGGTGCTGGAGCGCAACCGCGCCCTGGCAGCACACCTGGCAATGCGGCTGGGATCCCTGGCCGAACATCCGCACATCGCCAACCTGCGCCAGACGGGATGGATCGCGGCGTTCGACCTGGTACAGGACAAGGCCATGCGCAACGCGTGGCCGGCTGACGAACGCCGTGGCCTCCGCTTCTACCGGCACGCGCTCGATCACGGCGTGCTGTTGCGGCCGCTGGGCGACACCGTGTATTTCCTGCCGCCCTACTGCATCGGCGAGGCGGACATCGATTTCATGGTGGACACGGCGCTCGGCGCGGTCAATGCCGCAACGGCTTGACCCAGGCGACACCGTCCACGCGACACCGAGGACGATCAGACCTCGTCGAGGCCCTTGGACATGTCCTCGTCCACTTCGGCCGCGGCCCACTCCAGCGCTTCGCGGTCGCGGCGTTCGCGCTCGATGCGATCGATTTCGTCGATGGTCGGCATGTCGATGCTGCGGTCGGCGATTTCGCGCAACGCCAGCACGGTCGGCTTGTCGTTCTCGGGGTTGATCGTGGCTTCGACGCCGTGCTCCAGCTGACGCGCGCGGCGGGTGGCCATCAGGACCAGTTCGAATCGGTTGTCGACCACCTTCAGGCAGTCTTCCACGGTGATGCGTGCCATGTGAGCTTCCGGTTGTATCGCAAACTTCCAGATTGTAGCAGCGAAGCGGCATTTGTCGATCCCGGAGCCTCCGGGCGCCACCCGCGCTGCATTGCTCCTGAACGCCGTCCGCCCCGATTTTCGCGCACCGGGTTATTTTTTGGACCGATGCGTTTAGAATTGCGCGCTTGCAACGCCCCTCCCCTGCCCGCATTCAACGACGCATGTCACGCTCCCGCTGTTCCCGCATCGCGCATCCGATCGTCGTTGCAGTCCTGGCTGGCGCGCTGGCTGCGTGCGCGGTGGCGCCGCCGCGCACCGATGACCCGTTGCAGAACTTCAACCGCAAGATGTTCGCGTTCAACCAATTCGCGGACAAGGTGGCGATCCGCCCGGCCGCGGTGGCCTACACCAAGGTCACCGGGCCCAAGGGGCGCGTGCTGATCAGCAACTTCTTCGCCAACCTGCGCACGCCCGTCACCATCGTCAACGAGGTGTTGCAGGGCCGGCCTGAGCCCGCGCTGCAATCCACCGGACGTTTCGTGATCAACTCGACCGTTGGATTCCTCGGTTTCTTCGACCCGGCCAGCGACATGAAACTGACCGCGCATCCCACCGATTTCGGGGTGACGCTGGCGCATTGGGGGCTGCCGGAAGGCCCGTACCTGGTGTTGCCGCTCGTCGGCCCGACCACCTTGCGCGACGTGTGGCGGTTGCCGGTGGACAGCTATTTCGACCCGCTGGGTTGGTACTCGCGCGAGCACGATTTCAAATGGCACGCGCAATATCTGCCGTCGGTGCTGTACCTGATGACGTTGCGGGCCAGCGCGCTGCCGATCGATTCAATGCTCAATTCCTCGTACGACCCCTACGCGTTCATGCGCGACGCGTATCGGCAACATCGCCTGTACCAGATCTATTACGGCAATCCGCCGATGTCGGCCATCGAGGAATTGCAGGGCACCAGCCCCGACGAGAATCAGGACGCCGACATCGACCAGTTGCTGCAGCAACAACAGCAGTACGAGAAGACGCACGGCATCAACACCAACAAAGCCGCGCCTGCGCCGGCTGGCTCCGCGCCTCCACCCGCCTCCGCAAGCAGCGCCGCGATGCCGATGCCTGCCGCGCCATCGAGTGCTGCAATACCGGCTCCGGCAAGCAGCATCAATCCTCCGCCAGCAAGTTCCAGCGACTGAAACGATCAGACGGTTGCGGGTTGATCCAGCAACGTTTCGACGTCGCACACCGCCGCCAGCGCGCGCAGTCCTTCGGGCCAATGCACGACGGCCAGCCGCCTGCCGGCGCGACTCGCATTGGCCGCGAGCGCCAGCACGCATGCCAGTCCTGCACTGTCGGCGCGGGTGACGCCAGCAAGGTCGAGCCGCGTCTGCACGCCTGATGCCAATGCGCGATCGCCCTCGGCGAACGCGCGCGCCGCGGTGGCGAACGTCAACGCCCCCGACACTGCCAGCGTCTCGCGGTCGGGTTCGCCGAGGGTCACGCTGTCGACGCGGGTCGTCGCGCGCGCCATGGCGTCAGTGCCCGCCGTCCTGATGCTGCATCTGGTCGATCGCGCCGGCGCCTTCGCTCTGCAGGCGCTTGATCAGGCCGTCGATGCCTTCCTTCTGGATCTCGGCATCCACCTGGTTGCGGTAATTGGTGATGTAGGAAATGCCCTCGATGATCACGTCGTAGGCCTTCCATTCGCCCGAGGCGGTCTTGCGGAAGGCGTAATCGACCGACAGGTTCTTGCCGCTGGTGAGCAGCACCTGGGTGCGCACGATGGTGCGGCGCTGGTCCAGCGGACCCTGCGCGGGCAACACCTTCACGGAACCGCGCGTGTAGGCGACCAGTCCTTCGGCATAACGGCGGGTCAACGCGTTGTAGAACGCGCGCGCAAACGCGACCCGCTGCGCCGGCGTGGCGTCGCGCGCGTGACGGCCCAGTACCAGCAGCGAGGCGTAATCCATGTCGAAATGCGGCAGCACGATGCCGTCGATGATCTTGATGACCTCATCGGGGTGCTGGTGCAGTTCGGCCTGGCGGCCCTGGATCGCCGTGCCGAGCTGGTCGGCGATCGATTGCACGATCTGTTGCGGGGTCGGGTCGGCGGCGGCGAACGCAGGCACGGCGCACGCGGCGCCGAAGAGCATCGCCATCAGCAACAACAAGGATCGCTTCAACATGCATTTCTCCTCATGCCCAACGCCGTGCGCGGAGCAAAAAGTTTCAGGGCTTGCCGGATGGCGGCGGCGCGCTGGACGCGGGCGCCGCGTTGGGACTGCTCGATTTCGGGCCGCCGTTGACCAGGAACTTGCCGATCAGGTTCTCGATGCTCATCGCCGATTGGGTAAGCACCATCTCGTCGCCGTTCTTCAGGAACGTGGGCGAGCCACCCGGCTCGATGCCAACATATTGGTCGCCCAGTAAACCGCTGGTGAATATCGCGGCGGAGGAATCGTCGGGAATGTCGTTGTACTGCTTGTCGATCGACAGCGTCACCAGCGCGTCCATCCGCTGCGGTTCCAGCGCGATCGATTGCACGTCGCCGATGCGCACGCCCGCGATCTTCACCGGTGCGCGCGCCTTCAACTGGCCGATGTTGTTGAAGCGCGCCTTCAGCGTGTAGCTGTCGCCGCGGTGGATGTTGGCGACGGAGGTGGTCTGGGTCGCGAGGTACGCGAGCGCCGCGAAACCGAGCAGGATGAACAGGCCGGTGCCGATGGCGTAGGAAGGTCTTGGGTTCATGCAATCACCAATGCGGCTAGTCAGGTCATGAAAGTGGTCATCACGAAATCGAACGCGAGGATCACGATCGACGAGAACACCACCGTGCGGGTGGTGGAATATGCGACGCCTTCGCTGGTGGGCGGCGCGGTGTAGCCCTGGAAGACCGCGATCAGGCTGACCACGCCGCCGAACACGATGCTCTTGTACAGGCCGTCCAGGATGTCGCGATGCAGCGACACCGTCGAAGTCATGTTGCCCCAGAAAGTCCCGTTGTCGAGGCCGAGCCAGGTCACGCCAATCAGGTGCCCGCCGAAGATGCCCATCGCGTTGAACACGCAGGCGAGCAACGGCATCGCGATCACGCCCGCGAGGAAACGCGGCGACGCCACGTAGGCGAGTGGGTCGACCGCCATCATCGACATCGCATCGAGCTGGTCGGTTGCGCGCATCAATCCGATCTCGGCCGTGACCGCGGTGCCGGCGCGGCCGGCCACCAGCAGCGCCGTCACCACCGGCCCGAGTTCGCGGAACAGGCTCAACGCCACCACGGTGCCCAACGCCGCGGTGCCGCCGAAGATCGACAGCGTGTAATAAAGCTGCAGCGCCAGCACCATGCCGACAAACAAGCCGCAGGTCATCACGATCACCAGACTCATCGCGCCGACGAACCAGACCTGCCGGCACGTCTCGCGCCAATAGCGCACGCTTTTCGGCAGCGCGCCCAGCACCGCGACGAAGAACAGGCCGCACTCGCCGACCGAAGCGATGCCTTGCAGCAACCAGTTGCGGCGCAGGTTCGCGTTCATCGCGCGCCCTCCGCAAACCCGAGTTCCGTCGCGTAATCCCGCGCCGGATATTGGAACGGCACCGGGCCATCCGCCTCGCCCCCGAAGAATTGCCGCGTCCACGGCGAATCCTGGTGCGCGAGTTCATCCGGCGCGCCCTGCGCCACCAGCCTGCCGTTGGCGATCAGGTACACGCGGTCGGCCACCAGGCGGATCGCGGCGAGTTCGTGCGCGACCAGGACCGAAGTGATCCCGAGTGTCTTGTTGAGTGTCCTGATCAGGCGCAGCACCTGGTTCAACGCGATCGGGTCGAGACCCACGAAGGGTTCGTCGTACAGGATCAGCATCGGGTCGAACACGATCGCGCGCGCCAGCGCCACGCGCCGTGCCATGCCGCCCGAAAGTTCGCTGGGCATCAACTGCGCGGCGCCACGCAGGCCCACCGCCTGCAACTTGGTCAGCACGATGTTGCGCAACAGTTCTTCCGGCAACCTGGCGTGCTGGCGCAGCGGAAACGCGACGTTCTCGAACACGCTGAAGTCGGTCAGCAGGGCCGAATTCTGGAACAGGAATCCGATGCGCTCGCGCAAACCGAACAGCGCGCGCCGCGAGAGTTCCGGGACGTTTTCACCATCCACGATCAGGCTGCCGGCATCCGGACGCAGCTGACCGGTGATGTGGCGCAACAACGTGGTCTTGCCGGTACCCGACGGGCCCATGATCGCCGTGATGCTGCCGCGCGGGACCTCCAGATCAAGCCCGTCAAAGATCGTCTTGGCACCGATGCGCGTGCGAACGCCGCGCACTTGCACCAGTGCATTTTCCGCGGGGTCTTGGGTGGCGGCAGCGGCGTTCATTGCGAACCAGCGACGGAATCAGGGGGAGCGGCAAGGATGCCGTCATTCCCGCGAACGCGGGAATCCAAAGGGTTGCCTTCAATGGACGCCCGTTTCCGCGGGCATGACGCCAGGGTAACTCGGAGCCTTCATAGGGTAGCGGAGTGACCGGACCTCAAGCCAGCAATTGGGCAATCAACGCCGCATGGCGATCCTTCGGCAGCGCATGGCCCGCGCGTGCATCGTGCACGATCGCCTGCAACGCCGCCACCGCTTCCTCGAACCGATCGTTGACGACGATGCAATCGAACTCGTCCGCGTGCGCGATTTCTTCGCGCGACGCGACCAATCGCTTCTCGATGGTGGCCTCGCTGTCGGTGGCGCGGGCGCGCAGGCGGCGTTCCAGTTCGGCGCGCGAGGGCGGCAGGATGAAGATCGACACACACTCCGGCATCGTACGCCGTACCTGCTCTGCACCTTGCCAATCGATTTCGAGCAACACGTCGCGGCCTGTTCCAAGGGTTGGCTCGACCGCGCCACGCGAAGTACCGTAGTAATTGCCGAACACGTCCGCGTGTTCGAGGAATTCCCCGCGCGCGACCATCGCCTCGAATGTCGCGCGATCGACGAAGTGGTATTGCACGCCGTCGACGTCGCCCGGACGCGGTGCGCGCGTCGTGTGGGAAATCGACAGCGCAATGCCAGGTTCGCGCACCAGCAGCGCGTTCACCAGCGTGGATTTGCCGGCGCCCGAGGGCGCGGCGACGATGAAGAGCGTGCCGCGCGTCACTGCACGTCCTCCCGGACACCCGTGCGTGGCGGCGGGAACACGATGGCCCACAACTGCTCCGTGGCACGACTCTTCAGCCGCACATGGCCATCGCGTGTCGGCGGAAATTCGCCCTCGCCGGGAATGCAGCGGCCATCAAGCTCGATCCAGTAGCGCCAGCGGGCATCCTCGCCCTTCACCATCACGCCCCCGGCCTCGCGACAGGTGATGCACCCGGATTGCACAATCAATCTGAAACGCCGCTCGCCCATGCTCATTCCAGGTTCTGCACCTGTTCGCGCATCTGCTCGATCAGCACCTTCAGGTCCACCGCGGCGCGGGTGGCGCGCGGGTCGACGGACTTGGAGGCCAGCGTGTTGGCCTCGCGGTTGAATTCCTGCATCAGGAAATCCAGCCGCCGTCCGACCGGTTCGTCCAGCGCGAGGACGCGGCGCGCCTCGCCGATGTGCGCGTCGAGCCGGTCGAGTTCCTCGTCCACGTCGATGCGCGAGAGTTGCAGCACCAGTTCCTGTTCGAGCCGGCCCGGATCGGCGGCCTTCGCCAACTCGGCCAGCCGGGCTTCCAATTTGGCCCGCAGGGCGGCGCGAACGTCGGGCAACATCGCGCGCACTTCGCCGACGATGCGCGCGACGCCGTCGAGCCGCTCGCGCAATGCCTGCGCCAGCTTTTCGCCTTCCCGCCCGCGGCCGGCGATGAATTCGTCCAGCGTGCGCTCCAGCAAGCTTGCCGCGCTCTGAGCCAGGCCGTCCTGGTCGAGTTCCGGTTTCACCAGCAGGCCGGGCCACTCGAGCAAGCCCGCGAAGTCGGTCGCGAGCTGCGGGAAATTCGTCTTCAATGCATTGGCCGCCACCGCGAGCTGCGCGGCCGTGCGCTCGTCCAGCAGCAGATCCGCCGCCGCGGCCGGCGGCCGGTAGCGGAAGGTGGCATCGACCTTGCCGCGCGACAACCGCGCCGCGATGCGCTCGCGCACAACGGGTTCCAGCGTGCGCAACTCGTCGGGCAGCCGTATGCCGGTTTCGAGGAAGCGTGAATTCACCGCGCGCACCTCGCACGCCAGCCAGCCCTGCGGCGTCGAATCTTCCTTGTTCGCGTAAGCGGTCATGCTGCGGATCATGCGGGCGCCCCGGATCGTCGTGACAAGCCGCGATGGTAAACTGTCACGTTCCCAGCCGATACCTTCCCGATGGCCACCTTGCGTCCCTCCGGCCGCGCGCCCGATGCCCTGCGCGCCCTCACCATCGAGCGCCGCTACACCAAGCACGCCGAGGGTTCCGTGCTGATCGGCATGGGCGACACGCGCGTGCTGTGCACTGCCAGCGTCGAGGAACGCATTCCCCCGTGGCTGCGCGGCAAGGGCGAAGGCTGGGTCACCGCCGAATACGGCATGTTGCCGCGCGCAACCAGTGAACGCACCCAGCGCGAAGCCGCGCGTGGTGGACAGGGCGGCCGCAGCATGGAAATCCAGCGGCTGATCGGGCGCTCGCTGCGCGCCTGCGTGGATCGCGCGGCGTTGGGCGAACGCGTGATCACGCTCGATTGCGACGTGTTGCAGGCCGATGGCGGGACCCGCTGTGCCTCGATCACCGGCGCCTACGTCGCACTGGTCGATGCCGTGAATGGCCTGATGCAGCGCGGCGTGTTGAAGCGCAACCCGATCCACGGTGCGGTCGCGGCGGTCTCGGTGGGTGTGTACCAGGGCGTCCCGGTGCTCGATCTCGATTACGCCGAGGACTCCCGCTGCGACACTGACATGAACGTGGTGATGAACGACGGCGGCGGCTTCATCGAATTGCAGGGCACGGCCGAAGGCCATGCGTTTCGTCGCGACGAACTCGATGCGCTGCTGGGGCTGGCGCAGAAAGGCATCGGCGCATTGATCGAAGCACAGCGCGAAGCGTTGGCTTCAACGTGAATGCAAACAACCAAATTGGACTCGCTCCCCCGCTTGCGGGGGAGGCGGCGCGAAGCGCCGAGCGCGCAGCGCTGGATGGGGGCGAATGCGCCAAAGCCCCTCCATCCGCCCTGCGGGCACCTTTCCCTGTAAACGGGGGAAGGAAATGAAACTGGTGCTGGCCAGCGGCAACGCCGGCAAGCTCGTGGAACTGCGCGAGCTGCTGGCAGGCAGCGGCATCGAACTCAACGCGCAATCGGAACTCGGCATCGGTGACACCGAGGAAACCGGATCGACCTTCGTCGAAAACGCGATCCTGAAGGCCCGCCACGCCGCGCGTGCGTCAGGCCTGCCCGCACTGGCCGACGATTCCGGCCTGTGCGTGGACGCGCTGGACGGCGCGCCGGGACTTTATTCCGCGCGGTATGCCGGCGTGCACGGCGACAACACCGGCAACAATACAAAGCTCCTGCGCGAACTCGAAGGTGTGCCGGATGCGCAGCGCACCGCGCATTTCACATGCGTGCTGGCGCTATTGCACAACGCCGACGATCCCGACCCCATCATCGCCACCGGCCGCTGGCACGGCCGCGTGCTGCACGCGCCGCGTGGCACGCACGGTTTCGGTTACGACCCGGTGTTCCTGCCCGACGACGGTGGCGGGCTGGGCTCGGCCGAACTCGACCCCGCGTTGAAGAATCGCATCAGCCATCGCGGGCAGGCGTTGGCGATGCTGAAAAACGCGCTGGTAAACGACTCTGGATTCCCGCTTGCGCGGGAATGACGAACTTGGCTTACACGTCTCCGCCGCTTTCGCTCTACATCCACATCCCCTGGTGCGTGAAGAAGTGCCCGTACTGCGACTTCAATTCGCATGGGCTGCGCGCCGCGATGCCGGAGCGCGAATACATCGCAGCACTGTTGGCGGACCTGGATGCCGACCTGGCCGACTTCGGCGAGGCCGTCCACGGGCGCGAAATCATCAGCGTGTTTTTCGGCGGCGGCACGCCCAGCCTGTTCGCGCCGGATTCGATCGCGGCGATCCTGGACGGCGTTTCCGCACGCCTTCCGTTCGCGCGCGATTGCGAAATCACGCTGGAAACCAATCCCGGTACGGTCGAACACGGTCGCTTCGACGGTTACCTGAAAGCGGGCGTCAACCGGATCAGCTTCGGCGTGCAGAGTTTCGATGACGAAAAGCTGCGCGCCCTCGGCCGCATCCACTCGTCAAACGAGGCCGAGTCCGCGGTGAAGCTGGCGCAGGATGCCGGCTACGCCAACATCAATCTGGACTTGATGTATGCGCTGCCCAACCAGGATCTCGGCGGCGCGCTCGCCGACATCGAACGCGCGATCGCGATCGCGCCCAAGCATCTTTCGCATTACCAGTTGACGCTGGAACCCGGCACGCCGTTCGCCAAGCGTCCGCCGCCGCTGCCCGGTCACGACGCTGCGTGGGACATGCAGGAGGCGTGTCAGGCACGGCTGGCAGACGCCGGCTACGCGCAATACGAGGTTTCCGCGTACGCGCAACCCGAAAGGCGTTGCCGCCACAACCTCAACTACTGGGCGTTCGGCGATTACCTCGGCATCGGCGCCGGCGCGCACGGGAAAATCTCGGGCCCCTCCGGTATCCGTCGGCGCTGGAAAACCCGCTCCCCCGTCGCCTACCTGCAAAACGCCCGCACGCCGCAACGCATTGGCGGCGATGAAACCGTCACGGCGGAGCAACTCCCCTTCGAGTTCATGTTGAACGCGTTGCGCCTGAACGATGGCGTCGCCATGGATCTTTTCCCCGCCCATACGGGCTTGTCCGCCGAGGTCATCGCGGCATCGTTGCACGAAGCACGCGCCAAGGGCTGGCTGACCGACGATGCCGAACACCTGCAGGCGACGCCGCTCGGAAGGCGTTTCCTCAACGACCTGATCGAAGTTTTCCTGCCCGTCGAACCGGAGCCCCCATGCCTGAAGCCATCAGCGCCACCTGCCCTTACTGCGGCGAACCCATCGAGCTGGTAGTGGATGAATCGGCAGGCTCGACCAGCTACATCGAAGACTGCCAGGTGTGCTGCCGGCCCATGCAGGTGGACGTGGAAGTGGACGGCGGGCAGGTTTCCGTGCGGGTCAGAACCGGCGATGATTGACACAATCGCAGGGTCCATGGCGCTTTTGCTCCGGCTTGCATAGAATCCCCCCGGTTGGGCGGGTGGCGCTGGCAAGGAGCTTGCATCGCGCCTACTTGGGGAACCCATGGACAACAAGCAGCACATGCCGACACTTGCCGACCGCAGCGACCTCGCGCCGCGTGCGCGGCACGTGCTCGCGCAACAGGTCGCGGAATGCGGCGGGCTGCTGGAACCATTGCTGCGCGCGGCGCTGGATGACCTGGAACACGAGCTGTTCCGGATCGGCGAACAATCCAGCGGCGGCCAGGTCCAGCACGAAGCGATGGGGGCCCTGAAAGAGGTCAAACGCCTGCGGCCGCGCTTCCACGGCCGGTTCATGGCCCTGCTGGAGCAGCGCTTCGCCGGCACCGACCGGCCCGCGGCCGCGCCGGAAAGCGACGCACGCATGGACGGGGACCTGTCGCTGGTCGACCCGCACGAATTCGACGAAACCATGGCGCTGGACGACCTGTCCACGCGCACCGAACTGCATGCCGGCAACGCGATCTTCGATCTCTGCCACCGCTATGCCGTGCTGGTTGCCGCGCCGCCGCTGGACAACGACGCGCTGCCGTGCGGTCCGCATGCGCTCGCGGCGGTGCTGGGCGAAGCCGCGACCGATTTCGGTTTGCAGCGGGAACACCGCTTGCTGTTCTACCGCCTGTGCGACCGCCGCCTGTTCGCGGCGGCCGAGGCGTTCTACACCCGGCTCAACGATCACCTGAAGAGTTCGGGCATCCTGCCCGACCTGCGCAGCTACCTGCCGCGCCGTGCCGCGTCGGCCACACGCCCGAACGCGCCCGAAGCGCAAGCGTCGCCCGGGGTTGCGAATGAATCCGGGCCCATGGCGCCGGCGATCAATTTCACCGCGCCGGCCGCGCCACCGATGGGCGAGTTGCATGCGTTGCTCGATGCACGCCGGCGCGCGCTGAATCCGGCGGACGCCGAAGCCGCCGCCGCGCAATCGGCGCAGTTCGCCTCGATGCCGGAATTGCAGGAAGCCTTGTCGGCCTTGCAGGCGCTGCCCTCGCGCAGCACGGCACCGCAACCCGGCGCACGCCTGAGCGGCGACCTGATGGCGCAACTGCGCCGCGCCTCGCACGGCAACGCGGTGCAGTTGCAGCCCGAACACCGCGACGCGCTGGACCTGGTCAGCCTGCTTTACGACCAGTTGCTCTCCGAAACCCGCACCGAGGGCATCGCGCAGCAACTGCTGGCGAGCCTGCAGGTGCCGCTGCTGCGCATCGCCCTGTCGGACAGCAATTTCTTCACCGTGCGCAACCATCCGGCACGGCGCCTGCTGAACCTGGTTCTGGAAACCGCCAACCTCTGGCTCGACCGCAGCGACGAGAAGTTCGACAGCGCGCTGAACCAGCGCCTGCAACGCAGCGTCAAGCGCGTCGTCGAGGACAACACCGGCGACATGGGTGTCATCGAGAAGGAAGCCGACGACCTCGACACGCACCTGAAGTTGATCTCGCGACGCGCGGAAATCGCCGAACGCCGCCAGGTCGAAGCCGCGCAGGGCCGCGACCGCCTGCAGGATGCGCGTGCGTTGGCCGCCAAGGCGATCGATGCGCGCCTGTCGAAGCACAAGACCAGTCCGCTGGTTCGCACGCTGCTCGAAAATGCATGGTCGGACGCGCTCACCCTCACGCTGCTCCGCGACGGTGAGCGCAGCGAGGCGTACCACCGCCGGTTGGCCGCGGTCGACCAGTTGCTGGGCGCACCAACCGGACGCGACAATGTCAAACTCGCCGCGGATTTCAACCACGGCCTGACCCAGGTCGGCCTGCAGGCGAACGAAGCCGACCAGATCACCCGTTACGCGCTCGATCTGCCGCAGGACCCGCCTGGCGCGGGCAGCGCGCCGATACCCACCCAGACCGAGCTGCTCATCCGGCTGAAGTCGCGCCACAAACCCGGCGAAGAAGAAGCCGGTCCGGCGCAGCCCGGTCCGCGCAAGTTGCCGCTGACCTCCAGCGAGCGCCGCGCGCTGGATACGTTGAAGGCCCTTCCGTTCGGAAGCTGGCTGGAGTTCACCATCAACCAGCAAGGCCAGAAGGCCGCGCGCAAGCTGGCTTGGTACGCGCCGTCCAGCGGCCACTGCCTGGTAGTCAACGCGCGCGGTACGGCCTCGCCCGAACGTACGCTGGAACAGATCGCGCGGATGATGGCCCGCGGCCAGGTACGTGTCCTTCCGAACCAGGATGGCGGTATGATCGACCGCGCCTGGAACGCATTGCTGGCAGGATTGAAAAAATTCGGCAAGACCAACGCAACCACGGACTCCGCGACATGAACGACGAACGTCGCAGCGCCCCACGAAAACCGACCGCGGTCCCGATCGAGGTGACCGACAGCATCAGCGGCGAGAACATCGGCCGCGTCGGCAATCTCTCCCGCACGGGTTTGATGCTGATCTGCCACCGGCCGCTGCGTGACGGCGCCCTGTACCAATTGCGCTTCCGGCTGCCGAGCCCACGCGGTGTGAACGAAGAAATCGAAGCCGGCGTGCACACCATGTGGACCGACCAGGCCGCGACCAACGGCTACCAGTGGTCGGGCCTCAGGATCATCTCCATCGGCGCCGCCGCCGCGGCCTGCCTCGATCGCTGGCTGGAAGCGGGCGCCGTAGGGACCGGTTCAGTTTGAGTGGCCGTCCGCGCCGAGCGTAGTAAGCGAAGCGAACGGAGCCGAAACGTCTTTGTCCTTCGACTTCGGTCTCCTCTTTGTTCAAGATGAGACCTACGCTCAGGACCAACGGATTGAAGCCGGGTTACTGCCTGGCGTAACCCGATGCTTTGCGTTGCCGCGCGCTTCGCCGCATCATGGCGATTCCTGATCCGGGCACCGCCGCCATGACCGCTTCGCCGCAGGACAATCTTTCCGCGCTGTATCCCGCGCACCTCGCGGAAATCGAAATACGCAGCGCCGATGCGTTGGCCGCGTGCGGCCGCGACACGCTGGTGATCGCCGCCGGGCAGCCGCGCGACTGGTTTCTCGACGACCAGGGCAGCCCGTTCAAGGCCAATCCGCATTTCCTGCATTGGCTGCCGCTGACCGATGCGCCCGGCAGCTGGATCGTGTACACGCCCGGCAGCAAACCGAAACTGGTATTCCTGCAGCCGCACGATTACTGGCATGTTGTGCCCGCCGCGCCCGCGGGCTACTGGACCGCCCACTTCGACATCGTGACCATCCGCACGCCGGAGGAAGCGCGCGCGCATTTGCCGAGGGACGCTTCGCGCTGCGCGATCGTCGGTGAAGCCAACGCCGCGGTCGGCGACATCAAGCCCGACAATCCCGAAGCCGCGTTGAATCTGCTGCATTACCGCCGCGCGTTCAAGACGCCGTATGAAATCACCATGATGCGCGTGGCCAGCAAGATCGGCGTGCACGGCCACCGCGCGGCGGAGAAGGCATTCCGCGATGGCCTGTCGGAATTCGACATCCACTGCGAATACCTGAAGGCCACGCGACTCGCCGAAGCGCAATTGCCCTACGGCAACATCATCGCGCTGGACGCACACAGTGCCGTGCTGCACTACATGCACTTCGATCGCAATCCGCCCACGCACGCGCATTCGTTCCTGATCGATGCCGGCGGCAACTTCCATGGCTACAACTCCGACATCACGCGTACGTATGCGTCGCCGGACGCCGGCGAATTCCAGGCGCTCATCGACGCCGTCGAAACCGCGCAGCAAGGTTTCTGCGCGAAAGTGCGCGCGGGACAGGATTACGCGCAATTGCACCTGCATGCGCATCACGTGCTGATGCAAGCCATGCACGACCAGGGTTTCATCACGTGCAGCGCCGAAGCCGCCGTCGCGAACGGCATTTCGTCGACATTCTTTCCGCACGGGCTCGGGCACCTGATCGGCCTGCAGGTGCACGACGTGGCCGGCTTCGCGCGTGACGAAAAAGGCGTGATGATTCCGAAACCCGACGGCCACCCCTACCTTCGCCTCACGCGCACGCTGCAACCCGGTATGGTCACGACGATCGAACCCGGCCTGTATTTCATCGACATGCTGTTGGCGGAATTGAAATCCGGGCCGGCCGCGAAAGACGTCGTGTGGCCGAAGGTCGATGCATTCCGCAAATACGGCGGCATCCGCATCGAAGACGACGTGGTGTGCACCGAAGGCCAACCGCTCAATCTGACGCGCGAAGCCTTCGCGGCGGCGTAGGTGGAGTCTGTAATCCCATGGACTCGTCCTCGCGTTGTTGTGGTGAACGCGTTATCTCACCACTGGCACATCGATGCCTTGATGCGCGGGGGCGAGTCCATGGGATTACGGGTGGTGGCGTGTCTGTCCGCGCATTCAGCCAAGCACCTGGATACCGGTCACGCTGTCGAAATCGCGATCATGGGTAACCAGCGCATCGGCATTGATCGCCAAAGCGCTGGCAAGCTGGATGGCATCCGGCAGCTTCAGACCATAACGGCCGCGCAGACGCGCCGCACTTTCGGCAATGTCGCTGGTGAAATCCACCACGATCCACGCTTCCAGCGCCGCGCGGTAACGTCGAGCGAGCGCTTCCTCGCCCGCCTTCATTGGCCCGGTCAACACTTCGGCAATGGTCACCGTCGTGACCGCCAGTGCGATCTCGCCGATTTCGTGGCGACGGAAAAGCGGCTCGAAGCGGGTAGCGAACCGGCGGTGACCTTCAAGGGTGTAGATGATCGGCGCGGTATCCACCAGTATCAGCGCGCCCTCGCGGAGCGAATCGACGTTCAGCGGTTCCATTCGTCGCGCAGCTTGGCGATGGCACGAGCGCTGCCTTGTCCCCACATGCCGCGTCCTGTTCCCGCAAGCGCCAGCAACGAAAAAGGAACGCGCCGCTCAACTGCCGACGCTGGAACCACCGCCGCAACACTGCGGCCATGCCGGGTGATGATGGTGGTACGGCCGGATTCGGCCGCACTCAGGATGGCCGGCAGTTGCTGCCGCGCCTCCTCGGCGCCTTTGGAAACCGGTAGCGCGGTTGTTTTCATGGCTTGACTGTACAGTCTGTACGGAATCGTGTCAAGGCGTTCCCTGGTTACTTCATCGCCACCGCATCGGTGGTGGTGGGCAGGCCGACCTTCTGGCAGAACGCGGCGAAGCGCGGGTCGTCGCGGTAGCGCAGGATGAAGGGGTCGTAGAGCAGGTAAGGGACGCCCGGATCGCGATTGGTCCAGGCACGATCCAGCCATTTGAAGGTGTTGTCTGGATCGCGGCGCAGCGCATACGTCTGAGCGATCTGGTAAGGCCCGCCATCGGCATTCCTTGCGATCAGGGTCTTCAGCGCGGCATCGGCGGCCGCACGGTCGGGGCCGATCTGCAAGGCCAGCGCCATGGCGGTGTCGTGCCATGGCCCCGGCGGTTCCTGCTGCGCGGCGGCCAGCGCGGCCTCAGGCTTGCCACGCAGGATTTCGATGCTGGCGAGCTGTTCGTGATAGCCGCCCGCGCCGGGCGGCAGCGCGATCGCGGTGTGGACCGCCTGCGTCGCCTCGTCCAGCCGGCCCAACGCGGCGAGATAGTTGCCCAACCAGAAATACCATTGCGCATGGCGCGGATCGGTCTGCAACGCCTGGCGGGTCAGCTCCGCGGCACGCGCGTTTTGTCCCAGACTGGCCAATATGCCGCCCAGTTGGAATTTCGCGCCCGCGTCGTTGGGCGCCAGTTGCAGCGCGCGCCGCGCTTCGGCCTCGGCGCCGCGCCAGTCCATGTCCACCCTCACGAGCAGGTAGGCACGGGCTTGATGGGCCAGCGAGGAATCCGGCTCGAGCTTCAGCGCGGTGGCGGCCGCCGCGCGCGCCTTGGCATAGGCCTGCGCCGCTTGCGCACCGCTCAGGTACTGCCCGGCGTGACCGGTCCACACCAAGGACGACCACGCATACGCCGCCGCGTAGCGCGGGTCGAGCTGGGTCGCACGGCTGTACGTATCGATGGCCTTGCGATTCCCGCTTCGGTGGTTTGCGCGTAATACGCAAGGCCTTGTTGATAGGCGGTGTAGGCATCCAGATTGCCGCCGGGTGGGCGGTCGCTTTGCAGCACCGCGCCGGGCGCGGTCAGGAGTTTCGCCTTCAGCGCTTCCGCCACGGACTGGGTGATGGCGTCCTGCAGCGCGAACAGGTCCTTGTAGGGCTGGTCGTAGCGCTGCGACCAGACGATGCTGCCGTCGCCGGCGTTGACCAGCGTCGCGGTGATGCGGACCTCGTCGCCCGCGCGCTGCACGGAGCCTTCCAGGATGTGCGCGACGCCGAGCAGCGTGCCGATCTTCGCGCTGGAATCGTGGCTGTCGCGGAACTGGAACGCCGAATTGCGGCTGATGACCTTGAGCCCAGCGAATTGCGACAGCGCGTTGATCAAATCATCGGATAGGCCGTCGGAAAAGAATTGTTCGTCCTTGTTGCCGCTTTCGTTCGCGAACGGCAGCACCGCCACGGATTTTTCGGGGATGGTTTGCGCGGCGGGCTGTGGCCCGGATGCAGCCGCACCCGCGACGGAATCCGGGATGGCGTGCGAAGTTGTTCCCGGATTACGCTGCGCTCCCTCCGGGCTACTTGTTGCGCTTGCCGCGAGCGACGCCGCGTTCGACGCATGTCGCAACACCAGCAGACGCCAACCCAGCAGCGCGACCGCCAGCACCAGCACCGCGATGATCAACGTATTGAGCTTGCGGCCGATCTCGCGGCTTTGGTGCTCGCTGCGCGCACCGGGCGAATCGGCGGCCTCGGTGCGGCGTATGCCTTCGGGCGTGATTTCGTAAATCCATGCGAATGCCACCGCGACCGGAAAGCCGATCGCGAGCAGGATCACCACCAGGCGCACCGCCCAGTTCGGAACATTGAAAAACGGAAAGACTTGCGTGGCGACCTGCACCAGCAGCCAGCCGGCGACGACATAGGCAATCGCCACGCGCACCACATGGCGGCGCTTCAGTTCTTCGAAGAAGCCGGGCTCGTCGGATGCCACCGCGTTTCAAGGATTCCCCGCGGAGTACGTCCCGGCCCCCGCTCGTCGCGAGTGTAGTTGAATGCGTCGGGCGATTCAGGTGGCAAGACGTGGCCAGCCTCGCTGCTGTCGCTGCCCGCGCGGCCTTTGTCCAAGGAGGGCGGATCGCGGCGAGCGCGTGCGAACCGCGGCGTCGGGATGACTTTCGCTTCGTTGCTCCGCCGGAAGCGGCCGGTGGCGATCGCCATGGCTTGCCGCTTTGCATCCCCCGCTGCTGTCGCAGCGACCCCTTCGTTCCGAAGGGGTGATACTCCCGCTACCCGAAGGCACCGGTTCGCCCGCAACATGACCATCGCCACGCGGACACGCGCAGCGTGTTCTGCGATGATCGGGCACTGTTTTCGCCGGGGAAGGATTTCACACGCATGGGTCACGAAAACGCAATCCGCCGCAACGTCGGCGCATGGGCGCTGATGTTCACGGGCCTGGGCTCGATCATCGGCTCGGGCTGGCTGTTCGGCGCGTGGCGCGCGGCGCAACTGGCCGGGCCGGGCGCGATCTGGGCGTGGGTGATCGGCGCGGTGGTGATCCTGTTCATCGCGATCACCTACG